>NHCFR00700__coassemble_952_pt1 | contig 48168 bp, 13 predicted proteins | sample NHCFR00700__metabat2_high_PE_054 | metagenome-assembled genome bin NHCFR00700
GGTTCAACATGCACAAACCTTTGTCCAAACACTTTTTGATCGAGCCGGAGTTCCCGACGAACTCCGGTTTTTGCGTTTATGCTTCCTTTGTCAGCTTGATGACGGCGATGGTGACCGCGCCGAAGCGGTTGGCCGCGTTGCTGTTGTAGACCAGCGTGAAGCTGGTGGAAAACGGCGCATACAGAATCAGCGAGCTTGCGCCGCACGCGCTGGAGGAGGCGGCGCCCGTTTTGAAATACACGCCGTACTCCAGATGTGCGGCGCCGTTGTAGGAGGGGGTTATCTGCATATACCCCGGCGTGTCCAGCACCGCCGACACACTGTAGGAGATGAAATAGTATCCCGGCGTCAGCTCGATGCGGGTGTTGTCCGCCAGCGTGATGTTGCCGGTGGTGTCTGTGGTTCCGGTGAACAGCGGGATGGCCTTGCCGTTTTCAAACCGGATCTCATAAATGAAAAAAGAGGCAAAAATATCCTTTGCAGCTTCCCCCGGCTCCCCTTGCGGGCCGGGTTCTCCCTGTGGACCCTGTGGTCCGGGTTCTCCTTGCGGGCCGGGCTCTCCCTGTGGGCCGGGCGGGCCCGGTTCCCCTTGCGGGCCTTGCGGCCCCGGCTCTCCCTGCGGCCCCTGTGGGCCGGGCGGGCCAGGTTCCCCCTGCGGGCCGCAGCAGGGGCAGCATCCCGCCCCCCAGGCGCAGGATGCACAGTTGAACGGCTTCCATTCTTTCACGGTATCTTCACTCCACTCTCGACAGGTTGATATACCCCAGCATATGCCGGCGCCGGAAAAGCGTGCCTGGGCGGCAGGTCCTCCGTGCTGTTCCGCGCTTGACACCTCCGGCAAATCGCATATAATTGATATATCAACAGTTGAATTTTCAAGAATGGCAGCGTCTGCCGGAAGGGAGAAGGAAATGAAGGAATTCAGACGTCTTATGTCCTATCTGGGGCCGTACCGGAGGGACATGTTCATCGGCGCGCTGCTGGTGCTGGTGGAGACGGTGTTTGAGCTGGTGATCCCGCTGTTCATGGCCGACCTCATCGACGTGGGCGTGCAGAACCGCGACCTCGACTACATTCTATATAAAGGTGTGCAGATGGGCGTCTGCGCGGTGCTGGCGCTGGTCACCGGCCTGCTGTACGCGCGGTTTGCCGCCCGGGCCGCCTACGGATGGGGTGCGCGCATCCGCGAGGCGCAGTATGAAAAGGTGCAGCAGTTCGCCTTTTCCAACCTCGACCGGTTTGAAAGCTCCTCGCTGGTCACCCGCATGACCACCGACGTCACCGTGCTGCAGAACGCCATCAACGGTGGGCTGCGTCCGCTGGTGCGCAGCCCGGTGATGCTGGTGATGGGGCTGGGGCTGTCCTTCTGGATGAACGCCCGGCTGGCGCTGGTGTTTGTGGTGTGCGCTCCGGTGCTGGCCTGCACCCTGTTCCTGGTGGTGCGCAAGGTGGCGCCGATGTACAGCCGCCTGCAGGCCGCCGTGGACGGGCTGAACAACGTGGTGCAGGAGAGCCTCACCGCCATCCGCGCGGTGAAGGCCTTTGTGCGCGGCGAGTACGAGGAAACACAGTTCGACCGGGTGAACACCGAGCTGATGGAGACCAGCCAGCGCACCTTCCACTTCGCGGTGCTGAACCTGCCCGCCTTCCAGTTCACGATGTACACCGCGGTGGTGCTGATCCTGTGGTTCGGCGGCGGGATGATCCTGCAAGACCGGCTGCAGGTGGGCGAGCTGACCGGCTTCCTCAGCTATGTCTTACAGGTGATGAACTCGTTCATGATGATCTCGAACGTGTTCCTGCTGCTCACCCGCGCGCTGGCCAGCGCACACCGGGTGGCCGAGGTGCTGGACGAGACCCCCGCCCTCACCTCCCCCGCCGGCGCAGTGGAAACGGTGGCCGACGGCAGCGTGGATTTTGAGAATGTCTCCTTCAAATACCACGCCGACGCCCGCGAATATGCGCTGGCCGGTGTGGACCTGCACATCGCCGCCGGGCAGACGGTGGGCATCCTGGGCGGCACCGGTTCGGCCAAGACCACGCTGGTGCAGCTGATCCCCCGCCTGTACGACGCCACCGAGGGCACCGTGAAGGTGGGCGGCCGCGACGTGCGCCGGTACGATCTGGCCGTCTTGCGCGACGCGGTGGGCATCGTGCTGCAGAAGAACGTGCTGTTTTCCGGCACGGTGCGGGAAAATTTGCAGTGGGGCGACAAAAACGCCGATGACGAATCCATCTGGGAGGCCTGCCGCGCCGCCTGTGCCGACGAATTCCTCCAGCGGATGCCGGGCGGCCTGGACGCCGATCTGGGGCAGGGCGGCGTGAATGTGTCCGGCGGGCAGAAACAGCGGCTGTGCATCGCGCGGGCGCTGCTGAAAAAGCCGAAGATCCTCATCTTCGACGACTCCACCAGCGCGGTGGACACCGCCACCGAGGCAAAAATCCGCACAGCGCTGGCGGCGCTCTCGGGGGTGACCAAGATCATCATCGCGCAGCGCGTCACCTCGGTGATGCATGCCGATCTCATCGTGATCCTGGAGGACGGGCGCATCCACGCGGCGGGCACGCACAGCCAGCTGCTGGCGTCCGACCCCATCTATCAGGAGATCTACGCCTCGCAGACGAAGGGAGGGAGTGCGGATGGCACGGCAGATCAGCGGTAAAAAACCGAAGAACCTGGGCTATACGGTGCGCACCCTGCTCTCCTACATGGGGCGGCACAAATACCTGCTGCTGGCGGTGGCGGTGCTGGTGACCATCAGCGCGACGGCCAACCTGCTGGGCACCTACATGATCCGCCCGGTGGTCAACGGGCTGGCCGCCGGCGGCATTCCGGCGCTGGTGAAGGGGGTTGCGGTCACCGCCTGCATCTATCTGGCCGGCGCGCTGGCCTCGCTGGGCTACACCCAGACGATGGTGAAGGCGGCGCAGAAGGTCCTGTTCGACATCCGGCGCGACCTGTTCGCCCATCTGCAGACGCTCCCCCTGCGCTTTTTCGACAGCCGCCGCCACGGCGACGTGATGAGCTATTTCACCAACGACGTGGACACCATCGCCGACGCGCTGAACAACAGCTTTGCGATGGTGATCCAGAGCTTCATCCAGGTGGTGGGCACCCTGACCATGCTGTTCATCCTGAACTGGCGCCTGACGCTGGTGGTGGCGGTGTGCTACGCGGCGATGTTCGCCTATATCCGCTACAGCGCCCGGCACAGCAAGGAATACTACCAGAAGCAGCAGTTCCACCTGGGCGATCTGGACGGCTACATCGAGGAGATGGTGGCCGGCCAGAAGGTGGTGAAGGTGTTCAGCCACGAGGCCGAGAACCTGCGCCGCTTTTGCGAGAAAAACGAGGCGCTGCGCAAGGCGGGCACCGGCGCGCAGGCCTATGCCGCCACCATGATCCCGGCGGTGGTGAGCATCTCCTACATCAACTACGCCATCGTGGCGGCGCTGGGCGGCTATATGGCCATGCGGGGCCTCACCGACGTGGGCAGCCTGGCCAGCTATCTGGTATTCGTGCGGCAGGCCGCCATGCCCATCAACCAGTTCACCCAGCAGAGCAACTTCCTGCTGGCCGCGCTGGCGGGCGCCGAGCGCGTGTTTGAGGCGATGGACATGCAGCCCGAGGTGGACGAAGGGCAGGTGCGGCTGGAAAAGCAGGCGGACGGCTGGGTGTGGAAGCGGCCGGACGGCGCCTGCGTTCCGCTGCGGGGCGACGTGCGGTTCGAGGACGTGACCTTCGGCTACGACAAAAAACACCCCATCCTGAAAAACATCAGCCTGTTTGCAAAGCCGGGCCAGAAGATCGCCTTTGTCGGCTCCACCGGCGCGGGCAAGACCACCATCACCAACCTCATCAACCGCTTTTACGACGTGCAGGCCGGCCGGGTGACCTACGACGGCATCGACGTGAAGGACATCCGCAAGGACGACCTGCGCCGCTCGCTGGGGATGGTGCTGCAGGACACCCACCTGTTCACCGGCACCATCGCGGACAACATCCGCTTTGGACGTCTGGACGCCACCCAGGCCGAGATCGAGCAGGCGGCGCGCATCGCGGGAGCCGCCTCCTTCATCCGCCGCCTGCCCGACGGCTACGACACCCTCGTCACCGCCGACGGCGCCAACCTCTCGCAGGGGCAGCGCCAGCTGCTGGCGATCGCGCGGGCGGCGGTGGCCGATCCGCCGGTGCTGATCCTGGACGAGGCCACCTCCTCCATCGACACCCGCACCGAGGCGCTGATCGAAAAGGGCATGGACCGCCTGATGGAAGGCCGCACCGTGTTCGTCATCGCGCACCGGCTGTCCACCGTGCGCAACGCCAACGCCATCATGGTGCTGGAGCACGGGCAGATCGTGGAGCGCGGCAGCCACGACGAACTGCTGGCCCAGAAGGGCGAATACTACCAGCTGTACCACGGCATGTTCGAGCTTTCCTGAGCGGGAAAGGCGTTCGGCGGGGGGGCGGCACCGGCTGTTTTTGCCAAAGGCTTCCCCCTGGGGGGAAGCTGCCGCGCAGCGGCTGATGAGGGGGAATCTTTCCAGCCCCCCGCAATCCCCCCGCCAAACCGCTGCTTCGGCAAACCGGCAGGGCTGTGCAGACGGCTCGGCTTCGACCTCATCCGCCCCCTGCAAATACGTTTCGCGCCCCCTGCGCCCGTCTTTCCTGTATGGAAAAGGCGGGCGCTTTTGCATACAGCTTTTTCCTGTGCCTCCAAAATGGCGAAACACGTCAGATTTTGTTGCTTTTCTTCCTGCTGGGTAGTATACTGAATATAAACGTCCGCATACAAAAAACTGTATGCCCACACATTTTTTCCGCAGCTTGAAAACACAAGGTCACTTCTGTTCGCACAGCCGGAGTGTGTGGATCGAACGCGTTTTTTTCCAACGTCGGTTCCAAAGCTCCCGTTTTTACACGGGAGCTTTTGTCATATTTCCGCGCTTTGCATCGTTATGTAAAAGATGAGGGGATGAGATCATGAAATCTTTTTTCGCGCAACACACCCGTGCATTGGCGGGGGGACTTTTGTCGCTCTGCCTGCTGCTGGGCTGCCTGCACCTGTCCGCCGACGCCGGCGAGATGGGCATGCAGAAAAACACCACCAATATCGTGGCGGTGGTGGACTGCAGCACCTCGATGCAGGTATCCGACTTCAACTGGAAGGTGCCGGAGTCGCTGTATATGCTGACCGATATGTGCCCCAGCGAGGACATCCGGCTGTCGCTGGTGGTGTACGGCACCGACGCCGCCATCGCCTTCCGCGACATGCCGCTGTCGGAGGAGAACCACTCCACCGTCAAGCAGAAGATCAAAGAGGCCATCGTGGACGTGGGCTACACCCGCGGCCAGACCGACACCGGGGCGGCGCTGGGCCTGGCGCGCACCATCCTGGAGGAGCAGGCCGGGCAGAACAACATGGTGCTTCTCTTCACAGACGGCGCCGTGACGGCCACCCACAACGGGCGCACCACCGAGCTTTCCCGCCAGGAGATCGACTCCTTTGCGGTGTTCGCGCAGAACAACGGCGTGGTGGTGAACACACTGGGCCTTTTCTCGCCCCAGGCCGATGAAGCCGAGGTGGCGCAGGCCGCCGACGAACTGGCGGTGCTGAAAGACAAGACCGGCGGCCAGTACCAGCGGGTGGAGAACACCGACGCGATCCCCGCGTTCGTGATCTCGCTGCTGTCCACCACGCTGGACGTGCTGCCCATCGAACTGACCGAACCCCAGGCGGTGACGGTGGACGGGCAGGCCGGCTGGCAGTACACCTTCTCCGTCACCGATGCCTACACCGACGACGTGACGCTGGTCATCCCCGCCCCTCCCGCCGAGATCACCGGCGTGGTGCTGCAGGCCGGCGACGGCCAGCCCACCCCGGTGGAGAGCTGGCCCGGCGCCAGCTGGGTGCACTACACCCGCTACAACGCCACCCCCGGCTACAACGTGGTGCACCTGAAGCACCTGGAGCAGCAGGACTGGACCGGCGACTACACCGTCACCCTGCTCACAGACTCCCAGACCGCGCCCGCAGTATCGGCCTTTTTCCTGTACGACGTCACCGTCCACATCAGCCTGAACAGCGACACGGTGGGCGTGCTGCAGCCGGTGCAGGTGGACGTATACCTCACCGACGGCAACGGCTACCGCATCGACGACGCCGATTTTCTCCAGACCCTCACGGTGGAGCTGGAGGTGGTGAACCTGCAGAACATGGGCGCCGAGGTGTCGCAGCAGGCAAACGGCAGCGAGGACCGCGCCGCCTTTAACTGGCTGCGGGAGGAGATGGAGCTGTACAACGACTCCTTCCGCTTCAAGTTCACCCCCCAGCGCGCTTCCTCCTACCAGATGACGGCCCACGTTTCCAACAGCCGCTTTGAACGGCATGTGGTCACACAGCCGCTGGAGGTGCAGGACCAGCTGGAGATCGAGAGCAGCCTGCTCACCCGCCAGCCGCACAAGAACAGTCCGCTGGAGGTGCGCGCCTATCTGGTGCAGCAGGACAACCACCGCAAGGTGGCCGACGAGGAATTCTACCGCCTGTGCGGCGCCACCGCCACCTTCACCAACCTCAGCACCGGCACCGCCGAGATCGTTGAGATGGAAGCGCTGGCGGACGGCAACGGGCTGTCGGCCAGCTTCGTGCCCACCGAGGAGGGCGAATACGAGGTGGTCGTGCGCACCAACAGCAGCCGTGAATCGGTGGAACGGGTGGGCGAGACGCTGAACTTCCTCATCGTCGACCGCCCGGTGCAGCTGCGCACCTTCGCCAATGGCAGCAGCGGCCTGCTGAGCAGCTTTTTCAAGGGCTACCACGCCGGCAAGGACGAGCTGTATTTCCCCGCCGACGCCTACTTCTACGACCCCGACGGCGACAGCTACCGGGTGTCGTGCGAGGCCCTCTCCTCCAACGGCTCGGAACTGGTCTACGACAACGTCCTGCGCTACCAGCCCGACCGCGCGGAGACGCTGGAGGTCACCCTCACCGCGCTGGACTATTCGGGCAACAGCGCTTCGATCGACCTGTCGATCCGCATCCTGTCTGTATTCGAGGTGATTTTGCTGACGATCGCACTGATCCTGTTCGTGCTGGCGGTGCTGCTGCTGGCGGTGTATCTGCTGCGCGCGCGCCGGTGCGCCCGCAACGAGCTGCGCGGCATGCTGGCGGTGGACGTGACGCTGAACGGCAAGCTGCCCGAGCTGCTGGGCCTGTCCGGCCGCGCCTACCATGAGCTGCCGCTGGTGCGCTGCTACATCCCCCTGGTGAACCCGCAGAACATCGAGGACCCCGCCCGGCTGCTGAAACCGCCCCTCACCTTCCTCACCCGCGTGATGCCGCGCGAGGTGTATCTGGGACGCCTGCTGGCCAACTACGCCGAAAACTACCGCGTGGGCGGATACGGCGTGGACGCGGTCTACCGCTATCTGGACGGCGTGTCCGACGCGCTGCTCACCGAGGAGAAATACAAAAAGGCGGGCTGCCGTCTGCGCGGGCAGGCGCACGGCGCCCTGTTCGCCCTGAAGGGCGTGTCCACCGGCGTCACCCGCGAGGGGGCCTTCCTGGCCGAGCGCGACAGCCGGCTGAACCGGCTGGAGAAATGCCGGTTCGTGCTGCCGGTGTCCGCCTCGCTGAACGACCGCTTTGAGGAGAGCACCGGGCTGTCGGTGTGCGGGCTGCAGATCGAGCTGTCCTATGTCCCGCCGGTGCGCCACGCCAAACCCGCCCGCCGCGCAAAGAAGTCCGCCCCGGCGGACCCCGAAACCGTGTAACCGGTGAAAGAGGTGTGATCCATGTCAAATCCCAACTATGAATATGTCTGCATCGAGTGCGGCGTGCGTGAGGTCCACAACCGCCGGTTTTTCCCGCTGGACGAGCTGCTGCGCATCTTCGTGCTGCCCCTTCCCGGCGCGGCCAACAACCTGCGCGACTACCTGCGCGCGGCGCTGCCCGCCTTCCGGGTGGGCGCGCTGTTCGGCGGGCAGGTGCTGGGCACCGAGGTGCTCACCCGCCAGGCCGATTCCCAGAAGGATTTTTCCGCCTCGCCCGACGACATGACCCCCGTGGCGCTGTCGATGAAGGGCGTGCTGCACACCATCGAGCGCCAGCTGGACCTGCCGCTGGGCACCCTCGCCGCGCTGGTGGCGGCGGTGCCCTCCTCGATGGGCTTCAACAGCCTTTTGCAGGATCTGGAGCACAGCGCCCGCCTGGACGGCGCCGAGGACCCCCTGCTGCACTCCTACCGCGCGCTGGAACGCGCGCTGACCCCCTTTCTGAACTCGGCGCTGGGCAACGCCGACACCCGCCAGACCGAGTGCGCCGCCCTGCTGGACGCGCTGCGCCAGCTGGTGGACGCCGATCCGTCGGTGCGGTTCAGCGACGACGGCTCCGACCTCGTCTTTCTGCCCGACAAGGCCCATGTGGTCTACGCCGCCTGGACCTATTCGCCCGACCCGCTCAGCCATGTGAACGCCCCGGCCGCGCTGGTGGTGTACGACGCCGACGACCACAACCGCCCGGTGCGCAGCTGCAGCCAGTCCTGCTGCCCGCACTGCCACAAGCCGCTGCCCCGCAGCTTCGGCTCCTACCGCCAGGTGACGGTGGGGGTGCTGGGCGGCCAGAGCACCGGCAAGACCACCTACCTCGCCGCCCTCACCGACTGCCTGAACTGGGACCCCATCATGAACGACCTGCCGGTGAGCGTCGCCTGCGGCGACGAGCAGGACCCCCAGTGGAAGCGGTTCCGCGCGGTGCCCCAGGGCGCGCTGGAGGAGGACGCCTCGGCGGCGGGCCCGCTGTGGTTCTACCGCAACGGCTACCGCGCCCGGAAAACCGAGCTGACCAAGACCGACGCCGCCTCCCTCACCTTCCTGGTGACCCCGCGCGGGGGCGAGCCGATCATCTATGTGCTGGCCGACATCGCGGGCGAGGCCTTCACCGGCGAGCGCGAGGGCACCGCCAGCCAGGCGGCCGAGGAGCAGAAGGCGCTGCTGCGCAACTGCGACGCGCTGTTCATGGTGTTCTCCTGCGACCCGAAAGATCTGCGGGTGGAGGCCGCCCGCTACATCGAGTGGATGCGCGGCTTTGAGAACGAGAGCCTGATCGGGCAGGGCGTGCCGGCCGCGCTGCTGCTGACCAAGACCGACGAGCTGTTCTCCGACGGCCAGCGCAGCCGGGTGCAGCAGGATCTGGTGGCCGCGCTGCGGCTGCTGGAACACACCAGCCCGGTGGTGAACCGCCGCTACAACGTGGAACCGATGAGCGCGCTGTGCCGCCTCTCCTTCCGCTGCGCCGACCAGCTGGCGCCCGGCCTGATGACCAGCCTGCAGAACATGCTGTGCGCGGCCGCGGGCGGCGAGCCGGACCGCGTGGAGATGGCCGCCTTTTCGATCTGCTCCGGCGCCGCCGGCTATGTGGAGTTCGGCACCGATTCCGGCCCCGACATCCCCGCCCAGCGCGCCGCACGCTACCGCGCCGCGCGCGAGAGCCGCACCGGCGTGACCGCGCCGCTGCTGTGGCTGCTGGCGCTGCACGGCCTTCTGCCCGCCGGGCGCGGCCAGAGCGCGCTGCTGCAATACGACGACCAGACCCAACAGGCGCTGGACCGTCAGCTCCGCAAGGAACTGCGCTTTCCGAACGCCACCTGATTTCCGGCTGATGCCTGGGAGGAATCTCTGATGCTACAATACGGCCACGCCGACTTTGAACAGAAGGGCTACCAGCTCGTATCCGCCAACCCGTTCTTTCAGGACAAGGACCGGGCCGAGCAGCTGGCGCCCCTGATGCACTATGTCATGAACCCAAGCCCCGCCTACCGCGACCGGCGGCAGGTGACCTACACCGGTCTCTTCACCGACCTGGGCTACCGCACCGAAGCGCCGCGCTATTATATCCAGGCCGCCGGCCCCACCTTTTTCCGCAACGGCAGCTATGTCCACGGCTACGCCCAGCAGGGCGACGAGGAGGGCTTTTTTGCCCAGAATTTCCTGCAATTGCTCCGCGCCCGCTTCTACGACGCCGCCGCGATGAATTCCATCCCCGCCGCCGACAGCGCCTCCCGCTTTCCGGACCTGGACGCGCCGCCGGTGGACCCCACCCTCACCCCCGCGCCGATGGACCCCGCGCTGCTGGCGGCGGTGGTGGAGCAGCTGCTGCGCCAGAACCGGGTGCTGCTGCGGCTGGACCGGGAGGGGGACGAGGCGCCCCGCTATGCCCGGCAGGTGCTGCTGCGCATCTATGCCTGCCTGCCCTACGGCGCGCGCAAGTTCTGCGGCTTTGTCACCAACGTGCCCATGAGCCGGGTGGTGGACCCCGCCAAGGGGGACGAACTGCCCACCGCCGTGAAGCTGGTGCTGGTGGACGGCGACGCCTGCCTGCCCGCACAGCTGCCCGGCTTTGCCGTCTTTGACATGCGCGCCCCCGCGCCGGCGCCTTCGCCCAGGGAGGACACCGCGCGTTTCCTGCAATTCCTTGTCCGGGAGGACAACGAGGCCGAGCGCACCCGGTTTTTCGGCCTGGTGCACCGCGCGATGGAGATGGTGAGCGGCGAGCGCTCGGTGTCGCTGTACACCTACCAGGACATTTTCTCGATGCAGGCGCTGATCGACCGCCCCGTCACCACCGAGGCGGTGCACCTGTGGGCCAACTGGCTGGGGCGCAACCAGGGCGGGGTGGCCTCCTCGCTGCGGCAGCAGTTTCTGACGCTGCTGTCGGCCCGCCTGTCGGCCGACGAGATCCTCGGCTGGCTGACCGGCCCCGAAGGACGGGCCGAGCTGCCCGCCCTGGAGCAGATCGCGCGGCTGTGGCGCGCCGAACCGGTCCCCGAGGGCAGCGGCGCGGCCTGTCCCGCCGCCGTGCTGGCCCTGTTTGAGGCGGTGTCCCGTTCGGACGACATCCTCCGCATCGGCGGCGCGCTGGCCGACTGGTACTGCGAGCAGGCCCTCGCGCGGGTGCAGCCGTATATGCTGCGGGTGGGAGAGGAATCGCTGCCCACCCCCGCCGCCATCGAGCAGGCCGGGCAGCTGCAGAAGATGGCCATGCCCGAATCGGCGGCCGCCATCCGCAACCAGATCGCACTGGTGGCGGCGCGCGGTCTGCGCGACCGGCTGGCCAGGGCCGGCGAGCAGCTGCGCGCGCTGTACACCGAGCGCCTGGCCGACGAGCGCGCCCGGGCGGCCCGGCTGCTGGACGACTGCGCCCCCGCCACCTACGCCGCGCTGTGCGACTTTTATACGAACCTGCCCGCCGCCTTCCCGCTCTGCGCCAACCGGATGGAACACGGCTTTGCCGACGCCTTCGGCGACGAGATGGTGCAGAAGCTGCGCCGCTGCGCCGAGCTGCGGCCGATGCCCGCCGCGGCCGACGAACTGGACCCCTTCCTGCGCGACTGGAGCGTACTGCGAACCAGCGCGCTGGCACGCACCGGCCTGCTGGCCGGGCTGCAGCAGCGGCTGCGCCCTGTGCTGGACGCGGCGGCCGCCCTGTTCAAGGCCCGGCAGGACACCTCCACCGCCGCCCGGCTGCGCCTGCTGGCACAGCTGCAGGACGGCACCTTCCAGGCGCTGGGCACTCCCCTGCTGGCCGACCTTCGCCGGACGGTGCGCACCGAACTGGCCGAACAGCCCCCCTGCACCCCCGCCCAGCTGCCGGGTCTCCTGCCCGCTCTGCTGGCCGTGGCAAAGACCGAGCCGGACCTCGCCGCCCGGCTTTCCCAGCCGCTGTGGACCGTGCAGACGACCGCGCCCGCCGCGCTGGCCCCGCTGGAGGCGAGCGCCGAGTTGTGGGGCAAGCTGTCCGCCGCGCTGGGCAAAAAGGTGACGGTCCGCTTTGCGGACGGCGCCCAGCAGGAGCTGGCGGTGCCGGACGCGCTGGCCTGGCTGCTGTGGGCGCAAAACCGCTGCGGGCAGAACGTTCCCGCGCCGGTGCTGGCCTGTGCCCGGCAGACGCCGGTGCGCGCCATCCGCGAGACCCCTTCCTCCGCCCAGCTGCGGATGCTGGCGCAGGCCTTCGGCGCACGGGAGCGGCCGGCCTTCCTGCGGTGTCTGGTGCAGACCACCGCCGTGGACGACTACTCCTTTGCCAAACAGGCCGTCACCCAGCTGCGGCAGGCGGGCCTGCGCGGGCAGGATCTGCTGCGCACCGCCGCGCCCGGCTGGGACACCGTGATCTTCGCGGTATACAGCGACCCGCTGGCCGGCCCGCAGGGCGAGACCCTGCGCCGGCTGCAGCAGGCGCTGCCCCAGCTGCACAAACGGATGGCCGCCTGCGCGCACCGACTGGACAAGGCCGCCGCCCAGCGCCGCCGCCTTGTGCGCGGGACGTTCGCCGCGGCCATCTGCGCGGCGTCGGTGCTGCCGATGGTGCTGCTGTGGGCCTTCGGCGCGGCCGGGCTGGCGGCCTGTGCCCTCGTGCTGGCCGCGCTGGCGGTGCAGGCGGCCGTGGTGGTGGGCTGCGTGCTGCGTCTGGCCGGCGACGGCGGCCCCGACCGCCAGGAAAAGAGCTGCCTTGCCCTCTATCTGTTGGGCCTGACGCCCGGCTGCGTGCTGGCGCTGGCCGGTATGCTGCTGGCGCTCTTGTGACCTTTTTATCCCCGAACATGAGGTGATTGCATGACACGATACAAAACCATCGGCCGCGCCCTGGCGGCCTGTCTGGCGGCCGGGCTGCTGCTGACCGGCTGCCAGCGCGGTTCCCGCACCCCCGCCGCCGAACCGGTGGAGCTGCCCGCCGTGGCACAGCAGCACGCCGACGGCCTCGCGGCGCTGCAGGCCGCCTGGAGCAGCCGCACCAGCGACTCCGGCACCACCCTCCGCCTGTACTACGACGACACCCACAGCATGCTGGGCTTCGTGAAGGGCAACGGCGGCAGCAACCGCTTTGTCTATCTGCTGGACGCCGCCATCGACCAGGCGTTCGGCATGGTGAACGCGCCGGAAAACGGCGTGGAAAAGGTGGAGGCCTACACCCTGGTGGACGCCAGCCCCGATGACGGCGTGAACCAGGAACTCAGCTGGCAGCAGGTGGACATGAGCGGCACCCTGCGCAACTTCTTCATGGTGGACTCCTTCTACACCGGCGACCACACCGGCCACCGCGAGGGCACCCTCAACCACACCTTCGCGGACGGCACGGTGGCCCAGATGGGGCCGCTGGCCCGGCTGTTCCAGGACGGCTCCACCCCCTTTGCCGACGACGGCCTCACCATCCTGGTGAGCGACCTGCAGGAGCAGGGCTTCGACCTGAACACCCTCAGCAGCGGCCTGCTGGACTACTGCAAGCGGGTGCCCTCGGCCAAGGTGTGCATCGTGGCCGCGCAGAGCAGCTTCAGCGGCCAGCTCTCGGTGCCGGTGTATTCCATCAGCGGAACCGGCACCGACATCGCCTCCATCGACGGCTACACCGGCGAGGTGCCCTTCTACTACATCATCGCCGGCCCCGCCAACCTGGTGGACAGCTTCTGCGCCGGTCTGCGCCAGACGATGGGCGACGACAGCGCGAACCTCCTGTTCACCACCTTCTCCACCGCCGAGGCCTCGGTGGGCCAGCCGCTGACCTTCTCGCTGGCCCCCAACACGATGGTGAACGTCACCGCCGCCGACCTGGCCGCGGGGTCTGTGTCGGGCGGCACCGATGCCGACAGCTCCGCCCCGGCCGGCGGCAGCTCCTCCGAGTCCGGCCGCCGCGGCGCCCGCACCTCCGCCAACGGGGTAAACCATGTGGTGAACCTGCGCGCGCCGGTCTACGCGCGGCGGGGGGATTCCGGCCTTGTGAGCGAACACATCGACAAGGTGTGGGGCAGCGCCAACATCAACTCGCTGGCCCCCGCCGAGGGCCAGACCAACATCTTCACCGCCGTGGTGGGACGCGGCAGCGAGAGCTGCAGCGCCTTCGGCTCCTACGCCCAGATGGCCGCCTATGCCGAGCTGGGCAGCGGGCTGTCGGCCGCCTGTGCCGAAAACGGCGCCGCGCCCGCCAACGACACCTACTGGATCGACCCGGCCGAGATCGAGCTGTACGAGCAGACCGCCTCCGGCTGGGCCGCCGCCGACAGCAACGCGCTGGGATGCGTGGAGGTGCGGTTCGAGACGGTGGACGGCCCGCTGGAGGAATACGCCACCGGGCAGTCGCTGCTGGCCGAAAACCGCCATGTGGCCTATCTGCGGGTGCGGGTGGACGGCACCACCGTATCGGGCGGCGGGCTGTTCAAGGACGACACTGCCTATTATCTGTCGGTGCCGGTGCACACCAGCCTGAACGCCTCCACCGTCACCGGCGCCGAAAAGCTGCAGGAGCTGAGCGCGAACCTCGCCCAGCACCGCACCGCGCTGGAAGGCCTCGCGCGCGCCGGCGCGAACTACAGCTGGACCTCCAGCACCGACGAGGCCCGCGCCGCCGCCGCGGCCCAGTTCTGCAAAACCCCCAAGCTGGACGAGCTGGTCAAAAGCCTGTCGAACTATTTCCAGTCTGCCAGCACCGTCAGCGACGTGCAGTATGTGGACCTGCTGTTCACTGCACAGGCTGCCAGCAGCCGCCGATAATGCCCGGGGGAACCCGGTGTGAGATAAAGGAGGAAACACGATGAAAAAGCTGAAAGAAGTGGGTGTGGTCAATCTGGTGGTCGGCCTTGTGCTGCTGGCCGGGCTGAGCCTGGGCGCGCGGTGGTGGATCGCCGACTCCACCTTCTTCATGAACGAATCCCTGTTCGACTGTCTGTTCGAGCCCAGCGCCGCCGCCCTGCGCGACCTGTGCCTTTCGCCCTTCTTTTTGCCGATGGCGGCGTTCGTGTGGATGTATCTCTCCTACGCCGCCGCCGCCGACCCCCGCGACTACCGGGTGGCCGGGCGCAAGGCGCTGCCCGCCGTGATCCCCGGCGTGGTGCTGCTGGTGGCGGAGCTGCTGGCCGCGCTGCTGATCCTGCCGATGATCGGCAAGGGGCAGCTGACGGCGGAAGAGCTGGAATACGCCGGCGTGATCCTGGCGGCCTACCGCGACACGAACCTGCTGTGCCTGGCGGCCGACATGGTGTTGTATATTCTGGCAGCCATTTTCCTGCGGCCCAACCGCGTGATGCGGTAACGCAGGCTGCCTTATAAAGGAGGATCGCAATGAACAAGTATGTAATCGCTTCCGGCGGCACCGGCATCATGTGTGTGCGCTCGCTGATCTTTATGCTGGCGGCCCGCTACATCAATCCCCAGAAGGAGATGGACGGCAAGGTATACATCCGTCTGGTGGACATGGACAAGGGCAGCGACGCCAAAAAGGAATGCGTCGACCTGATCGAGCGCTACGAGCGTCTGCGCCGCTGTGTGAACCGCGGCGCAGACGGCGGCATGAAGCTGCCGCAGATCGTGCTGGAATCGTGGGATTTCACCGATGCGGTGCGCCGCTGCGCCGACCATAACCGCGTTCGGCTCGACCCGCAGAGCCCCATCACCCTGCGCAAGCTGTTTGAGACCGACGGCCAGCCGCTGGACGCCCACACCGACCGCCTGATGAAAACCTTCTTCACCGCCGCCGAGATGGACGAGGAGCTGGACAAGGGCTTCTACGGCCATCCCAACATCGGCGCGATGGTGTTCAATTATGTGCGGGACGACTTTCTGCAGGCCGAGATCCGGACGGTGGACGAGGCCACAAAACAGGATGTCGTCATCCCCAGCGCCTTCATGACCGAGCTGAAAAACGACCTGCGCCGCGCCACAGCGCAGGAAAAGGTGCCGCTGTATCTGTACGGGTCGCTGTTCGGCGGCACCGGCGCCAGCGTCATCCCCAACCTCATCGACGTGCTGCAGTCGATCCCGGCGGAGGGGACCGCGCCGCTGAACGGCGCGCCGGCCCAGCCCTGGGGCACCGAGCGCCTGCGCATCGGCGCGGCGATGCTGATGCCCTATTTCCGCCTGCCGCGCGCCAGCGAGCAGGAGGCCGCCCACAAGCTGCGCCCCGACAGCGACAAGTTCGACTGCCAGACCAAAGAGGCGCTGAAATACTACGACGAGTTCGAGATCGTCAAAAAGCTGGACAGCCTTCTGCTGCTGGGCCAGCAGCAGCGGGACGTCACCAGCGAGATCTACGCCCGCGGCGGCAAGCAGTACCAGCATTTCCACGTGATCCTGCTGGTGGCGGCGGCGGCCGGCATGCGCTTTTTGTGCGACAACAGCCTGGGGCAGGGCCTGCTGCAATGGCGGCTGCGGTTCGACAGCTACAACGGCGTGGAGGGCGGCTACCAGACGATGGTGCTCAGCGAGCTGGGCCTGTCGCCCGAGGCCGACGACCTGCAGACCATGTTCCGGTTCAGCCTGGTGGTGAGCCAGTATATGCAGCACCACTTCCTCGACCGGGTGGGCAGCGAATCGCTGAGCGACCGCCTGAACCGCATGCGCGAGGTCTACCAGACCTGCCAGCAGGAGTGCCGCCCGCCCGAGAACGATCCGGGCGCAAAGCTCCCTCAGCCCAAGCACAAGCTGCTGGGCGGATGGTCGGCGGGGCTGTCCGACGCACAGCTGGAGGACGGCTATCAGAAGCCCATCCGCAGCGCCGCCGAGTTCTGCCGCGCCTTCATCCGGTTCTACTTCGACTGCGCGGCGTCGGGCTACGACTGGTCGCAGTACCACACCTGGAACGCCCGCGACGAGCGCGGCAACCCGGTGCCCGGCGGCAAGACCGAGGACCATCTGGCCGGCATGGGCGCCCGCTTTGTGGACCTGGTGAACCTGGTGCTGGCCGACCGCTGCATCGACGGCGAGCTCTCCTCCCGCGAGGTGAGCGAGCAGGAGCTGGCCCCCTATTTCAACTTCGCCTGCCTGGACTCCGGCCGCCATGTGGAGGTCCAGTTCCCCAAATACACGATGGCACGCCTGTACGACGACAATATGAAGCGCGCGCTTGACCCGCAGAACGACCTGGGCAAGAGCCTGTCGCAGATCTATGTCGCCTGCTACAACGCGGCACGCACGAATCAGGAGGTTGCGCGATGATGGTAAGAGATTTGTTCCCCGGCAGAGCCTTCACGCCCTTCGTCACCGAGATCGGCGGCGCCGCCGGCAATGCCGGCCCCGCCCCGGTGGAGGGCCACACCCTCTCGCAGCTGGCCGACATGATCCCGGTGAAGGACGGCGCCGCCTCCAGCGCGCCCCAGGCGCGCCCCAACCCGCTGGCCAACATCACCAGCTTTGTGACCACCATCGGCCGGGTGAACCGGCTGCTGGAACATGAGGCTATCGTCGGGCACAGCCGCCGGGACACCCTCGACCAGCTGCGCCGCGACGAATCGGACGCCTACGCGCGGTATATCGAGTGGTCGGCGCTGTCGGCCACCGTCGCGCTGCGCGGCGTCTACTCGATGTACGGCCTGTCGGTCACCATGCAGTCGGAGGAGCTGGACGGCCGCCGCTATCTGTTCGACCGCGCGCTGCTCTTCGCGCTGCACAACATGGGGCCGTCCTACCAGTTCCTGGTCAGCTCCGAAGACCCGCTCACCGGCCAGCCCCTCACCGGCAAGCTGTTCTACCTGATGCAGAACGGCTCCCCCTTCGCCATCTACAGCGACGAGATCGGCGTGTGCCCCATCCTGAACTACCGCGACACCTCCTTTGACGGGATGGTCCCCTGGTATTCCCCCCGCGCGGACCAGGACGAGCACGCCAGCTGGCGCGACCCGCTGGACTGCGGCACCGGGCCCTATGTGGAAAACCGCTTCAAGTGGTGGATGGTGCGCAACAACCGCCGGAACGCGGTGGAGGTCCCCGACGCCGCCGCCCTCGCCGCCTACGACGCCTGCGCCACCATCGGCGGCTGGGACGTCGCCTGCCAGGAGCTGCAGGCCCTGTACGAGCACCGCTATCCCGACCACGCCGGCCGCGCCGAGCGGTTCGGCACCGTCTGCGGCGGCTATATCGACGAGCAGGGCGGCGTCCCCCGCATGCTGCCCCCCTTCTTCACCTCCCGCCTGCTGCTGGCCTGCAAGGAGACGGCCGACGAGCCGTGCGGCCTGGGCTACAACAGTGCCGACGGCGGCTGGCACAGCCTCTCCCTCACCGGCGACAGCGCCACCTTCCAGCAGCTGTCCGGCCTGGACCGCCTGGTGCCGGTGATCCCCTTCACCCGGCAGGCCGCCGAGCTGTACGGCAACGAGTTCGAGATCGAGGCGCTGCGCTTCGACGCCTATGCCGCCGGTCCCGACCGTTTGGCCCGGGTGGAGATGCACGCACAGCTGGTGTTCAAAGACATCACCGCCCAGCGCTTCGCCTTCACACGGGTGTATCCGCTGGAGGAGATCGTCAGCGGCCTGCTGCCCTACCTGACCGTGTGGCCGTGGGTGGCGCTGCCCAAGGACAGCTGGACCACCTTCTACGCCACCCAGAAAGACTCCGAGGCCGACTACCGCCCGCTGTGCGGCGAAGGCTTCAGCGACACGCTGCGGCTGGAGCTGTCGGAAGGCGTGTCCTACACTGTGCAGGAGAAGGGCAACCCGCTGGCCGCCAAGCAGAGCTGGCAGGTCACCTGCCACAACCGGCGCTTCCGGTATGCCTCGGTCTGTCCGCAGAGCGGCAGCCCGCTGGGCGTGGTGCTGATCCCGCGGGTGCAGGAGCTGGACGCCAGACCCCTCGTTCCCGCCAACTACCAGCTCAGCATCGACTTCGGCACCACCAGCACCGTCTGCGCCATCAAGGACCCGGCCGGGCGCGTCTCCTTCCTGCCCTACCAGGAGTTCGGCCGCAACGTGACCATCGGCGACCGCGAGCACGACTTCGCCCGCGTGGCCGAGCGCCGCTGGCTGGGCCGCGCCAGCGAGAACACCGGCGACACCCTGCTGGACCGCAAGACCCTCTCCACCGCCCAGCTGTTCGACTGGACCCCCGCCGACGGCGCGCCGCCGCCCGCACATGCCGCCCTGAAAATGTTCGTCAGCGGCCGGTTCTTCCTGGCCACCTCCACCCAGCTGTGCGGCTACACCGCCAACGGCAGCTTCCAGAACCAGGGCATCTACAACGACCTCAAACTGTCCACCGACACCGACACCGCCCAGATGCAGGCCGGCGTGCTGTTCCTGGCCGGCCTGTATATGCAGGCGCTGCTGTATGTGCTGTCCTCCACCCAGGGCGTGGGGCAGATCGGCGCGCTGCGGGTCTCCTTCCCCGGCGGCCTCACCCGCGACATCCTCGAGGACCGCTGGAACTCCGCGGCCGATCTGGTGAACAGCTGCCTGGCGCCGAACTCCCCCTACCGGCTGGACGTGAACGCCATCCAGTACTGCACCGAGGCCGAGGCGGCCCGCCGCTTCAACCAGGCGCACATCGCGCTGCCCGGCACGCGGGGCTATCTGAATGTGGACGTGGGCGGCGGCACCACCGACATCTCGATCGTCACCACCCCGCCCGATCCCACCGCGCCCAGCCTGTCCTTCAAATACGCCGGACGCGAGGTGATCATCAACTCCTTCATCCAGGCCTACCGCCACTGGAAGGACGATTCCCAGCAGGAGGCCGCCCGCCAGCATTTCAGCCAGATCTGGACCAACGCGCTGGACCCGCTGGTCCCGCCGGAGCGCGCCGCCGAGGTGCGCAGCCAGCTGATCGGCAATTTCTTCCGCGAATGCTCCCAGTACAACGACGCCATGCTGGCCCGCGCCGGCGACAGCGAATCGCTGCGGATGATGCTGGAGATCCTTTTGAACGACTTCGACATGGTGGTGCCCCGCCTGGGCCAGTACAACCTGCTGCGCAGCCTGTTCACCGCCAAATTCTTCCTGCTGATGCGGATGGTGGCCGAGTTCATGGCCCAGAACGCCGACCGGCTGGAAGCCCTCATCGACACCAGCTACAACACGGCGGGAGAGCCGATGCAGAACATCTGCATCTCCTTCACCGGCACCGCCGCCATGACCCTGCAGCATGTGTTCGCCCTGCCCGCCGACCAGCTCAACCAGCTCAGCTCGCTGCGGCAGGACCTGCCCGCCGGGCGGATGCTGGGCAAGGTGGCCGCGATGGTGGGCCGCGTGGTGGGCAAGCCGTCGCTGGCGCTCACCCTGATGATCTCCCCCACGGTGCGCGAGAAGAAAGAGGTCGCCTTCGGCATCCTCACTGCGGACGGCTTCCAGGACGATGCGGTCGAAATGCCCGCCGCGACCGAGCAGGAGGTGGCTTCGCTCTTCTTCCAGCTGGACCCCGCCCAGCGCCGCGACTGGTACCGCCGCAAATTCGGCGAGAACCTCGCCGCCGAGGACGCCGACCAACAGGCCCAGGTGACGCGCCGGCTGGACGGCGCCACCGGCGAGACGCTGGAAAAATACCACAACAGCCTCAGCCGCCGGGTGAACGAGAGCAAGATCCGCGGCTGGATCGCCGAGATCCGCCGGGACCCCGCGGCGATGCAGGCCGAGGTGGAGCAGGCGATCAAGTCCTGGAGCTCCTTCACCGAGGCGCAGGGCCACGCCCAGACCACCTGGCCGGTGGCCGCCCCCAGAGACACCAACCTGGGGCTCGGTTCCGGCAAGACCACCCTGGACTCGGTGCTGCCGCGCGGCAACGAGCTGACCAACGCCATCATCAACGCGCTGAACGAGCTGGACAACCCCGAAACCAGCGCCAGCCTGCTGCGCTATCTGGTCAGCATCCCCGAGGACGTCTACCGCCGGTCGCTGCTGCTGATCTATGTGGTGGAAAAAATCATCAACCAGGCCCTGTACCAGAACCAGGTGCAGAACTAAGGAGGGCAAACCATGACCGCAAAACACACCAAATTCCTGCTTGCGCCGCTGACGGCGCTGCTTGCGGCGGCGATCTGCTGCCTGACGGTATCGGCGGCCCCGTTCACCGCCGAGCCCTCCGATCCCGCCGCCACCGGCTCGCTGCCTTCCTCCGACAGCCTGTCCGTCCCGGCCGGCTCGTCCGACCCGACTGACCCGGCCGACCCGCTGGATTCCTCTTCCGCAGCGGCTTCCTCCGGCTCCCAGCCGGGGTCGGCGCTCACCGTGCCGTCCGGCGAAGGGGATCCCTCGGCGCCCGCTTCGGTCCCCGCCACCCCGCTGCCGCCGGTCTCCGAACCGGCCGACCCCGAAGCCGGATCCGGCGGGAAGGCCAGCCTGGCGCTCAGCGCCGCGGCGCTGGTGCTGAGCATGGCGGCGGTGGGCGTGTCGGCGGTGCTGGCCATCTTCGGCATCAAAAAGATGTCCCGCCGCTCCCGCGCCGAGCGGGATGAGCTGGAACAGCTCACCGCGATGGTGCGCCAGATGGAGCAGCAGGTGGCCCAGCTGTCGTCTCAGCCGCTGGCCGAGACGCTGCGCTCCCCCTCTGCCCCCGCCCAGCCCCGCGCTGCCCAGCCGGCCGCGCCGGCCGCCCCCACGGCCCCCGCAGCCCCCGCAGCCCCCGCCGAGACGGTCTCCCGCCCGGCTTCGGCGGTCTCCGCCCGCGGCCTGTACATCGTGGGCCGCCAGAACATCGCCAACAACAACACCGCCCTGCTCTATTACGAGGACGCCTCCTGCGGCGACAAGAGCATTGAGGTCTACACCGACAACACCGCCCGCCTGAACGAGCAGCTCTATGCCGGCCTGCGCAAGAACACTGCCAGCCTGCTGAGCTCCGGGTTCCTCGATCTGTTCGACGTCTATCTGGGCGGGCGGCAGCTGACCCCGCAGAGTCTCTCGCAGTTCCCCTCCTTCCTGTTCTTCGACAGGATGGTCTCCCCGGCCCGGCTGGACCCCCGTTCGGTGAGCGTCGGCGGCCGCGTGACGGTGCTGCAGAAGGGCGAGGTCCACTTCCGCGCGTGATCCCGCAAGGCAGCGTCTGCCGGTGAAACCGGCAGGCCTGTGCAAGCGGCTCGGCTTCGACCTCATCCGCCCCGCGTTGCGGGGCACCTTCCCAGCCAGGGGAAGACCGTTGGCTTCCCCCCTGGGGGAAAGCTGCCGCGCAGCGGCTGATGAGGGGGAAGCTTCCGGCACCCGCCAAACCGCTTTTCAAACAAACAAAGGCTGCCGCCTTCCCAACGCTCTGTGCGCCGGGAAGGCGGCAGCCTTTTTGTATGGATCGAGGGGGCCGCGGTCAGACCCAGAAATACAGCACCCGGCGGCTTTCGTGGATGCCATAGGAGGACGCTTCCACCTGGGCGGACAGCTGGGCCACCTGCGCCCGGGCCTGCTCAAACACCGCCGCACTGGGGAAGCGCAGTTCCAGCACGTTCTTTCCCTGCTGTGCCTGCTGCCGGTACAGTGCGGCCGCCTGCTCCACCTGGAAGGTCTCGGGCGCATAGCCGTGGGCGGCAAAATAGTCCCCGCCGCCGTCGGTGGTGGGGCGGAGGTCGGCGCTGTTCTGCGCGGCGTGGGTCTGCTCCATCTCCTCCAGCGGCACGCCGCACCACATGTGGGGCACATACTCCCGTCCCGCGGCGTCGGTGCGGTCGGTGTTGTCCCAGGTGGGGTCGAAATAGCGGGTGGAACCGTCGATGGTGACGGCGTTCCAGGAGTGGTTCGGCTCGTTGCCGGCGGTGGTCACCGGCTCTTCGCTGGCATATCCGATAATGGTGCAGGCCTCCAGACCCATCTTGCGCCCCAGATAGGTGAACGCCTGGCTGAACCCGGCACAGACGCTCTCTCCCTCCGCCAGCGCCCCGTACAGGGTCTGGTCGTTCCATCCTCCGTCCGACACATACTCGATGTGCTCGATCAGCCAGTCGTGCAGATACAGCGCCTTGTCCTGCGCCGAGGCGTCGGCCGGAACTCTCGCCAGGAATTCCGCGGCCACGGCGTCGATGCACTGCTGTGCTTCGGCGATCGCCTGCGGGGTGTCGTGGGTGTAGAGGAAGTAGACGTCCACCTCGGTGGAGGTGTAGCTGGCTTCGTATCCGCGCACCCAGAAAAACGCCGGGTCCTGCTGCACCAGCGTGTACGCCTCCAGAAACTCCTCATAGCTGCATTCCAGATGCAGCGGATAGGCGGCCTCGCGCAGGCCCTCGACCACCTGCCGGTACACCGCCGGCTGTTCCGGCTGCGGGGCGGCGGTGGAGACGGGCTTCGGCGTTGGGGTGGACTGCGGGGCGGCGGTGGCGGCGGGCGTCGGTGTTGGGGTGGGCTGCAGGTCGTCGCTGCTGCCCTGCCGGCGTCCCGCCTGCCGTTTGGCGGCGTCCTGCGCCGCGGCGGCACGGCGGCTTTCGATCACCTCGCCGGAATCCAGCCCCCCCGTGGGCTGCTCGGGCGCGGGACGCCGCCGGACCGACGCTGTCCCGCTGCCCGCCTGCGCCTGTGCCGCGCTCCGCCTTCCCTGATAGCAGCTGCACATGCAGAGTGCTAAACACAGGGTCAGCAGAACTGCCGCCAGATTTCTTGTCCAATGCTTTGCTCTCATCGTTTCCCTCCTTTGCCGCCGGACGCGGCACTCTTATGTATACGATATGACGTTTCTTTTTATTCTATGCCGGGCAGGCTTCTCCGGCCTGCCGGGCGGAAAATCGCACAATTTATGAACAGAATGTGTTTCTTTTGTTAAAATTAGCACTCTACACTTGACAGTGCTAAAAATCGGATGTATACTGTAGGTGTTCCAAAGGAAAGGCCCCCAGGGGCCTCCCCGCAGGGCATAAGATAAGCAACGAAACGGAGGAATGACTTATGTTGCCCAGCATTTTTGGTGAAAACCTGTTTGATGATTTCTTCAACGACGATTTTGCGATGATCCCCATGTGGAACAGCCGCAATGCGCTATACGGCAAGCATGCCAAGAACATGATGAAAACCGATGTGCGCGAGACCGATTCCACCTACGAGCTGGACATCGACCTGCCCGGCTTCAAGAAGGACGAGGTGAAGCTGGACCTGAAGGACGGCTACCTGACCGTCAGCGCCTCCAAGGGTCTGGACCGCGACCAGAAGGACAAGGAAGGCAGATACATCCGGCAGGAGCGCTATGTGGGCGCCTGCAGCCGCAGCTTCTATGTGGGCGACGTGCAGCCGAAGGACGTGTCGGCCAAGTATGAGGACGGCATCCTGAAAATCTCGCTGCCCAAACAGGCGCCGAAGCAGCTGCCCCAGAGCACGCTGATCGCCATTGAATGACCGGTTCTCTCCAAACCGCAGGCCGCCCCCGCTTGTACAAGCGGGGGCGGCCTGCGGTTTGGAGAGAACCGGTCATTCAATGGCGATCAGCGTGCTCTGGGGCAGCTGCTTCGGCGCCTGTTTGGGCAGCGAGATTTTCAGGATGCCGTCCTCATACTTGGCCGACACGTCCTTCGGCTGCACGTCGCCCACATAGAAGCTGCGGCTGCAGGCGCCCACATAGCGCTCCTGCCGGATGTATCTGCCTTCCTTGTCCTTCTGGTCGCGGTCCAGACCCTTGGAGGCGCTGACGGTCAGGTAGCCGTCCTTCAGGTCCAGCTTCACCTCGTCCTTCTTGAAGCCGGGCAGGTCGATGTCCAGCTCGTAGGTGGAATCGGTCTCGCGCACATCGGTTTTCATCATGTTCTTGGCATGCTTGCCGTATAGCGCATTGCGGCTGTTCCACATGGGGATCATCGCAAAATCGTCGTTGAAGAAATCATCAAACAGGTTTTCACCAAAAATGCTGGGCAACATAAGTCATTCCTCCGTTTCGTTGCTTATCTTATGCCCTGCGGGGAGGCCCCTGGGGGCCTTTCCTTTGGAACACCTACAGTATACATCCGATTTTTAGCACTGTCAAGTGTAGAGTGCTAATTTTAACAAAAGAAACACATTCTGTTCATAAATTGTGCGATTTTCCGCCCGGCAGGCCGGAGAAGCCTGCCCGGCATAGAATAAAAAGAAACGTCATATCGTATACATAAGAGTGCCGCGTCCGGCGGCAAAGGAGGGAAACGATGAGAGCAAAGCATTGGACAAGAAATCTGGCGGCAGTTCTGCTGACCCTGTGTTTAGCACTCTGCATGTGCAGCTGCTATCAGGGAAGGCGGAGCGCGGCACAGGCGCAGGCGGGCAGCGGGACAGCGTCGGTCCGGCGGCGTCCCGCGCCCGAGCAGCCCACGGGGGGGCTGGATTCCGGCGAGGTGATCGAAAGCCGCCGTGCCGCCGCGGCGCAGGACGCCGCCAAACGGCAGGCGGGACGCCGGCAGGGCAGCAGCGACGACCTGCAGCCCACCCCAACACCGACGCCCGCCGCCACCGCCGCCCCGCAGTCCACCCCAACGCCGAAGCCCGTCTCCACCGCCGCCCCGCAGCCGGAACAGCCGGCGGTGTACCGGCAGGTGGTCGAGGGCCTGCGCGAGGCCGCCTATCCGCTGCATCTGGAATGCAGCTATGAGGAGTTTCTGGAGGCGTACACGCTGGTGCAGCAGGACCCGGCGTTTTTCTGGGTGCGCGGATACGAAGCCAGCTACACCTCCACCGAGGTGGACGTCTACTTCCTCTACACCCACGACACCCCGCAGGCGATCGCCGAAGCACAGCAGTGCATCGACGCCGTGGCCGCGGAATTCCTGGCGAGAGTTCCGGCCGACGCCTCGGCGCAGGACAAGGCGCTGTATCTGCACGACTGGCTGATCGAGCACATCGAGTATGTGTCGGACGGAGGATGGAACGACCAGACCCTGTACGGGGCGCTGGCGGAGGGAGAGAGCGTCTGTGCCGGGTTCAGCCAGGCGTTCACCTATCTGGGGCGCAAGATGGGTCTGGAGGCCTGCACCATTATCGGATATGCCAGCGAAGAGCCGGTGACCACCGCCGGCAACGAGCCGAACCACTCCTGGAACGCCGTCACCATCGACGGTTCCACCCGCTATTTCGACCCCACCTGGGACAACACCGACCGCACCGACGCCGCGGGACGGGAGTATGTGCCCCACATGTGGTGCGGCGTGCCGCTGGAGGAGATGGAGCAGACCCACGCCGCGCAGAACAGCGCCGACCTCCGCCCCACCACCGACGGCGGCGGGGACTATTTTGCCGCCCACGGCTATGCGCCCGAGACCTTCCAGGTGGAGCAGGCGGCCGCACTGTACCGGCAGCAGGCACAGCAGGGAAAGAACGTGCTGGAACTGCGCTTCCCCAGTGCGGCGGTGTTTGAGCAGGCCCGGGCGCAGGTGGCCCAGCTGTCCGCCCAGGTGGAAGCGTCCTCCTATGGCATCCACGAAAGCCGCCGGGTGCTGTATTTCTGGGTCTGACCGCGGCCCCCTCGATCCATACAAAAAGGCTGCCGCCTTCCCGGCGCACAGAGCGTTGGGAAGGCGGCAGCCTTTGTTTGTTTGAAAAGCGGTTTGGCGGGTGCCGGAAGCTTCCCCCTCATCAGCCGCTGCGCGGCAGCTTTCCCCCAGGGGGGAAGCCAACGGTCTTCCCCTGGCTGGGAAGGTGCCCCGCAACGCGGGGCGGATGAGGTCGAAGCCGAGCCGCTTGCACAGGCCTGCCGGTTTCACCGGCAGACGCTGCCTTGCGGGATCACGCGCGGAAGTGGACCTCGCCCTTCTGCAGCACCGTCACGCGGCCGCCGACGCTCACCGAACGGGGGTCCAGCCGGGCCGGGGAGACCATCCTGTCGAAGAACAGGAAGGAGGGGAACTGCGAGAGACTCTGCGGGGTCAGCTGCCGCCCGCCCAGATAGACGTCGAACAGATCGAGGAACCCGGAGCTCAGCAGGCTGGCAGTGTTCTTGCGCAGGCCGGCATAGAGCTGCTCGTTCAGGCGGGCGGTGTTGTCGGTGTAGACCTCAATGCTCTTGTCGCCGCAGGAGGCGTCCTCGTAATAGAGCAGGGCGGTGTTGTTGTTGGCGATGTTCTGGCGGCCCACGATGTACAGGCCGCGGGCGGAGACCGCCGAAGCCGGGCGGGAGACCGTCTCGGCGGGGGCTGCGGGGGCTGCGGGGGCCGTGGGGGCGGCCGGCGCGGCCGGCTGGGCAGCGCGGGGCTGGGCGGGGGCAGAGGGGGAGCGCAGCGTCTCGGCCAGCGGCTGAGACGACAGCTGGGCCACCTGCTGCTCCATCTGGCGCACCATCGCGGTGAGCTGTTCCAGCTCATCCCGCTCGGCGCGGGAGCGGCGGGACATCTTTTTGATGCCGAAGATGGCCAGCACCGCCGACACGCCCACCGCCGCCATGCTCAGCACCAGCGCCGCGGCGCTGAGCGCCAGGCTGGCCTTCCCGCCGGATCCGGCTTCGGGGTCGGCCGGTTCGGAGACCGGCGGCAGCGGGGTGGCGGGGACCGAAGCGGGCGCCGAGGGATCCCCTTCGCCGGACGGCACGGTGAGCGCCGACCCCGGCTGGGAGCCGGAGGAAGCCGCTGCGGAAGAGGAATCCAGCGGGTCGGCCGGGTCAGTCGGGTCGGACGAGCCGGCCGGGACGGACAGGCTGTCGGAGGAAGGCAGCGAGCCGGTGGCGGCGGGATCGGAGGGCTCGGCGGTGAACGGGGCCGCCGATACCGTCAGGCAGCAGATCGCCGCCGCAAGCAGCGCCGTCAGCGGCGCAAGCAGGAATTTGGTGTGTTTTGCGGTCATGGTTTGCCCTCCTTAGTTCTGCACCTGGTTCTGGTACAGGGCCTGGTTGATGATTTTTTCCACCACATAGATCAGCAGCAGCGACCGGCGGTAGACGTCCTCGGGGATGCTGACCAGATAGCGCAGCAGGCTGGCGCTGGTTTCGGGGTTGTCCAGCTCGTTCAGCGCGTTGATGATGGCGTTGGTCAGCTCGTTGCCGCGCGGCAGCACCGAGTCCAGGGTGGTCTTGCCGGAACCGAGCCCCAGGTTGGTGTCTCTGGGGGCGGCCACCGGCCAGGTGGTCTGGGCGTGGCCCTGCGCCTCGGTGAAGGAGCTCCAGGACTTGATCGCCTGCTCCACCTCGGCCTGCATCGCCGCGGGGTCCCGGCGGATCTCGGCGATCCAGCCGCGGATCTTGCTCTCGTTCACCCGGCGGCTGAGGCTGTTGTGGTATTTTTCCAGCGTCTCGCCGGTGGCGCCGTCCAGCCGGCGCGTCACCTGGGCCTGTTGGTCGGCGTCCTCGGCGGCGAGGTTCTCGCCGAATTTGCGGCGGTACCAGTCGCGGCGCTGGGCGGGGTCCAGCTGGAAGAAGAGCGAAGCCACCTCCTGCTCGGTCGCGGCGGGCATTTCGACCGCATCGTCCTGGAAGCCGTCCGCAGTGAGGATGCCGAAGGCGACCTCTTTCTTCTCGCGCACCGTGGGGGAGATCATCAGGGTGAGCGCCAGCGACGGCTTGCCCACCACGCGGCCCACCATCGCGGCCACCTTGCCCAGCATCCGCCCGGCGGGCAGGTCCTGCCGCAGCGAGCTGAGCTGGTTGAGCTGGTCGGCGGGCAGGGCGAACACATGCTGCAGGGTCATGGCGGCGGTGCCGGTGAAGGAGATGCAGATGTTCTGCATCGGCTCTCCCGCCGTGTTGTAGCTGGTGTCGATGAGGGCTTCCAGCCGGTCGGCGTTCTGGGCCATGAACTCGGCCACCATCCGCATCAGCAGGAAGAATTTGGCGGTGAACAGGCTGCGCAGCAGGTTGTACTGGCCCAGGCGGGGCACCACCATGTCGAAGTCGTTCAAAAGGATCTCCAGCATCATCCGCAGCGATTCGCTGTCGCCGGCGCGGGCCAGCATGGCGTCGTTGTACTGGGAGCATTCGCGGAAGAAATTGCCGATCAGCTGGCTGCGCACCTCGGCGGCGCGCTCCGGCGGGACCAGCGGGTCCAGCGCGTTGGTCCAGATCTGGCTGAAATGCTGGCGGGCGGCCTCCTGCTGGGAATCGTCCTTCCAGTGGCGGTAGGCCTGGATGAAGGAGTTGATGATCACCTCGCGTCCGGCGTATTTGAAGGACAGGCTGGGCGCGGTGGGATCGGGCGGGGTGGTGACGATCGAGATGTCGGTGGTGCCGCCGCCCACGTCCACATTCAGATAGCCCCGCGTGCCGGGCAGCGCGATGTGCGCCTGGTTGAAGCGGCGGGCCGCCTCGGCCTCGGTGCAGTACTGGATGGCGTTCACGTCCAGCCGGTAGGGGGAGTTCGGCGCCAGGCAGCTGTTCACCAGATCGGCCGCGGAGTTCCAGCGGTCCTCGAGGATGTCGCGGGTGAGGCCGCCGGGGAAGGAGACCCGCAGCGCGCCGATCTGCCCCACGCCCTGGGTGGAGGACAGCACATACAGCAGCGCCTGCATATACAGGCCGGCCAGGAACAGCACGCCGGCCTGCATCTGGGCGGTGTCGGTGTCGGTGGACAGTTTGAGGTCGTTGTAGATGCCCTGGTTCTGGAAGCTGCCGTTGGCGGTGTAGCCGCACAGCTGGGTGGAGGTGGCCAGGAAGAACCGGCCGCTGACGAACATTTTCAGGGCGGCATGTGCGGGCGGCGGCGCGCCGTCGGCGGGGGTCCAGTCGAACAGCTGGGCGGTGGAGAGGGTCTTGCGGTCCAGCAGGGTGTCGCCGGTGTTCTCGCTGGCGCGGCCCAGCCAGCGGCGCTCGGCCACGCGGGCGAAGTCGTGCTCGCGGTCGCCGATGGTCACGTTGCGGCCGAACTCCTGGTAGGGCAGGAAGGAGACGCGCCCGGCCGGGTCCTTGATGGCGCAGACGGTGCTGGTGGTGCCGAAGTCGATGCTGAGCTGGTAGTTGGCGGGAACGAGGGGTCTGGCGTCCAGCTCCTGCACCCGCGGGATCAGCACCACGCCCAGCGGGCTGCCGCTCTGCGGACAGACCGAGGCATACCGGAAGCGCCGGTTGTGGCAGGTGACCTGCCAGCTCTGCTTGGCGGCCAGCGGGTTGCCCTTCTCCTGCACAGTGTAGGACACGCCTTCCGACAGCTCCAGCCGCAGCGTGTCGCTGAAGCCTTCGCCGCACAGCGGGCGGTAGTCGGCCTCGGAGTCTTTCTGGGTGGCGTAGAAGGTGGTCCAGCTGTCCTTGGGCAGCGCCACCCACGGCCACACGGTCAGGTAGGGCAGCAGGCCGCTGACGATCTCCTCCAGCGGATACACCCGTGTGAAGGCGAAGCGCTGGGCGGTGATGTCTTTGAACACCAGCTGTGCGTGCATCTCCACCCGGGCCAAACGGTCGGGACCGGCGGCATAGGCGTCGAAGCGCAGCGCCTCGATCTCGAACTCGTTGCCGTACAGCTCGGCGGCCTGCCGGGTGAAGGGGATCACCGGCACCAGGCGGTCCAGGCCGGACAGCTGCTGGAAGGTGGCGCTGTCGCCGGTGAGGGAGAGGCTGTGCCAGCCGCCGTCGGCACTGTTGTAGCCCAGGCCGCACGGCTCGTCGGCCGTCTCCTTGCAGGCCAGCAGCAGGCGGGAGGTGAAGAAGGGGGGCAGCATGCGGGGGACGCCGCCCTGCTCGTCGATATAGCCGCCGCAGACGGTGCCGAACCGCTCGGCGCGGCCGGCGTGGTCGGGATAGCGGTGCTCGTACAGGGCCTGCAGCTCCTGGCAGGCGACGTCCCAGCCGCCGATGGTGGCGCAGGCGTCGTAGGCGGCGAGGGCGGCGGCGTCGGGGACCTCCACCGCGTTCCGGCGGTTGTTGCGCACCATCCACCACTTGAAGCGGTTTTCCACATAGGGCCCGGTGCCGCAGTCCAGCGGGTCGCGCCAGCTGGCGTGCTCGTCCTGGTCCGCGCGGGGGGAATACCAGGGGACCATCCCGTCAAAGGAGGTGTCGCGGTAGTTCAGGATGGGGCACACGCCGATCTCGTCGCTGTAGATGGCGAAGGGGGAGCCGTTCTGCATCAGGTAGAACAGCTTGCCGGTGAGGGGCTGGCCGGTGAGCGGGTCTTCGGAGCTGACCAGGAACTGGTAGGACGGCCCCATGTTGTGCAGCGCGAAGAGCAGCGCGCGGTCGAACAGATAGCGGCGGCCGTCCAGCTCCTCCGACTGCATGGTGACCGACAGGCCGTACATCGAGTAGACGCCGCGCAGCGCGACGGTGGCCGACAGCGCCGACCACTCGATATACCGCGCGTAGGCGTCCGATTCGTCGCGGCGCAGCTGGTCGAGGGTGTCCCGGCGGCTGTGCCCGACGATAGCCTCATGTTCCAGCAGCCGGTTCACCCGGCCGATGGTGGTCACAAAGCTGGTGATGTTGGCCAGCGGGTTGGGGCGCGCCTGGGGCGCGCTGGAGGCGGCGCCGTCCTTCACCGGGATCATGTCGGCCAGCTGCGAGAGGGTGTGGCCCTCCACCGGGGCGGGGCCGGCATTGCCGGCGGCGCCGCCGATCTCGGTGACGAAGGGCGTGAAGGCTCTGCCGGGGAACAAATCTCTTACCATCATCGCGCAACCTCCTGATTCGTGCGTGCCGCGTTGTAGCAGGCGACATAGATCTGCGACAGGCTCTTGCCCAGGTCGTTCTGCGGGTCAAGCGCGCGCTTCATATTGTCGTCGTACAGGCGTGCCATCGTGTATTTGGGGAACTGGACCTCCACATGGCGGCCGGAGTCCAGGCAGGCGAAGTTGAAATAGGGGGCCAGCTCCTGCTCGCTCACCTCGCGGGAGGAGAGCTCGCCGTCGATGCAGCGGTCGGCCAGCACCAGGTTCACCAGGTCCACAAAGCGGGCGCCCATGCCGGCCAGATGGTCCTCGGTCTTGCCGCCGGGCACCGGGTTGCCGCGCTCGTCGCGGGCGTTCCAGGTGTGGTACTGCGACCAGTCGTAGCCCGACGCCGCGCAGTCGAAGTAGAACCGGATGAAGGCGCGGCAGAACTCGGCGGCGCTGCGGATGGGCTTCTGATAGCCGTCCTCCAGCTGTGCGTCGGACAGCCCCGCCGACCATCCGCCCAGCAGCTTGTGCTTGGGCTGAGGGAGCTTTGCGCCCGGATCGTTCTCGGGCGGGCGGCACTCCTGCTGGCAGGTCTGGTAGACCTCGCGCATGCGGTTCAGGCGGTCGCTCAGCGATTCGCTGCCCACCCGGTCGAGGAAGTGGTGCTGCATATACTGGCTCACCACCAGGCTGAACCGGAACATGGTCTGCAGGTCGTCGGCCTCGGGCGACAGGCCCAGCTCGCTGAGCACCATCGTCTGGTAGCCGCCCTCCACGCCGTTGTAGCTGTCGAACCGCAGCCGCCATTGCAGCAGGCCCTGCCCCAGGCTGTTGTCGCACAAAAAGCGCATGCCGGCCGCCGCCGCCACCAGCAGGATCACGTGGAAATGCTGGTACTGCTTGCCGCCGCGGGCGTAGATCTCGCTGGTGACGTCCCGCTGCTGCTGGCCCAGCAGCAGAAGGCTGTCCAGCTTTTTGACGATCTCGAACTCGTCGTAGTATTTCAGCGCCTCTTTGGTCTGGCAGTCGAACTTGTCGCTGTCGGGGCGCAGCTTGTGGGCGGCCTCCTGCTCGCTGGCGCGCGGCAGGCGGAAATAGGGCATCAGCATCGCCGCGCCGATGCGCAGGCGCTCGGTGCCCCAGGGCTGGGCCGGCGCGCCGTTCAGCGGCGCGGTCCCCTCCGCCGGGATCGACTGCAGCACGTCGATGAGGTTGGGGATGACGCTGGCGCCGGTGCCGCCGAACAGCGACCCGTACAGATACAGCGGCACCTTTTCCTGCGCTGTGGCGCGGCGCAGGTCGTTTTTCAGCTCGGTCATGAAGGCGCTGGGGATGACGACATCCTGTTTTGTGGCCTCGTCCACCGTCCGGATCTCGGCCTGCAGAAAGTCGTCCCGCACATAATTGAACACCATCGCGCCGATGTTGGGATGGCCGTAGAAGCCCTTGTCCAGCTCCTCGTCCATCTCGGCGGCGGTGAAGAAGGTTTTCATCAGGCGGTCGGTGTGGGCGTCCAGCGGCTGGCCGTCGGTCTCAAACAGCTTGCGCAGGGTGATGGGGCTCTGCGGGTCGAGCCGAACGCGGTTATGGTCGGCGCAGCGGCGCACCGCATCGGTGAAATCCCACGATTCCAGCACGATCTGCGGCAGCTTCATGCCGCCGTCTGCGCCGCGGTTCACACAGCGGCGCAGACGCTCGTAGCGCTCGATCAGGTCGACGCATTCCTTTTTGGCGTCGCTGCCCTTGTCCATGTCCACCAGACGGATGTATACCTTGCCGTCCATCTCCTTCTGGGGATTGATGTAGCGGGCCGCCAGCATAAAGATCAGCGAGCGCACACACATGATGCCGGTGCCGCCGGAAGCGATTACATACTTGTTCATTGCGATCCTCCTTTATAAGGCAGCCTGCGTTACCGCATCACGCGGTTGGGCCGCAGGAAAATGGCTGCCAGAATATACAACACCATGTCGGCCGCCAGGCACAGCAGGTTCGTGTCGCGGTAGGCCGCCAGGATCACGCCGGCGTATTCCAGCTCTTCCGCCGTCAGCTGCCCCTTGCCGATCATCGGCAGGATCAGCAGCGCGGCCAGCAGCTCCGCCACCAGCAGCACCACGCCGGGGATCACGGCGGGCAGCGCCTTGCGCCCGGCCACCCGGTAGTCGCGGGGGTCGGCGGCGGCGGCGTAGGAGAGATACATCCACACGAACGCCGCCATCGGCAAAAAGAAGGGCGAAAGGCACAGGTCGCGCAGGGCGGCGGCGCTGGGCTCGAACAGACAGTCGAACAGGGATTCGTTCATGAAGAAGGTGGAGTCGGCGATCCACCACCGCGCGCCCAGGCTCAGCCCGGCCAGCAGCACAAGGCCGACCACCAGATTGACCACACCCACTTCTTTCAGCTTTTTCATCGTGTTTCCTCCTTTATCTCACACCGGGTTCCCCCGGGCATTATCGGCGGCTGCTGGCAGCCTGTGCAGTGAACAGCAGGTCCACATACTGCACGTCGCTGACGGTGCTGGCAGACTGGAAATAGTTCGACAGGCTTTTGACCAGCTCGTCCAGCTTGGGGGTTTTGCAGAACTGGGCCGCGGCGGCGGCGCGGGCCTCGTCGGTGCTGGAGGTCCAGCTGTAGTTCGCGCCGGCGCGCGCGAGGCCTTCCAGCGCGGTGCGGTGCTGGGCGAGGTTCGCGCTCAGCTCCTGCAGCTTTTCGGCGCCGGTGACGGTGGAGGCGTTCAGGCTGGTGTGCACCGGCACCGACAGATAATAGGCAGTGTCGTCCTTGAACAGCCCGCCGCCCGATACGGTGGTGCCGTCCACCCGCACCCGCAGATAGGCCACATGGCGGTTTTCGGCCAGCAGCGACTGCCCGGTGGCGTATTCCTCCAGCGGGCCGTCCACCGTCTCGAACCGCACCTCCACGCATCCCAGCGCGTTGCTGTCGGCGGCGGCCCAGCCGGAGGCGGTCTGCTCGTACAGCTCGATCTCGGCCGGGTCGATCCAGTAGGTGTCGTTGGCGGGCGCGGCGCCGTTTTCGGCACAGGCGGCCGACAGCCCGCTGCCCAGCTCGGCATAGGCGGCCATCTGGGCGTAGGAGCCGAAGGCGCTGCAGCTCTCGCTGCCGCGTCCCACCACGGCGGTGAAGATGTTGGTCTGGCCCTCGGCGGGGGCCAGCGAGTTGATGTTGGCGCTGCCCCACACCTTGTCGATGTGTTCGCTCACAAGGCCGGAATCCCCCCGCCGCGCGTAGACCGGCGCGCGCAGGTTCACCACATGGTTTACCCCGTTGGCGGAGGTGCGGGCGCCGCGGCGGCCGGACTCGGAGGAGCTGCCGCCGGCCGGGGCGGAGCTGTCGGCATCGGTGCCGCCCGACACAGACCCCGCGGCCAGGTCGGCGGCGGTGACGTTCACCATCGTGTTGGGGGCCAGCGAGAAGGTCAGCGGCTGGCCCACCGAGGCCTCGGCGGTGGAGAAGGTGGTGAACAGGAGGTTCGCGCTGTCGTCGCCCATCGTCTGGCGCAGACCGGCGCAGAAGCTGTCCACCAGGTTGGCGGGGCCGGCGATGATGTAGTAGAAGGGCACCTCGCCGGTGTAGCCGTCGATGGAGGCGATGTCGGTGCCGGTTCCGCTGATGGAATACACCGGCACCGAGAGCTGGCCGCTGAAGCTGCTCTGCGCGGCCACGATGCACACCTTGGCCGAGGGCACCCGCTTGCAGTAGTCCAGCAGGCCGCTGCTGAGGGTGTTCAGGTCGAAGCCCTGCTCCTGCAGGTCGCTCACCAGGATGGTGAGGCCGTCGTCGGCAAAGGGGGTGGAGCCGTCCTGGAACAGCCGGGCCAGCGGCCCCATCTGGGCCACCGTGCCGTCCGCGAAGGTGTGGTTGAGGGTGCCCTCGCGGTGGCCGGTGTGGTCGCCGGTGTAGAAGGAGTCCACCATGAAGAAGTTGCGCAGGGTGCCGCTCATGTCCACCTGCTGCCAGCTGAGTTCCTGGTTCACGCCGTCATCGGGGCTGGCGTCCACCAGGGTGTAGGCCTCCACCTTTTCCACGCCGTTTTCCGGCGCGTTCACCATGCCGAACGCCTGGTCGATGGCGGCGTCCAGCAGATAGACAAAGCGGTTGCTGCCGCCGTTGCCCTTCACGAAGCCCAGCATGCTGTGGGTGTCGTCGTAGTACAGGCGGAGGGTGGTGCCGGAGTCGCTGGTGCGGCTGCTCCAGGCGGCCTGCAGCGCCGCGAGGCCGTCGGCGTGCTGCTGTGCCACGGCGGGCAGCTCCACCGGTTCGGCGGCGGGGGTGCGGGAACCGCGCTGGCAGCCGGTCAGCAGCAGCCCGGCCGCCAGACAGGCCGCCAGGGCGCGGCCGATGGTTTTGTATCGTGTCATGCAATCACCTCATGTTCGGGGATAAAAAGGTCACAAGAGCGCCAGCAGCATACCGGCCAGCGCCAGCACGCAGCCGGGCGTCAGGCCCAACAGATAGAGGGCAAGGCAGCTCTTTTCCTGGCGGTCGGGGCCGCCGTCGCCGGCCAGACGCAGCACGCAGCCCACCACCACGGCCGCCTGCACCGCCAGCGCGGCCAGCACGAGGGCACAGGCCGCCAGCCCGGCCGCGCCGAAGGCCCACAGCAGCACCATCGGCAGCACCGACGCCGCGCAGATGGCCGCGGCGAACGTCCCGCGCACAAGGCGGCGGCGCTGGGCGGCGGCCTTGTCCAGTCGGTGCGCGCAGGCGGCCATCCGTTTGTGCAGCTGGGGCAGCGCCTGCTGCAGCCGGCGCAGGGTCTCGCCCTGCGGGCCGGCCAGCGGGTCGCTGTATACCGCGAAGATCACGGTGTCCCAGCCGGGCGCGGCGGTGCGCAGCAGATCCTGCCCGCGCAGGCCCGCCTGCCGCAGCTGGGTGACGGCCTGTTTGGCAAAGGAGTAGTCGTCCACGGCGGTGGTCTGCACCAGACACCGCAGGAAGGCCGGCCGCTCCCGTGCGCCGAAGGCCTGCGCCAGCATCCGCAGCTGGGCGGAGGAAGGGGTCTCGCGGATGGCGCGCACCGGCGTCTGCCGGGCACAGGCCAGCACCGGCGCGGGAACGTTCTGCCCGCAGCGGTTTTGCGCCCACAGCAGCCAGGCCAGCGCGTCCGGCACCGCCAGCTCCTGCTGGGCGCCGTCCGCAAAGCGGACCGTCACCTTTTTGCCCAGCGCGGCGGACAGCTTGCCCCACAACTCGGCGCTCGCCTCCAGCGGGGCCAGCGCGGCGGGCGCGGTCGTCTGCACGGTCCACAGCGGCTGGGAAAGCCGGGCGGCGAGGTCCGGCTCGGTCTTTGCCACGGCCAGCAGAGCGGGCAGGAGACCCGGCAGCTGGGCGGGGGTGCAGGGGGGCTGTTCGGCCAGTTCGGTGCGCACCGTCCGGCGAAGGTCGGCCAGCAGGGGAGTGCCCAGCGCCTGGAAGGTGCCGTCCTGCAGCTGTGCCAGCAGGCGCAGCCGGGCGGCGGTGGAGGTGTCCTGCCGGGCCTTGAACAGGGCGGCCGCCGCGTCCAGCACAGGGCGCAGCCGCTGCTGCAGCCCGGCCAGCAGGCCGGTGCGTGCCAGCGCGCTGGTTCGCAGTACGCTCCAGTCGCGCAGGAAGGGGTCCAGTTCGTCGGCCGCGGCGGGCATCGGCCGCAGCTCGGCGCAGCGGCGCAGCTTCTGCACCATCTCGTCGCCGAAGGCGTCGGCAAAGCCGTGTTCCATCCGGTTGGCGCAGAGCGGGAAGGCGGCGGGCAGGTTCGTATAAAAGTCGCACAGCGCGGCGTAGGTGGCGGGGGCGCAGTCGTCCAGCAGCCGGGCCGCCCGGGCGCGCTCGTCGGCCAGGCGCTCGGTGTACAGCGCGCGCAGCTGCTCGCCGGCCCTGGCCAGCCGGTCGCGCAGACCGCGCGCCGCCACCAGTGCGATCTGGTTGCGGATGGCGGCCGCCGATTCGGGCATGGCCATCTTCTGCAGCTGCCCGGCCTGCTCGATGGCGGCGGGGGTGGGCAGCGATTCCTCTCCCACCCGCAGCATATACGGCTGCACCCGCGCGAGGGCCTGCTCGCAGTACCAGTCGGCCAGCGCGCCGCCGATGCGGAGGATGTCGTCCGAACGGGACACCGCCTCAAACAGGGCCAGCACGGCGGCGGGACAGGCCGCGCCGCTGCCCTCGGGGACCGGTTCGGCGCGCCACAGCCGCGCGATCTGCTCCAGGGCGGGCAGCTCGGCCCGTCCTTCGGGGCCGGTCAGCCAGCCGAGGATCTCGTCGGCCGACAGGCGGGCCGACAGCAGCGTCAGAAACTGCTGCCGCAGCGAGGAGGCCACCCCGCCCTGGTTGCGCCCCAGCCAGTTGGCCCACAGGTGCACCGCCTCGGTGGTGACGGGGCGGTCGATCAGCGCCTGCATCGAGAAAATGTCCTGGTAGGTGTACAGCGACACCGAGCGCTCGCCGCTCACCATCTCCATCGCGCGGTGCACCAGGCCGAAAAACCGGGTGCGCTCGGCCTCGTTGTCCTCCCGGACAAGGAATTGCAGGAAACGCGCGGTGTCCTCCCTGGGCGAAGGCGCCGGCGCGGGGGCGCGCATGTCAAAGACGGCAAAGCCGGGCAGCTGTGCGGGCAGGCAGGCGTCGCCGTCCACCAGCACCAGCTTCACGGCGGTGGGCAGTTCGTCCCCCTTGGCGGGGTCCACCACCCGGCTCATGGGCACGTTGGTGACAAAGCCGCAGAACTTGCGCGCGCCGTAGGGCAGGCAGGCATAGATGCGCAGCAGCACCTGCCGGGCATAGCGGGGCGCCTCGTCCCCCTCCCGGTCCAGCCGCAGCAGCACCCGGTTCTGGCGCAGCAGCTGCTCCACCACCGCCGCCAGCAGCGCGGGGTCCATCGGCGCGGGGGTGAGGGTGGGGTCCACCGGCGGCGCGTCCAGGTCCGGAAAGCGGGAGGCGCTGTCGGCGGCGGGGATGGAATTCATCGCGGCGGCGTCGTAGAAGCGGGCGCGGAGCAATTGCAGGAAATTCTGGGCAAAAAAGCCCTCCTCGTCGCCCTGCTGGGCGTAGCCGTGGACATAGCTGCCGTTGCGGAAAAAGGTGGGGCCGGCGGCCTGGATATAATAGCGCGGCGCTTCGGTGCGGTAGCCCAGGTCGGTGAAGAGACCGGTGTAGGTCACCTGCCGCCGGTCGCGGTAGGCGGGGCTTGGGTTCATGACATAGTGCATCAGGGGCGCCAGCTGCTCGGCCCGGTCCTTGTCCTGAAAGAACGGGTTGGCGGATACGAGCTGGTAGCCCTTCTGTTCAAAGTCGGCGTGGCCGTATTGTAGCATCAGAGATTCCTCCCAGGCATCAGCCGGAAATCAGGTGGCGTTCGGAAAGCGCAGTTCCTTGCGGAGCTGACGGTCCAGCGCCTGTTGGGTCTGGTCGTCGTATTGCAGCAGCGCGCTCTGGCCGCGCCCGGCGGGCAGAAGGCCGTGCAGCGCCAGCAGCCACAGCAGCGGCGCGGTCACGCCGGTGCGGCTCTCGCGCGCGGCGCGGTAGCGTGCGGCGCGCTGGGCGGGGATGTCGGGGCCGGAATCGGTGCCGAACTCCACATAGCCGGCGGCGCCGGAGCAGATCGAAAAGGCGGCCATCTCCACGCGGTCCGGCTCGCCGCCCGCGGCCGCGCACAGCATGTTCTGCAGGCTGGTCATCAGGCCGGGCGCCAGCTGGTCGGCGCAGCGGAAGGAGAGGCGGCACAGCGCGCTCATCGGTTCCACGTTGTAGCGGCGGTTCACCACCGGGCTGGTGTGTTCCAGCAGCCGCAGCGCGGCCACCAGATCCTGCTGCACCCGGCTGCGCTGGCCGTCGGAGAACAGCTCGTCGGTCTTGGTCAGCAGCAGCGCGGCCGGCACGCCCTGCCCGATCAGGCTCTCGTTCTCAAAGCCGCGCATCCACTCGATGTAGCGGGCGGCCTCCACCCGCAGATCTTTCGGGTCGCAGGAGAACACCATGAACAGCGCGTCGCAGTTGCGCAGCAGCGCCTTCTGCTCCTCGGCCGCCTGGCTGGCGGTGCCCTCGCGCTCGCCGGTGAAGGCCTCGCCCGCGATGTCGGCCAGCACATAGATGATCGGCTCGCCCCCGCGCGGGGTCACCAGGAAGGTGAGGGAGGCGGCGTCGGTCTTGGTCAGCTCGGTTTTCCGGGCGCGGTAGCCGTTGCGGTAGAACCACAGCGGGCCCGCCGCCGAGGCGTCCTCCTCCAGCGCGCCCTGGGGCACCGCGCGGAACCGCTTCCACTGGGGGTCCTGCTCGTCGCCGCAGGCGACGCTCACCGGCAGGTCGTTCATGATGGGGTCCCAGTTCAGGCAGTCGGTGAGGGCGGCGAGGTAGGTGGTCTTGCCGGTGCTCTGGCCGCCCAGCACCCCCACCGTCACCTGGCGGTAGGAGCCGAAGCTGCGGGGCAGCGGCTTGTGGCAGTGCGGGCAGCAGGACTGGCTGCAGCTGCGCACCGGGCGGTTGTGGTCGTCGGCGTCGTACACCACCAGCGCGGCCGGGGCGTTCACATGGCTGAGCGGGTCGGGCGAATAGGTCCAGGCGGCGTAGACCACATGGGCCTTGTCGGGCAGAAAGACGAGGTCGGAGCCGTCGTCGCTGAACCGCACCGACGGATCGGCGTCCACCAGCTGGCGCAGCGCGTCCAGCAGGGCGGCGCACTCGGTCTGGCGGGTGTCGGCGTTGCCCAGCGCCGAGTTCAGAAAGGGGGTCAGCGCGCGTTCCAGCGCGCGGTAGGAGTGCAGCAGGGGGTCCTCGGCGCCGTCCAGGCGGGCGCTGTGCTCCAGATCCTGCAAAAGGCTGTTGAAGCCCATCGAGGAGGGCACCGCCGCCACCAGCGCGGCGAGGGTGCCCAGCGGCAGGTCCAGCTGGCGCTCGATGGTGTGCAGCACGCCCTTCATCGACAGCGCCACGGGGGTCATGTCGTCGGGCGAGGCGGAAAAATCCTTCTGGGAATCGGCCTGGCGGGTGAGCACCTCGGTGCCCAGCACCTGCCCGCCGAACAGCGCGCCCACCCGGAAGGCGGGCAGCGCCGCGCGCAGGTAGTCGCGCAGGTTGTTGGCCGCGCCGGGAAGGGGCAGCACGAAGATGCGCAGCAGCTCGTCCAGCGGGAAAAACCGGCGGTTGTGGACCTCACGCACGCCGCACTCGATGCAGACATATTCATAGTTGGGATTTGACATGGATCACACCTCTTTCACCGGTTACACGGTTTCGGGGTCCGCCGGGGCGGACTTCTTTGCGCGGCGGGCGGGTTTGGCGTGGCGCACCGGCGGGACATAGGACAGCTCGATCTGCAGCCCGCACACCGACAGCCCGGTGCTCTCCTCAAAGCGGTCGTTCAGCGAGGCGGACACCGGCAGCACGAACCGGCATTTCTCCAGCCGGTTCAGCCGGCTGTCGCGCTCGGCCAGGAAGGCCCCCTCGCGGGTGACGCCGGTGGACACGCCCTTCAGGGCGAACAGGGCGCCGTGCGCCTGCCCGCGCAGACGGCAGCCCGCCTTTTTGTATTTCTCCTCGGTGAGCAGCGCGTCGGACACGCCGTCCAGATAGCGGTAGACCGCGTCCACGCCGTATCCGCCCACGCGGTAGTTTTCGGCGTAGTTGGCCAGCAGGCGTCCCAGATACACCTCGCGCGGCATCACGCGGGTGAGGAAGGTGAGGGGCGGTTTCAGCAGCCGGGCGGGGTCCTCGATGTTCTGCGGGTTCACCAGGGGGATGTAGCAGCGCACCAGCGGCAGCTCATGGTAGGCGCGGCCGGACAGGCCCAGCAGCTCGGGCAGCTTGCCGTTCAGCGTCACGTCCACCGCCAGCATGCCGCGCAGCTCGTTGCGGGCGCACCGGCGCGCGCGCAGCAGATACACCGCCAGCAGCAGCACCGCCAGCACGAACAGGATCAGTGCGATCGTCAGCAAAATCACCTCGAATACAGACAGGATGCGGATCGACAGGTCGATCGAAGCGCTGTTGCCCGAATAGTCCAGCGCGGTGAGGGTGACCTCCAGCGTCTCCGCGCGGTCGGGCTGGTAGCGCAGGACGTTGTCGTAGACCAGTTCCGAGCCGTTGGAGGAGAGGGCCTCGCACGACACCCGGTAGCTGTCGCCGTCGGGGTCGTAGAAGTAGGCGTCGGCGGGGAAATACAGCTCGTCCTTGCCGGCGTGGTAGCCCTTGAAAAAGCTGCTCAGCAGGCCGCTGCTGCCATTGGCGAAGGTGCGCAGCTGCACCGGGCGGTCGACGATGAGGAAGTTCAGCGTCTCGCCCACCCGTTCCACCGATTCACGGCTGCTGTTGGTGCGCACGACCACCTCGTATTCGCCCTCCTCGGTGGGCACGAAGCTGGCCGACAGCCCGTTGCCGTCCGCCAGCGCTTCCATCTCAACGATCTCGGCGGTGCCGGTGCTGAGGTTGGTGAAGGTGGCGGTGGCGCCGCACAGGCGGTAGAATTCCTCGTCGGCCACCTTGCGGTGGTTGTCCTGCTGCACCAGATAGGCGCGCACCTCCAGCGGACTGTTCTTGTGCGGCTGGCGGGTGAGCAGGCTGCTCTCGATCTCCAGCTGGTCCTGCACCTCCAGCGGCTGTGTGACCACATGCCGTTCAAAGCGGCTGTTGGAAACGTGGGCCGTCATCTGGTAGGAGGAAGCGCGCTGGGGGGTGAACTTGAAGCGGAAGGAGTCGTTGTACAGCTCCATCTCCTCCCGCAGCCAGTTAAAGGCGGCGCGGTCCTCGCTGCCGTTTGCCTGCTGCGACACCTCGGCGCCCATGTTCTGCAGGTTCACCACCTCCAGCTCCACCGTGAGGGTCTGGAGAAAATCGGCGTCGTCGATGCGGTAGCCGTTGCCGTCGGTGAGGTATACGTCCACCTGCACCGGCTGCAGCACGCCCACCGTGTCGCTGTTCAGGCTGATGTGGACGGTGACGTCGTACAGGAAAAAGGCCGATACTGCGGGCGCGGTCTGGGAGTCTGTGAGCAGGGTGACGGTGTAGTCGCCGGTCCAGTCCTGCTGCTCCAGGTGCTTCAGGTGCACCACGTTGTAGCCGGGGGTGGCGTTGTAGCGGGTGTAGTGCACCCAGCTGGCGCCGGGCCAGCTCTCCACCGGGGTGGGCTGGCCGTCGCCGGCCTGCAGCACCACGCCGGTGATCTCGGCGGGAGGGGCGGGGATGACCAGCGTCACGTCGTCGGTGTAGGCATCGGTGACGGAGAAGGTGTACTGCCAGCCGGCCTGCCCGTCCACCGTCACCGCCTGGGGTTCGGTCAGTTCGATGGGCAGCACGTCCAGCGTGGTGGACAGCAGCGAGATCACGAACGCGGGGATCGCGTCGGTGTTCTCCACCCGCTGGTACTGGCCGCCGGTCTTGTCTTTCAGCACCGCCAGTTCGTCGGCGGCCTGCGCCACCTCGGCTTCATCGGCCTGGGGCGAGAAAAGGCCCAGTGTGTTCACCACCACGCCGTTGTTCTGCGCGAACACCGCAAAGGAGTCGATCTCCTGGCGGGAAAGCTCGGTGGTGCGCCCGTTGTGGGTGGCCGTCACGGCGCCGTCTGTGAAGAGAAGCACCATGTTGTTCTGCCCGGCCTGCTCCTCCAGGATGGTGCGCGCCAGGCCCAGCGCCGCCCCGGTGTCGGTCTGGCCGCGGGTGTAGCCCACGTCCACGATGGCCTCTTTGATCTTCTGCTTGACGGTGGAGTGGTTCTCCTCCGACAGCGGCATGTCGCGGAAGGCGATGGCGGCGTCGGTGCCGTACACCACCAGCGACAGCCGGATGTCCTCGCTGGGGCACATATCGGTCAGCATATACAGCGACTCCGGCACCTTCCAGTTGAAGTCGGATACCTGCATCGAGGTGCTGCAGTCCACCACCGCCACGATATTGGTGGTGTTTTTCTGCATGCCCATCTCGCCGGCGTCGGCGGACAGGTGCAGGCAGCCCAGCAGCAGGCAGAGCGACAAAAGTCCCCCCGCCAATGCACGGGTGTGTTGCGCGAAAAAAGATTTCATGATCTCATCCCCTCATCTTTTACATAACGATGCAAAGCGCGGAAATATGACAAAAGCTCCCGTGTAAAAACGGGAGCTTTGGAACCGACGTTGGAAAAAAACGCGTTCGATCCACACACTCCGGCTGTGCGAACAGAAGTGACCTTGTGTTTTCAAGCTGCGGAAAAAATGTGTGGGCATACAGTTTTTTGTATGCGGACGTTTATATTCAGTATACTACCCAGCAGGAAGAAAAGCAACAAAATCTGACGTGTTTCGCCATTTTGGAGGCACAGGAAAAAGCTGTATGCAAAAGCGCCCGCCTTTTCCATACAGGAAAGACGGGCGCAGGGGGCGCGAAACGTATTTGCAGGGGGCGGATGAGGTCGAAGCCGAGCCGTCTGCACAGCCCTGCCGGTTTGCCGAAGCAGCGGTTTGGCGGGGGGATTGCGGGGGGCTGGAAAGATTCCCCCTCATCAGCCGCTGCGCGGCAGCTTCCCCCCAGGGGGAAGCCTTTGGCAAAAACAGCCGGTGCCGCCCCCCCGCCGAACGCCTTTCCCGCTCAGGAAAGCTCGAACATGCCGTGGTACAGCTGGTAGTATTCGCCCTTCTGGGCCAGCAGTTCGTCGTGGCTGCCGCGCTCCACGATCTGCCCGTGCTCCAGCACCATGATGGCGTTGGCGTTGCGCACGGTGGACAGCCGGTGCGCGATGACGAACACGGTGCGGCCTTCCATCAGGCGGTCCATGCCCTTTTCGATCAGCGCCTCGGTGCGGGTGTCGATGGAGGAGGTGGCCTCGTCCAGGATCAGCACCGGCGGATCGGCCACCGCCGCCCGCGCGATCGCCAGCAGCTGGCGCTGCCCCTGCGAGAGGTTGGCGCCGTCGGCGGTGACGAGGGTGTCGTAGCCGTCGGGCAGGCGGCGGATGAAGGAGGCGGCTCCCGCGATGCGCGCCGCCTGCTCGATCTCGGCCTGGGTGGCGTCCAGACGTCCAAAGCGGATGTTGTCCGCGATGGTGCCGGTGAACAGGTGGGTGTCCTGCAGCACCATCCCCAGCGAGCGGCGCAGGTCGTCCTTGCGGATGTCCTTCACGTCGATGCCGTCGTAGGTCACCCGGCCGGCCTGCACGTCGTAAAAGCGGTTGATGAGGTTGGTGATGGTGGTCTTGCCCGCGCCGGTGGAGCCGACAAAGGCGATCTTCTGGCCCGGCTTTGCAAACAGGCTGATGTTTTTCAGGATGGGGTGTTTTTTGTCGTAGCCGAAGGTCACGTCCTCGAACCGCACGTCGCCCCGCAGCGGAACGCAGGCGCCGTCCGGCCGCTTCCACACCCAGCCGTCCGCCTGCTTTTCCAGCCGCACCTGCCCTTCGTCCACCTCGGGCTGCATGTCCATCGCCTCAAACACGCGCTCGGCGCCCGCCAGCGCGGCCAGCAGGAAGTTGCTCTGCTGGGTGAACTGGTTGATGGGCATGGCGGCCTGCCGCACGAATACCAGATAGCTGGCCAGGCTGCCCACGTCGGTGAGGCCCCGCATGGCCATATAGCCGCCCAGCGCCGCCACGATGGCGTAGTTGATGTAGGAGATGCTCACCACCGCCGGGATCATGGTGGCGGCATAGGCCTGCGCGCCGGTGCCCGCCTTGCGCAGCGCCTCGTTTTTCTCGCAAAAGCGGCGCAGGTTCTCGGCCTCGTGGCTGAACACCTTCACCACCTTCTGGCCGGCCACCATCTCCTCGATGTAGCCGTCCAGATCGCCCAGGTGGAACTGCTGCTTCTGGTAGTATTCCTTGCTGTGCCGGGCGCTGTAGCGGATATAGGCGAACATCGCCGCGTAGCACACCGCCACCACCAGCGTCAGGCGCCAGTTCAGGATGAACAGCATGGTCAGGGTGCCCACCACCTGGATGAAGCTCTGGATCACCATCGCAAAGCTGTTGTTCAGCGCGTCGGCGATGGTGTCCACGTCGTTGGTGAAATAGCTCATCACGTCGCCGTGGCGGCGGCTGTCGAAAAAGCGCAGGGGGAGCGTCTGCAGATGGGCGAACAGGTCGCGCCGGATGTCGAACAGGACCTTCTGCGCCGCCTTCACCATCGTCTGGGTGTAGCCCAGCGAGGCCAGCGCGCCGGCCAGATAGATGCAGGCGGTGACCGCAACCCCCTTCACCAGCGCCGGAATGCCGCCGGCGGCCAGCCCGTTGACCACCGGGCGGATCATGTAGGTGCCCAGCAGGTTGGCCGTCGCGCTGATGGTCACCAGCACCGCCACCGCCAGCAGCAGGTATTTGTGCCGCCCCATGTAGGAGAGCAGGGTGCGCACCGTATAGCCCAGGTTCTTCGGTTTTTTACCGCTGATCTGCCGTGCCATCCGCACTCCCTCCCTTCGTCTGCGAGGCGTAGATCTCCTGATAGATGGGGTCGGACGCCAGCAGCTGGCTGTGCGTGCCCGCCGCGTGGATGCGCCCGTCCTCCAGGATCACGATGAGATCGGCATGCATCACCGAGGTGACGCGCTGCGCGATGATGATCTTGGTCACCCCCGAGAGCGCCGCCAGCGCTGTGCGGATTTTTGCCTCGGTGGCGGTGTCCACCGCGCTGGTGGAGTCGTCGAAGATGAGGATCTTCGGCTTTTTCAGCAGCGCCCGCGCGATGCACAGCCGCTGTTTCTGCCCGCCGGACACATTCACGCCGCCCTGCCCCAGATCGGCGTCCAGGCCGCCCGGCATCCGCTGGAGGAATTCGTCGGCACAGGCGGCGCGGCAGGCCTCCCAGATGGATTCGTCATCGGCGTTTTTGTCGCCCCACTGCAAATTTTCCCGCACCGTGCCGGAAAACAGCACGTTCTTCTGCAGCACGATGCCCACCGCGTCGCGCAAGACGGCCAGATCGTACCGGCGCACGTCGCGGCCGCCCACCTTCACGGTGCCCTCGGTGGCGTCGTACAGGCGGGGGATCAGCTGCACCAGCGTGGTCTTGGCCGAACCGGTGCCGCCCAGGATGCCCACCGTCTGCCCGGCGGCGATGTGCAGGTCCACACCGGCCAGCGCATATTCGCGGGCGTCGGCGTGGTATTTGAAGGAGACATTCTCAAAATCCACGCTGCCGTCGGCCACCGTTTCCACTGCGCCGGCGGGGGAGGTGAGGGCGGGGGTCTCGTCCAGCACCTCGGCCACCCGGTGTGCGCTGGCCAGCGCGCGGGTGAGCAGCAGGAACACGTTCGAGATCATCATGAACGAGTTCATCACCTGTAAGACATAGCTGAGGAAGCCGGTCAGCTCGCCCACCTGCAGCCGGTCTTGCAGGATCATCCCGCCGCCGAACCACAGGATCAGCACCACCGCGGTGTACATCGTGAACTGGAAGGCGGGCAGGTTCAGCACCGCGAAGTGGAAGGTGCGCTGGCTGGTCTCCATCAGCTCGGTGTTCACCCGGTCGAACTGTGTTTCCTCGTACTCGCCGCGCACAAAGGCCTTCACCGCGCGGATGGCGGTGAGGCTCTCCTGCACCACGTTGTTCAGCCCGTCCACGGCGGCCTGCAGGCGGCTGTACATCGGCGCCACCTTGCGCACCACCAGGAACAGGGTGCAGGCCAGCACCGGAGCGCACACCACAAACACCAGCGCCAGCCGGGCGTTCATCCAGAAGGACAGCCCCAGCCCCATCACCAGCATCACCGGGCTGCGCACCAGCGGACGCAGCCCACCGTTGATGGCGTTCTGCAGCACGGTGACGTCGGTGGTCATGCGGGTGACCAGCGAGGAGCTTTCAAACCGGTCGAGGTTGGAAAAGGCGAACTGCTGCACCTTTTCATACTGCGCCTCGCGGATGCGCGCACCCCATCCGTAGGCGGCCCGGGCGGCAAACCGCGCGTACAGCAGGCCGGTGACCAGCGCCAGCACCGCGCAGACGCCCATCTGCACACCTTTATATAGAATGTAGTCGAGGTCGCGGTTCTGCACGCCCACGTCGATGAGGTCGGCCATGAACAGCGGGATCACCAGCTCAAACACCGTCTCCACCAGCACCAGCAGCGCGCCGATGAACATGTCCCTCCGGTACGGCCCCAGATAGGACATAAGACGTCTGAATTCCTTCATTTCCTTCTCCCTTCCGGCAGACGCTGCCATTCTTGAAAATTCAACTGTTGATATATCAATTATATGCGATTTGCCGGAGGTGTCAAGCGCGGAACAGCACGGAGGACCTGCCGCCCAGGCACGCTTTTCCGGCGCCGGCATATGCTGGGGTATATCAACCTGTCGAGAGTGGAGTGAAGATACCGTGAAAGAATGGAAGCCGTTCAACTGTGCATCCTGCGCCTGGGGGGCGGGATGCTGCCCCTGCTGCGGCCCGCAGGGGGAACCTGGCCCGCCCGGCCCACAGGGGCCGCAGGGAGAGCCGGGGCCGCAAGGCCCGCAAGGGGAACCGGGCCCGCCCGGCCCACAGGGAGAGCCCGGCCCGCAAGGAGAACCCGGACCACAGGGTCCACAGGGAGAACCCGGCCCGCAAGGGGAGCCGGGGGAAGCTGCAAAGGATATTTTTGCCTCTTTTTTCATTTATGAGATCCGGTTTGAAAACGGCAAGGCCATCCCGCTGTTCACCGGAACCACAGACACCACCGGCAACATCACGCTGGCGGACAACACCCGCATCGAGCTGACGCCGGGATACTATTTCATCTCCTACAGTGTGTCGGCGGTGCTGGACACGCCGGGGTATATGCAGATAACCCCCTCCTACAACGGCGCCGCACATCTGGAGTACGGCGTGTATTTCAAAACGGGCGCCGCCTCCTCCAGCGCGTGCGGCGCAAGCTCGCTGATTCTGTATGCGCCGTTTTCCACCAGCTTCACGCTGGTCTACAACAGCAACGCGGCCAACCGCTTCGGCGCGGTCACCATCGCCGTCATCAAGCTGACAAAGGAAGCATAAACGCAAAAACCGGAGTTCGTCGGGAACTCCGGCTCGATCAAAAAGTGTTTGGACAAAGGTTTGTGCATGTTGAACC
>NHCFR00700__coassemble_990_pt1 | contig 41761 bp, 33 predicted proteins | sample NHCFR00700__metabat2_high_PE_054 | metagenome-assembled genome bin NHCFR00700
TTGTTTGAACATAAGGGCATACGCTCCTTTCCTTATGGTTTTATTATACAACGACCAGTTGTTTTTGTAAAGGGAGTATTGGAAAAATAAAATAAAAAAAGTTGTACTTTGATATTGACAACAACATTTTGGTGTAGTATGCTGGTAATAGAATCCAGTCGTGAAGATGGCGGCCGGGAGGCTTTCGCATACGCACGGCGCGCGGCCGGTCAAAGGAGGAAAAAACCATGTTGTTTCGATTTGTTCGGGGATGCTTTCAAACCCTGCTGCTCTGGATGCTGCTGCTGGTACCGCTCACAGTGGAAGCGATCCTGACCGGCGGCGTTGCGCCGGGGATGGGCCTGCTGCGGCTGGTCATCCTGGTGCTGGGGATTCCGCTGGTAAAACGAATGGCCTTCCGGCGCAGGCCGCGTCGCCGTGCCCGCCAGGTGCAGCGCCCGGCGGAAGACCGTCCGCGCCCCTCTTCCCCCAAAACGCCGCGGGCCGCCTGATTGGGCAGACCGGCCCTCTCTCTTTATAAAAAGGAAGGGCCTGCCCGTGCGCAGCGGATGCATACACAAAACTCCCCCCGTGCCTGCGCGGACACGGGGGGAGTGTGCATATGCCGGATCGAGGAGCGGCTCAGCGCACCACGAGGTGGAGCGTGCCGGTGAAGGTCAGCTGCACCTTCCAAAGGGTGTCGGGCCAGGTCACCAGCAGACGGGAGTCGGTCACCGGCACGGCGCTCACCTCGGCGGCCGCGCCGTTCAGCTCCACAACGCCCAGGTCGGCCACCTCCAGCACCGCGCCGTTCAGCACCGGCTGGTTGCGGAACATCAGCGTCATGGTGACGGGGGAAGGATAGTCGGTCTCGTCCTCCAGCACCAGGCCTTCCGCGTCCAGACGGACGCTGCGGTGGTAGAAGCTCATCCCCGGCACCGGCGGGTAGGCCCCGGCGATGTCCATCGAGATGGAGCTGTGGTCGGCGTCCAGTTCGGTGTGCACCGCGCGGGCGCAGTACTCCCGGCCGGGCAGCTGCTGCACCGTGCCGAAGGTGGGCAGGTTGTGCCACTGGGACTGCATGGTCCAGATCTCATATCGCTGGGGCGAGAAGGTCTTTTTGGTGTAGTTCTCCACGCCGATGTCGATCAGGAAGGGCTGCCCGTTTTTGTACAGGGTCACGCTGCCGGTGTCGTTGTGGTTGTGGCTGTCGTCGTTGCAGCCCGCCTTCGCGCCCAGCACATACGCGCCGTGCCGCGCCATCAGCAGACCCACGCTGCGGTAGTAGAGGCTGCCGGCCGGCTGGTCGGGCAGGGTGCAGGCGCGGATGTCGGCCTCGGCAAAGGCGCCCAGCACCGCGTAGTAGAGGTTGATGCCGCCCGAGAGATAGGGGTCCTCGCGGAAGTCGGGGTCCGGGTTTTTCAGGAAATCGGCGGCGGTGAAGGCCATCATCGCCTCGTCGCCGAACTTTTTGGCAAACAGGAACTCGCGGGCGGTGCGGCGGCCGGCCAGGGGCGAGCAGTCGGAGAAGTTGATGTAGTATTTGTCGTCCACATGTACATTGAAAATAAAGCGCGCCATGTTGTGCAGCTTGGGCTGGCTCCACAGTGCGCCGAACGCCTCGGGCGCCACGCCGTCCAGCGCATGCAGCGCGCCGAACAGGCACACCGCCGCCGCCCCGTAGTACTGCGCGCCCTCATCGCAGCAGCCATCCTCGCCGTAGCTGTCCACAAACGCGTCCAGGCTGCAGGCGGCCTTGCGGATCACCGCGCGGGTGCGCACCGGGTCGCCGTCCAGCGAGAGCAGCGCGGTCACCAGCACGTTCTGGGTGCACCAGGGGGTCCAGTTGTTCACCGCGTCGCCCTCCAGGCCCATCCACCAGAAGTGGCAGCCCAGATAGGGGGCGAGGATGCGGGTCTCCAGCAGCCGCCCGATGTGGCCGCGCAGGCCGGGCGCCGCCTGCTCCAGCTCGTCGCCCAGCAGATAGCGCGCCATCGCCAGCAGCGCGCCGGTCTCGGCGGCGAACAGGTCGATGATGGGGCGGGAGGCGTCGGGCAGCGGCAGCTGGGGAGTGTCGCGGATGTAGCTGTTGTGGGCGGGGACCTGCCAGGCGGTCTCCTCACAGATGGCCCAGATCAGGTTGAGGATGTCGTCGGTAAAGCGGCCTTTGCCCTCACAGCACTCGGCCATCACCAGGTGGCACAGCATCCGGCGGCGCAGGAAATACGGATATTCAAAGGTCACGCGGTCTCCGGTGCGGCCGAAGGCCAGCCAGGCCGAGAAGGGCAGAGCGGGCACCGGCTTGCCGGCAAAATATTCGCCGTTCCCGATCAGGCGGGCGCGGGTGGCGTCGGGCAGGGCCTGCCAGGCAGCGCGGTCGGACGCGGGCGGGCAGGGCACGAACGGGTGCAGGCGGGCGGGCAGATAGCGAAGCTGGTCACAGAACATGGTGGGGTCCCCCTTTTGGTGTCAGCACGGCGAAAAAATGCCGTGCACGGATTTTTTTGTTTTCATGGTAGCGCGCGCCAAAGAAATTGTCAATGTAAAAAATAATCCAATTCCCGTTGCACACGCCGCCGCCGCGCGGTACAATAAAAGCAAAACACGCCGGCCCGGTGTGGCCGCGAAAGGAGAAGAAAAACGTGGATGTGATTTTTGACCGCTGGCCCTGCGGCGCGCGCCGCTGCGTGACCTTCAGCTACGACGACGGCCAGATCGAGGACCGCCGCCTGGCCGAGCTGTTCCGCAGCCTGGGCCTGAAGGCGACCTTCCATCTCAACAGCGCTTTTTTTGACGACGGCAAGCATGTGCAGCCGGAGGAATTCAAGGAGGTATACAGCAGCCACGAGCTGGCCGCCCACACCCATACCCATCCGTTTTTGTCCCAGATGCCGCTGGCCGAGGTGACCGGCGAGATCATGGAAAACCGGATGCGCCTGGAGGAGGCGTGGGGGGAGCCGGTGCGCGGCATGAGCTGGCCATACGGGCAGTACGACCCCCAGACCGAGGCGGCGGCCGTCGCCTGCGGCATTGAGTACAGCCGCACCACCCGGGAGCGCACCGATTTCCTGCCGCCGGAGCGCCCGCTGGAGTGGCATCCCACCTGTCACCACAACAAGGGGTTGGAGATGTGGCAGGCGTTCATGGCGCGGGATTATGCCAAAAAGATGCAGCTGTTTTATGTGTGGGGCCACAGCTTCGAGTTCACCCGCGACAACAGCTGGGAGATGATGGAGCAGCTGTGCCGGGCGGTGGCCGGACGGCCGGAGGTGTGGTATGCCACCAACATCCAGATCATCGACTACCTGAACTGCCTGAAGCATCTGCGCGCCACGGCGGACGGCCGCGTGTGGCAGAACCCCGGCCCGCTGGACATCTGGGCCAGCGTGGGGGGAGAGCCGATCTGCATCAAGGCCGGCCAGACCCTGCGCCTGTGACCCAAAAGTGCATAAGGGTGCAGCAAATACTGCTCCCGATTTGCAGAAAATGATGGTATCATGATGGAATCGACAAGGCTGCCTGCTGCGGCCGCCTTTCCAGAAAGGAGAATCTGTATGACCTTCAAAACCGAGTGGCTGGCCGATCCCGCCGTCTTTGCGGTGAACCGTCTGCCCGCCCATTCCTCCCACGCCTGTACCGCACCGGACGGCGCCGCCTTCACCCGCAGTCTGGATGGACAGTGGAAATTCGCCTATGTGTCCCGCGTGCAGGATGTGCCGGAGGGCTTCCAGGCCCCGGACTTCGACCTCTCGGCCTGGGACGAGATCGCGGTGCCCGGCGTCATCCAGCTGCAGGGCGATGGCAAATACGGCACTCCGCACTATGTGAATACCATGTACCCGTGGGACGGCCATGAAAACATCGTCCCCGGCCAGATCCCGCAGAACTACAACCCGGTGGGCTGCTACGCGCTGGACTTCGACCTGCCCGACGGCTGGCAGAACACCGGCGTGCATTTCGCCGGGGCGGATTCCGCGCTGGCGGTGTGGTGCAACGGCGCGTTCGTGGGCTACAGCGAGGACACCTTCACCCCCGCCGAGTTCGACCTGTCCGCCCTGGTGCATCCCGGAAAGAACCGCCTGGCGGTGCAGGTGTTCCGCTTCTGCAGCGGCAGCTGGCTGGAGGACCAGGACTTCTGGCGTTTCTCCGGTCTGTTCCGCGGCGTGCACCTGTTCACCACCCCCGCGGTGCATCTCCAGGACCTCACCGTCACCGGCACGCTGGCCGACGACTGGCAGAGCGGCGCGCTGCAGTTCGCCTGCCGCATGAAGACCGAAGCGCCCGCCCGCATCGAGGCCGAGGTGTTCGGCAAAACGGTGCAGGCGGTGTGTGAGAACGGCGCGGCCCAGCTGTGCGCCGAGGTGGAGCACCCTGCGCTGTGGAGCGCCGAGCATCCCCACCTCTACCCCTACACCCTGCGCGTCTACGATGAAACCGGCGCCTGCACCGAGCAGATCACCGGCCGCGCCGGCCTGCGCCGCATCGAGATGAAGGACGGCCTGATGCTGGTGAACGGCAAGCGGATCGTCATCAAGGGCGTCAACCGCCACGAGTGGAGCTGCCGGGGCGGACGCTGCGTGACGATGGACGAGATGCTGTGGGATGTGGTGAACATGAAGCGGCACAACATCAACGCCGTGCGCACCAGCCATTACCCCAACGACCCGCGCTTCTACGACCTGTGCGACGAGTACGGCCTGTATGTGATGGACGAGACCAACCTCGAGACCCACGGCACCTGGCAGAAGCTCGGCGCGGTGCGCCCGGACGAGAACACCATCCCGAATGACCGCCCCGAATGGAAGGACATCGTCCTCGACCGCGCGGCCAGCATGGTGGGACGGGACAAGAACCATCCCTGCATCCTGTGGTGGAGCTGCGGCAACGAGAGCTTCGGCGGCAGCAACCTGCAGGCCATGAGCGACTGGTTCCACGCCGTCGACCCCACCCGCCTGGTGCACTACGAGGGCCTGTTCCAGGACCGCCGCTATCCCGCCACCAGCGACATGGAGAGCCAGATGTACACCCCGCAGAAGGAGGTGCAGGCTTTCCTGGCGGCGCATCCCGAAAAGCCGTTCATCCTGTGCGAGTACAGCCACGCGATGGGCAACAGCTGCGGCGGCCTGGAGCGCTACACCGAATATGCCTATCAGGAACCGCGCTACCAGGGCGGCTTCATCTGGGACTACATCGACCAGGGCCTGGAAAAGCAAGGGCCGGACGGCAAGCCGTTCCTGGCCTATGGCGGTGACTACGGCGACCAGCCCACCGACTACAACTTCTGCGTCAACGGCCTGGTCTACGCCGACCGCGAAAACAGCCCCAAGATGCAGGAGGTGCGCCACTGCTACCAGAACTTCGTGCTGCGCCCGGACGACAGGGGCGTGACGGTGGAAAACCGCAGCCTGTTCACCAACGCGGCGGAATACGACCTCGCGCTTCGCCTGTACCGCGACGGCTGGCTGGAGACCGAGCAGCTGCTGGAGGTGCAGGCCGCCCCGGGCGAGACCGCCCGCGCGGAGCTTCCCTTTGCCCTGCCGGAGGACGGCGCACACATCACGGTGGAAGCCGCACTGCTGCTGAAGCAGGACGCCGGATGGGCCGAGGCCGGCTATGAGGTGGCCTGCGGTCAGTGGGTGCTCCACCGCGAGGAGAGGGGCATCGTCGCGCCCGGCGCGGAACTGGTGGACGGCGATGTGAACATCGGCGTAAAGGCCGGCGATGTTTCGCTGATCTTCTCCCGCAGCGCCGGTGCGCTGGTGTCCTACCGGGTGGGAGACCGGGAATGGCTGCGCCAGCCGGTGCAGCTGAACTTCTGGCGCGCCTCCACCGACAACGACCGCGGCTGCGGCATGCCGGCGGAGTATGCCCCCTTTGCCACGGCGGGTATGTTCGCCCGCTGCCTGGGCGCGAAGGCGGCGCTGGAATGGGGCATCCCGGTGATCCGTGCCGACTACCAGCTGCCTGAAGGCAGCAGGGTGGCGGTGGAGTTCCGCGCCGGTCTGTCGGGCCGTCTGGAGATCACGATGATCTGGAACGGAAAGCGGGTGAAAGCGCCCGAGTTCGGCATGATGTTCCTGCTGGAGAGCCGGCAGGCCGATGTGGACTATCTGGGCGACGGCCCCGCCGAAACGGCGGCCGACCGCCGCGCCGGCGCGCGGTTCGGGCGGTTTGGCTTCGCGGTGGAGGAGAACCTGTCCGGCTATGTGATCCCGCAGGAATGCGGCGGCCGCACCGGCGTGTATGAGGCCACCGTCACCGACGGCGCCGGTAGCCTCACCTTCGGCAGCGAGGGGATCTTCTTCTCGGCGCTGCCCTACACCCCGCTGGAGCTGGAAAGCGCCCGCCATCCCTACGATCTGCCCAATCCGGTCAAAACGGTGGTGCGCTGCGCGCTGGGCCAGATGGGCGTGGGTGGCGACAACAGCTGGGGCGCCACCCCGCACGAGGAGGACATGCTGTGGCTGGAGCCGGGCAGCCGGTTCACCTTCTGGATGCAGCCGGCAGATTGATCTGCCTGTTTGCGCCGGCGCTTCTCTCTTTTGGGAGGAGCGCCGGTATTTTTTGTGCGGCAAACTCCTTGACAGCCGCTGCGGATATGCTATAATAAATGTACACGCAGTTTCAATTTTACAGCGTACAAGTGCATTTTGGACTTTTGTCCTGTGGAGAAGGGATTCAGAGACAGGGTCGAAGTGCGCCATAAAACAGACATCGGCACTGGCTTTGAAGAAAAGCGCAGTGCTTTTTTGTTTCTGTGCACTGTGTTTCCCTTTGCTGCGGGCTTGTCCTGCGCGGCCGAAAAGACAGAAACGCACGAGCTGTAAAGGAGACTGAATATGAAGATCCGTTATGAAAACCGCGCCTGTGAACTGTCCATCCCCGCCGACATGCGCTTTTGCGTGCCGGCCCACTGCGATCTCGCTGCCGACACCGGCCGCTATGCGGTGCGGCGCCTGTTTACCCGATGCGCTGCCCTGCGCGACGACTGCACAGCCCTGAGCTGGCGGCTGCGGGTGGCGTCGGGCAGGGCGCGCAAAGGCCGCCGCGTGCGGTATCTGCTGCGCGCCGCGATGCTGGAGCTGCCCGGCACATGGGCGCGGATCACCGTGGCCGTCGATGCGGCGGGCATCACGGTGCAGCGGCTGGAGCTGCTGGATGCCCTGCCGGAATCCTCTTTCCGCACCATATAAAAGTACATCGTTCCTGTGCCCAAGCGCCCGGCCGGACCCTCCCGCAAGGAGAGCCCGGCCGGGCGCTTGGGTTTTGCTGTGAAAAACGTGCAAAAAGCAAGGGGTGAAATTTGTGTGTGCAGGATGAAAAATTTTCAAGATGAAAAAGTGACATCATTCGACAGAGGCATGTGGATTTTTTACAAATGCATTCTGAAAAAGATACATTTACTTGTTTTGCGCCGTTTTGTACAATACAATCAGCAACGATTGAGGCCCACCTATATGCGGGCCGGGAAACGGAGGAATTATAATGAAACAAGCGTTGTCGGTATGCACAGGGCTGATGATGGCGGCAGGCATCCTGCTCTGCCCCGTGTCGGCTCTGGCGCAGTCCGGCCCCTTTGCGGGCGGCGACGGCACCAGTGCCTCGCCTTACCGGATCGAGACCGCCCAGCAGCTGCAGCAGATGGCCGAGTATCCCACCGGATACTTCCGGCTGGCAGCCGACATCGACCTCGCCGGCGTGGAATGGCAGCCGGTGGGCGATTACCTCACCCCCTTCGAGGGCGTGCTGGACGGCGACGGCCACACCGTGCGCAACCTCACGCTGGCGCTCGACGGCCAGGACATGGTCGGCCTGTTCGGCCGCATCGGCGTGGGCGGCCAGGTGGAGGAGCTCACGCTGGAAAACGTGACTGTCAGCGGACAGGATAACGTGGGCGCGCTGGCCGGCATGAACGGCGGCAGCATCGAGTACTGCCAGCTGGTGGGCGACAACACCGTCGCCGGCCGCAAGGCAGTGGGCGGCCTGGTGGGCGACAACTGGACCGGCCGGATCGAAGGCTGTGTGGCCGACGCCGACGTCACCGCCAACACCAAGGGCGGCGTGCTGGCCGGCGACAGCTCCAACAGCAAAGCCATCCAGAGCAGCGCGGCCTTCGGCAGCGTCACCGGCGGCCAGCTGGTGGGCGGCATCACCGGATCGTCCGCCTACTCCAGCGTCACCAGCTGCTATGCAGTGGTGCAGGTGAACGGTCAGGGCGGCGGCGCCGTGGGCGAAGTGCAGCCCCAGACCATTGAAGATGTATACTATGCCCAGGACGTGGCCGGCCAGACCGACACCGGCAAGGGCGAGCCGATGGAATCGGCCGACATGAAGACCGATGAGTTCGTACAGGATCTGAACCGCAGCGGCAGCTGGCAGGCACAGGACGGCGACTATCCCGTTCCGGTGAAGGACGACCAGCCCGACACGGTGGACAAGAGCGAGCTGCAGAAGGCCATCCGCTATGCGGAAAGCATCGACCTCGCCCTCTATACCGACGCCACCGCCGATGCGGTGCGCACCGCTCTGGACAAGGCGCGCCAGGTGAACGACGACGCCGAAGCCACCCAGCAGCAGGTGAACGAGGCCCAGCAGGCGCTGATGAAGGCCATCGCCGGACTGGAGGAGAAACCCCAGCCCACCCCCACTGCCCAGCCCACCCCCGCTCCCACGGCGCAGCCGACCGCGGCTCCCACCGAGCAGCCCACCACTCCGCCGTCCTCCGGTGACAGCGGCAACGGCGGGCAGGACGGCGGCAATGGCGGCAACGGCGGCCAGACCGTGCAGCCCACCAGGAAGCCTTCTTCCACTCCCAGCCCCACCGCCCAGCCGGCCAACACCGACGAGCTGAAAAAGCTGGTGGAGTACGCCGAGAGCCTGGACCTGAACAAATACTACGACGAAGGCAAGGATGCCTTTGAGGAAGCGCTGGCCAATGCGCGCGAGGTGCTGGCCAAGCAGGCTCCCACCGCCGCCGAGGTGACCGAGGCCACCCGTCAGCTGCGCAACGCCGCCGACGGCCTGAAGCTGAACCTGGGCCGCGATGAGCTGGAACAGACCGTGAACAAGGCCAAACAGCTGGATCTGGAAAATGCCGACGCCAGCGCGGTCACCGCACTGCAGACCGCTCTGGACAACGCCGAGAAGGCGCTGGCCAACCCGGACGCCACCGCCGAACAGCTGCAGGCCGCGCATGAAGCCCTGCTGGACGCCATCGACGCCGTGCAGCAGAAGGACGATGCCTCGTCCGCCGCCTCCCAGCCCGAAAGCCAGTCCCAGCCCGAGCAGTCCTCCGGCAGCGCCGTCTGGCTGTGGGTGGGCGCCGTGGTGCTGATCGCGGCAGCCGCAGCGGCCATCGTGGTGATCGTGCGCAGGAACAGGAAATAAGGGGGAACAAAGCATGAAGAACCGTTGGACAAAATCAGCCGCCAGCCTGCTGCTGTCGGCCTCCATTCTGGCGGGCAACCTCACGCTGGTCGCGCCGAACGTATACGCGGCGCCCCAGCCGGAGGAGACCCAGCCCGAAACCAAGACGGAACAGCCCGCCGCGCAGCCGCAGAATGTGCGCAACGTGGCGCGCACCGCCGAAAATTCCATCGTGTCCTCCCGGATGGAGGTGCTGGTGGACCCCGCTTTCCCGCGGGTGATTGAATACCGCATGAACGGCAAAGTGATGTATGGCCAGAGCGAGCCGCTGAGTGTGGTGAAGATCAACGAAACCGAATACACCCCCACCGTCACCTCCAGCCGCACCGACGACTCCACCATGCACTACCGCATGGAGTTTCCCGAGATCAGCGCGGTGATCGAGGCCGACCTGAAAGTGGAGGACAACGTCCTCACCTTCCAGGTGACCAAGGTGGAGGAGAACGGGGAGCTGGTGCGCCGCATCGAGATCCCCGGGCAGAATCTCGTGTCCATCCGCACCACCCAGCCCGGCGCATTTGAGACCGGCGTGGATGTGAAGGGCGGCGTGATCTACAGCGACACCTCTCCCGAGGAGCGCAACGTGCTGGCCGACAAGGCGCCGGACGCAAACCCGGTGGAAAAGAGCTATCTGTTCCTGAACACCGACGAGCTGGCCGCTTCCATCACCAGCAACGCCATCAATACCTACGCCTGGGGCGCCGAGGGCAATGCCCGCAACATCAGCTACCAGAACGAAAAGCGGATCGTCTACCAGACCGTGGACAAGGGCGAATACAAAGAGATGGGCGCCTGGAGCTATCCCTGGACCTGGCGCGAGACCGACACCGAGACGCTGGACCTGCCGATGGCCAAGGTTGCCATCGTGGAGGACGTGAACGGCAGCGGCAACGTGGACTGGCAGGACGCCGCCATCGCCGGCCGTGACATCATCCGCGTGCCCTATATGTCGGAAGAATCCACCCAGTCCTTCTTCCACATCGCCTACAGCCGCGCCAGCCTGGCCCAGTGGCCCTTCACCAAGACGCTGGACATGGTGAAAAAGCTGTACCTGTACACCGACGGCTTCGGCCAGTTCCTGCAGCTGAAGGGCTACCAGGCCGAAGGCCACGACTCCAACCACCCCGACTACGGCGACAGCTTCAGCGACAAGCTGGGCGGCGTGGAGGACCTGAACCTGCTGGTGAACGAGGCGCTGGAAAAATACAACACCCATATCGGCGTGCACCTCAACCACACCGAGGCCTATCCCGAAGCCAAGAACTACAGCTACGACCTGGTCACCAGCACCAACGGCTGGGATTCGCTGGACCTGTCCAAAAAGATCGACCGCTATAAGGACGCCGCCAACGACGGCGTGGGCGGCCTTGCCTACCGTCTGAACCAGCTGAAAGAGGCGGTGCCCAACCTGCAGTGGATCTACTACGACGTCTACGAGGCCCAGGGCTATGCCGAATGGAAGCTGGCCGAGGCCACCATGAGCGAGTTCGCCGAGAACAACGGCATGGCCATCGGCACCGAGTTCCAGGGCGCTCTGGAAGCATACTCCATCTGGAACCACGTGCAGTGCAACGCCAGCCCGGCGCTGCGCATCATGAAGTACGGCATGACCGATCAGTTCTTCTACGACCCCATCCTCCTGGAGTCCCGCCATGCCGGTTCGATGGGCTATGGCGACGACGGCAACCAGGACCAGGGCACCGGCGGCCAGACCATCCCCGACCAGATCGATATGTTCTACCAGAACAACCTGCTGTTCAAATACATGCAGAACCACAACATCGATCAGGCCCGTCTGTTTGAGGGCGACGACCGCGCCTTCGACGAGGTGCGCTTTGAAGACGGCGTGATCGGCAAGATCATCACCCAGCGCGGCGTGCAGAAAGACGGCATCAAAGAGACCCGCAACCCGGTGGTCGAGCTGGCCGAAGACGGCCGCCTGGTGGCCCGCTACCAGAAAGAGTTCAAGGGCGAGGATCCCAAGGAAGGCAACAGCGGCTCGAAGAACATCACCCCGCTGCTCACCCAGTACCTGCTGCTCTGGGACACCGAGCTGGACGATCCCGTCAGCAAGAACGGCAACAAGCTGTACCACTACAATTCCGAAGGCGGCGCCACCCGCTGGGAGCTGCCCGCCAGCTGGAACAACGAGACCCAGGTACATCTGTACCAGCTCACCGACACCGGCCGTGTGGATAAGGGCATGCTGGAAGTGACCGACGGCTTCATCACCATCGACGCCGAGGCCAACATCCCCTACATCGTCTGCCGTGAGAACGATCCCACCAACATCACCACCGTGGACGAGATGAATTTCGGCGAAGGCACCCTGATCAACGATCCGGGCTTCGACTACCGCGACTTCCGCAAGTGGGATGTGAGCAACGAGAGCGCTGCCCAGATCCTGACCGCCACCAGCGGCGAGACCTATGTCGAGCTGAGCGGCGCCGATGCCGCCACCGTTTCCCAGAAGATCACCGGCCTGGTTCCCGGCACCACCTACCAGCTGTCCGTCTGGACCGAGGTGAACGGCCGCACCGCCGACCTGATCGTGGAGAACGGCGGCCAGACCTTCCAGAACACGATGGAAGTGTCCGAGATCGCCAACAACTACTACAACTCTCTGCGCTACAACGACGAAGGCAACATGATGCAGCGCCTGAAGCTGGAATTCACCGCCACTGCATCCGACGCCACCATCTCTCTGCGCGCCAACGCGGGCGGCGAGGGCAGCTATGTGGACTTCGACGACTTCCGCATCGTGGAAAAGAAGAACACCGAGTGGGCACAGGAAGCACCCGAGGACGCTGTCTTCTTCTGCGACTTCGAGATGGCCAACGATGAGGGCTGGGGTCCCTTCGTGCCGGTACAGTATGTGGGACGCGCTCACCTGTCCGAGACCCACCTGGGCTACACCACCGACACCATCCAGGGCAAATATTCCATGAAGCTGCGTGAGGCAGCGGGTGGTCGTGAACCCGGCGAATTCATCCGCACAATCGGCAGCAATATGCGTCTGGAGAACGGCAAGACCTACACCATTCAGTTCGACTACTGGATGAAGACGAAAGACGCTTATAATGTTTCTGTCAGTGCTGGATACGACAGTCAGAAAACAGATCTGTTCAATCAGAGCTTGAACTATGAGGAAACCAGCTTCAGCCAGACCTTCACCGTACCCGACGACGGACGCGAATACGGCCTGAGCTTCTTCAAGAACCTGCCGGGCAAGGAAGAGCTGATTATCGACAATATTGCTCTGTACGAGGGCGAAAAGGCCATGCCCGAACAGCCGGCTCCCACCTACACCTTCGATACCGCCGAGGACCGCGGCGACTGGACCACTGCCTACGGCAGCGGCAGCGCCCTCGTCAAGACCGACGAGACCGGCAACGGCTGGCTGGAGATCACCCCCGACCGTGACTTCAACGTGATGCTGGATGCCGCCACCAACGACATCGCCGACGGCAGCATCTCCTTCGACATCACCGCCGACCAGAGCTATTCCGCCGGTGTGGTTGTGCGCTACATCGACAAGGACAACTACTTCGCCGTGCGCTATATGGGCGAGAGCACCGGCTGGCGCTGGTTCTCGATGAACGGCGGCGAGGAGACCACCGGTATCCTCAATATGCCGGGCACCGCCCTGCAGGCAGGCCGCAACCAGCATGTGGAACTCACCTTTGCGGGCGAGCATATCCGCCTGGTAGTGGACGGCGTACCCCAGTTCGACGACGAGATCGACGGTATCCGCACCGAGGCCGGACGCATCGGTCTGTGCGGCTCCAACAAGACAACCTTCCGCGTGGATGATCTGCGCATCACCGGCGAACAGGCCGAGGAAGGCACTCCCATCAAGCCGGAGGGCGGCGACACCGAATCCACTCCCGGCCACTATGTAGGCACCACCTGGGACGACGCCTATGTGCGCGGCGGCAGCTACGGCGGCCAGAACTTCGGTATCGAAGGCAGCATGATGGTCAAGAACGACCGCGACGTCAGTTACTGTCGCCAGGCCTACCTGAAGTTCACCCTGCCCGAGACCACCGGCACCGCTGTGACCAGTGCAAAGGCACGTCTGTATCTGTCCGACATCGGTGCCGCAGCCGGCACCGAGAACGTCTATCTGGTCTCCAACGACTGGAGCGAGAGCACCATCACCGCGAACAACGCTCCCGCGCTGGGCGATGTGATCGCCACCTTTGATCCGCAGTCCGCACGGGACGGCTATGTCGAGATCGACCTCACCGCCGCCGTGCAGCAGGCTCTGAACGAGGACCAGCAGTACTTGAGCGTGGCCATCCAACATGATACTAAGATCGGGGGTGAGACATATATTTACATTGCCTCCTTCGAGAGCGCTGAGAAGTCCCAGCGTCCGCGCCTGACCGTGGACTACGACAAGGACGCCGGCGGTCTGATGATCAGCAGCAGCGAGATGCAGGTAGAGCAGGGCGCCGCCGCCGATCTCACCGCCCGCATTGTCCCCGCAAACCCCGACGCCAAATTCACCTGGACCAGCAGCGATGAAACGGTGGCCACCGTGGAAGGCAAGGGAGACACCGCCGTGGTGTCCGGCCTGCAGCTGGGCGAGACGGTCATCACCGTCACCAGCGGCGACTCCACCGCCCAGTGCCGTGTGACCGTCACCGACTCCACCGCGCTTGTCCTGGATACCTATTCCGCGCTGGCCGACGTCTACACCAACGGCGGCAGCAAGGCCGACCAGAACTTCGGTTCCGCCGACGTTCTGCGCATGAAGAACGCCACCGCCGATGGCGGTCCCGACTACGACCGCCGTATCTACATGAGCTTCCCGGTTCCCGAGCAGGCCGCTGACGGCAGCATGCTGACTGCCACCATCAAGCTGTACATGACCGACCTGCCCGAGATGGGCGACGAAGTCCTGCAGTTTGTGGAGACTGCCGCCTGGGACGAATCCACCCTCACCTGGAACAACCAGCCCGAAACCGGCAAGGTGCTGGCCGAGTACACCCTGTGTCAGGGCAGCAACGAAGGACAGTATTACTCCTTCGACGTCACCCAGCTGATGAAGGATGCTGCCGCCGCCGGCAAAACCACCCTGGACTTTGCCATTGTCAACAAGAACAGCACCGAGCGCTTCGGCTTTGATGCGCCGTCCCGCGAGGCGTCTGCCAACCAGCCTGTGCTGGAGGTGCTGCGCGAGCGCGATCCCAAGCCTGTGGTAAAAACCTACAACCTTGCAGCCGACACCTACACCAACGGCGGCACCCTGGCCGAGACCGTGCTGAACGGTGAAAAGGTGATCAAGCTGAAGACCCCCACCACCGACGGCGGCGCCTACTACGATCGCCGCGCCTACATCAGCCTGCCGGTTCCCCAGGAGGCGGTGGACAACACCATGTCCAAAGCAGTGCTCAAGCTGTTCATGGAAGACCTGCCCGAACTGGGCAGCGAGGTGCTGCAGTTTGTGAACACCGCCGAGCCGTGGGACCCCGCCACCCTCACCTATACGAATCAGCCTGCTATCGCCGATGTCCTGGCCGAGTATTCGCTCTACCAGGACGGCGTGGAAGGCCAGTACTACGAGTTTGACGTTACCAAGCTGCTGCAGGATGCGGCGGCCGCCGGTAAACAGACGCTCGACTTCGCCATCGTCAACAAGAACAACACCCAGCGCTTCGGCTTCGACGCAACCTCCAGCGAGGGCACCGAAGGCCAGCGCCCGGTGCTGGAAGTGACCGTGGGCTGATCGGTTTGCCTTTCCTTCCGGCGCCCGCCTTCGATCGGGGGCGCGGCGCCGGGTACTTCTCAAACCTCATCAGAAAGCTTCTCCAAACGCAAAACGTCCCTGCCGGGTCTCCCGGCGGGGACGTTTTGCAGTAAAAAGCCTTCTTCCCAAGATAAGCCTTCGGAGCAACCCTCCGGTGCTGTCCCCAATGGAAAGCCTTCCCCTGGCAGGGGAAGGTGCCCCGCAGAGCGGGGCGGATGAGGTCGAGTCTGTCCCGTTTGCACAAGCCCGCCGGATGCTTGAAAAATGAAACGTGCTTTTCCAAAGGCTTGTGGGAACCGGGAGCTTTCCCCTCATCAGCCGCCCTGCGGGCGACAGCTTCCCCCCAAGGGGGAAGCCTTGGGAGGAACCCGCCGGCGCAGTGCCCCGCCGAAAGCCTTTTGCATCCGTGTGCAGCAGCGGCCCGTTCTCTGCCGTGCAGGGAACGGGCCGCCATAAAAAGTTTTACTCGATTTTTTTCAAAAAATCGCGGATTCCAAAGGCAGAGCCTTTGGGAAAGCATTCCGGGATTACAGCAGCTTTTTGAATTCGGCGTCGGTCATGGCGCTGGGCATCAGCCGCCGCAGAGCCGCCGCCGCGTCCCCGCTGAAATGCAGACCCGGCACTTGTGCGCGCCACTGGGCAGCGGTTACATATCCGTATACACACCAACCGGACTGTATGCGCCGACCGGTCCCGGCGGTGAGATAGAGCTGCTGCAGCAGAAAATCAAACGCCTTGTTGAAGGCTTTTTTGTCCAGTTCCACCGCGGCGCGCAGTGCATCCTTCTCGCTGCCGGGATGCTTTCGGGCCGCCTTCAGCACAGCGGCCGCCTCATCGGTGAGGGGGCGCTGCTTCTTGCATCGCGCCAGCAGCAGGTAGGCTTCACGGGACAGATAGCACGAGCGGTTCTGCAGCGCCTTACAGTAGAACACCTCCCGCCGCTCGATCAGCGGCAGCAGCGACTCCATTGTCCAGCCCATCTCGTCCAGCGAAGGAAGGGTGGGATGGCCGTTGCACAAAAGCAGACCATGCTCTGAAAAATACTCCGATATGGCGTCGGTTTGTGCCTGCCCATAGGTGGGGAAGCGCTGCGGCGTCAGAGCGCGGGCGGACAGAATGTGTCCACAGCTGCGGCACAGGATGCATTCCACATCGCTGCCGCCGCCGCTGTGCCAGGCATAGCGGCGGGGAAAAGGCGGCCGCCGCCCAGCAGGTATCCAACACCGATGTCACAGCTGCCGCATGCGGGACAGGCAGAGATCGTTTCTCCGGCCATCTCCGCGCCTCCTCACCAGGCCAGGCAAAGCCCGCCGGGATGCTTCTTGTCAAACACCAGCACGCGGCCGTAGCTGCGGTAGTTCTGGCCCAGACGCACCTCCACCTGGTTGTTGATGTCCTCGTGCTCCAGCACCACAACGGTCTCCTCGCCGTCCTTCACGATGCGCACCGCCTGCGCCATCCGTCCGGGCAGCTGGATGTCGGCCGGCAGACGCCACACCGGCACCAGCTCGGCGGTGATGTCGGGCTCCTGCTCTCCCTTCGCGGCGGCCAGCACCGTCACAAAACCGGGCACGCCCTCGCCGCTGCGGCGCACGGTCAGCTGCTGGGCCAGCTGCATGTGGTTGTACTGCGGGGAAGCGCTGGTGCGTCCCATCGACAGCTCCAGCCCTTCGCCCAGGCACAGGATGCGCGCGGTGGCCTTTTTGCTGCGGAAAACGGCGCTCTGCCCGTCCACAGCGGCCTGGCCGCCCAGATCGAACAGGAAGCGCTGCTGGTAGCTGTGCTCTCCCGGACCGTAGAAGGCGTCGAACACCACGAACACGTCCGGCTTCAGGTAGACGATCTTGCGCTGGGGGAACACCGCGCCGCCGGGCAGGCCCAGGTAGCCCAGATGCCCGCCGCTGAGATAGTCGGCGTCGGGGGTGAACCGGAATTCTCCCTTCACCGCCTGCGCGATGGAGTTGTAGCCCCAGCTCTCCACACACTCGGTGAACTCGGTGTCGTCCACCGTGGTGGTGTTGTGGCTCACCGCCTGCTTCAGCATCACGCGGATGGGGCTGGACACGTAGGTGAACCGGCCGGGATCGATCAGGATGCGCTGGCCGAAGGCCGACCAGTCGATGTGCAGCTGGTCGGCGTGGCCGTGGCCGCTGCCCATGCACCCGCAGTGGAACCGCAGCCAGCTGGCGTCCTCGTCCCAGCCGCTGCGCAGGGTGTAGTTGCCGCTGTCTGTCAGCGCGATCGAGCAGGGCACCTCCGCCGTGGGAACGGCCGCATACAGCTCGTCCGCCTCGGGGCCGAAGTCCCACAGGTTCTCAAAGCACACGCCCTCGCCGGCCATCGTTTTCAACTGGCCGTCCCGGAACAGCAGCGCGCCGCACACCAGCATGTCCTTGGCAAAGATGAAGTCGCTGTCGCCGTGGGCGGGCATCACGCGGTCGGGGGTGAGCCATGCGCCCAGCGCATACACCATCCCGCGCACCGCGCCCTCAAAGCGGGCGGGGATCTCCATGCCGAACCGGCGCGCCACAAAGATCGCGTCCAGGCAGCAGTGCAGCACCTCGCAGTGGTACATCGGGCTCTGCTCCCACTGCACGCCGTCGGCCAATACCTGCACCTCGATCTCGCGGTCCATCCGCTGCAGCGCCAGCTGCGCCCAGTCGGCGCGTCCCAGCGCCAGGCCGATCAGCAAAAGGCCGTGGTCCTGGATCACGCCCCAGTTGCTGAGGGTGTGGAAGGCGTCGTGGCTGCCGGCCAGGTATTCGCCGTGCTCCTCCAGGCTCTTTTCCAGCCTGGCCACGAACTCGTCGGTGACGGCCGGGCTTTTGCGCATCATCTCCAGCGCGCGCAGCCAGAACTCCGCCCGCAGACCGCTCTCCAGCGTGCGCCAGGTGGTGTTGGTGGTGGCGTCGCACAGGCGGGTGTTGGCCCACCAGTGCTCCAGCAGGCGCACAAACGCCGCGGGGTATTTCTCGTCGCCGGTGGCCTGGTAGGCGCGGCCCATGTCCACAAAATAGGTGTGGCGGTTCAGCGCATAGATCCACTCGATGTCGCCGTCCGGCATGGCCTCCCAGTCGATGTTGCCGTCCGCAAAGGTGACGGGGATATGGGTGGGCTCCATCTCCCAGCGCGCGCCGAACAAAAAGGTGTTGGCGCACACCTCGTCGGCCACCTGCATCGAGTGGGCCAGATCGCCGGCGAAATGGTCGCGGCAGCAGGCCAGGATGTCGGCGTACCGATCGCTCCAGCATACAAACGGTTTCATTCCAGTTTCCTTCCTTCCGTCAATTAAAGTAAAGGGGCATTCGTGTCACCAGTATACCACACCCCGCGCCCGGATGGGGATAGGCGGTTTTTGGATTTTATCCGCACGATTTTACGATTTTTGGGGGCGGTTTTGCAAGTTGCATAAAAAAGGTGTATACTGTTTGGCAGAAAAAGCAGGAGGAAGTGGAAATATTGAGCACAGATCTCACCGAGGGCAGCATCCACAAAAAGCTGTGGCTGTTCTCCATCCCGATGCTGGTCAGCGTGATGTTCCAGCAGATCTACAACATCGCCGACAGCATGATCGCCGGCCGCTTTGCCGGGGAGGACGCGCTGGCCGCCGTGGGCGCCAGCTATCCCATCACCATGCTGTTCATCGCGGTGGCGATGGGCTGCAACATCGGCTGCAGCGTGGTCATCGGGCAGGCGTTCGGCGCGCGGGACTACCGCCGTATGAAGACCGCCGTGTCCACCACCTGCATCACCTGCGCGGTGCTGAGCGTGGTGCTGATGGCGGCCGGCTTTCTCTTCGGCGCGCCGCTGCTGCGCCTCATCCGGACCCCCGCCAACATCTTTGCCGACGGCAAGCTGTATCTGGACATCTACGTGGGCGGGGTGGCGTTCCTGTTTCTGTACAACATCTGCACCGGCATCTTCAACGCGATGGGCGATTCCCGCACCCCGCTGATCTTCCTGATCCTCTCGTCGGCGGCCAACGTCGTGCTGGACCTGTGGTTTGTGGCGGGGCTGCACTGGGGGGTGGCCGGCGTGGCCTGGGCCACCTTCATCGCACAGGGGGCGTCGGGCCTTCTGTCGCTGGCCGTGCTGGCAAAGCGGATCGCGGCGCTGCCCGCCGGCGAAAAAGCCCCGCTGTTTTCCGCCCAGATGCTGGGCCGCATCGCGGTGGTGGCGGTGCCCAGCATTTTGCAGCAGAGCTTCATCTCGGTGGGCAACCTGTTCATCCAGACGCTGGTGAACGGCTTCGGTTCGGCGGTGGTGGCCGGCTACTCGGCGGCCATCAAGCTGAACACCTTCGCCATCACCTCCTTCACCACGCTGGCCAACGGCCTGTCCACCTTCACCGCCCAGAACATCGGCGCGGGCAAGCTGCACCGGGTGAAAACCGGCTTTCGGTCGGCGGCGGTGCTGGCGGTGTGCGTGGCGCTGCCCTTTTTCGTGGCCTATTTCTTCTTCGACGGCCCGATGGTGCGCCTGTTCATGCAGGAGGGCCAGGGCGGCGCCGCGCTGGAGACCGGCCGGGAATTCCTGCGCATCGTGTCGCCCTTCTATTTTGTCATCCTGCTCAAGCTGATGGCCGACGGCGTGCTGCGCGGCGCGGGGGCGATGGGCTGGTTCATGGCCGCCACCTTCACCGACCTCGTGCTGCGGGTGATCCTGTCGTTCGTGCTGGCCGGACCGTTCGGGCCCACCGGCGTGTGGAACTCGTGGCCGATCGGCTGGAGCATCGCGGCGGTGATGTCGCTGGGCTTCTATTTTGCCGGGGTGTGGAAACGGAAGGCCCTGTGACCGGTTTGCCTTGACAAACCGCCCCGTTTCGGGGTATGATGGCACAAACCGAATCACCCCTTGGGGGAGTAGTTTGCGGGCGCAGGCCCGTGGCAGTGTCAACATTCTGATGAAAATCTGGTGCTGTCTTAATAAACGAGACTCAGGGACAATATCCATGCAGAAGAGAGGGATATTGTCTTTGGGTCTCTTTTTTCGGTTTGCACACAAACACACGGATGGAGGACGAACGATGAATCTGTTTTCGCTGCTGGCCCTTGCGGTGGGCCTTTCGATGGACGCCTTTGCGGTGGCGGTGTGCAAGGGCCTCGCCATGCCCAAAGCACGCCTGTCCCAGGCGGCGGTGGTGGGCCTGTGGTTCGGCGGGTTTCAGGCGCTGATGCCGCTGGCGGGCTATCTGCTGGGCGTGGGGTTCCAGCAGATGATCCAGTCGGTGGATCACTGGGTGGCCTTTGTTCTGCTGGGGCTGATCGGCATCGGCATGATCCGGGAATCCCGCTCCGGGGAGGAGGAGCCGGCCAACGCCAGCCTGGTGCCCCGCGCGATGGCGGTGCTGGCGGTCGCCACCAGCATCGACGCGCTGGCGGTGGGCGTGACCTTTGCGTTTTTGCAGGTGCCGGTGCTGAGCGCGGTGTGCCTGATCGGCGTGGTCACCTTTGCGCTGTCGATGCTGGGCGTGTGGATCGGGCACCGGTTCGGCGCCCGCTACAAGTCCTGGGCCGAGCTGGCGGGCGGCATCATCCTGATCCTGCTGGGGCTCAAGATCCTGTTGGAGCATCTGGGCGTGCTGTGACGGCTTGCGGCAGAGCGGGGGATATGCTACAATAGCACCAGAATACCGCCGCAAAGGGCGGCGCATTACGGGAAAGTTACACAGCAAAGGAGCGAAACACCATGAGCGATCAGACAAAGTCCGCCGTGCCCAGCCTCACGCTGGAGCCGTTTGAGGAAGCCGTACCGGCAGCGCCAGCGCCGCAGCCCGAACAGCCGGCGGTGGTGGAGGAAACGCCGCTCACGCCCGAGGAGCGCAAGGCGGTGGACGAATTTGCCGCCCGCATCGACCTGAGCAAGAGCGAGCAGATCCTCTCCTACGGCGCGGCCGCCCAGAAGAAGATCGCCGATTTCTCCGAGACCGCGCTGAAGAACGTGCGCGCGAAGGACCTGGGCGAGGTGGGCGAGATGATCACCAGCCTGGTGGGCGAGCTGAAGGGCTTTGAGGCCGACGAGCAGGAGAAAGGCGGCCTGTTCGGCTGGTTCAAGGGACAGGGCAGCCGCCTGACCGCCATGAAGGCGCGCTACGACAGGGCCGAGGTGAACGTGGAGCGCATCTGCAGCGCGCTGGAGGACCACCAGGTGCAGCTGCTGAAGGACGTGGCCATGCTGGACCAGATGTACCAGAGCAACCTGGGCTATTTCAAGGAGCTGTCGATGTATATCCTGGCCGGCAAAAAGAAGCTGGAATCCGCCCGCGCCAACGAGTTGGCCGCCCTCACCGCGAAAGCGCAGCAGACCGGCCGCCCCGAGGACAGCCAGGCCGCCAGCGACTACGCCAGCCTGTGCGACCGCTTTGAAAAGAAGCTGCACGACCTGGAGCTCACCCGGATGGTCAGCATCCAGATGGCCCCCCAGATCCGCCTGGTGCAGAACAACGACACCCTGATGGCGGAGAAGATCCAGTCCACCCTGGTGAACACCATCCCGCTGTGGAAGAGCCAGATGGTCATCGCGCTGGGGCTGGCCCATTCCCAGCAGGCGATCAAGGCGCAGCGCGCGGTCACCGACATGACCAACCAGCTGCTGCGCAAAAACGCCGAGGCGCTCAAGCAGGGCACCATCGACGTCGCCCGGGAGAGCGAGCGCGGCGTGGTGGACATCGAGACCCTCAAGGAGACCAACGCCAGCCTCATCAGCACGCTGGACGAGGTGCTGAAGATCCAGGAGGAGGGCAAAGCCAAGCGCCGCGCCGCCGAGGCGGAGCTGGGGCGCATGGAGACCGAGCTGAAGCAGAAGCTGCTGCGCGCCAGCCGGTGACACACAGCAGAAACATGTGGGCGGCCTTGTGCTGTTTTTGGCACAGGGCCGCGCTTTTGCGTAAAAAACATGAAACTTCTCTTAAAATTGCGCAAATTCCGTGAAACCGGCGCGATTTGTGATATAATAGCCGAAGAGAATGGCTGTCCTATCCGCTCCGCTTGTACTTCATGGTATAACAGCATCTGAAATTATGAAACAGAATGGCCGGCTGTGCCGTCTATTCGATGAGACAGCCATACCCAAAGGAGGGAATACCGTGCCGCAGATCAGCGTGATCGTGCCGATCTACCGCGTGGAAGACTGCCTGCGCCAGTGCGTGGACTCGGTGCTGGGCCAAAGCGCCGCCGACCTGGAAGTGATCCTGGTGGACGACGGCTCGCCCGACGGCTGTGCCGAGATCTGTGCGGAATATGCCGCGCTGGACCGCCGCGTGAAAGTGATCCGCCAGCCCAATCAGGGGCTGGCCGCCGCCCGGAATGCCGGCATCGAAGCCGCCCGGGGCGAATATCTGGCGTTCGTGGACGCCGACGACTGGATCGACGAGGACATGCTGCAGCTTCTGCTGGACGCCTGCCGGCGCTACGATGCCCAGATCGCCGAGTGCAGCTATCGCAATGTCTGGCCGGACCGGGTGGAGAACGCCACCGAAGCCACCGGCCGGGTGCTGGTGGCCGACCCTGCGCGCGCCATTCGCGGCATGCTGGACTGGACCGATTTCTGCACGATGGCCTGGAACAAGCTCTACCACCGCAGCGTGATCGGGAATGTGCGCTATCCGGTGGGCAAGCTGCACGAGGACGAGTTCACCACCTGGCGCTTTTTTGCAAACGCGCAGCGCCTGGTGTATATCGACCAGCCCAAATACAGCTATAACCGCACCCGCTCCGGCAGCATCATGGCCGCGCCCTTCCGCATCCAGACGCTGGATGCCTGTGAAGCCGCCCGCCAGCGCCGGGACGCACTGGAAACATGGGGCGACGCCGCCCTGTCCGAAAGCGCCGCCAACGCCTATTGCTGGGTGCTGCTGGACCGCCTGTACAGCTGCTGGAAAGCGGGCCTGGCGGACGACCCCCGCGCGAAGGAGCTGCTGGCCCAGACGCTGCGGGAGGCGGAATACTACCGCGCCCACCCGGTGGCGCCGGTCTACCGCAAGCAGCTGGAATTTCTGGCCGCCGCCGGCCTGGACGCCTTCGGCGCGAAGCGCCGGACAGGCTGGCCGCCGCAGTCCCCCGCCGAACCGCCGCCGCCTCCCTCGCTGTGGCAGCGCATCCGCAGCCGTCTGGGCGGCTGAATCCGTTTTTTTGTGGAGGAACTCATGCCCATCAAGGTAATGTCTGTCTTCGGCACCCGCCCGGAGGCCATCAAGATGTGTCCGCTGGTGCGCGAGCTGGCGGCTACGCCCGGCGTCGAAAGCCTCGTCTGCGTCACCGGCCAGCACCGTCAGATGCTGGACCAGGTGCTGGAGGTGTTCGGTGTGACGCCGGACGACGACCTCAACATCATGAAAGCGCGCCAGACCCTCGCGTCCATCACCACTGGGGTGGTGGAGGGGGTGGGGGAGGTGATCGCGCGCCGCAAGCCGGACATCGTGCTGGTGCACGGCGACACCACCACCTCCTTTGCCGCCGCGCTGGGCGCGTTCTACACCCAGACGCGGGTGGGCCACGTGGAGGCCGGCCTGCGCACCCACAACAAATACTCCCCCTTCCCGGAGGAGATGAACCGCGTGCTCACCAGCCGCCTGGCCGATCTGCACTTTGCCCCCACCGCGCGCAACGCCGCCGCGCTGGCCGCCGAGGGCGTGCGGGACCACGTCTATATCACCGGCAACACGGTGATCGACGCCTTTGCCACCACCGTGCGCCCGGATTATCGGTTTGCAAGCCCGGTGCTGCGCGAGGCGGTGCAGCACACCGGCCCGCTGGTGCTGATGACCGCCCACCGCCGCGAGAATCTGGGCCGCCCGCTGGAAAACATCTGCCGGGCGGTGCTGGAGCTGTGCAGCCGCTACCCCGCTCTGCGGTTCGTCTACCCGGTGCACCCCAATCCCGCCGTGCGCGAGCCGGTGCAGCGGATGCTGGGCGGCCACCGCCAGATCCTGCTGATCGACCCGCTGGACGTGGTGGAGATGCACAACATGATGGCGCGCTGCACGCTGGTGCTCACCGACAGCGGCGGCCTGCAGGAGGAAGCGCCCCACCTGGGCAAGCCGGTGCTGGTGATGCGCACCGAGACCGAGCGCCCCGAAGCGGTGGAGGCGGGCACGGCCCGCGTGGTGGGCGTGGAGACCGAAGCCATCGCGGCCGCCGTTTCGCATCTGCTGGACGACCCCGCCGCCTACCGCGCGATGGCGCATGCCCAAAACCCCTACGGCGACGGCCATGCCAGCCGCCGCATTGCCGGGCACATCCTGGAGTATTTCAACCAGCAATAAGGAGAACCAATATGCCACAGATCAGTGTGATCGTCCCTGTATATAACGTGCAGCGCTATCTGCGCCGCTGTGTGGATTCGATCCTGTCCCAGACCTTTTCCGACCTCGAGGTGATCCTGGTGGACGACGGCTCGCCCGACCGGTGCGGCGCCATCTGCGACGAATACGCCGCCGCCGATCCCCGGGTGAAGGTCATCCACAAGCCGAACGGTGGCCTGTCCAGCGCGCGCAACGCCGGCATCGAGGCCGCCGCGGGCGAATACCTCGCCTTTGTGGACAGCGACGACTGGCTGGACGCCGACATGTTCGAGCAGCTGCACCGCCTGTGCACCGCGCGCGGCGCCCAGATCGCCGAGTGCAGCTACCGCAGCATCTACCGCGACACGGTGACGGAGGAGACGCCCTGCACCGCCGGGGTGATCGAGGCCGGCCCTTCCGAGGCCATCCGCGGCATCCTGGAGTGGAAGCATTTCAAGCCGGTGGCCTGGAACAAGCTGTACCACCGCAGCGTCATCGGCAGCACCCGCTACCCCGAGGGATGGCTGCACGAGGACGAATTCACCACCTACAAATTCTTTGCCGCCGCCAAAAAGCTGGTGTATCTGGACGTGTCCAAATACAACTACGACCGCAGCCGCACCGACAGCATCACCGGCGAGGCCTTCCGCGAGGCCAACCTCGACAGCTGCTTTGCCCTGCGCGAGCGGCGCGAGTTCCTGCACCACTTCGGCTTCGACGAGCTGGAAGAGCAGGACAACAACGTCTACTGCTGGGTCCTGCTCGACCGCCTGTACCAGTGCTACCGGAACCGGATCGCCGGCCCGAAGGTGGACGCCGTGCTGGCGATGGCCGCCGAGGACGCGGTGTATTTCGAGTCCCATCCGGTTTCTCCCGTCTACCTGCCCCAACTGCAGCTTTTGCGGGACAACGGCCTGAAAGCATACGGCCAGATGCGCGACAAACAGCAGTAAAGGGGGAAGACCAATGCCGACCGTAAGTATCGTTGTACCGGTGTATAACGCCGAGAAATATCTGGGATGGTGCATCAACTCCATCCTCAAGCAGTCCTTCCGCGACCTCGAGCTGATTCTGGTGGACGACGGCAGCACCGACGGCTCTCTGGAGATCTGCCGCCGCTACGCCGCGCTGGACAGCCGGGTGCGTGTGCTGGCGCTGGAAAACGGCGGCGTCAGCGCGGCGCGCAACGCCGGCATGCAGGCCGCACAGGGCGAGTTCATCCAGTTTGTGGACAGCGACGACGTGGTGTCGCCGGACTATACCGGCAAGCTGCTGGAAACGCTGCGCTTCTGCAATGCCGACATCGCCATCTGCGGTATTCAGGTGGTGGAGCAGCAGGGGGAGAACGGGGCCTATAAATCCACCCATCAGTTTTCCTGCCGTCCGCTGGGGCATTTCTGCGTGATGGTCCGCCCGCTGTTCATCCAGAACATGGCACGTCTGTTCTGGGAAACCTGCTGCATGGAAGGTCCCTGCAACCGCATCTACCGCACCTCCATCATCCGGGAAAACGGGCTGGAGTTCCCGCTGGACATGTCCTACGGCGAGGACTGCATGTTCAACATCGAATACTATTCCCGCTGCCGCCGTGCGGCGCTCATCTCGCAGCCGCTGTACTACTATCTGTGGCACTTCCAGCACACCTCGCTGGCGCGCCGCCACAAGCCCAACCTGGTGGAGAACCAGATGCGCCAGGTGATGGCGCTGCGCCGTCTGTGCGAGAGCGAGGGGGAGATGACCAAACCCGCCGCGCAGGCGCTGGCCAACTACTGCGTGGGGCAGTGCATCAAGAGCCTGAAGATGCTGCCGCATCCGCAGGATGTGCAGGAGCTGGACGAGTGCCGCCGCGAGGTGATGCGGATGCTGTCCTATCCGGAGGCGGTGAAGGCCTTTGGCGAGGCCAACTATGTCCCGCCGGAATACGCGCCGCTGGTGGGCGCCGTGGAGGGGTGCGACGTGGACGGCATCCTGAACGCCGTCGCCACCGCCGAAAAACGCCTGCACCAGATCAACACGCCGCCGCCCCGCCCGGGCTTCGCCAACCGGGTGCTGGCAAAGCTGTTCGGCGGGCTGGAACGCCTGTTCAAAAAGGGACCGGTCCACAAATGGGCGCGCATCATGCGGCTGAACCTGGAAACGATGGGCCTGAAGATCACCTTCCGCCGGATGCTGGGCAAGCTGACCGGACGTTCCGCACAGGGCTGAGCCGTCCGGTTCCACAACACCATATACGTCCAGGCAAACCGAGGGCAGGGAACGAACTCTCTGCCCTCTTCTCTGTTTTGCCTGTTTTTTATCCCCGAAAGTTGTGCTTTGTTTCTGTGAGCAGGTGTGTTATAATGCAACAAGGATCACATGTCAGCAGTACGGCGCGCCCGCTTTGGGCAGGGCACGCCAGGAAAGGAGCGTGGAGACGAACGTGAGCAATCAGACAAACGCGCTGCTGCAGGCCGTGCTGGAGATGGACCGGCAGGAGCGCCTGCGCACCCAGGCGGCGGAGGAATACCGCGACCAGGCGCTGGCGAAGCTGGAACAGCAGAAAGCCGACATCGAAGCGGCCCGGAAGGAAAAAGCCGCCCAGGCGGTGCAGCGCTACCAGGAGCAGCAGGCCCGGCACGAGCAGGCGGCGCTGGAGGAGCTGGAGCGCAAACGCGCGGCGGTGCAGGCCGCGATGGAAACCCGCGCGCAGGACAGGCGGGACCAGTGGGTGGACACCATGCTGGCCCGGGTGCTGGAAAGGTAAGGCGAGAGTATGGGAGCACATTCGCTGGCGTCCAACGCCATTCTGGCCAAATCCCGCGCGATGTACGGCCGCCGGCTCACCGAGCGCAACTACGCGGATCTGCTGGCCTGTCATTCGGTGCCGGAGGTGGCGGCCTATCTCAAGACCCGCACGGCCTACGCCGACGCGCTGGCCAGCATCACGCCGCAGGCGGTGCACCGCCAGCAGCTGGAGATCCTGCTGAACCGCCGCCTGTTCGACCAGTACGCCGCGCTGTGCCGCTATGAGATGAGCATCGGCCACGATTTCTACCACTATTTCATCATCAAATGCGACGTGCAGGAGATCCTCTCCTGCCTTCGGTATATGAACGGCGGCGGCGCCGGGGAATACCTGTATGCGCTGCCCGCCTTTATGCAGAAGCATTCCCGGCTGGACCTCTACCGTCTGGCCGCCGCCCACACGCTGGCGGACCTGGCCGCCGCGCTGGAGGGCACGCCCTACCAGGAGCTCATCCTCCCCTTTGCCCAGAACCCGGATTTCAGCCTGGAGGAGGACGGCACGCTGGAGATCGAGGCGGTGCTCACCCGGTATGTCTACGGGCAGCTGCGCGCCATCGCGCGTGAAAAGCTGCAGGGCAGGGACATGCAGGAGGTGCTGGAGCTTCTGCAGCGCAGCAGCGACCTCGAGGCCATCGTGAACATCTACCGCCTCAAGCGGATGCTGAAGGCCGACCGGCTGTATATCGGCCGCCGGGTGTTCATGGAGCTGACGGCGCTGTCGCCCAAGCAGATCGACCTGCTGCTCGACGCCGCCGACGGCCCGGATTTCCTGGCGCGCCTGCGCACCACCCCCTACGGCCGCGAGCTGGACAAGGTGCACTACGACTATATCGAGGAGGGCATCGGCCGCATCCAGCACCGCTGGCATCTCAAACGGCTGCGCTTTTCCACCAATCCCAGCGTGGTGATGTTCTGCTATATCTACCTGGCCGAAAACGAGATCCGCAACATCACCCACATCATCGAAGGCGTGCGCTACCGCATGACGCCCGAGGAGATCGGCGGCATGCTGATCGGAGCGGGCTGAGCACGTCTTTGCGCGAAAGGAAGATGATCGACGATTGGCAATTGAAAAAATGAAGCTGGTGCGGGCGGACGGGCTGCTGTCGCAGCTGGACGAGTTCATCACCACCTGCTGCATCAGCGGCGATTTCCAGCCCGAGCCGGCCATCCAGTATATGTCGGGGTCGCTGGGCTATATCACCCTCAACGAGGACAACCCCTATCCGCCCATCCTGCAAAGCCTGCAGGAGCTGTTCGATTCGGTGGGCGTCACCGTCACCGAGGACACCACCGAGCCCAAATCCCGCACGCTGGACGAACACGCCTCGGCCTACATCAAAAAGGTGCGCGCGCACCTGTCCGAGCTGCGGGAGAAAAAGCAGGAGCTGGACGCGAAGTGCAGCCGCCTGGAACAGGACAAGGCGCAGTACAGCCACTTTGTCTCGCTGGACACCCCGCTGGAGGCCATCATCTCCAGCGAATATATCAAGATCCGGTTCGGCTTTCTGCCCGGCGAGAGCTACGAAAAGCTCATGGTGGCCTACACCGACAACCCCTATATCTTTTTCGTGCCCTGCAGCGCCGAAAACGGCGGCTACTGGGGCCTGTATTTCACCCCGGTGCGGGCGGCGGAGGAGATCGACGGCATCTTTTCCATGCTCTACTTCGAGCGGATGAAGCTGCCCAGCGCCACCGGCACGCCGGCGCAGATCGTCGCCCAGCTGGAGGAGCAGATCCGCGGGGTGAAAGAGGAGAGCGCCCGTCTGGACGAGGCCATCGCCGCCTACTGGGCGCAGCACGAGCAGACCTGCAGCCGCATCTACAGCCAGCTGAAATGGCTGGAAGCCACCTTTGCACTGCGCCACTACGCGGCCTACCGCGACAAGTACTTCTTCTATGTGGGCTGGATCGCCGAATCGGCGGTGGAGGAGTTCGCGGAGCGGGTGCACCGCATCCCCAAAATGAAGCTCACCATCAACGACCCCGGCAAGCAGGACAAGGCCGCGCCGCCCACCCGCCTGCGCAACCTGCTGCCCTTCCGGCCGTTCGAGTTCTTTGTGGATATGTACGGCCTGCCCAGCTACGGCGAGATCGACATCACCGCCTTTGTGGCGGTCACCTTCACGGTGCTGTTCGGCCTGATGTTCGGCGACCTGGGGCAGGGCGCGGTGCTGGCGATCGGCGGCTTTGCGCTGTATAAGTGGAAAAAGATGCCGCTGGCCAAGCTGATCGTGCCCTGCGGGCTGTCCTCGATGGTGTTCGGCTTTGTGTTCGGGTCGGTGTTCGGCTTCGAGCACGCGCTCGACCCGCTCTACCACGCGCTCGGCTGGGAAGGCAAGCCCATCGAGGTGATGGACTCCATCAACACGGTGCTGCTGCTGGCCATCGGCATCGGCGTGGCGCTGGTGATGGCGGCGATTGCGCTGAATATCTTCGCAGCGGTGCGCAAAAAGCACTGGGGCGAAGCCCTCTTCTCCAACAACGGCCTGGTGGGCCTCGCGGTCTATTTCGCGGGCGTCAACCTCGCCAGCGGCTTCATGCAGGGCCCCCAGCTGCTGCCCACGGCGGCGGCCGGTGCGATCGTGGGTGTGGGCCTTGCGGTGCTCTTCTTCAAGGAGATCCTGATCGGCATCGTGGACCACCACCCGGACTGGAAGCCCGAAAGCTGGCTGGACTATGTTCTGCAAAACATCTTCGAGGTGCTGGAATACGTCCTGTCGTACTTTTCCAACACCGTTTCCTTCCTGCGCGTGGGCGCCTTCGTGATCGTGCACGCCGCCATGATGATGGTGGTGTTCAGCCTGGCGGGCAGCCCGGCCAACCCGGTCGTGGTGGTGCTGGGCAACGCGCTGGTGATCGCACTGGAGGGCCTTTTGTCCGGCATCCAGGGCCTGCGCCTTGAATTCTACGAGATCTTCAGCCGCTGCTACGAGGGCGGCGGACGTCCCTTCCGCGGGGTGCAGCTGGCGCCGGTGCGCCGGGAACAGCCCCAGAAATAATGCCTGAAAACAAAACTGGAGGAAAACAATCATGACTATCGTATTGCAGCTGCTGTTCGCCCTGTTGCCCGTCGCCGCCCTGCTGGGCATCAGCGCCCTTGTCGCCCGCCGCGTCAGCGCCGGCAAGCTGGGCGTGAAGAAATCCTTTGCCATCAACGCGGCCGCCTTTGTGGTGCTGCTGCTGGCCGGGTGCCTGTTGGCCATGACCGTCTTTGCCGCCGACGGCGCCACCGCCATGACCGCCGCCGAGCGCGCCGCCAGCAACCAGAGCATGAGCATCGGCCTGCTGGCCGCCGCGCTGGCCACCGGCCTTGCGGGCATCGGCGGCGGCATCGCCGTGGCCGCGGGCGCTCCCGCCGCCATCGCAGCCGCCAGCGAGGACCCCAAGAGCTTCGGCAAATCGCTGATCTTCGTTGCGCTGGGCGAGTCGATCGCGCTGTACGGCGTGGTCATCTCGATCCTGATCCTCAACAAGCTGATCTGAACCCGGAAAGGAGGCTTCGCCATGCGCTTTTATCTCATCAGCGACAACGTCGATACCCAGGTGGGCATGCGTCTGGCGGGCATCGAGGGCACGGTGGCCCATGAGGCGCAGGAGGTGCAGGCGGCGCTGGACAAGGCGCTGGCAGACCCCGACATCGCCATGATCCTGGTGACCGAAAAGCTGATGACCCAGTTCGGCAGCCGGTTCGACCAGGTGCGCCAGGAGATGAGCCGCCCGCTGATCGTCGAGATCCCCGACCGTCACGGCGCCCAGAACGGAAAAGACCGCATCACCCGCTATGTGCGGGACGCCATCGGCGTAAAGATTTGAGGTGAACGAGATGATCCAGGAACAGGAACGGGCCGAAAAGTTCTTTCGTGCCATGCAGCGGGACGCCGAGCGCCGCCGCAGGGAGATCGCAAAGCAGGTGGATGCCTACACCGCCGCCGAGACCGAGCGGGTGCAGGCGCAGGCCGAGCGCGCCGCGCGCCGTCAGGTGGAATATGAAAGCCGCCGCATCGAGGCCGAGACCAACCGCCGGCTGGCCAAAGCGGCCGGGGCAGCCAGCGCCGCGCTGGCCGCCTGCCGCGCCGCCATCACCCGCGACGTGATGGAACAGGTGGCCGAACGGGTGCGCGCCTTCACCCATACGCCCGCCTACACCGGCTGGCTGGAAGCCAGCCTGAAAGAGCTGTCGGCCGCGCTGGGCGGGGAGATCACCGTCTTTGCCCGCCCGGCCGACACGGCGCTGGCCGAGAAGCTGGCAGCGGCGTCCGGCATCCGCGCGCAGGTGCAGCCGGACGAGAGCATCCGCCTGGGCGGGCTGCGTGCGGCAAGCGGCCGCCGCCGTGCCGACGACACGCTGGACAGCCGTCTGGCCGGGCAGGAGGACTGGTTCTATCAGAACGCCGGCCTGTCCATTGCGATCGAGTAAAGCGAGGTGTACAGTTTGAGCGAACCGATCCAGATCTATGGCATCAACGGCCCGGTGGTCACCGTGAAGGGACGCACCGGCCTGCAAATGATGGAGATGGTCCATGTGGGCGACGCCCGCCTGGTGGGCGAGGTCATCGGCCTCGATGCCGACCGGACCACCATCCAGGTATACGAGGAGACCGGCGGCCTGCGCCCCGGCCAGCCCATCTATCCCACCGGCGGCCCGATGTGCGTCACGCTGGGCCCCGGCATCCTGCGCAACATCTACGACGGCATCCAGCGCCCGCTGCCCGCCCTGCAAAAGAAGAGCGGCGCCTTCATCGGCCGCGGCATCGAGGCCCCCGCGCTGGACGCCGACGCCCTGTGGGAGGTCACCGTCACCGTCGCCCCCGGCCAGACCCTGCGCGCGGGCGAGGTGTACGCCACCTGCCCCGAGACCCCCGTCATCCTGCACAGGTGCATGGTGCCGCCGGATCTGTCCGGCACGGTGGAGTGGACGGCGGAAAACGGCAGCTATACAGTCAACGACACGGTGGTGAAGCTGCGGGATGAAAAGGGCGTGCTGCACGAGCTGACCCTCTGCCAGCGCTGGCCCATCCGCACGCCCCGCCCCGCTGCCCGCCGCATGCCCGCCACCCGCCCGCTGGTCACTGGCCAGCGTGTCATCGACACCATGTTCCCGATGGCCAAGGGCGGCGCGGCCGCTATCCCGGGCGGTTTCGGCACCGGCAAGACGATGACCCAGCACCAGCTGGCCAAGTGGTGCGACGCCGACATCATCATCTATGTGGGCTGCGGCGAGCGCGGCAACGAGATGACCCAGGCGCTCACCGAGTTCGGCGAGATCACCGACCCCAAATCCGGCCGTCCCCTCACCGACCGCACCGTCCTCATCGCCAACACCTCCAACATGCCGGTGGCGGCGCGCGAGGCGTCGATCTACACCGGTATCACGCTGGCGGAATACTACCGCGACATGGGCTACCACACCGCCATGATGGCTGATTCCACCAGCCGCTGGGCCGAGGCGCTGCGCGAGATCAGCGGACGGCTGGAGGAGATGCCCGCCGACGAGGGCTTCCCGGCCTATCTGCCCAGCCGCCTGGCCGAGTTCTACGAGCGCGCCGGCTATGTGCAGGCGCTGGGCGGGCAGGAGGGCTCGGTCAGCGTCATCGGCGCGGTCAGCCCGCAGGGCTCCGACTTCTCCGAGCCGGTCACCCAGAACACCAAGCGGTTCACCCGCTGCTTCTGGGCGCTGGACAAATCGCTGGCCTATGCCCGCCACTACCCGGCCATCAACTGGAACGACAGCTATTCCGAGTATCTGGGCGATTTGAGCCACTGGTACTACGACAACGTGGGACCGGACTTTTTGTCCTGCCGCGAGGAGCTGGCAGGCATCCTTCTGCAGGAGAACAGCCTGATGGAGATCGTCAAGCTGATCGGTTCCGACGTGCTGCCCGACGACCAGAAGCTCATCATCGAGATCGCCAAGGTGGTGCGCGTGGGCTTTTTGCAGCAGAACGCCTTCCACCGCGACGATACCTATGTGCCGCTGGAAAAGCAGCTGAAAATGATGCGTGTCATCCTGCATCTGTACCACACCTGCCAGGCGATCGTGGCCAGACAGGTGCCGCTGTCGCAGATTCTGGGGCTGGGCCTGTTTGAAAAGGTCACCCGCATCAAATACGACGTGCCCAACGACCATCTGGAGCTGCTGGACGCCTATCCGGCCCAGATCGACGACGCGCTGCGCGTGTTCGCGGGCACCGATTACCGAAAGGGGGAATGAGCCATGCGTCTGGAATATACCGGCCTTTCCCGCATCAACGGATCTCTGGTAGTGCTGGACGATGTGGACGGCGCCAGCTACGACGAGATGGTGCAGCTGCGCCTGGACGACGGCAGCGTGCGCGTGGGGCGCGTGGTGATGCTGGAAGGCCGCCGCGCGGTGGTGCAGGTGTTTGAGGGCACCCGCGGGCTGTCGCTGGACAACTGCAGCACCACCTTCACCGGCCGCCCGATGGAGATCGACCTCTCGCCCGAGATCCTGGGCCGCACGCTGGACGGCCTGGGCCGCCCGGCCGACGGCCTGGGCGCGATCTTCCCCCAGGTGCGCCGGGACGTGAACGGCGCGCCCATCAACCCGGTGTCCCGCGTGTATCCGCGCAACTATATCCGCACCGGCATTTCCTCCATCGACGGCCTCGCCACCCTCATCCGCGGCCAGAAACTGCCCATCTTCTCCGGCTCGGGCATGAAGCACAACGAGCTGGCGGTGCAGATCGTGCGGCAGGCCAGCGTGGCCGACGGCGAGAAGTTCGCGGTGGTGTTCGCGGCGATGGGCGTGAAAAACGACGTGGCCGACTACTTCCGCACCAGCTTTGAGACCGCCAACGTCATGGACCGGGTGGTGATGCTGATGAACCTGGCCAGCGACCCGATCATCGAGCGCATCCTCACCCCGCGCTGTGCGCTGACCATCGCGGAGTATCTGGCCTTTGATCTGGGCATGAACATCCTGGTCATCCTCACCGACATGACCAGCTACTGCGAGGCGCTGCGCGAGTTCTCCTCCTCCAAGGGCGAGATCCCCGGCCGCAAGGGCTTCCCCGGCTATCTCTACTCCGACCTCGCCAGCCTGTACGAGCGCGCCGGCATCGTGGAAGGGCGGAAAGGATCGGTCACCCAGATCCCCATCCTCACCATGCCGGGCGACGACATCACCCACCCCATCCCGGACCTCACCGGCTATATCACCGAGGGGCAGATCGTGCTGGACCGCGGCCTCGACGCCACCGGCGTCTATCCGCCCATCAACGTGCTGCCCAGCCTGTCCCGCCTGATGAAGGACGGCATCGGCGCCGGCTACACCCGCGACGACCACTCGGCGCTGGCAAACCAGCTGTTCGCCACCTATGCCCGCGTGCAGGACGCCCGTGCCCTGGCCAGCGTCATCGGCGAGGAGGAGCTCAGCCCGGCCGACAAGCGGGTGCTGGCCTTCGGCCGCGCCTTCGAGCAGCGGTTTGTGGGGCAGGGGAATGTCAACCGCACGATGGAGGAAACGCTGGATCTGGGCTGGGAGCTGCTGGGCATGCTGCCGCGCAACGAGCTGGACCGCGTGGACGAGGTCATCCTGGAACAGCACTACCACCCGGTCGAGGTGCGATAAGGGGGCGAAGGCATGGCACAGCAGATCTTTCCCACCAAAAGCAACCTCATGGCCACCAAAAAGAGCCTGCAGCTGGCCAAACAGGGCTACGAGCTGATGGACCGCAAGCGCAACATTCTGGTGCGCGAGATGATGCAGCTGATCGACCGCGCCGCCGCCATCCAGAGCGAGATCGAAACGGCCTATGCCTCCGCCTACCGGGCGCTGCAGAAAGCCAACGTCACGCTGGGTATCGTGGGCGAGTTCGCCAAGACGGTGCCGGTGGAGCAGGGGTTGGGGCTGCAGTTCCGCAGCGTGATGGGCGTCGAACTGCCCATCGTCAGCCTCGGCCCGTCCCACCGCGAGATGTACTACGGCCTGGAAGCCACCAACAGCCAGCTGGACGACGTCTACCTCAAGTTCGAGGAGGTCAAGCGGCTCACCGTCGAACTGGCCGAGGTGGAAAGCAGCGTCTACCGGCTGGCGGTGGCCATCAAAAAGACCCAGAAACGGGCCAACGCGCTGAACAACATCATGATCCCGCAGTTCACCTCCACCATCAAATTCATCACCGAGGCGCTGGAGGAAAAGGAGAGGGAGGATTTCTCCCGCCTCAAGGTCATCAAGCGCCAGACAGACCGCCCCGAATAAAACCTCATCCGCCGGCCCGCGCTCTGTGCGCCGGCCGGCGGTCGCTTTGTGCCAAAGGAGAACCCCATGCAAACACACGCACACACCCGCCTGCACCTGCTGGACAGCCTGCGCGGTCTGGCCCTGCTGAATATGATCGCCTACCACGCGTTGTACGATGTGGTGTATATTTTCGGCCATCCGATGGGATGGTACCAGGGCTGGCCGGGCTATCTGTGGCAGCAGTGCATCTGCTGGTGCTTCATTTTGCTGTCCGGCTTCTGCGCCGGGATGAGCCGCCGCCCGGTGCGGCGGGGGTTGATCGTGCTGGGCGCGGGGTGTGTGGTCAGTCTGGTCACGGCGCTGGCCATGCCGGAGCAGAGGGTGCGGTTCGGTGTGCTCAGCCTGCTGGGCTGCTGCATGCTGCTCACCGCGCTCTGCCGGCCGGTGCTGGAACGTCTGCGTCCCCTGGCAGGGCTGTTTGCCAGCTTCGCAGTGTTCTGGATCACCAAATGTGTGCCCGGCGGCCTCGGCCTGGGCGACCGTCTGCTGACGCCGCTGCCCGGCTGGCTGTATTCCACCGATTTTCTCTACCCGCTGGGCTTTCCCGGCCCCGGCTTTTTCTCCAGCGACTACTTCCCGCTGCTGCCCTGGCTGTTCCTGTTCTGGACGGGATGGTTCGCCTACCGCCTGTGGGAGCGTCCGCAGGACTGCAAAGCCATGCAGCTGCGCCTGCCGGGGCTTGCCTGGCTGGGCAGACACAGCCTGTGGGTCTATCTGGCGCACCAGCCGGTGGTGTACGGCCTGCTGTGCGCTGCCGCGGCGCTGGGCTGGGTGTGAATATGCAGAACAAAAAACGCGCCGGGCGGCTCAGCCCGGCGCGTTTTTTCTGTGGTCACAGCCCCGTAATTCTGTAAACACGAGTGTTCCGCTTGTAAGATCGAGAGGAGAGAGCAACATCGGCTGCCTGCCCGGAAGCAGCTGCCCTGCGCAGAGCGGCCGGTTTGCGTTGGTTAGCGTTAACTAACTGAAATCATGATACCATACGCGCCATTGTCTGTCAAGAAAAATCGGAAAATTTTCCAAAACAAAAAACCCCCGGAAAATCCGGGGGCTGTGATCCAGATGGAATCAGTCGCTGACGTAGGGCAGCAGAGCAACGTGACGGGCGCGCTTGATGGCGACGGTCAGCTCACGCTGATGGAACGCGCAGGTGCCGGTCACGCGGCGGGGGATGATCTTCGCGCGCTCGCTGATATACTTGCGCAGACGGGGAACATCCTTGTAATCGATATGATCGATACGATCAACGCAGAAGCTGCAAACCTTCTTGCGGCTGCGGCGCTGAGGGCGGCCGGAACGGCCTTCCTGTCTCTCAAAAGCCATGGCTCAAATCCTCCTTATAGAATCGTTAGAACGGCAGATCCTCATCGCTGTCGTCGATCACCGCAAAATCGTCCGGGCTGCCTGCCGAATAGGTGGGCGCGGGTTCTGCGGGAACAGCGCGGGAATGATCCGGGGCGGACGGGGCATAGCTGCTGTTGCTGCTTGCGCCGTTTTCGTTCTTGCTGCCAACAAAGTTGGCGTTGTTGACCACGATCTCGAAGGCTTTGCGGTTGTTGCCGTTTTTATCCTGGTAGGTCCGGGTCTGGATGCTGCCGTCGATGGCGATCATCCGGCCTTTCTGGAAATACTTGCAGATAAACTCGGCGGTGCCGCGCCAGGCGACGATGTCGATAAAATCGGTCTGCCGCTCGGTTCCGGCTTTGGCAAAGCTGCGATCCACCGCGATGGTGAAGGTGGTCACGGCGGTGCCCTGCGGGGTGTGACGCAGTTCCGGGTCGGCCACGAGCCGGCCCATCAGAGCAACGACATTCAGCATAAAACAGCCTCCTTATTCAGCCTCGGCGACGATCATGGTGCGCAGAACACCGTCGGTGATCTTGTACACACGATCCAGCTCGGCGGGGAAGTCGGGGTTGCTGGTGAACTTAATCACAGTGTAAATGCCCTCCGCCTCGTCGTTGATGGGGTAAGCCAGGCGGCGTTTGCCCCACTCGTCAACAGCGTCGATGGTACCGTTCGCCTCGATCAGGGACTTGAACTTGCCCACCAGAGCGGTGGTAGCCTCCTCATCCAGAGCAGCGCTGGTAACCAGCATGGTTTCGTATTTAGCCATATTGTAGCACCTCCTTTTGGACGTATGGCCCCGGTGGACCGGGGCAAGGAAACTGCCTGCTTTCAGACAGCTTTTTTATTATATCAACACAGGTTGTCCTGTGTCAATACCAAAACGAGAATTTTGTGGCAGAGATCACACGGTCTCGCAGCCGATGCTGGCAAGGAAGCGCACAAAGGCGGCCTTGCCCTCGTCGGTCATCTTAAAGACGCCGGCGTTCTCCAGCACCTTGCTGAACTTCAGGCCGATGCTCTCGCGCACGGCGGCCATCGCCTCGTCGGGCTGCATGCCGGTGCCGTGTGCGGCCACCAGCTCGTCGATCCAGTCGGCGTGCACGGCCAGCGGGCTGCCCTCGGTGCGGGCGGTGTCGGCGGGGGCCTTGCCGGTGAGGATGTCGCAGATGGCGGCGCTCTGGTCCTTCAGGCGGGCGGGCAGGATCGCCAGGCCCATCACCTCGATCAGGCCGATGTTCTCCTTTTTGATGTTGTGCAGCTCCTTGTGCGGGTGGAAGATGCCGTCGGGGTATTCCTCGCTGGTGCGGTTGTTGCGGGGGGCGATGTCCAGGATGTAGCCGCGGCCTTCCTCGTAGTGCAGGATGGGGGTGATGGTGTTGTGGGGGGTGTCGCCGGTGAAGGCGCGGATGTCCACGCTCTCATCGCTCCAGGTGCGCCAGGCATCCATGATGGCCACGCCCACCTCCAGCAGCTGGTCGGCGTCCTCGCTCTCCAGGCGCACGGCGGATACCGGCCAGTTCAGGATGCCCATCTTGACAGCCGGGAACTTGGGATGGCGCAGCTCCACGGCATAACCCGCGCGCTGCATGGGGAAGGTGTAGTTGCCGCCCTGGAAGTGGCTGTGGCTCAGGATGGAGCCGCCCACGATGGGCAGGTTGGCGTTGGAACCGCAGGTATAGTGGGGGAACTGTTTGACAAAGCTGAAGATCAGCTCCAGGGTGTGGCGGTCCATCTCCATGGGCTTGTGCTGCTCGCAGAAGACGATGCAGTGCTCATTGTAGTAGACATACGGGCTGTACTGCAGGTACCAGCGCTCGCCGCACATGTCCAGCGGGACGATGCGGTGGGTCTGCCGGGCGGGGAAGTTGATGCGTCCGGCATAGCCGATGTTCTCCGGGCACAGCATGCACTTGGGATAGCCGGCCTGGGGCTGCAGCTTCTCCAGCGCGATGGTCTTGGGGTCCTTCTCGGGCTTGGTGAGGTTGATGGTGATCTCCAGGTCGCCGTAGGGGGTGGCGGTGTTCCACTTGATGTTCTTGGCGATCTGGGCGGTGCGGATGTAGTTGGAATCGATGCACAGCTTATAGAAGTAATCGGTGGCGGCCTTCACGCCCTTCTCCTCGCGCAGCTGCGCAAAGGTGCGGGCCACCTCGCCGGCGCGGGGCATCATGGCGCCCATGATGCGGGCCTCGAAGTTCACGCGGAAGTTGTTCACCTCGTTGTCGAACAGGCCCTGCTCGGCGGCCAGATCCAGCAGGTTTTCCAGCAGCTCGGTGGGATACTCAAAATCCTCATCGGGCACTTCGCCCTCGTAGGGGGCGTCCAGATGGAAGATGTCCAGCAGCTGGTTGCGGGCCACGATCACGTCCAGATCGGCGATCATGCCCTTTTTTTGGCCAAACTGCAGAAGGCGTTCGATCTCATAAGCGGCGGTAGACATATACAGATTCCTCCAGGTTGGTATTTCCAAGACGCGCCGGGCAGCCCCGAAACGCGCGCAAAGACAAACGGACGGGCGGTCAGCCGCCGAACAGGACGGTGGCCAGCTCAGGCCCCGCAAACTGCATCAGAACGACAGAGACGGCGGTGACCACAGCGACATACAGCGCCACGCCCACCCAGCTGGGACCGGCATGGGCGGCCAGCGCCGCCTGAAAATCGGCGTCGGACGGGTTTTCGCGGCGCAGCCTTTGGATGCGGCGGGCCGCAGAGCTGCGGATCATGCGGATGGAGAAGAGGGTGAACAGGATCCGGAAGGCCAGTGTCAGGTACACCGACGCCGCCTGTGCGAACATCAGGTAGGAGGCGGGCTGGGCGGAAGGGTCGTTGGACCACAGCACGAGCAGCAGCGTGCCCGGCAGGGAGATCAGCAGCGACGCCAGCGCGGCCAGGATGCCCCAGCCCCAGCTGCGGCGGTATAAAAGGTAGACGGGGGCGAACAGGAACCCGCTGAAGGAGAAGGAGAGCTTGAGTTTCGTTCGCTCCATGCGGGAGAAGGCCAGCAGGTAGAAGGGGGCGCTGCGGCCCAGGTAGGTGGCCCAGTCGCGGGCGGGGATGTCGTCGAAGGTCTGCTCGGGCGACACGCCGGACAGCGAGAACGCATCGGGCACGCCGCCGGGGGTGAACGGGCCGGAAGGCATGCCGTTCATGCCGGGCCCGGCGCCCGTTCCGGGCCGCGCCCCGGCGGGACCGGCCAGCGGAGTACCGCAGTTTTCGCAGAACAGGTTGGCGGATGGATTTTTCGCCCCACAGGACGGGCAGGACTTCTCCTCCCCGGTGGCCGGGCGCCCGTTGCGGATGGGGCGGGGGCCTTCCTCCTCGCGGCGGTATTCAAAGCCGGGGCCGTGGTATTGCGCCAGGCCGCAGCCTCCGTTTTTGGCCCAGCATTCCCGATGGTGGGGCGCGCCGCACTCGGGGCACACCACCACGTCGTCCTGCTCGGTGAACGGCTGTTGGCAAACAGGGCATTTGCACCCTTGGTAGTTGTTCATTCATTTCCTCCGAATATGGATGATTGTGGTATAAAACGGTAATATCCAAATTCATTCTAACGCAAACCGAACCAAAAAGTAAAGACTTTTACCAAATTTGCAAAGGCAGAACGCAAAAATCCATATCCTGCACACAAAATGCGCAAAAAAACTTGCGGGCGCTTTACAAGCGGCCCGGCGTGCCGTATAATAAAACATTGGAATATTCTGAACAGAGGAAAGGATACAGGTATGGTCATTCTGGACGAAGTCAAACGCAAGCTGAACGAACTGGTCCCCGAGGCCAAGGACCTGGGCGATGCGCTGGCCATCGAGCCCAGCCAGAAACGGCTGGAGGAGCTGGAGCACCAGAGCAGCCAGCCCGGTTTTTACGACGATCAGGAAAAGAGCCAGAAGGTGTTCGCCGAGATGAGCACCCTGCGCGACCGGCTGGAGCGCTACGCCCGTCTGCAGACCCAGATGGAGGACGCCGAGACGCTGATCGAAATGTGTGAAGAAGCCCCCGACGAAGACCTGGCGCAGGAAGCGCAGGAAGCGGTGGACGCCGCCGCCACCTCGGTGGAGGAGCTGCGCCTGATCACGCTGCTGAGCGGGGAATACGACAAAAACAACGCCATCCTCACCTTCCACGCCGGCGCCGGCGGCACCGAGGCGCAGGACTGGGCCGAGATGCTGTTCCGCATGTACACCCGCTGGGGCACCGCCCACGGCTATAAGGTGCAGACGCTGGACTACCTGGACGGCGACGAGGCCGGCCTGAAGAGCGCCAGCATCCTGGTGGAGGGCGCCAACGCCTACGGCATGCTGCGCAGCGAGAACGGCGTGCACCGCCTGGTGCGGGTGTCCCCCTTCGACGCCTCCGGCCGCCGCCAGACCAGCTTTGCCTCGCTGGAAGTGATGCCCGAGATGGACGACAGCATCCAGGTGGACATCCGTCCCGAGGATGTGGAGATGCAGGTGTTCCGCTCCTCCGGCGCGGGCGGCCAGCACATCAACAAGACCTCCTCGGCCGTGCGCCTGATCCACAAGCCCACCGGCATCGTGGTCTCCTGCCAGACCGAGCGCAGCCAGTTCCAGAACCGCGACACCGCGATGAAGATGCTGGCCTCCAAGCTCTACCAGATCAAGGAGCAGGAGCATCTGGACAAGATCAGCGACATCAAGGGCGTGCAGAAAGAGATCGCCTGGGGCCACCAGATCCGCAGCTATGTCTTTATGCCCTACACGCTGGTGAAGGATCACCGCACCGGCTTTGAAAACGGCAACGTGCAGGCCGTGATGGACGGCGACCTGGACGGCTTCATCAACGCCTACCTCAAGGCGGCCAGCCGCGGCGAGCTGCAGGACGTATAAACCCAGCGTTTCAAACGGAAAATCCCCGTGGCTTTTGTGCTGCGGGGATTTTTGCAGGAAAGAGGAAAAGGAGGAAA
>NHCFR00700__coassemble_1086_pt1 | contig 30770 bp, 25 predicted proteins | sample NHCFR00700__metabat2_high_PE_054 | metagenome-assembled genome bin NHCFR00700
AGCTTCCACTGTAACAAAAAGTATGGAAAATTGCAAATCCCTGTAAAGATATGGCGCAGCAGCGTGCAGGCTGGTATAATAAAACCAACGATCTGTGAAAGGCGGGACCCCCCTGATGGAAAAACATTATCGCTGGCTGCGGGGCCGACGCACGCTGGCCAATCTGTTTGTGGTGCTGACCGGCATCGCGTTCTACATGTTCCTGGCCAATTTTTCCGCGGTGTGCCGGGCCGCCGGCGGCGTGGTGGGCGTGCTGTCGCCCTTCGTGGCCGGATTTGCCATTGCCTACCTGCTCAACATCCCCATGCGCTGGCTGGAGGACCGGGTGTTTGCCCGGATGCGGTATCGCCGGGTGCTGTCCATCACGGCGACCTACCTGGTGGCCGCCGTGCTGCTGAGCGTGCTGCTGGGGTCGGTGGTGCCGCAGGTGATCCAGAGCGTGCGGGACCTCATCAACAACGCGGAGCTCTATCTCACCAACCTCAATGCCCTGATGCTGTGGATGGCCGACCGGTTCCAGATCCCCAAAGAGGACCTGCAGCCGCTGTTCTGGTCCTACCGAGACATCGTGGACAAGGCGGCCGACATGCTGACGGTGGCGCTGCCGCATGTGGTGAACTTCGGCGTGGCGCTGGGCAACGGCCTTGTCACCGCGCTCACCGCGCTGATCTGCTCGGTGTATATGCTGGCCAGCCGCGACCGTCTGCTGGGCCAGATCCGCAAGGTGCTGTACGCCTGCATGCCCACCCCCCGCGCCCGCCGCGTGCTGGAGATCAGCCGCAAGGCCAACGGTGTGTTTGCCGGGTTCATCGGCGGCAAGATCATCGACAGCGCCATCATCGGAGTGCTGTGCTTCATCGGCATGAGCCTGCTGCATATGCAGTATGCGGTGCTCATCAGCGTGATCGTGGGCGTGACCAACGTCATCCCCTTCTTCGGGCCGTTCATCGGCGCCATCCCCAGCATCATGATCCTGCTGATCGTCGATCCCTGGAGCGCGCTGAAATTCGCCGTCTTTGTGCTGGCGCTGCAGCAGTTCGACGGCAACATCCTCGGCCCCAAGATCCTGGGCGACAGCACCGGCCTTTCGGCCATCTGGGTGCTGGTGGCCATCGTCGTGGGCGGCGGCCTGTTCGGGTTCCCCGGCATGGTGCTGGGCGTGCCCGCCTTCGCGGTGCTCTATTCGCTGGCCGGCGACTGGCTGGCGGCAAAGCTGAAGCAGCGCGGCCTGGACGCGAACGGCGATCCGCTGGTCCCCGAAGCGAGCGTGGAACAGACGGAATAAGCAGCGGACCGGCGGGCTCTGCGGAGCGGGGCAGATTCGACCTCATCCGCCCCCTTCGGGGGCACCTTCCCCTGGCCAGGGGAAGGCTTTCGGTTTTTGCAAAACCGTGCAAAAGTATCGCCCCAAAAACAAACGGCCCGCGGCCTTTCTCACAGGGAGAAGGCCGCGGGCCGTTTTTGTCGTTATTTCACCAGTTCGCAGATCTCCTGCATGTGGGTGGGGATGGCGATGCTCTGCGGACATTTGTCCAGACACTGCCCGCAGGCCACACAGGCGGCGGGCCCGCCCTCCAGATCGCCCACGGCGTTTTTCAGGCTCTCGGCCGAATGGCTGAAGGCGTATTTGTGGTTGTACAGCCGGAACACGTCCGGGATGGCCACTCCCATCGGGCAGGGCAGGCAGTAGCGGCAGCCGGTGCAGGGGATGGTGCGGGCCTTGCGGTATTCGGCCAGCGCGGCGTCCAGCGCCTCCTTCTCGGCGTCCGACAGCGGGGTGAATGTCTCCATCGTGGACAGGTTGTCCTCCAGCTGCTCGGGGGTGGACATGCCGCTCAGCACGCACAGCACGCCCGGCAGCCCCGCCGCGAACCGGATGGCCCAGCTGGCGATGCTGCGGTCCGGGGCGGCGCTGCGCAGGATGGCGTTCGCCTCGGGACACAGGTCGGCCAGCGCGCCGCCGCGCACCGGCTCCATGATCATGCACTGCAGCCCGGCCTCGGTGATGAGGCGGTACTGGGTCTTGGCGTCCTGCAGCTCCCAGTCCAGATAGTTCAGCTGGATCTGCACGAAGTCCCACTCGTGGGCCTTGAGGACGGTTTCCAGCAGGGGCACGTCGCCGTGGTAGGAGAAGCCCAGCCGCCGGATCTTGCCCTCCGCCTTTTTCTGCGCCAGGAAGTTGTACACCTCCAGTTCTTCATATTTGTCCCAGTTGGAGTTCTGCACCGAGTGCAGCAGGTAGAAGTCGAAATAGTCCACGCCGCATTTCTCCAGCTGGCGGCTGAACACCTTCTCGCGGTCCTCCTTGCTCTCCAGCGCCCAGGCAGGCATCTTGTCGGCCAGAAAGAAGCTCTCGCGCGGGTAGTCCTGCAGGGCTTTGCCGATGAACAGCTCGCTCTCGCCGCCGTGGTAGGCCCAGGCGGTGTCGAAATAGCGGATGCCGCGCTGCCAGGCGGTGTCCACCATCGCCTTGGCGGCGGCGTAGTCGATGCCCTCGCTGGAGGGGTCGGGCTTGGGCAGGCGCATGCAGCCCAGGCCCAGCAGCGATACCTCGGCGCCGGTCTTGTTGTGGATGCGGTATTGCATACGGAACGCTCCTTTTCTCTTTATGTGGTGTGCTTATTTCTGGGTGAATTCCAGATTGTCGAAGCTGGCCGCCTCCTGGCTGCCGCCGTCCTGCAGATAGGCCGTCAGCTGCACCCTGTCGCCTTCGCGGGTGAGCGCCAGCTCGTCCGACAGGCTGCCCTGGATGGTGAACAGCTGGTTGGGATGCTCGTCCAGCACCAGGTAGTAGGTGGTGCCGGAGGTGGAGAACTCGCTGCCGATGCGGGCAACCGTGCCGGCGACGGTGCTCAGATCGGTGTTGGTGCTGCCCACGTCCTGGCCGCCGGGGCTGGCGCTGAGCGCCTTGTCGTAATCGAGCCTTGCGTCCTGGATGGTGTCGCCCACGCCCACCGTCTGGTAGTCCTGCACCGACACATAGGCGTACTGCTTGATGAGCCCCTCGTTGTCCTTCAGGGTCATGAAGTAGGTGGGCAGGCCGTTCAGGTTCACCACCAGCGGGAAGGCGGCCGTGTAGCCGTACTGCTGCACCGCGCCCTCGGCCGACCGCTGGGCCGCGCTCTCGGTGGCGCCGCTGATGCGGTAGAGCCGCGGCTCCTTGGTGACCATGTCCACCATCACGAGGCCGATCGAGCTCTGGTCGCCGCCCACACTGGTGAGGCCGGTGTACAGGTAGCAGTTGCCGTCGTTGTACAGCAGGGCGCTGCCCTCGCTGGTGCGGAACTTGTCGCGGTCGCTGAAGTTCAGGTAGCCGTGCACATACTCGCCCTGGTTGTTCAGCTGGGTTATGATGAAGCTCTCGGGCTGCACGCGGTCCACCCAGGCGGGCAGCTCGTCGATGGTATAGCGGGTGCTCTCGCCGGTCTCGCAGTCCAGCACGATGGCGCCGGTCGCCTCGGGCAGCGCAAAGCCGCGCAGGTTCCTGTAGGTGGTGATGACCCAGAACGGGCGGCCGGTGTCGTCCAGTTCAAAGCTGTAGTCGGTGATGCCGGTGAAGGGGGCGGCCGTGAAGCGGGTGTAGAAGAACAGGTCCTGCCAGAGATAGGCGCCCGGCTGGTATTTGATGCGGTAGTCCTCCACATAGGCAACGTCCTGCGGGTTGGTGGCCGACACCGTCACATAGCCCGGGCTGCCGCCCATGTTGGTGAGCCATTTGAAAAAGCCCGAGTGCTGGGTGGGGACCGCCCACAGCAGCTGCCCGTCCACCTGCTGGAGGGTGGGCTCGCCCAGCACCACCTGGCTGCCCAGGCTGGGCCGCTCGCCCAGCTTTTTGTCGGCCAGCTTGCGGGCCATGTCCTCGTCCACGATGGGCAGCTGGTCGGTGTTGACGGTGTCGAAGTCGGCGGCGAAGTCCATCTCGGTCAGCTCGGGCATCTGGGTGCGGTAGGCGCGCACCTGGAACAGCACCGACGAACCGATGCTCACCGCGAAGAACAGCCCCCACAGCACCGCCAGCGTCACCAGCGGACAGCGGCGGAAGTGGGCGCTGCGCACGAATTCCACGCTGCGCGCGCTGCCGCTGGACACCACGACGAACCGGCCGATGCTGTCCAGCGTGAACACCAGAAAGACGGCGGTGAACAGCACGCAGTACATGAAGGCGGATTCGGGGTACAGCGGGTTGAGGTTCATGTGGTTGAAAAGCACATACCCGGCGAAGATCACAAAGATCAGCGCCAGCACTTTGGGTTTCCAATGTTTCATAACGATCCCTCTCTTAACTGCAAGGGAGGCCGGACGGCCCGGCTCCCCGGATGCGCCCGCTTGGGGCGTACCCTTATTATACACGACAACCGCCCGCGCGAAAAGGGGAAACAGAATGCAGGTTGCACAAAAGATGGACGTTGTGGTACAATAAAATGAGTCAAATAACGGAAAGGGGGGCTTGGGATGCTCCGACGGGCCAGGCTGGGGGCGCTGCTGCTGGTGCTGCTGCTGACCGGCTGTGCCGGCACCAGCACGGTGGAAGATCTGCTGCGCGCCCCGCAGCTGTCCACCCAGCTGGCGGTGGTGCAGAAGGCGCTGAACGCCTGGCTGGGGGAATCGCCCCAGCTGAAATACCCGCGCAGCGGCGACACCTCCAGCCCCTTTCTGTTCAGCGATCTGGACGGCGACGGCGACGAGGAGGCGGTGGTGCTCTACCAGAGCGAGACGAGCAGCCTGAACGTGCACCTGGCCGTGCTGGAGCAGCAGGGCGAGGAGTGGCAGGTGACCCAGACGATGGAGGGCCTGGCCTCCAGCGTGCAGAGCATCGAGCTGGCCGACCTGCACGGCAACGGCGGCCGCGAGCTGGTGGTGGTGTATCCCGGCCCGGCCGACGGCCAGGATTTCCTGGCGGTGTACTCCTATTCCGATCACACGCTGGAGCGCAACTATATGCGCGCCAGCTCCTGCTATCTGCTGCAGAGCGTGGACGACAGCGGCCGCCAGAGCCTGGTGATCGCCTACCCCAAGGGCAGCCGGATGGCGCTGGAGGTGCTCACCAGCCGCGAGGGCATGTTCCAGAACACCCAGGAGCTGCTGCTGGACGAGCGCTTCACAGACTGCACCCAGCTGTTCTACTCGGCAAAGCCGGGCGTGCGCCGGACCCTGGTGGTGGACGGCGTGGACCAGAGCGGCTACACCATCAGCGAGATCATCGCCTACGACCCCACCCGCAACTTCCTCACCCCCTACCGGGGCTACGACGGCGACATCATCGCGGCGTCGGCACGGCTGAAGCCGGGGCTGTCCAGCGCCGACATCGACGGCGACGGCGTGGTGGAGATCCCGGTGGAGGAGGAGACGATCACCGGCCTGGACGAAGCGCGCAAGCTGTCCTACGTCACCTGGCGGGACTTCACCCGCAGCAGCAACACGGTGGTGTGGTTCGGCATCCTGGACGCCGAATACGGATATTTCATCCGCCTGCCGTCGATGTGGCAGGGCCGCATCGCGGTGCGCGACGGCGAAGAGGAGGGCAGCTGGGAGGTGTGCAGCCCCGACGGCACCCAGCGCTATCTCACGGTGCAGGTGCGCAGCGTGGACGAGGCGGCGCTGGGGCCGGGGTATGTGTCGGCCGGGATCATCGGCCAGCACCGGATCATGGTGAACGTGAACCGCAGTTATCTGGAGGATGCCTCGCTCATTCTGGACGGCATCCGGGTACTGTGACAGGCATACGCAAAAGGAAAGGACGAAAACAGCATGGCAAGAAAAGTTCTGGTTGTGGAAGACGAGGCGGCCATCCGCGAGCTGATCGCGCTGAACCTGCGCATGGGGGGCTTCGATGTGGTCGAGGCGGGCAGCGCCGAGGAGGCGTCCCAGCGGCTGAGCATCGGCGTGTTCGACGCGGCGATCCTGGACGTGATGCTGCCCGGGCGGGACGGCTTTTCGCTGTGTGAGAGCATACGGCGGCAGAACAACTCCATCGGCATCATCATCCTCAGCGCCAAGGGGCAGGAGCAGGACAAGATCCGCGGGCTGTCCATCGGGGCCGACGACTATATGACCAAGCCGTTCAGCGTCAGCGAGCTGCTGGCGCGGGTGGAGGCGCTGTGCCGCCGGGTGGGCCGCAGTGCCCCCGAAGCGCCCGAGGAGGTGTCCCGCATCCAGAGCGGCTGTTTTGTGCTGGACAAGAAAAGCCGCATCCTGTACAAGAACGATTCCCCCATCGACCTCACGCAGGTGGAGTTCCAGATCATGGAGCTGTTCTTCCAGAACCAGGGCGTGGCGCTGGTGCGCGAGAAGATCCTGGAGGGGGTGTGGGGCAAGAACTATTTTGGCGACGTGAAGATCGTGGATGTGAACATCCGCCGCCTTCGCATGAAGATCGAGGACGAGCCGTCCAACCCGCAGCACATCCTGACGGTGTGGGGCTACGGCTACCGCTGGAACGGCTGACGGAAAGGACCCTTCGCTTATGAGCCACGGCATCACACGAAAATGGATCACCACAAATCTGCTGCTGCTGGTGCTGCTGCTGGCGGGGGCCGAGATCCTGTTTGTTTCGTCCCAGACCCAGAGCTACTACAACGCCGTGCGCCAGGCCATCCACAACCGGTATTCCAGCATCGCCGGCCAGCTGCAGGTGACCGGCAACTCCGAGACCGAGGCCACCGACACCAGCCAGGCGCGCGCGCTGTTCCTGCGCAGCATGGTGGAGCAGTTCGACGCCAAAGACCGCTTCGAGCTGATGCTGCTGCGCAGCGGCGGCCAGGTGCTGGCCAGCTCCAGCGGCCGCATCGCCGGCATCTCGGTGCCGGAGGACTACCGCCTGGCGCTGGAGAGCGACAACGGGCGGGGCGAGAGCGTCTACTATTCCACCGCCGGCGAAAAGGTGATGGCGGTGACCTACCTGGTGCCCTATGCCGCGGGCGACATCCAGGCCATCCGGCTGGTCACCAGCCTGACGCTGGTGGACGCGCAGCTCACCCGCCTGTTCCAGGTGTCGGTGGGCGTGTGCGCGGCCATCCTGCTGTTCAGCGTCATCTCGGGCCTGTTCTTCGTGCGGGGCATCGTGGTGCCGCTGGGCGAGGTGGAGGCCAGCACCCGGCGCATCGCGCGCGGCGAGCTGGACGCCCGCATCGAGCAGGAGTATGAGGGCGAGATCGGCCGCCTGTGCGAGAGCATCAACCACATGGCCGAGGAGCTGGGCCGGTCCGAGCAGATGAAAAACGAGTTCATCAGCAGCGTCAGCCACGAGCTGCGCACCCCGCTCACCTCGATCAAGGGGTGGATGGAAACGCTGTCCCGCCTGCCGCCCGACGATCCCCACTATCAAAAGGGCATGGAGATCATCACCAGCGAGACCCAGCGCCTGTACGACATGGTGGAGGAACTGCTGGATTTCTCCCGGATGCAGAACGGCGTCAAGCTGCAGTGCGAGCGGCTGGACCTGGTGGCCGAGGTCAGCGACGCGGCGCTGATGATCGAGGCGCGCATCGCCGGCCAGGGGCTGCACCTGTCGTATGAGGAACCGGAACTTCCGCTGCCGGTCTGGGCCGACCGCAACCGCCTGCGCCAGGTGTTCGTGAACGTGCTGGACAACGCGGTGAAATACTCGCCGCCGGACGGCACTATCTTCATCGACCTGCTGCAGGACGGCGAGAGCGCCTTTGTGGAGATCCGCGACCAGGGGCGCGGCATCACGCCGGAGGACCTGGAAAACGTCAAACAGAAATTCTTCAAGGGCAAGAACTCGGTGCGCGGCAGCGGCATCGGCCTTGCGGTGGTGGACGAGATCGTCCGCGCGCTGGACGGCGAGGTGAACATCGCCAGCACGGTGGGCGTCGGCACCACGGTGACCATCCGCCTGCCGATGCTGGGCGCGGCCGGGCCGGTGCCCCAGTCCCGCCCGCCGGGCTGAGCGCCGGAGGGGGCGAACGCCTTCCCCTGCCAGGGGAAGGCGGCGCGCAGCGCCGGATGAGGTGGAATCTTGCCGGCAGCCCCGATCTCCCCCAAATCCGCTTTCGCCAAAGCGGAGCGCCTTCCCGCACAAGGGAGGGCGCTTTTTTGTACACAAAAAATTTGCAGATGCAGCCCTGTACAAGCCTGTGCGAAAGGTGTACAATAAAATACTGGCAGTCTGTATCCGGCTGCTGCAATTCAAACAACACCGCCCGCACGCGGCGGGCGTTTCGGAGGAACAGATGAAGGAAAAATTCAAGACGTCGGTGGGCGGCCAGGCGCTGATGGAGGGCGTGATGATGCGCGGCCCGGCCAGCCTGTGCATGGCGGTGCGCCGCCCGGACGGCACGCTGGACATCACCACCCAGCCGCTCACCGCCCGCAAATGGCAGAAGATCCCGCTGGTGCGGGGCGTCTGCGGCATGATCGACAACCTGGTTTTGGGCTACCAGTGCCTGATGCACTCGGCCGAGGTGAGCATGGGCGAGGAGGCCTTCGAGGCCGAGGAATCTGCCTTCGACCGCTGGGTGGAGACGCATCTGGGCGAAAAGGCGCAGAACTTCGTCATGGCGCTGGCGGCGGTGCTGGGCGGCATGCTGGCGCTGGTGCTGTTTCTGGTGCTGCCCACCGTCATCACCGGCGCGCTGGCGCGGTTTCTTCCGCTGGACGGCTGGCGCGCCCTGCTGGAGGGCGTCCTGAAGGTGGCCATCTTCGTGGGATACCTGGCGCTGGTGCGCAAGATGAAAGAAATGAAGCGGATGTTCCGCTACCACGGCGCCGAGCACAAGACCATCGCCTGCTATGAGGCGGGCGAGGAGCTGACGGTGGAGAACGTCCGCCGCCACACCCGGTTCCACCCCCGCTGCGGCACCAGCTTCCTGGTGCTGGTGCTGCTCATCAGCATCCTGGTGTCCAGCGTGCTGCCCTGGAGCAGCACCGGCCTGCGGGTGGTGCTGAAGCTGCTGGTGCTGCCGGTGGTGATGGGCATCAGTTACGAGCTCATCAAGCTGGCCGGCCGCTGCGACAACATCGTCACCCGCATCATCTCGGCGCCGGGGCTGTGGCTGCAAAGGCTCACCACCGCCGAGCCGGACGACTCGATGATCGAGACCGCCATCGCGGCGGTGCTGCCGGTGCTGCCCGAAAAGCCGGAGGACGGCCTGTGGTGAGCGAGCGCAGGCAGGGCCTCGGCGCGAACGCGGCGGTGCGCCGGGTGTGCGAAGCGCTGAAAGCCGCCGGCATCCCGGACAGCGACGCCGCCTTTGAGGCGCTGTGCCTCGTGCGGGCCGCGCTGGACGGGCAGGACCCCCGCCTGGCCGGCGCCCTGACCGAACCGCAGGCCGTGCGCCTGCGCGCGCTCTGTGCCCGGCGGGCGGCGCGGGAACCGCTGCAATACATCCTGGGCCGCTGGCCGTTCCTGGACGTGGAACTGGAGGTGGGGCCCGGCGTGCTGATCCCCCGCGAGGACACCGAGATCCTGTGCCTGGCAGCCGCCGACTGCCTGCGCCGGATGGGCACGCCGGCCGACGACAGCTTTGCCGCCCTGCTGGGCGGCTGGCCGGACGGTCCCGACAGCCGGCCCGCACAGGGGACGCCCCGCCTGGCCGACCTCTGCGCCGGCAGCGGCTGCGTGGGGCTGGGTGTCTGCCGCCTGGCGCCGACGGCACAGGTGACGGCGGTGGAAAAAAGCCCCGCCGCCTGGCCCTACCTCTGCCGCAACACCGCCGGCAGCCGGGTGACGCCGGTGCGGGCGGACGTGTTCGGCGCGGAAGAAACGCTGGAGGGCGGGCTGTGGGTGATCGCCTCGAATCCGCCCTATGTCACCGCCGCCGAGATGGCGGCGCTCGCGCCGGAGCTGGCCTTTGAGCCGCGGATGGCGCTGTATGCTCCCGACGAGGGGCTCGCCTTTTACAAATACTTCGCCGCGCACTGGCGGCGGCTGCTGGCGCCGGGCGGCTGGATGGCCTTTGAGATCGGCGCGGCGCAGGGAGCGGATGTGGAAGGCATCCTGCAGGCGGCGGGCGCTTCGTATGTTCAGCGTCTGGCCGACGGCGCGGGCCGCGACCGCGTGGTGCGCGCCCGGTTCGACAGGCCGCAAGACCAATAAACCGGACACAGAAAGCCGGTAAACCGCCTCTGCCGCCTTGCAAATCGGGGGCGCAATCGGGTATAATAACACCAGAAGAAACAAAACAGGAAACATCTTGCGGGCCGCGAAAGAACCGGGCCGCAAACCCATACAGGAGGACGCAATGGCAGAGAAAAAAGCATCGGGCAAGCTGGCCCTGAAAAAGGACGTTTCCACCGCCAGCGGCAAGCGGGAGGCGCTGGAAGCCGCGATGGCGCAGATCGAAAAGCAGTTCGGCAAGGGCGCGGTGATGCGCCTGGGGCAGAACGTGGCCATGCAGGTGGAGACCATCCCCACCGGCAGCCTGTCGCTGGATCTGGCGCTGGGGGTGGGCGGCCTGCCCCGCGGCCGCATCGTGGAGATCTACGGGCCGGAATCCTCCGGTAAGACCACCCTGGCGCTGCACGTGCTGGCCGAGGCCCAGAAGCGCGGCGGCGAGGTGGCCTTCATCGACGTCGAGCACGCGCTGGACCCCATCTATGCCCGCGCGCTGGGCGTGGACATCGACAACCTCCTGGTCAGCCAGCCGGACATGGGCGAGCAGGCGCTGGAGATCTGCGAAGCGCTGGTGCGCAGCGGCGCGGTGGACGTGGTCATCGTGGACAGCGTGGCCGCCATGAGCACCCGCTCCGAGCTGGAGGGCGAGATGGGCGACAGCCATGTGGGCCAGCTGGCCCGCCTGATGAGCCAGGCGCTGCGCAAGCTCACCGGCGTGGTGGGCAAGACCAAGACCATCGTCATCTTCATCAACCAGCTGCGCGAGAAGGTGGGCGTGGTCTACGGCAACCCCGAGGTCACCACCGGCGGCCGCGCGCTGAAGTACTACTCTTCGGTGCGGCTGGACGTGCGCCGCGTGGAGGGCCTGAAGGACTCCTCCGGCAACTTCATCGGCAACCGCACCCGCGCCAAGGTGGTGAAGAACAAGGTGGCCCCTCCCTTCAAGGAGGCCGTGTTCGACATCATGTTCGGCGAGGGCATCAGCAAATCCGGCGAGGTGCTGGACCTGGCCGTCAGCCTCGACATCGTGCAGAAGTCGGGCGCCTGGTTCAACTACGGCGAGACCCGCCTGGGCCAGGGCCGCGACAACGCCAAGCAGTACCTGTCCGACCACCCCGAGGTGATGGACGAGATCGAGCAGAAGGTGCGCGAGAACGCCGAGAAGCTCTATGCCGGCAAGAAGGGGGCCAAAAAGGCCGCCGCCGCGCCGGCCGCCGCCACCCCGGCGGAGCCGGCCCCCGCCCCCGCCGAGGCCCCGGCCGTGAACGAGCCGGACATCGATATCATGGTGGAAGACGAATGAACACCGAGCTGCCCGCCCAGGCGGTGCTCACCTCCTGCAGCCGCACCAAACAGGGGCTGCTGGCGCTGTTCACCGCCGACGGCTTTCTGTTCTCGGTGGACGAGGAGACCTTCGCCGCCTTCCATCTGGCACAGGCGATCCAAAACAGCTCCCCGCTGGCCGGCGGGGAGCTTGCCGCGCTTGCGGCCAAAAGCGAATCGGCCCACGCAAAGCAGACGGCCCTGCGCCTTGTGGGCGCCCGCCGCCACGCCGCCGCCGAGCTGTACCGCAAGCTGTGCCAGAAATACGACGACCGCGCCGCCGCCTGGGCGGTGGCCGAGATGCAGCGCACCGGCTGGCTGGACGACCGGGAATTCGCCCGCGCCCGCATCGCCGCGCTGGTGCGCAAACAGCGCAGCCGCACCGCCATCCTGCACGACCTCGCCGCCCACGGGGTGGAGCGGGAACTCGCCCGCGAGGTGCTGGACGAGATGTGCGAGGAGGAGAGCTGCGGCAACGACGCCGCGCTGGAAAAGCTGCTGGAGGGCGCCTATCTGCGCAGGATGATGCAGGGGGAGCACCGGAAGGTGCAGGCCGCGCTGGCGCGCCGGGGCTTTGGCTGCGGCGAGATCCGCCGGGCGATGGACGCATGGCGCGCCCGCCACGAATACGAAACCGACGACATACAGACAGGAGAATGGGAATGACAATTGCACTGATCTCTTTGGGCTGCCCCAAAAATCAGGTGGACGCCGACGTGATGTGCCGCCGCCTGCTGGAGGCCGGCCACACCACCACCGCCGATCTGTCCGAGGCCGATATGATCCTGGTGAACACCTGCGGCTTCATCGACAGCGCCAAGCAGGAGGCCATCGAGAACATCCTGATGGCCTGCGAATACAAACGGCAGAACCCGGACCTGAAGGTGGTGGTCACCGGCTGTCTGGCCGAGCGCTACCGCAGCCAGATCCTCGCCGAGATCCCCGAGGTGGACGGCGTGGTGGGCCTGGGCAGCGCGGAGGCCATCGTGTCCATCCTCGCGCGCATCGCCGGGGGCGAGACGGTGGAGGGGTACGGCCCCAAGACCGCCCTGCCGCTGGGCGGCGCGCGGGTCGTCAGCACGCCGGCGCACTACGCCTACCTGAAGATCGCCGAGGGCTGCAACAACCGCTGCCACTACTGCGCCATCCCCTCCATCCGCGGCCCGCTGCGCAGCCGCACGGTGGAGGACTGCACCGCCGAGGCGCGCTGGCTGGCCGGACAGGGCGTGAAAGAGCTGATCGTGGTGGCGCAGGACGTCACCGCCTTCGGCGACGACCGCGGCGAAAACGAGATCTGCCGCCTGCTGGACGAGCTGCAGACGGTGGAGGGCATCGAGTGGATCCGCCTGCTGTACGCCTATCCCGAGCGCATCACCGATGAGTTCATCGCCGCGATGGTCCGCAATCCCAAGGTGCTGCACTATCTCGACATGCCCATCCAGCACTCCGACAGCCGGGTGCTGAAAAGCATGAACCGCAAGGGCGACGAGCAGGTCATCCGCTCGGCGGCGGCGCGCTTGCGCGCGGCCATGCCGGACATCACCCTGCGCACTACCCTGATCGCGGGCTATCCCGGCGAGACCGAGGAGGAGTTTGCCCGCCTGCAGCAGTTCGTGCGCGAGATGCGGTTCGACCGCCTGGGCTGCTTTGCCTACTCGCAGGAGGAGGGCACCGTCGCCGCCGCGATGGACGGCCAGCTGGACGAGGACACCAAGCAGCAGCGCGCCGACAGCATCATGCGCATCCAGACCGGCATCATGGCCGAGCTGCAGGCCGAAAAGGTGGGCCGCACCCTCACCGTGCTCTGCGACGGGCAGGACGAGGAGAGCGGGCTGTACCTGTGCCGCAGCACCGCCGACGCGCCCGACATCGACGGCGCCGTCTGCGTGGCCAGCGACGAGCCGCTGTACCCGGGCGAGTTCTACACCGTGCTGGTGGAGGAGAGCGACGAGTACGACCTCTACGGCCGCCTGGCATAAATCTGTAATGGCCGTTTTCGCTGTGCTCTTGCAGCGAAGATCCGCGCCTCACCACACAGAAGGAGAGACTATCATGAACCTGCCCAACAAACTCACGCTGGCCCGCATCCTGCTGATCCCGGTGTTCGTGGCCATTCTGGAGATCGCCTTCCCCGGCCAGTACCTGTGGGCGGCGCTGGTTTTTGCCGCCGCCAGCTTCACCGACTACCTCGACGGCCATATCGCCCGCAAATACCATCTGGTCACCGATTTCGGCAAATTCGCCGATCCCCTGGCCGACAAGATCCTCACCACCACCGCCCTGATCTACCTGGTGCGGATGGACCTGTGCCATCCGATCGTGCTGGTGATCGTGATCGCCCGCGAGTTCGCGGTGTCCGGCGTGCGGATGGTCGCGGCCGGCGCGCCCGGCGGCAAGGTGATCGCCGCCAACATGTGGGGCAAGGCGAAAACCATGCTGCAGATGGTGTCGGTGCTGGTCATCCTGGTGATGCTGGGCGTGGGCAGCAGCTATACCCCTGTGGTGTCCCATATCCTGATGTGGGCGGTGGGCCTGCTGACGCTGGTGTCCGGCGTGCAGTATCTGTGGGGCAACCGCGAATTCATCAACACCGCCAAATGAGCAGGAGGAGAGCCGCATGAAATACATCCGACACGAGTCTTCCATCTTCAACCTGCCCGCCAGCGTGGTGGGCGCCGCGGCCTACCTGCTGGTGGGCGTGGGGATGCTGGTGCCGCTGGTGGCGCAGTTCAGCCTGTTGGTGGCGCTGGCCCTGTTCCTGCTGGAGCGCCGCAGCCAGATGGCGCGCGCGCACTGTTTGCAGGCCACGCTGCTGCAGGCGCTGTACAACCTGATCTGCATGGCGGCCGCCTTTGTCATCAGCCGCCTGGTGGGCCCGGCGATGGGCATGTCCGGCGAGGCGATCCTCTCTGCCTATGCCATACTGGTGTGGGTGCTGGCCGCGCTGGTGGTCGGCATGGCGCTGGTGGGCATTTCGGCCAGCCTGCGCTGGCGCAGCGTGCGCCTGCCGCTGGCAGCTCCCATCGCCATCTGGCTGATGAAGCGCTGGCCCAGCGCCATCGACCGCACCGCGTTTCTCGAGCGGGACGAATGACGCGCTTTTCCTTTACAAGAAGGCGGAAAAGCGGTACAATAAATGCAGCATGTGCGCACCGGCGCACCCCAGAAAAACAAATGGAGAGGAACCGACAATGAAACGACTGGTATCGGCCGTATTGGCCTGTGCGCTGACCGTGGGCCTGTTTGCAGGCTGCGGCCAAGCGCCTTCGTCCCCCAGCACCCCTGCGTCCGCCGGCAGCCAGCCGGTGGCCACCCCCACCCCGGAACCCACCCCGCCCCCCTACACCGCCGAGGTGCTCACCGGCGAAAAGCGGGAGGACGGCACCGTTCCCAACACCCGCATCACCGCCATCATGGTGAACAACATCGCCGCCTGCCGCCCGCAGCGCGGCCTGTCCGATGCGAAGGTCCTGTTTGAGATCCGCGTGGAGGGCGGCATCAGCCGCTTCATGGCGCTGTACGACGACTACAAGACCATCCCCACCGTCGGCCCGGTCCGCTCCGGCCGCGACCAGTTCTTCCGCCTGATCCTGCCCTACCAGGCCCTGTTCGTGCATGTGGGCGAGAGCTCGGTGCAGGAGGAGTTTATCGAAAACTACGACTACGGCGACTATAACCTCGACGGCAAATACGTCGACAACGTGGTCTGGCGCGACCAGTCCCGTCTGAACCAGGGCTACAGCCTGGAGCACACCGCCTACACCAGCGGCGAGAAGATCTCCGCCCTGGTGACCAGCCGCGGCATCGACATGAACCGCACCTACAACAGCCCGGTGTTCAACTTCGTCAACTACGACGAACCGGCCCGCACGCTCACCGGCGGCGAGGCCAACGAGGTGACCGTCTACCACTCCCAGACCTACCGCACCCGCCTGACCTACGACAGCGCCAGCGGCAAGTATCTGATGAGCCAGTATGCCGGCGGCAGCTTCACCCCCACCGTGGACGAGAACAACAACGTCCAGCTGAACTTCGACAACGTGCTGGTGCTGTTCACCGACATCCACACCTATCCGGGCCACGAGTCCACCGACCTGCAGTATGCCGAGTACAACTACGGCGGCGTGGGCTACTACTACAACGGCGGCCGCTACGAGAAGATCCGCTGGAGGAAGAACAACGACATGTCGGTTCTGGAGTTCCTCGACGGCGACGGCAACGAGATCCCCGTGCAGCTGAACACCGGCACCACCTATGTGGCGGTGGCCCCGCTGAGCGAAGCCGAAAAGTTTGAAGCGCCCGACGAGGTGCAGCAGGCGGCCGACAGCGCCGCGCAGGCGGGCTGAACCTCCCGCCGGGAAGGAAACAGATGAAACGTATCTTGATCGCCGGGCTGTGCCTGGCCATGCTGGCCGGGTGCGCCCCGGCTGCCTCGGACAGCGGCCCGGCCTCGGCGCCCCCCGCCGCGCAGGAGCCCATCATCGAAGCCCAGCCCCAGACCGAAGCCTGGCCGCTCACCGGCCTTGCGCTGGACGAGGGCACCGAACAGGCGCCGCGCCCCTTTGCGGTGATGATCGACAACACCCGCAGGGCCTATCCCCAGTGGGGCATCGGCAAGGCCGACGCGATGGTGGAGGCCGTCACCGAGGGCGGCGTCACCCGCCTGATGTGCCTGTACAGCCGTGTGGACGACATGGAGACACGGGTGGGCCCGGTGCGCAGTGCGCGCGATGTGTTTTTGCAGCTGGCCATGCCGCTGAACGCCGTGCCGGTGCACATCGGCTCCAGCAGCTTTGCCAACAATTTCCTCAATTATTACAGCTGGACCACCATCGACGGCCTCGTGCTGGGCACCAGCTGCTTTGACCTCGACCGCAGCCGGATGCTCACCCGCGACGCCGACGGCAACCGCACCGGCAGCGAACACAGCTGGTACACCCACGCCGCGGCGCTGTCCCAGGCGATGGAGACCCGGGGCATCCAGCCGGACGGCGGCATGATCCCGCTGCTCGACTTCGCCGCCGACGCGGCGGTCTCCGGCGACCAGACGGCCGCCAGCGTGCAGATGAGCTATTCCTACGAGACGCCCGCCGGCTTCACCTACGACGCCGGGCAGGGCAAATACCTGAAAACCAGCTTCGACGGCGCGCCACACGTGGACGCCAACGACAACACCCAGCTGGCCTTCGACAACCTGCTGCTGCTGCAGGTGGACACCCGCCTGAAACCGGACGGCGTGCACACCGATTTCGAGCTGACGCAGGGCGAAGGCTGGTGGATCTGCGGCGGGAAGCTGCAGCCGGTGCGCTGGGAAAAGGGCGATCCGGAACAGCCGCTGTGCCTGTTCGGCGAGGACGGAAAGGCGCTGTCCGTGAAGGCGGGCAAGACCTACATCGGCCTGCTGAGCGGCACCGACGGCGAAAGCCTCACGGTGGACGGCGCGGCGCTGCTGGGCGGCGCCTCGGCGGACGCCTCCTCAGCCTCGGCGGCCACCGCCTGACACGGTCGCAGACAAAAAGACACAAGCAGCGCCCCCGCAGGGCAAATCCCGCGGGGGCGCTGCTTGTTGGAAAGAGGGGGAACGCCTTCCCCTGCAGGGGAAGGTGGCGCGAAGCGCCGGATGAGGTCGAATCTTGCCCGCTGCACAGAGCGAAACGGCTTTGCCGACAGACCAAGCCCCCGCAGGGCAAACCCTGCGGGGGCGCTGTTGTATATTGCAGTGCAGCCGGTCATTCGGCGTACTCGGAGGTGATGCCCAGATATTCCTCCAGGCACAGCCCGCTCTCGTACACAGCGGCGGCCTCGTCGCCCAGATAACGGATGTGCCACGGCTCGTACTGGTAGCCGGTGATGGCCACCTTGTCGGCCGGATAGCGCACGATGAAGCCGTATTCGTGGGCGTGCTCGGCCACCCACTGCCCTTCGGCGGTGTTCGCAAAGGAATCGTCGATGGTGTTCAGGTCGAAGGCGAGGCCGGTCTGGTGCTCGGAATGGCCGGGCCGTGCCGAGTAGGTGTCGGCCAGCTCCTGGCCGTCCTGCGCCACATAGCGGTTGTACAGCCCGTCCTGGTATTCATAGGAGCGGAACGCCGACGAGATATACAGGTTCAGCCCCTGAGCGGCGGCGTCGGCGGCCATCTCATCGAAGGCGGCCTGTGCGGTGGGGTCCACGCCCGGCGCGTAGGTGGAGGGCAGCGAGTAGGTCTTGTTGGCGATCAGGATGCCGTTCACGTAGGTCACCCCGTCGATCGTCTCGATCTGCGGCCCCGGCGTGGGGGTGGGTTCCGGCGTGGGCGTCGGCGCGGGAGTCGCAGTGGGTGTGGGGGCGGGGGTGGCGGTTGCCACGGGAGCGGAAGCAGGCTGGCCGGCGGTGCTCTGAGCCGGGGTCCCGCAGCCTGCAAACAGCGCCGCACAGCACGCGACGCTCAAAACAACAAATGCGGTGCGCATATCAAAAATCCTCCTTTTGGCGATGGGATCACGAATAGTATACCACAAAACGGCGCGCATAGTATAGCGTTCTCTGCGCCCGCCGGGTTCGTGCTGCATCATTGGACGACGCAGCGCCCAAAATCATTTCAGGAAATATCGGAAAATGCAGGAAAGAGGCCGCAAAAAACGCCGCCGGGCGTATCCCCCAAAGCAAAACAAAGCGGCAGCGTCCTCCGGCGGGACGCTGCCGCTGCTGTTGCCCGTCCGCAGAGAAGCGGACGATTCATCCTTTCCGCACGGGAAGCCGCAGCACAAAGCAGGCGCCGCCGCCCTGTGCCGCACGCACCAGCGCGCTGCCTCCGTGCGCCGCCGCCAGCTCGGCCGCCACCGACAGCCCCAGCCCAAAGTGCTGCTTGTCGGTGCGGCTGCTGTCGGCGCGGTAGAACCGCTCGAAGATGTGCCTGCGCAGCGCGGGGGGCACGCCCGGCCCCTGATCGATGCAGCACAGCTCCACCCAGTCGCCGCAGCGGGCGGCCTGCAGGGTGACACAGGTGCCGGGCGGCGCATAGCTCAGCGCGTTCTCCACAAAGATCCCCAGCACCTGCTCCAGCCGCTGTTCGTCGCCCTGCACACAGGGCAGGGGCTGGTCGGGCAGGAGGATCTCCAGCCGCATCCCCCTGCGGGCCGCCTGTGCCAGAAAGCGGTCCGCCGTTTCGATCACCAGCGTTTCCGGCTCCAGTGCGGCCGCCTGTATCTGCCATCCGCCGGCGTCCATCCGCGCCAGCAGGAGCAGCTCGTCCACCAGCCGGCCCATCCGGGCGGCCTCCCGGTCGATGCCCTGCAGGAAGTCATCCGTCTGTTCCGGGCGCAGGCGGGCGGCCTCGCTGTCCGCCCGGATCACGGCCAGCGGCCCGCGCAGCTCGTGGCTGGCCGCCGCGATGAACTGCGCCTGCTGTGTCTGCGCCGCCTGCACCGGCCGGATCGCCAGCCCCGCGAACACCCAGCCCAGCAGGGACACCGCCGCCAGGCCCGCCAGCCCGATGAGGCAGAACAGCCCCCACAGCCTGGCCAGATGCGCGAATTCCGGCCCGCGCGGCTGGATCACAAGCACCGCCACGCTGCCGGTATCGGTGGGCAGGCGCACCGCGCTGCATCGCCAGTGGGCGTTTTGCGCTTCCAGCAGAAAGGATGCGGTGGACGCCGTGCCGTTCTGCCCAAGCTCGATCCCGTTGCGCCCGGCCTCTTCCACCGCCGCGTCCACCAGCGCCTGCCGCTGCGGGCCGCCGCCCCAGCGGAGCGGCTGGCCGGAATCCCACAGCGCCACCACCGCGTTTTCGCTTTGCTCGGCCTGGGACAGGACGGTGCGCGAGATGCTCTGCTCCGCCGCCACCCGCGCGGCCAGCTGGGTGACAAGGCGCAGGTTCTGCTGGGCGCAGGTGTCGAGATACTGCGTCTGGGTGGCGTAGAGCGCCGCGGCGGAGATGCCCACCACCACCAGCCCGCACAGGGCGGCGCACAGCAGCGTCAGCCGGGCGCGCAGCTTCCTCAGCACGGCATCTGGGCCATATAGCCCACCCCGCGCACCGTGCGGATCAGCAGCTTGCTGCCCACCGTGCGCAGCCGCCGCCGCACCAGATAGACAAAACTGTCCAGGCTGCCTTCCTCCACGTCGGCCTCCAGCCCCCACACCCGATCAAACAGCAGCCCGCGCGGCAGCGTCTGCCCGAGAGAGGACAAAAAACAGCCCAGCAGCGCGTTTTCCCGCCGGCTCAGCTGGCAGCTTCCGCACGGCCCGGTCAGCGTTCCGCCCACCGGGTCCAGCGTCAGGTCGCCCGCCTGCACCAGCGCCGGCCGGTAGGCTGCCGGGCGACGCCCCAGCGCCGCCAGACGCGCCAGCAGCTCGGGCGGGGCAAAGGGCTTTGCCAGATAGTCGTCCGCCCCGGCGTTCAGCCCGCTCACGCGGTCCTCCAGCTGGTCCAGCGCCGTCAGCATCAGAACCGGCGTGTCCACCCCCTTTTCCCGCGCCCGGCGCAGCAGGCTCACCCCGTCCATGCCGGGCAGCATCCGGTCCAGCACCACCACGTCGGCCGCGCCGCGCTCCAGCGCCAGCAGCCCCTCCACCCCGTCGTGCAGGCAGCTCACCTCATGCCCCGCGTGGTGCAGAATGGTGGTCAGCGCCTGGCACAGGGCCAGGTCGTCTTCGATCAGCAAAATACGCATGGTGTTCCTCCCCTGCTCCGCATACGGAGCGTCTGTGCTATTATTATACTAATATCCCTCAATCAAAACAATCTGAAAAAAATCCCGCCGGTCTTTGAGATGCATTTGAGCAGCCGGTGCTATTGTATAGAAAAACGGGAAAAGGAACGTGAGAGCATGAAAAAGAGAACACGCTGTGCGGTGCTGCTTCTGGCGGCCTCGCTGCTGGCCGGCTGTGCCCCGGCGGCCTCGTCCGCTCTGCCCGAACCGGTGGGCGGGTGGGTGGAGACCGACATCACCCCCGAGGGCCTGTCCCCCGACGCATACGACCGGGACATTTTTACCGGCGGCGACACCATCCGCATCGTGGAAAAAACCAAGGATTCGGTCATCCTCCATACCAGCACCGACCGCGGCGACAGCTGGCAGCGCACGGTGCCGGAGTGGGCGCAGCTGCCCGAAGGCGCAGAGGAGGCGCACTTTGCCATCTCGGAGCAGGGCGCGGTGTATCTGAAGGCGTCGGTGGGGGTGCCGCAGGAGGGAAGCGACCATCTGCTGCTGGAGGATCGCCTGTATGTCTGGCAGGACGGCTGGCAGCAGATTCCGGTGAGCGATCTGCTGCCGATCACGCTGCCGGATGACGTGCCCGATCAGATTGCCGACATCCAGTTCGACGGAGAAGATCTGATGATCTGCCGCGGGATGATGGCGGAATCGTTCGGTCTGCTGCGTGCAGACGGCAGCACGCGGAGCTATACCACGGAGGACGCCGCGCATATGTTCGCCTCGCCGTTGGTTGCGCGGGACGGATATGTGTGGGGCGTCAATGAAGACGACCAGATCTTCACAGTGGATATTACGGGGGACGTCTGCTACACCCAGCCGGCCGAGGGCCAGATGCTGATGGACGTGCGGGACGGCAATCTGTACGGCCTGCGGGGAAATTCGGTGTATGTGCGGACCGAAAACGGCACCGTGTGGGAACAGATTCTGGACGCCGAGAACGCACCCCGGATGCAGGTTGCCTCCGCGGTCACCGCGGTGCGGGCGCTGGCGAGTGACTGCCTGGTGGCGGATGCCTGGGTCAGTCTGTCGGTACTGCACGGTGCGGGAACACGTTCGCAGCTGCTGCGCTACGACTACGACCCCGACCTCGTGCGTCCCGAAACGCGCCCCCTCACCGTCTACTCGCTGGAGGAAAATCCCACCGTGCGGCAGACGGTGTCCCAGTGCATGCTGGAGCACCCGGAGCTGGAGGTGGAATACGAAGTGGGGATGCAGGAGGGACTGGAAAAGGAGGACGCGATCAAGCAGCTGAACACCCGCCTGCTGGCGGGGGAAGCGCCCGACGTGCTGATTCTGGACGGTCTGCCGGTGGATTCGATGGTGGAGCAGGGGCTGTTGGCCGACCTGTCCTCTCTGGTGGACACCGACGGTCTGTATCCCGCCGCCCGTGCAGGGGAGCAGGATGGAAAGCTGTGGTATGTGGCAGGGCGGATGAAGCTGCCGCTGCTGCTGGGAGCGGGATATGAGCCGCCCGAAAGCCTGGAGCAGCTGGCACAGGCGGTGGAAAACGGGCCGCAGCTGCACACCCAGAGCACGCTGTCCGACCGCGCGGTGCTGGGCCAGCCGCCGGAGGAAATCGCGGCTGTGCTGCTGCCCGGTATGCGGGACAAGCTGCTGCAGGATGGGCAGATCGACCGCGCGGCGCTGGAGGAGTTCTATACCCTCGTCGGGCGGCTGTGCAGCGCGGCCGGACCGGACATCTACCGGGAGCTCTGGCGCAGCGAAACGATGGAGGAGAAACTGGCCAGCGAGGGGATCAGTGTCGAGATGAGCGGGATGGTGCTATTCCCGGAAAACGCCGCCGCCGAGCTGGAAACGTTTGACAATCTGGCCGATGTGTGCAATGCTTTCTATAATAAGGACAGCAGCGGTGTGATTGATCTGGGACAGTACTGTGTGCGAAGCGTGCCGGGCGCGCAGGGCGTGTATGTGCCGTCAGTGATGGCGGGCATTCCGGCGACGCAGGACGAAACCGCCGACGCGGCGATCTTTCTGCAGACGCTGCTGAGCCATTCGGTGCAGCAGTACGAGCTGGACGACGGTCTGCCGGTGCGTCCGGAAAGCCTGCAGAGCCAGTGGGAGCTGCAGCCCATCCGGGAGTATCTGCCGCATGCCGACGACCTGCTGCCGCAGCTGGAGCCGCTGCTGGCGGCTGCAGATACCGCCGCCGTGCCGGACTATTTCGACGAGGTGGTGCTGGAAGCGGCAGGGCAGGACCTGCCCGCCGCCGAGGCTGCCGACCAGGTGTGCGAACAGCTGCAGACCTGGCTGGCCGAGCAGAACTGAGAACATCCGGAAAGAGGGGGGGGAACGCCTTGAGACCGCTCGCTCTCTCCAAAGACAGCGCGGAGCCATAGGCGGCGGACACACGGCGATTTCTCTCCCGCATATGTCTGGTTTGACCAGATGACCAAGCGCCCTGCCCGATGTTTGGGCAGGGCGCAAATTGACTGGCCGCCTTTTTTTGCCTATACTGAAAGAGAAATGCTGCAAAGGGGGGGCCGGGCGTATGGTCATGCCTTGTATTCTCGCAATGGGGGCGGCGTACACGGCCGCGCTGCTGCTCCTTGTGCGGCGCCTGCGGATCCCCGGCCGGGGGTATCTGCCGGAAAAAACGCTGTGCAGTGTCTATTTTGTGGTGGTGGCGGCGGTGTGCGCCCTGCTGGGCAGCCGGAGGGAAGCCTTCTGGCACCTGCTGCTGGCGCTTTTGTGCTGTGTGGCGGGCGACGTGGTGCTGGCGGTCTACAACCGCCTGCGCCGCCCGGGCTGGTTTCTGGCCGGTTTGGCCTTCTTTCTGAGCGGCCATGCCCTGTTCGTGTGGGGGCTGTGCCGTCTGCAGCCGCTGGGATGGCCGGTGCCGCTGGCGGCGGTGCTGGGCATGGGCGGTGCGCTGGGGCTGTCCTTTCTGCCCGGCATGAAGCTGGGACGGATGCGCCCGTGGGTGGTGCTGTATGCGGCCTTCGTGTCGGCGCTGCTGGGCAAGGGCGCGCAGCTGGCGTTCGGCATCGGGCGGCCGTGGTGCTTTCTGGTGCTGGCGGGGGCGGCGCTGTTCTGGGTGTCCGACCTGCTCATCCTGTTCCTGTATTTCTACGAGAAAAAGCACCCGGCCGTGCACATCGCCAACCTGCTGACCTACTACTATGCCATGTTCCTGCTCGGAGCAAGCCTGGCATTCTGAACCAAAGGGGGAGAAGCTATGAACATCCAAGAACTGGTACAGCGGCAGCGCCGCTATTTTGCCACCGGGGCCACCCGTCCGCTGGCCTTTCGCCGCCGCCGGCTGCGCGCACTGCGGGAGGCCCTGCTCGCGGCGCGTCCCGAGATCGAGCAGGCGCTGAAAGCCGACCTGAACAAATCCAGCTATGAGACCTTCCTCACCGAGCTGGCCATGGTGGTGGGGGAGATCGACGACGCGCTGCGCCATCTGGAAAAATGGGCCGCACCGCGCCGCCGCGGCACGCCGCTGTCGCATTTCCCGGCGGTCAGCCGCGTCTATCCCGAACCTTACGGGGTGGTGCTGGTGCTGTCGCCCTGGAACTACCCGCTGCAGCTGGCGCTGGCGCCGGTGGTGGGGGCCATCGCGGCGGGCAACTGTGTGCTGGTCAAGGCGTCCCGCCACAGCGCGCACACCACCGCCCTGCTGCACCGGCTGCTCTCCCGCGTGTTTTCGCCCGAATACGTGGCCTGCGTCGACGAGACCATCCCCTACGGCGACGTGCTGGCCCAGCGGTATGACATGATCTTCTTCACCGGCAGTCCCCGGGTGGGGCGGCAGGTGATGGCGGCAGCGGCGGCGCACCTCACGCCGGTGGTGCTGGAGCTGGGCGGAAAAAGTCCCTGCTTCGTGGACGCAGAGTGCGACCTGGCCGTCGCGGCCCGGCGCATTGCCTGGGGCAAGCTGCTCAACGCCGGCCAGACCTGCGTCGCGCCCGACTATGTGCTGGTGGACAGCCGGGTGAAAGACCGCTTCATCGAGCTTCTGATGCGGCAGGCGGAGAAGATGTTCCCCCATCCGCTGCACGATCCCGACTATCCGCGCATCGTCAGCCGGCGCCACTACGACCGCCTGTGCGGCCTGCTGGACCGGGCGACCGGCGTGCGCGGCGGCGCGCGGGACGCCGAAAGCCTGCACATCGCGCTGGCGGTGGTGGAGGCGGACTTCGACAGCGAGGTGATGCGGGAGGAGATCTTCGGGCCGATCCTCCCGGTGATCGCCTACGACCGCCTGGACGATGCGGTGCAGGCGGTGCAGAAGCGGGAAAAGCCGCTGGCCTGCTATGTGTTCACGCGCCGTGCCGGGTATGCGCGCGCGGTGCTGGAGCGGGTGAGCTTCGGGGGCGGCTGCGTCAACGACGTGGTGATGCATCTGGCCAACCACAACCTGCCGTTCGGCGGCGTGGGGAACAGCGGCATGGGCAGCTACCACGGAAAGGACGGCTTCGATACCTTCTCGCACCACAAATCGGTGCTGCACAACCGCACCCATCCCGACATTCCGCTGCGCTATGCGCCGTACAACGAAAAGAATCTGCCGCTTTTGCAGCGGGTGCTGCTGGGGCGCTGAGAAAAAAGTGCTTTTGCGGAGGGGCTGTGCGTGCCGAACGCCTTCCCCTGGCAGGGGAAGGTGCCCCGCCGGAGCGGGGCGGATGAGGTCGAAGCCTTCCCTCCGCCCAAAGCCCGCCGAAACCGTGCTTTTGGCGGAGGGATTGCAGATACCGTAAGCCTGCGGCCGTCCGGTCTTGCCGGACGGCTGTTTTACATAGACTATATATTTCCTTTACAAGTTCCTGATAGAACGCGCACGCGGTGCCGGGTATGGTATATACTGGAATTTTTCTGTATCCGCGAAAAAAGAGGACAGGATACCCCGAAAATCCCCATCCCCGGTGCGTATTCTGCCAACAGCAGCAACAGGTGCGCCCATACGGCGCCCAGGGAGGAGATCATGAAACAGGAACATGAGATCGTGGCGCGGGTGGCGGCCGCCGCGCAGGATACCCATGCCGCCGACGAGCTGGTACGGCAGTATCTGCCGTTCATCCGCTCGGAAACCGCAAAATTTCTGCGGCGCGTCCCCCGGGAGGGGCAGGATGACGAGCTGAGCATCGCCATGCTGGCCTTCCACGAGGCGGTGGTGGCCTACCGCGCCGAGCGGGGGGCCTTCCTCAAATTTGCCGCGCTGCACATCCGCAGCCGCCTGGTGGACTATGCCCGCCGGGAAAGCCGTCACAAAGGCGCGGCCTCGCTGGACGAACCGGACGAGGACAACGGCCGCACCATGCTGGAAAAGCTGGACACCGGCCACGACCCCATTGCGGGGCGCCAGCTCCGGCAGGCCACGCGGGAGGAGATCCTGGAATTTGCCGGCCAGCTGGAGGGCTTCGGCCTGAAGCTCACCGACGTGGCCGACAACTGCCCCCGGCAGCAGCGCACGCTGGAGGCGTGCGGCCGGGCACTGGCCTTTGCCCGCACCCGGCCGGACATTCTGGCGCAGGTGGAAAAGAACGGCCGGGTGCCGCTGGCCCAGCTGGCCGAGGGGGCACAGGTGGAGCGCAAGACGCTGGAACGCCACCGCAAATATCTGGTGGCCATCCTGCTGGCCTATACCAATGGATTCGAGATCATACGCGGGCATCTGGGCCAGATGTCGCTGATGAGGGGAGGGGAGAGACAATGAAATATCTGGTGATGGAATGCGGCCTGAGCTACGCAGTCGTGCTGGACGGCGAGGGCCGGTTTCTCAAGGTGGCCAACCTCGGGTATGAGGTGGGGCAGACGGTGGACAGCGTGGTGGAGTTCGCGCCGCCCAAACCCGCGCTGCGGGTGTGGAAGCGGATCGTCCCGCTGGCCGCGGCGGCGGCCTGTGCGCTGGTCGTCACGGTGACGGGCGGCCTGCTGCTGACCCCCTACGGCACCGTGCGCATGCAGATCAATCCCGACGTGATGATGTGGGTGAACCGCACCAGCCATGTGGTGCGCCTGGAGGGCCTGAACGAGGACGGCCGCCAGCTGATCGAGGGATACAGCGCGTTCGGCAAGTCGATGGAGGCGGTGTCCGACGATCTGGCCGACCGCGCCATCCAGCAGGGATATCTGGAGGACGGCGGCAGCATCGCGCTCACGGTGGACTCCGAACACGAGGAATGGAAGACCGCCGCCGAGGAAACGCTGATCCTGGAGCTGGAGGTGCATCTGGACGGCAGCGTGCAGGTGACGGCGGGAGAGATGCCCGCCCCCTCCGCCACGCCCACGCCGGCGCCAACCCCTGCGCCCACCCCCGCACCGCCGCAGCCGACCGCCGCGCCCACCCCGCCGCCGGCCGATGACGACGATGACGACGATGACGACGATGCGGACGATCTGGACGATCTGGACGACCACACCGACGATGACGACTACGACGATGACATCGATGACGACGATGACAACGACACGGACACCGACGACAATGACGACGATGACGATGATGACTGAGCCGAAAAAATTTTTTTGAAAAAATTTTTTCAGATACCCCGGTTTGCATGCCCGTCCTCCCGTATACTGCCAACACAAGCAAACGAAACAACGCCTGTAAGGGCACAAACACAAAAAGGAGAATGAGCTATGAAAAAGACGAACCTGAAACACATCATCCTGTTTGCCACCGCCGCCGCCGTTCTCACCGGCTGCTCGACTGCCGCACCGGCCTCCTCCTCCGCTCCTTCCACTGCGGAGCCCGCCCCCGCTTCCTCCTCCGGCTTCCTGGCCAGCGGCGCCGCCGGCGCGGTCCTGCTGAGCGTGAACCCGGAGATCGAGGTGGAGTACGACAAGAACGGCGTTGTGCTGGAAGTGGAAGGCATCAACGACGACGGCAAAAGCGTCGTGAGCGGCTACACCGGGTTTGAAGGCAAGGACTGCCAGACGGTGGTGAGCGAGCTGGTGCGCGAGATCTACGAGGACGGCTACTTTGAAAACACCGTGGCCGGCCGGGCCAAGAACGTGGTGGTGAAGCTGGAGGAAGGCTCCTCCTATCCCGACCAGCAGTTCCTGGACAACGTGGCGAACGGTGTGCGGGCCGCGGTGGAGAGCTGCGGCGTCGATTCGGTGCCGGTTCCGGTGAGCGACGAGGACTACGCGCAGAACGGCTACATCGGCCTGGAAAAGGCCAAGGAGATCGTGCTGGCGCAGCTGGGTCTCAGCGAGGCCACCTTCACCGAGCGCGACTACGATCTGGACGACGGCATCTATGAGCTGGAGTTCACCTCCGGCGGCGTGGAGTACGAGTTTGAGGTGGACGCGGTGAGCGGCAAGGTGCTGGAAGCCGACTACGACCGCAACGACGACTGGGGCCGCTACGACGACGACCACGATGACCTGGACGACCGCTACGATGATATGGATGATCGCTATGACGATGACTACGACGACGCGGATGACCGCTATGATGATGTAGACGACCGTTACGACGATGTGGACGATCACTACGACGATATGGATGACCGTTACGACGACGCGGACGATCTCTACGATGATATGGATGACCGTTACGACGATGTGGACGACCGCTACGATGACATGGACGATCGTTATGACGACGACCACGACGATGATGACGATGACGACGACCACGACGATGACGACGACTGATACGTTGGAAGAAAACCGGCAAAAGCGCCCCGCCTCCCGCGGGGCGCTTTTGCTTGCCGAAACCGTGTGTTTGCAGGGGGCGGGCCAAACGCCTTCCCCTGGCTGGGGAAGGTGCCCCGCGAGGGGGCGGATGAGGTCGAAGCTGTCCCGCCGCACAGAGCCTTCCGGCTGTGCCGACCGCCTGTTTGCGGTGTGGATATCTTTAATCAACCAATAAAAATGTGTAAACCCCAAAAACAGCATTTACATTCCCGATTTGGTGTGGTATGATGGAGTTGCAAATAAGCACATCAATATAACAGAAAAAGTGGAAAACAAACAGCAGATTCACCACTGTCTGCCGGCAAACCGGCAGGCAGCTTTGTCTTTTGAAATAAATTTACCGCGTCTTTTCACGGATTTTACGCCCGGTCGATAGCAGTATGGCGGCCGGGCATTGTATCCTTTGTCATGTGAAAATTCTGTGATCACAAAAGGAGGAACCCGCATGTCCGCACACGCCCCCGCACGATCCAAAACCAAAGACCTGGTGCTGCGCGCCGCGGTGTGCGCGGTGCTGCTGGCGCTGCTGGCGGCGGCAGGCGTCTGGCTGAACCGCCCCGTTCCCGGGCAGGTGCCCACCAGTGCCAGCCAGCAGGTGTTCGTGCTGGGGAAGGTGACGGCGGTGCTGGCCGACGACGCCGTGCCCGACACCACCCGCGCCGAGGGACGCCGTGTGGGCACCCAGACGCTGGAGGTGCAGATCCTCTCCGGCAGCCACAAGGGCGAGATCATGCAGCTGGACAACCACCTCAGCGCCCTGTTCAATGTGGACGTGCAGCCGGGCAGCCGGGTGGTGCTGCGCCTGCTCACCGGCGAGGACGGCAGCTATTACGCCTCGATGTTCAACTACGACCGCGGCATCGTGATGGCGGGCCTTGCGCTGGTGTTCGTGGGCCTGCTGGCGGCGCTGGGCGGCAAAAAGGGCCTGCGGGCGCTGGCAGGGCTGGTGTTCACGCTGGTCTGCGTGTGGTGGCTGCTGATCCCGGGCCTCATCCGGGGCCTTCCCGCCATCCCGCTCACCATTTTCACAACGGTGGTCACGGCGGCGGCCGCCCTGCTTTTGCTGAACGGATTTTCACGCAAGACCGCCTGTGCCGTGCTGGGCTGCGCGGGCGGCGTGGTCGCGGCCGGTCTGGCGGCGGCGCTGGCCGGATGGCTCACCCCCATGAACGGCTTCAATATGCCGGAGGCCGAAAACCTCATCCTCTACGGCGCCGACCAGGGATTGAAGATCAGCGGCCTGCTGGTGTGCGGCGTGCTGATCGCGTCGCTGGGCGCGGTGATGGATGTGGCGATGGGCATCGCCTCGGCGATGTGGGAGCTGCGTACCCAGAACCCGGCCCTGCCCGCCCGCGCCCTGCTGCGCAGCGGGATGCAGGTGGGCCGGGACGCGATGGGCACGATGGCAAACACCCTGATCCTGGCCTTTGCCGGTTCCTCGCTGAACATGCTGGTGCTGGTGCAGGTGTACGACATCCCGCTGCTCCAGCTGGTCAACACCGACTACCTGTGCATCGAGATCATCCAGAGCCTGGCCGGTTCCATCGGCATCCTGCTCACGGTGCCGCTGGTGGCGGCGGTGGGCGCCCGGCTGATGGCCGCAGGCAAATCCGCGTAGACCCGCGCCGCGGCGTGCGGCGCACGAGATCATACAGAGAAAGGAAGGAGAACTATGAACCAACGCATATCCAAACCGCGGCGGCTGCTGGCCGTGCTGCTGGCTTTGGCGATGATGCTGTCGATCCTGCCCACGGCAGTGTTCGCGGCCTCTCCCGCCTATACCCGCATCACCGACCCCGCCCAGTTCACCAGCGGCCAGTACCTGCTGGTGGCCGAGCACGGCTACGCGCCCGGCGCGCTGGACGGCACCTGGCTGAGCGCCGTCCAGATGCCCGACGGCGACACCATCACCGAGCCGGACGCCTCGGCTGTCTGGACCCTGGCGGTGACCGGCAGCGAGGTCACCCTCACCGACGCCAACGGCGTGCAGGTGGCCCCCAAGGGAGGCGAGGAAAACGGCATCAAAGCCGGAGACTATTCCTGGGCCTGGAAATTTGAGAACGGCGGGTTCTCGTTCTGCGGCCAGGACGGCGACCCTGTAACGCTGGCCAGCAACAAGGGCTCGCAGAACAAGTTCCGCGCCTACAAAAACACCACTGTCTCGGGCAATCCCGCCGGGTATCCCAGCGTGTTCGCGCTGTACCGTTTGGAAGAAGGCGGCGACCCCGGCCAGACAGTGGCCGCGCCGCAGGCCGATCCGCAGGCCGGCGAGGTGGAGAAGGGCACCGCCATCACCCTCACCACCGCCACCGCGGGCGCGTCCATCTACTACACGCTGGACGGCTCCGACCCCACCGACACCGCAGCGGCCGAGCTGTACAGCCCCGACAACCGCCCGGTGATCGAGGCCGCCTGCACCCTGAAAGCGGTGGCCGTGCTGGACGGCAGCTTCAGCGCGGTGCAGCAGCTGCAATACACCGTCAAAGAGCAGGAGCCTCCCGCCCCCATCGCGGACGGCGACAAGGTGGTCATCTACGCCCCGGCCTATGGCAAGGCGCTGTCGTCCACCTACAACGGGTTCTATAACAACGGTGTGGACGTGAAGGAGGAGAGCGGCCAGCTCACCGGCTACACCGACGCCGAGATCTGGGCCGTGATCGACAACGGCGACGGCAGCTTCAGCTTCGCCGCGCCGGACGGCCAGAAGATCGGCATGGGCGACAGCTTCTCCAGCATGCCTTTGGGCGAGAAGAACGACCGCTGGACGCTGGAGGACGCGGGCGACGGGAAGTATTATGTGAAGAACACCGTGCGCGGCGCCTATATGGAATGGTTCGACAAGAACAACAATTGGAGCGCCTACGGCACCATCGCCGCGGGCAGCGAAGGGATGTTCGCGCTGAAATTTGCCAAGGTGGAGGAAGCGCCGCCCGCCGGTCCCATCGCGGACGGGGACAAGGTGGTCATCTACGCCCCGGCCTATGGCAAGGCGCTGTCGTCCACCTACA
>NHCFR00700__coassemble_1137_pt1 | contig 26962 bp, 27 predicted proteins | sample NHCFR00700__metabat2_high_PE_054 | metagenome-assembled genome bin NHCFR00700
CGGTTGATTTGCAGGACCCGTCTTGTGCGCACCGGCGGGGATCCTGTATAATACAAGCAGATCAAAACGAAACGAGGTGCTCTGTATGTGGCTGATCAAACTGCCGTTCAAAATCCTGGCCCTGCCGCTGATGCTGGTGATGGGGACGATCACGGTCCTGGGCAAATTCACCCATGGCATCGCCGCGTTTGTGATCGGGCTGGGGATGTTTTTCCTGTTTATCTGCGGCGTGATCACCGCGTTTCAGGGGAACTAGCCGATGGTGGGGGTCCTGTTCGTGCTGGAAGTCGTCTGTTTTGCCGCGATGCTGGCGATGACCGTGCTGGTGGAGCTGGCCGAGGAGGCCACCGGTTCGCTGATGGGGTTTATTTTTTCCTGATCCCGCCTCCCCTGCGCTGCACCAAAACAGCCGCTCCGGGCCTTGTGCGCCGGGGCGGCTGTTTTTGCGTTTTGCGCTGTGTTGTTTTTCATTCGGCGGCAAAGCCCTCCCGCAGCAGCGCGGCGAGCGCGGCCGCACCGGCCAGCGCCAGCCACAGCGGCGCGCTGCCCTGCCATACATTGCGCAGCAGCCACACGCCCAGCGCCGCCACCACGCCGCACTGCACCAGCCCCAGCAGCCGCTGCCCGCCCGCCGGGCACCACAGACGCGCCAGGCGCCCGCCGTCCAGCGTGCCCACCGGCAGCAGATTGTACAGCCCCACACAGAGGTTGGCGGCCAAGAAGAAATAGCGGCCATAGGTGGCGCGGCGGCTGATAAGCACCGCGCACACGGCAGCCGCCGCCAAATTGGCCAGCGGCCCCGCCGCCAGCAGCAGCGTTTCCCGCCAGCGGCCCAGCCACAGCCCGTCCGCCTGCAGCCCGATGCCCGCCATCGTGAGGCGCAGCGGCGGCAGCCGGTGCAGCAGCAGCCAGTAGACCAGCAGATGCCCGCACTCGTGCACCAGCGACGCGCACAGCCCCAGACGCACAAGGCCGGTGCCGTCGGCCAGAAGGACCAGCGCCAGTCCTCCCACCGCCAGCACCGGCGAATCCAGCAGCGCGGCGGCCCGCCTCACGGCGTTTCCACCCCCAGCGCCACGGCCGGGTCCACCCGGATGCCGTGCAGCAGGAACTCCAGATGCAGGTGCGGCCCGGTGGACATGCCGGTGCTGCCCACCTCGCCCAGTTTCTGCCCCTTTTGCAGCCTCTGGCCGGGCTTCACCTCATAGGCCGAGAGGTGGTTGTAGGTGGACACGAAATCGCCGCTGTGCAGCACCCGCACATAGTTGCCGTAGGAATCGCTGGTGCCGGTCTGCAGCACCACGCCGTCCAGCACGCAGGCAACCGGGGTGCCCTCGGCGGCGGCCAGATCCAGCCCGCCGTGGAAATCCTCCTCGCCGGTGATGGGATGGGTGCGGTGCCCGTAGGCGGACGACACCCAGAACTGTTCCAGCGGCAGCGCGGGCGCCTGCGACAGCGTATAGGCCCCCAGCGAATATCCCGCCGGCGCACCGGCGGCGCTGCTGTGGTTCACCCCGCCGCCCGCCGGCGCGGCCTCCTCCACCGCCTGCTGGGCGGCATCCCGAATCTTCGCCACCGCGTCCTCGGTGAATTTCACCAGCTCCTGCTGTCCGGACAGGTCCACCCCCTGCTCCAGCGCCGCCTGGTACTGCTGCCCCATCTGGCGGTACAGCTCGGGGTCTGTCTGACGCACCAGCAGAACAAAGGCCAGCATCGCCAGGCACACCGCCATCTGTGCGATGAGGATGTAGTTCGTCCCGCCCGAACGCCCGCGCGGGGGCGAGGCGCGATGTGCGGCGGAGCGCTCCTCCGGCGCAGACCGGGGCGGCGAGGACACCGCCGCCGGCTTTGGCGGATACAGATACGACTGCGGCTGCATGGCCTGCTGTTCGGTTTCATTTTCCCACATATCCCATTCTCCTTCCGGGCGCTGACTGCACGCATTTGCCACAAGCCTATGCGGACAGGCCCGGGATTCAGAACCGGATCAGGCGGGTTTTGCCGCTTTTTTCTGGAACCGGCGGTAGGCCGCCAGGCCGGTGATGTCGGCCAGCATCCAGCCGATCGGCACCGACCACCAGATCCCCGCCACCCCGATTGCGGGAATGGCCGACAGCAGGTAGGCCAGCGCCACCCGACTGCCCAGCGAGATGACGGTGAGCACCACCGACATGCCCGGCTTCTCCACCGCGCGGAACAGGCCGTAGAGCAGGAACAGGCAGCCGATGCCCCAGTAGAACGCGCCCTCGATGTGCAGATACTGGATGCCGATTTCCAGGATCTCGGTCTCGTGCGGCTGGATGAAGATGCACAGCAGCGGCCGTGCAAACACCCACACCACCGCCGACACCGCAGCGCAGAACACCACCGCACAGGCCACCGCGCTGCGGATGCCGCGGCGGATGCGGTCGGCGCGGCCGGCGCCGTGGTTCTGGGCCACGAAGGTGGAAAAGGCGTTGCCGAAATCCTGCACCGGCATATAGGCGAACGAGTCGATCTTCACCGCGGCGGCAAAGGCTGCCATCACGGCAGGCCCAAAGCTGTTCACCAGCCCCTGCACCAGCAGGATGCCGAAATTCATCACCGACTGCTGCAGGCAGGTGAGGGCGGAATACTGCCCCAGCTCGCGCACCGCTTTCCAGTCCCATCGGCAGTCTGCGCGGGAAGGCAGAAGGTCCCGCGCACGCACCGCCGCATAGACCGCCAGGCCCGCTCCGCTGAGCGCCTGCGCGATGACGGTGGCCCAGGCAGCGCCCGCCACGCCGCCTTGCAGCCCCACCACGAACCACAGGTCCAGCACGATGTTCACCACCGCAGACACCGCCAGAAACACCAGCGGCGCCCCCGAATTTCCCACCGCGCGCAGCAGACAGGCGAAGAAGTTGTAGACAAAGGTGGCGCAGATGCCCCAGAACACCGCCCACAGGTATTCCCGCATCAGGGGCAGCGTCTCCTGCGGCACGCGCATCAGCCACAGGATCGGGTCGAGAAAGGCGAGCACCAGCGCGTTCAGCACCACCGCCGCCGCCCCGATGAGCACAAAGGCCACGAACACGCACCGGCGCAGATGTTCCCGCCGCTGTGCGCCGTACAAAATGGAAAACACCGCGCCGCTGCCCATGCACAGGCCCAGCAGCACCGAGGTGAGAAAGGTCATCAGGGTGTAGGCCGAGCCAACCGCCGCCAGCGCGTTGGAACCCAGGAACTGCCCCACGATCAGAGTATCGACGATGTTGTACAGCTGCTGCAGAAGGTTCCCCGCGATCATCGGCAGGGCAAACAGCAGCATAGTGCGGGTGACGCCGCCCCGGGTCAGATCACGCTGCATGTGCGGTCCCTCCCTGGGGGCGCCGGGATATGGTTTCACGATTCATGGACGCTCTCCTCTTTTTCACAAACGATTGCTGTGCCTTTGATTATACCATCTCTGCGCCGCCCGCACAATCGGCCGCAGAAAGCGTCTTTTGTTGCAATCGGAGCGAAAACCTTTTATAATAAAGACTGATATTCTGCATCGGGGGCAGACGCCCCGGCAAGGAGGATCCTGCTATGTCCGCATCCAAAACGCACCCGTACGCCCCCACCGAGACCCTGGCCAGCCGGATCGGACGGCTGGCGCTGATCGTACTGGCAAGCGTCATCATGGCCGTCAACATCCGCAGCTTCGTGAATGCCGGCGGGCTGGTCCCGGGCGGCTTCAACGGTCTGACCCTGCTCATCCAGCGCATTGCAGACCAGTTTTTCCACATCGCGCTGCCCTTTTCGCTGGTGAACTTTCTGCTGAACGCCGTGCCTGCCGTCATCAGCTTCCGCATGATCGGCAAGCGGTTCACCATCTACTCCTGCATCATGATCGTGCTCACCAGCCTGCTGACCGACCTGATCCCCTCGATGCCCATCACCAACGACATCCTGCTGATCTGCGTGTTCGGCGGGTTGATCAACGGCTTTGCCATCAGCCTGTGCCTGCTGGGCCGCGCCACCAGCGGCGGCACCGACTTCATCGCGGTGGCCGTGAGCGAACGGCTGCATGTGGACGCCTGGAACTACATCCTGCTGGGCAACGCCGCCATGCTGGCGGCGGCCGGCGTGCTGTTCGGCTGGGACAAGGCGCTGTACTCCATCATCTTTCAGTTCACCTCCACCCAGGTGGTCCGCCTGCTGAACCCGCGCTATAAGCGCAACACCCTCTTCATCATCACCGACAAGCCCGAGGCCATCTATGCCCGCATCAAGGACATCACCCACCACGGCGCCACCCTGTTCCGCGGCACCGGCCTGTACAACGGCCAGGAGCGCGACATGATCTACTCCATCATCGACACACAGGAAGTGAAGGCGGTGCTGCACTGTATCCGCGAGGAGGACCCGAAAGCCTTCGTCAACATCCTGAAAACCGACCAGGTGGCCGGCAACTTCTACCAGCGCCCCAACGACTGATCCCCCCCTCCCCCGCAAAAAAGCGGGGGATCAGCGTGTCGAGAAACTCGACACGCTGCAAAGGAGGCAACAGCCGCGCACGGCTGCGCCTGCCGCGGCTATTTCCCCCTTTGGAATCCCCTTCGACAAAATTTTACGGCAAATCGCGCACTCGTCGCTTTGCTCCTCGCACACAATTTGCCGCAAAATTTCCCTGTCGGTGTCGGCGGCGGCGGCGCATGTCCGCCGACGGCGACGGATTTTGAACTTTTTCGACAGTCTGCTCCCCCGCAAAAAAAGCGGGGGATTTTTTGTATCCCCTATTGACTTTTGGACGCAATCGTATTAACATATGAACAGAGGTTCATATGTTGAAAGGAGTGATCGCATGCAGAACACCCCCGATGTGGAGCGCTGTGGATTTTTGAACGTGCACGAGGACACCGTGCGCCGGGTGCTGGGGCATATGCCGCCCGACGAAACGCTGTATGACCTGGCCGAGCTTTTCAAAGTGTTCGGCGATTCCACCCGCATCAAGATCCTGTATGCCCTGTTTGAAGCCGAGCTGTGCGTCTGCGACATTTCCCAGCTTCTGGGCGTGAGCCAGACCGCCATCTCGCACCAGCTGCGGGTGCTGAAGGCCAACAAGCTGGTGAAATTCCGCCGCGAAGGCAAGACCGTCTTTTATTCGCTGGACGACGACCACATCCGAGGGATCATCGGCCAGGGCATGGAGCATCTGGCAGAGTGAACCGCCCGTTCCCCCCACATACATGCAAAAGGAGTGCATCATCATGAAAAAGATTTTTAAGCTGACCGACCTCGATTGCGCCCACTGCGCCCAGAAAATGGAGGACGCCATCCGCAAGCTGGACGGCGTGCAGAGCGTGACGGTGAATTTTTTGTCCCAGAAACTGACGCTGGAGGCCGAGGACGCCCGCTTTGACGAGATCGCCCGGCAGGCCGCCTCCATCTGCCGCCGGGTGGAGCCAGACTGCACCCTGCATCTGTGATCCGGGAGGGCCGAAACGGCAGAGAGCTATGAGCAAAAAACAGAAAAAACTGCTGGCGCGCATCCTGGTCAGCGCAGTGCTGTTCGCGGCGGCTTGCCTGGCGCCGCTGGACGGGATGGCGCGGCTGGCCGCCTTCCTGGTGCCGTATTTCGTCATCGGCTGGGACGTGCTGTGGCGGGCGCTGCGGAACATCCTGCACGGGCAGGTGTTTGACGAGAACTTTCTGATGGTGGTGGCCACCATCGGCGCGCTGGCGCTGGGCATCTGGAAAACCGGCGACTACGCCGAGGCGGTGGGCGTCATGCTGTTCTACCAGGTGGGCGAGTGGTTCCAGAGCTACGCGGTGGGGCGGTCCCGCCGGTCGATCGCACAGCTGATGGACATCCGCCCCGACCATGCCGCCGTCGAGCGCGACGGCGCGCTGGTGCAGGTGGACCCGGATGAGGTGGCGGTGGGCGAAGTGATCGTGATCGGCCCGGGCGAAAAGGTGCCGCTGGACGGCGTGGTGCTGGAGGGCAGCACCGCGCTCGACACCGCCGCGCTCACCGGCGAGAGCATGCCGCGCACGGTGGATGTGGGCGACGAGGTCATCAGCGGCTGCGTGAACATGACCGGCCTTGTGCGCGTGCGCGTGAGCCGGGAATTCGGCCAGTCCACCGTGGCGAAGATCCTCGACCTGGTGGAAAATTCCAGCGCCCGCAAGGCAAAGGCCGAGAACTTCATCAGCAAATTTGCCCGCTGGTACACCCCCGCGGTGGTGATCGCGGCGGCGCTGCTGGCGCTCATCCCCTCCCTGGTGGTGGGCGGATGGGACGTGTGGGTGTCCCGTGCGCTGATCTTCCTGGTGGTGTCCTGTCCGTGCGCGCTGGTGATCTCCATCCCCCTCTCCTTCTTCGGCGGCATCGGCGGGGCTTCCCGCTGCGGCGTGCTGGTGAAGGGCGGCAACTATCTGGAGGCGCTGGCCAAGACCGAGACGGTGGTCTTTGACAAGACCGGCACCCTGACCAAGGGCACCTTTGCGGTGGCCCGGATCCTGCCCGCCGACGGCGTGCAGCCGGAGCAGCTGCTGGAGATGGCGGCGCTGGCCGAATGCTATTCCAGCCATCCCATCAGCCAGTCGCTGCGGACGGCCTACGGCAAAACGCCCGACCGCAGCCGCGTGCATGAGGTGCAGGAGATCGCCGGGCACGGCGTGACCGCCCAGGTGGACGGGCACACTGTGGCGGCCGGCAACCGCAAGCTGATGGCACAGCTGGGCATCGATGCTCCCGCCTGCGAGCAGCCCGGCACGGTGGTGTATCTGGCCAGGGACGGTGCATACTGCGGCTGCCTGGTGATCGCAGACGAGGTGAAGCCGGAAGCTGCCGAGGCCATCCGGGCGCTGAAGCGCTGCGGCGTGCGGCGCACCGTGATGCTCACCGGCGACACCGATGCGGTGGCGCAGCAGGTGGCCGGGCAGCTGGGCGTGGACGAGGTGCACAGCCAGCTGCTGCCCGCCGACAAGGTGGAGCGTGTGGAGCAGCTGCTGGCGAGCAAGCGGCCCGGCAGCCAGCTGGCCTTTGTGGGCGACGGCGTGAACGACGCGCCGGTGCTGTCCCGCGCGGACATCGGCATCGCGATGGGCGCGATGGGGTCCGATGCGGCCATCGAGGCGGCGGATGTTGTGCTGATGGACGATTCCCCCGCCCGCATCGTGACCGCCATCGGCATTGCCCGCAAGACCCGGCGCATCGTGGTGGAAAACATCGTCTTTGCGCTGGGCACCAAGGGACTGTTCCTGCTGCTGGCTCCGTTCGGCCTGACCAGCATGTGGGCGGCCGTGTTTGCAGACGTGGGCGTGGCGGTGATCGCGATCCTGAACGCGACCCGCGCGCTGGGTGTAAAGGAGTTCCAATGAAACAGGATATTTTGAACATTCAGCATCTGTGCTGGCAGGTCCCGGGCGGCGGCGAGGTGATCCGGGATCTGGACCTATCCCTGCAGGACGGGAAACTGGTGGTGGTGACCGGCCCGAACGGCGGCGGCAAATCCACCCTCGCCAAGCTGATCGCCGGGGTGGAGACCCCCGCCTCCGGCCGCATCTTTCTCAACGGCGCCGACATCACCGACCTGGATGTGACCCGCCGCGCCCGGCTGGGCATCGGCTTTGCCTTCCAGCAGCCGGTGCGCTTCAAGGGATTGACGGTGCGCGACCTGCTGGAGCTGGCGGCCGGCGGCCGGCTGACCGAAGGCGAGCTGTGCGCGCTGCTGGGCAAGGTGGGCCTGTGCGCCAACGAGTACATCGACCGCGAGATGAACGCCTCGCTGTCGGGCGGCGAAGCCAAGCGCATCGAGATCGCCACCGTGCTGGCGCGGGGCGCGCAGCTGTCGATCTTTGACGAGCCGGAGGCGGGCATCGACCTGTGGAGCTTCGCGCGGCTGGTGGAGACCTTTGAGGAACTGCGGCGCACCCAGCGCGGCACCCTGCTCATCATCTCGCACCAGGAGCGCATCCTCTCGATCGCCGACGAGATCATCGTCATCGCAGACGGCCGGGTGCGGGCGTCCGGTCCCCGCGCGGAGATCCTGCCCACCCTGCTGGCCGACGAGCACGCCATGCGCTGCCCGCTGGAGAAAGGAGCCAGACGATGAACCATATCACACAGCAGCTTTTGCAGATCGTGTCCGACCTGCCGGACAACTTCCGGGGCGCTTTCAACATCCGGGAGGACGGCCAGTGCGCCGGGCGGCAGTCCAGCGACCATGTGCGCATCGAGAGCAAGACCGACGCGCCGGGCCTGGTGATCCAGGTGGAGCCGGGCACCAGGGGCGAGACGGTGTATATCCCCGCCTGCGTGACCCACGGCGACGTGGACGACCTGGTGTACAACGACTTTTTTATCGGGGAAAACGCCGACGTGGTGGTGGTGGCTGGCTGCGGCGTGCACACCGACGACGACAGCGAAGCCCGTCATAACGGCATCCACCGCTTTTTCCTGGGCAACGGCTCCCATGTGGTCTACCGCGAAAAGCACATCGGCACCGGCAAGGGAGCGGGCGCCAAGCGCATCGACCCGGTGACCGACATCGTGCTGGGGGAGGACGCGGTGCTGGAGATGGACACGGTGCAGCTCAGCGGTGTGGACAGCACCACCCGCAAGACCACCGCCACCCTGTCCGCACGGGCAAGGCTGGTGGTGCGGGAGCGCCTGCTGACCGACGGCGACGAAACGGCCCGCAGCGAATTTGAAGTGACCGTGACCGGCGACGACGCCGCGGTGGACCTGGTGTCCCGCTCGGTGGCCAAAGGGCGCTCGCACCAGGAGTTTGTGTCGGTCATCAAGGGGCAGGCGCGCTGCACCGGCCATTCCGAGTGCGACGCCATCCTGGCCGACGAGGGAACAGTGGTGGCGATGCCCGGCCTGGAGGCTGCCCACCCCGACGCCGCCCTCATCCACGAGGCGGCCATCGGCAAGATCGCCGGGGAACAGCTGCTCAAGCTGCGCACCCTGGGCCTGACCGAAGAGGAAGCCGAGGCGCGCATTATCGACGGATTCCTGAAATAAACCGTGGCGTAAAAGCACAAAAGCCGCGCTTCTTTGTTCCCACCGGGGGACAAAGGAGCGCGGCTTTCCTGTTGAAGGCCCGGACGATGGTTTGCCGGAGCCGATCTTCTATTTTCGTTTATTTTGAAACCGTGTTCTCACGCCATCTATATTTTCGCAGCCTGGAGTTGAAAAGCAGGCAGACCAGGACCCCGGCCACGCCGATCACGAAAAACAGCATGGCTGCGCCTGAGCCTTTGCCCCCTCCGAAAAGGGATACCAGCACGCTGTCCGCAGTTTGTGAAGCCAGCAGCGGCTCAAAAACTTCATCCACCAGCACACCGCCCAGCAAAAAGCCTATGGGGATGGTGAAAAACTGCAAGGTGTTGCGGCAGGAATACACGCGCCCCTGCATATCGAGGGGGATGCTGTTTCGGAAGATCACATCCAGATTCGCATTCATAAGCGGTATGAACAACCAGCCCGAAACAGCCCCGATGCACCAGATCAGCGGTGTTTTTCCAAACGCGAGGAGAAAATTCTCACTGCTCATCGACACAAGCAGAGCGAAGGAAATGGCCTTGATCCGATTTTTCGGCGCGGGGAGAAGGGTGACAAGCACGCTGCCCGCCAGCGTTGCGGCGCCGACGCACGTGTTGACGATCCCCAGCACCATCTCTCCGCCGTTTTGCTTCGATAAGATCAGGGCCGGAAGCGCTGCGTCGTATATCGACGCCACCAGATTGATGCACCCCAAATAGAAAATCAGGGTCAGGATCAGAGGATTGTCCCTGAGCCATGCGATCCCTTGCCGGGCTGCCGGCAGCAATTTTTCTTTCTGCCCGGACCCGCCGTTTTCGGGGATCTGTATGAACAGCAGCAGCACCAGAAAGGCAACGGCAAAGGTCAGCAGATCGACGGCAATCACGGCACCGATCCCGGCAAACGCAAACAGAGCCGTTGCGAAAACAGGGGTCAGGATCGAGTTCAGCGACTGAGAGAAGGAACGCAGCCCGCTGGTTTTCTGATAATAGTTCGGGGGGATCAGCAGCGTGGCGGCCACCTCGCTTGCGGGCTGCTGGACGGTGTTCATCAGTCCGTTCAGGGCGTTCAGGCCATACAAATGCCACGCATGCAGGGCATCGGCTTTGATGAGAAGAAAAACAAGCAGGGTGCTCAGCGCGGCCAGAAGGTCGCAGAGGAGCATGGTGCGCTTTTTGTTCCACCGGTCGCTCAGAGCGCCTGCAAATATGCTCATGACCACATAGGGCGCATACGAGCAGACCGACAACAGCGCCGTTTCCAATGCGGAACCGCTGCGAAGATAGAGCCACAATACCAGCGCATAGCTTGTCATTTTGCTGCCAAGCCCGGAAAGAGCCTGCGTGCTCCAAAGCAGCAGGTACGGTATCAACTGTTTTGTTTTCATAATTGACTTTGCTCCTTTGATTTTTTTGAATCAAACTGCAAAGCCCGAGAACTTGAATCGTCTCTCCATGCAATGTTCTCAAACTTTGCATGGAGCCGATACAATGCAGAGTATCACCGGGTATCCCTCCTGTCTCCAATGGATTTCAGCTACATTATACCAAGATACCGGCCGTCATTCAACCAGATACAGCGGAGCCGCCTTTCTCTGTGCGGCTCTCTTGTTTTCCGGAGGAGGGCTTCTTCCAGCCTGCAAAAACGCCGTGTCCCCTGCCCTTTGCGGGAAGGAAAACACGGCGAATCGTTCAGATATGGTCGGAGCGGACCAGCAGCAGCAGCGCACTGCCGCCGGCAATGCCGATCTCGGCCGGCTGGCTGGTGAATTCGTTGCTGACCCCGAGGGGGAAATCCGGCGTCAGGGATGCATTTTCCAGCGGGTACTTCACGCCCCGCTCATAGACGCCGTCCACCGGGCCGCCCATCGCCAGCAGCGACAGGTACCAGCCGGGACGCGGTTCCAGCCGCACCGACTGCCCGCCCAGCAGCACACGGATCTCGCAGTTCTCGTCTGCCAGCGTCACCTCGGCCCCCTGTTTGGCGGCGTACAGGGCCGTTTGCAGGGCTGCCAGCGTGTGGTCCAGCCGCTTTCCGCCCAGCGCCCCCAGATACAGGATGCGGGAAAATCCACGCTCCAGCGCCACCCGGGTGGCGTAGTGGGTGTCGGTGTCGTCCTTTTCGGCGGGCAGCACGGTGACGTTTTCCCCCGCGGGACGGGGGGAGCTGTCGAAATCGCCCAGCACCCAGTTGGGTTCAACGCCCAGCCGGGCGGCGTTCTGCCAGCCGCCGTCGGCGGCGAGGATGTAGTCGTCCGGGCGCAGAAGGTCCAGCATGCGGCGGCTGACCGGGCTTCCAGCCCAGATCACACACCGTTTCATCGCAGCTGCCATTCCTTCACGTCCTTTGCTTCCTCGTACAGCGCGGCATAGCTCTCATACCGCGACGGCTCGATCTTCCCTTCCTCCAGCGCCTGCTTGACGGCGCACCCGGTCTCGGCCATGTGGGCGCAGCCGGTGAACCGGCATTTGCCGAAATAGGGGGCAAATTCCGGGAAGGCGTGCTGCAGCTCCTCCTTGGGGATGTGCAGCGCGCGGCTGGTGTCCAGGCTGGCAAAGCCCGGCGTATCGGCCAGCAGGCCGCCGAAGGCTTCCAGCAGCTCCACCTCGCGGGTGGTGTGGCGGCCGCGGCCCAGCTTCTGGCTGATACCGCCCGTCTCGCGCTGCTGGCCGGGCAAAAGCGCGTTGAGCAGGGTGGATTTTCCCACGCCCGAGTTGCCGCACACCGCGCAGATATGGTCCGGGATGTAGGACTGCACCCGGCGCAGCCCGTCGGGGTCGCTGTAGTCCACGCAGATGGTGTCGATGCCGGCGTGGCGGTAGAGGGCGGCCAGGCCGCCGTCCGGCGCGAGGTCGGTTTTGGTGAGCACCAGCACCGGCTTGACCCCCTTGTGCACCGCGATGGCGGTGAGCTTGTCGATCACGCGGGTGCTGGGCACCGGCTGGGTGGTGGACACCACGATGAACAGCACGTCCAGATTGGCGATGGGCGGGCGGATAAAGACATTTTTGCGGGGCAGGATCTCGTCGATCACCGTCTGCCCGGCCTCGGTGGCCAGGCGGACAAAGTCGCCGGCCACCGGGCTGATCTTCTTTTTGCGGAAGATACCGCGGGCTTTGCATTCCACAATGCCGTCGGCGGTCTTTACATAGTAGAATCCGCCGATCCCCTTTGTGATATACGAATCGAACCGCATGCCTTATCCCTCGTAGTTTTCATCGCCGGACGATGCGGGCGGGGTGGGGGTTGGGGTGGGTTTGGTGCTCTTCTGCACGGTGATGGTGATCTCGGCCGTGGTGCCGCCCACCTCGGCGCGCACGGTATAGTTGCCTTCCTTCGGCCACTGCACCGTGAAGGTGGCGCCGCTGCCGGTGGTCCCGTTGATGTCCCACTTGACGTCCTCCGCCTTCGCGCCGGTGACGGTGGCGGTGAAGGTGGTGCGTTCGCCCACGAAATAGGTGGCGGGGTCGCTGTCGAGGCGCAGGGTGACGGGCGGTTTGCCGAGCGAGATGGTGTAGTCGATCTTGGTGCGCATCTTCACCTTGGTGCCCGGCTGGATCGACTGGCTGATGATGGTGCCCTCCGGGACCGTGGTGCTGTATTCCTCGGTGGCGGTGCCCAGCAGCAGGTTGGCCGCAGACAGCGCCTTGGTGGCGTCGCCCAGCGACAGGCCGGTGATGGTGGGTACCTCGCGCTCCGTTTCGATCTTGGGCTGGGCGATGTACAGGATCACCGTGTCGCCGCGCGCCACCTGGGTGCCTGCCACCGGGTCGGTGCGGGTGACGGTGTTCATGGCGGCCGAGCTTTCACGGTCGGGACGGATGCTGATGTTCAGCCCCACTTCTTTCATCTTCTGCTGGGCGCTGTCGCGGGTGAGGGTGTCCACGTTGGGCACCTCCACATACTCCACGCCCTTGCTGACCTTCAGGGTGACCGTCTGCCCCTGTTTGACCTCCTTGGGAGGACGGGGGGTCTGCTCGTAGATCACGCCCACTTCATAGTTCTTGTTGTATTCTTCCTCGAATACCAGCGTGAAGTCCTGGCTGTACTGCTTGTTGCCCTCCACCTCTTCGCGGGTCATGCCCACAAAATCCACCAGGTCCACGTCCGGCTTTTTGCTGAACAGGATGTTCTCGGAGGTGGCGAAGATCTGGTAGCACAAAAACGCCGAGCCAAGCGCGAAGGCCAGCGCCATGCCCAGCATCACCGGGATGACGATGCTGTGCTTTTTGGGGCGTTTTTTGCGGGCAGGCGTTTTTCCCTTCTGCGCGCCGTCCTGCGGCTGTGTGCCGCCTTTTTTCGTCTGATTTACCACGTTCTCATTCCTCGCTGTTGCATCGGCCGGCGGTGTGTCGAACCGGATGCTGGGGTTTTCCTTAAAGCGTTCGATGTCGGCCAGCATCTGGGCCGCCGACGGATATCTCTGCGCCGGGTCCTTGGCCATCGCACGGCAGGTGATGTCCGCAAGGCCGGCGGGGATATCGGGGTTCAGCTGGGTGAGCGGCTGCGGCGTGTCCTGGATCTGCTTCATCGCCACCGACACGATGCTGTCGGCCTCGAAGGGCAGCCGTCCGCTGAGCATCTCGTAGAGCGTCACACCCACCGAGTAGATGTCGGCCTTGGCGTCGGTGACGTCGCCCTTGGCCTGCTCGGGGCTGATATAGTGCACCGACCCGATCGCCTTGTCGGTCATGGTCTGGCACTCGGAGCGGGACAGGCGCGCGATGCCGAAATCCATGATCTTCACGCTGCCGTCCGCCATCAGCATGATGTTCTGGGGCTTGATGTCGCGGTGGACCACCCCATTTTCGTGGGCGTGCTCCAGCGCGCGCAGGATCTGGCAGGTGAAATGCACCGCCTCCCGCCAGGTGAGCGGCTGGCCGCGGCGGCGCAGGTACTCCTTAAGGGTGATGCCCTCCACGTATTCCATCACGATATAATACACGCCGCCGCTGGTGGATACGTCGTACACCTTGACGATATTGGGGTGGTTGAGGATCGAGATGGCCTTCGATTCGTTCTTGAACCGGCGCACCAGCTCGTCGTTGTTCAGCGATTCCTCCCGCAGCACCTTCACCGCCACCGTGCGGTCGTGGACAAGGTCCTGCGCACGGTAGACGTTGGCCATGCCGCCCACGCCGATGAGCTCGTCGAGGCGATACTGCCCATCCAGGGTCTTTCCGATCAAACTATCCATTCATTTCCTCCTCGGTCACGCGGAGCACCACGGCCGTGATGTTGTCCGGTCCGCCGGTGGCCAAAGCCAGCTGCACCAGCTCGCTTGCCTGGCTGTAAAACGGGGTTTCGCTGAGCACACGGGTGATCTGGCGGCTGGTGACCTGGTTGCTGAGGCCGTCGCTGCACAGAAGGATCTCGTCGCCCGGCTGCACCGGGATGGTGCCCAGGTCCACCTTGACGCGCGGCTCCACCCCCAGCGCCCGGGTGAGCCGGTTGCGCTCGGGATGGTAGCGGGCCTGCTGGGCGGTGATGCGGCCGTCGTCCACCATATCCTGCACGCGGGAGTGGTCGCGGGTGAGCTGCACCAGGGCATGGTCGCGGCACAGATAGATGCGCGAATCGCCCACATGTACATAGTAGGCGTCGCCGCCCCGCACCAGCACCGCCACGATGGTGGTGCCCATGCGGTAGGTGTCGCTGCCGCCCTCGCAGGCGGTCTGGTAGACCACCCGGTTGCTCTGCTTCACCGTTTCCCGCAGGCGCTGGCCGGCGTTGATCTCCTCCAGAGGGTCGGGCTCCTGCAGCTGCTTCTGCATGCTGTCCACCGCCGTGGTGCTGGCCAGACGGCCGGCATTCTCGCCGCCCATCCCGTCGCACACCACCGCCCACAGGCTGCCGTCCTGCCGGCAGCCGGCGCGCCAGGTGTCCTGGTTTTCGCTGCGCACCCGGCCGATGTCGGTCTTGCCCGAGATCATCATGTTTCCGCTTCCCTCCTTGCCTCCCGCCGCAGCTGTCCGCAGGCGGCGCTGATATCGCTGCCCAGACGCCGACGCACGGTGGCGTTGACACCCAGCTGGGTGAGCAGCTGCTGGAACCGCCGCACATTGGCGGCGTCGGTGGCGGAATAGGGGCTTCCGTCCACCGGGTTGATGGGGATGAGGTTGACGTGCGCGCCCATCCCGCGGATCAGGCGGGCCAGCTCGCGGGCGGTGGCCTCGCTGTCGTTGACCCCCTTCACCATCGAATATTCAAAGCTGATCCGCCGCCCGGTGGTGTTCTGGTAGCGGCGGCAGGCCGCGATCAGCTGGGCCACGGGATAGGCGTTGTTCACCGGCATCATCCTGCTGCGCATGGCGTCGTTGGGCGCGTGCAGCGAGATGGACAGGGTGAGCTGGAGCTTGCGCTCGGCCAGCTTGTCGATCATCGGCACAAGGCCGCAGGTGGACAGGCTGATGTTGCGCATGCCGATGTTCGCCCCCTCGGGGCAGGAGATGATGGTGAGAAAATCCATCACGTTGTCGAAGTTGTCCAGCGGCTCGCCGATGCCCATCAGCACGATGTGGGAGATGCGCTGGCCGATGTCGGCCTCGGCGGCGTAGAGCTCGGCCGCGATCTCGCCCGCGGTGAGGCTCCGCACCAGGCCCGCCTGGGTGGACGCGCAAAACCGGCACCCCATCCGGCAGCCCACCTGGGTGGACACACAGACGGTGTTGCCATAAGTATAGCGCATGACGACCGTTTCGATGCAGTTGCCGTCCGGCAGGGTGAACAGAAATTTCACCGTGCCGTCCTTCGACTGCTGGCGGCGCGCCGTTTGCAGCTGAACGATCTCGAACTCCTCCTCCAGCCGGGCCAGCAGCGTTTTGGGCTGGTCGGTCATCTGGGAAAAGGAGGACACACGCTTCTGGTGCAGCCAGCGGAAGATCTGTTTTGCCCGGAACGCCGGCTGCCCCAGCTGTGCCATCAGGCCGGTCAGCTGGGGGATGGTGTAGTCATTCAGCAGTTTCTTTCCCATTGTATCACAATCTCTCCATCGTTGCCACAAAAAATCCGTCGGTACCGGTCAGATCGGGCCGAAGCTCGACCATGCAGCCGGTCTGTATGCTGCCCGGGAGCACGACCGCCGGCTCCGCCGGGCGGAAATCCGGGTGTGCTGCGAGAAAACGCTCCACCTGCCGGCGGTTCTCGTCGGGGTTGAGGGTGCAGGTGGAATAGACCAGGCGGCCGCCCGGCTTGAGGTACTCCGCACAGGTGTCCAGAATGGCGGCCTGCAGGGCGCACAGCTCGCCCAGACCCTCCAGCGTCTTGGAGCGGATGTCCGGCTTTTTGGCCAGGATCCCCAGGCCGCTGCAGGGGACGTCGCACAAAATGCGGTCGGCTCCGTTCCACTCCTCCACCGGCCGGCTGGCGTCCTGCCAGCGGGTCTGCGCGATGGTGACGCCCAGGCGGCGCAGAGTCTCGTCGATGAGCTTGACCCGGTTTTTGGCCCCGTCGCCGCAGAAAAGGCGGCCTTCGTTGCCCATCAGCTGGGCCAGGGTGGCGCTCTTGCCTCCCGGTGCGGCGCAGACGTCCAGCACCGTTTCGCCCGGGCGGGGCGCGAGATTCAGGCAGGCCAGCTGGGAGGCAAGGCCCTGCACATGGAACCTGCCCTCGGCAAAGGCCCGGGTGTGCACGATGGCGCCGCTGCCCGCCGCGATGACGCTGCCCTCCAGCGGACCGGGCGACGCCTGCCAGCCCTCGCTCTCCAGCTGCTCGCACAGCTGCTGCGGGGTGTTTTGGAGCGTATTGGCGCGCAGTGCCAGCTGCGGCTTTTCAAAAAATCCGTCCAGCACCTTTTGGGCGTCCGGGCCGTACCATTCATAAAAAGCGGCGGCCACTGCCGGGCTGACCGAACAGCAGACGCTGAGCCGCTGCACGGGATCGGCAAAGCGGGAGGAGTCGGGCCGGAGGGTGCAGGCGCGGCGGAGCACCGCGTTGACAAGGCCCGCGGCGCTGGATTTGCGCAGGGCGCGCACCAGCTGCACCGACTCGTTCACCGCGGCGGCGGCCGGCACGCTGTCCAGATACACCGCCTGGTACAGCCCCGCGCGCAGCACGGCGCGGACCGGGGCGTCCAGCTTTTCCAGCGGCTGCCTGAGGCAGCGGGAGAGCATCCAGTCCAGTGTGTACAGCCGCTCGATTACGCCGTAAAAAACCGCGCCGGCAAATGCTTTTTCCCGGGCCGGGGCGTCGCTTTGGCGCAGCACGCCGTCCAGCACGAGGTTGGAATATCCATCCTGCTCCTGCCGCAGCAGCGCCTGCACCGCCAGCCGGCGGCCGGCGCTCACGCGCTCAGTCATCGCGGCGGTTGCCGAACAGCAGGATCAACCGCAGAAGGTTCGCAAGGCTCACGATCAGCGCGGCCACATAGGTGAGGGCGGCGGCCGTGAGCACCTTGCGGGCGCCCGCGTTTTCCTGGCCGGACAGCATGCCGGTGCCCTCCAGGATGGTCAGCGCGCGGCGGCTGGCGTTGAATTCCACCGGCAGGGTGACCAGCTGGAACACCGTCATCAGGCTGAACAGCAGGATGCCGATCGCCACCAGCGGCTGGAATCCAAAGATATAGCCGATCAGGATCATCGGGATGGACAGCTGGGAGCCGATGTTGGTGATGGGGATGATGGCGCTGCGGATCTGCATGGGGACATACGAGTCCGCATGCTGCAGCGCGTGGCCGGTCTCGTGCGCCGCCACGCCCACCGCCGCGATGGTGGCCCGGCCGTACACGTCGTCCGACAGGCGCACCACCTTCTGGGTGGGGTCGTAGTGGTCGGTGAGCTGGCCGGGGATGTGCTCTACCCGCACGTCGTACAGGCCGTTCGCATCCAGGATGCGGCGGGCGGTCTCGGCGCCAGTGAGGCCGGAATAGGTGCGCTCGCGGCTGTAGCGCGCGAAGGTGCTTTTCACCCGCATCTGCGCCCACAGAGCAAGCAGTGCAGCAGGCAGGACCAGCAGGATATAGTATTTGTCTGGCAGCCAGAAAAATGGCATAGTGGTCATTCTCCTTTTTGTGTGGATTGCTGCGCGAAACGACAGGCGTCCCGCACGGCATCAGTATCCCCCATCCAATGCCGGACCATCCGGCCGGGCTGGAAGATATTGCAAGAATACCAGAAAAATGTGAAAATTTCTTGCTGTTTCGGTGTCGAACCGGCGACAGCAGGCCCGTTTACGGCAGCTGCTGCCCCACCGCAAAGCGGCGGCCGGCCGCCCAGGCGGCGCCCTCCATCGGGCGCTTGCCCTCCGGCACCACCTCGCACAGCTCCAGCGCGCCCTCGCCGCAGGCGATCACCAGCGGCCTGGTGGACAGGACCTGCCCCGGCGCTCCGGCGCCCGGCGCGATGCGGGAGCGGGTGACCTTGACCTTCTTGCCCTCACAGACAAAATAGGCCATCGGCCAGGGATTCATGCCGCGCACCAGATCGTGCAGATGAGCGGCGGCGGCGGAGAAATCAAATTTTGCCATCTCCTTGGTGAGGGGCGGCGCCAGCGTGGCCTTGCTGTGGTCTTGCGGGACGGCGCGGGCGGTGCCCGCCGCGATCTCGTTGATGGCCTCCAGCAGGGTCTCGGCGCCCTGGGCGGTGATCCGCTCGAACAGCTCGCCGCTGGTCTCCTCCGGCCCGATCTGCACCGGGGCCACCTTGAGGATGTCGCCGGTGTCCAGCCCCTCGTCCAGGTACATGATCGACACGCCGGTCTCGGCGTCGCCGTTCAGCACCGCCCACTGCACCGGCGCGGCGCCCCGGTATTTGGGCAGCAGCGAAACGTGCAGGTTGATGCAGCCCCTGGGCGGGATGGCCAGCACCTCGGGCGGCAGGATGCGGCCGTAGGCCACCACCACGCACAGCTCGGGCGCAAGCCGGCGGATGATGCGGGCGGCCTCGCCGTCCCGCAGGGTGGCGGGCTGGTAGACCGGGATATTGTGCTCCAGCGCCACCTGCTTGACCGGCGGCGCGGTGAGCACCTGTTTGCGGCCCACCGGCTTGTCGGCGCGGGTGAACACCCCGCAGATGTCGTGCCCGGCCTCGATCAGGCGGCGCAGGCTGGCCGCCGCGATGTCCGGCGTGCCCATGAACAGGATGCGCATCTTATTCCTCGTCCTCCCCTTCGGGATAGTCGTCCTCGTAGAAGCTCTGGGCCAGATCCATGATGGTGATGCCGTCCAGATGGTTGTTCTCGTGGCAGATGCAGCGGGCCAGCATATCCTCGGCCTCGATGGTGAACACGTTGCCGTGGCGGTCCTGCGCGCGGGCTTTCACCTTCTGCGGGCGGGTGATGGCGCCGTTGTGGCCAGGGAAGGACAGGCAGCCTTCGTACAGAGTGACCTCGCCCTCCTGCTCCAGGATCTGGGGATTGACGAACTCGAGGAACTTGGGCTCCCAGCCCTCGGGGATCTCGCCGTCCTCGGGCAGGTCGCGGTCGTCCAGGCAGACGAACACGCGGCGCATCACGCCCACCTGCGGGCCGGCCAGGCCCAGCCCGTTGGCGTGCCACATGGTCTCCTTCATGTCGTCCAGCAGCTGGCCCAGACGGTCGTCGAACTTGGTGACGGGGCGGCAGACTTTTTTCAGGATGGGGTCGCCGTCCTGTACGATGTTGCGAAGTGCCATAGCAGTAAACCTCCAAAATTTCTGTGTGCGGGCAGCGGGCGCCCTGTTTATAGATCGGCGTCGGAATGAAAATCCAGCGCCAGCGATGCCTTGCCGGCAAGGCCCTCGTTCGTGTAGGCGTCGAGAGCGGCGGCCAGCAGAGCGCGCGTCTGTTTGCCGGCGCGGCATTTGATCGTGAGCTTATAGCGATAGCGGCCGTTCACCATCGCCACCGCCATCGGGGCCGGGCCGAGGATGCGCAGCGGAAGGCCGGGCGTTTTGGCCGCAAGCCGGGCCAGCAGCGCGCCGAACCGCGCGGCGGCGGCAAGGGTCTCGTGCTCCTTCTCACCGTGGAACAGCGCCATGCAGATGGTGCAGAAGGGCGGGTACAGGTTCAGCCGGCGGAAGGCGATCTCCTGCCGGTAAAAGGCCGGGTAATCCTGCGCGGCCGCCAGGCAGAGCACCGGATTGTCCGGGTCCACCGTCTGGATGAGCGCGCGGCCCGGCGCGGCGGCGCGGCCGCTGCGGCCCACCACCTGGGTGACCAGGCTGAACACCGTCTCACAGGAACGGAAGCCCTGCGCGAACAGCATCTGGTCGATGCCCAAAACGCCCACCAGCGTCACCTTTTCAAAGTCGAGGCCCTTGGCCACCATCTGGGTGCCCAGCATGATGTCGTATTCCCCGGCGGCAAAGCGGCCCAGCAGGATCTCGTGGGCATCCTTTTTGCCGGTGGTGTCGAGGTCCATCCGCAGAATGCGGGCGGACGGGAAGGCCTCCTCCAGCTCCTCCTCCACCCGCTGGGTGCCGAAGCCGGTGTAGCGCAGCCGTCCGCCGCAGGCCGGGCACTGGGCGGGCGCGGGGTGGATGCTGTGGCCGCAGTAGTGGCAGAGCAGCTTTTCCTCCGCTTTGTGGTAGACCATCGGCACGCTGCACCCGGTGCATTTGAGCACCTCGCCGCACTCGGTGCACATGGCCACCGTCTGGTAGCCGCGGCGATTGAGGAGCAGGATCGACTGCTGCCCGGCCGCAAGGTTGGCGGCCAGCTCCTCCCGCAATGCGGCGCTGAGGCTGGTGGCGTTGCCGGACGAAAGCTCGGCCCGCATATCCACCAGCCGCACCGACGGCAGCGGCGTGCCGGCATACCGGCGGGGCAGCTCGAACAGCCGGATGCGCCCGCTCTGGGCGGCGTAGTAGGTTTCGGTGCTGGGGGTGGCGCTTGCCAGCAGCAGCAGCGCGCCGTGCGCCGCCGCGCGCTGGCTGGCCACCTCGTGGGCGGAATAGCGGGGGCTGGATTCCGAGTGGTAGGTGTGCTCCTGTTCCTCGTCGATGACGATGAGCCCGATGTTCTCCAGCGGCGCGAAGATCGCGCTGCGGGTGCCCACCACGATGTCGGCGCCGCCGCTCTGGATCTCGTTCCACTGCAAGAGGCGCTCGGTGTTGCTGAGGGCGGAATGCTGCACCGCCACCCGGCTGCCGAAGTGCTGGCGCAGGCGCAGGATCATCTGCGGCGTGAGGCCAATCTCCGGCACCAGCACCAGCGCCCTTCTTCCCTGCTCCAGTGTGCGGCGCAGAAGCTGCAAAAATACAAGGGTCTTTCCGCTGCCGGTGACGCCGTGCAGCAAAGCGGCGTGCGCTTTGCCGTCCAGCAGGGCGGCGAGACCCTCGTATACCGCCTGCTGGTCGGCCGACAGCTCCACCGGCCGTGCAGGCGGCAGCGGCCGGGCCGACAGCTCGGTGGCGCGGTCCACCTTGCGGCGGGTGAGCAGGCCTTTGGCGCACATGTTTTCCAGCACCGGCCGGCTGATCCCCAGCGCGGCCAGCTGGCTGGCGGTTTTGGGGCCGTCCGCCAGCACAGAAGCCGCCAGCGCCTGCTTTTTGCCCGGCTTGGGTTTCTCGGGCAGCGGCGCGGGGAGGGTGTATTCGTCCTCCGTATGGCGGGTGATGCCCTTTTTCAGCACCGGGCGTCCGTTTTCGGTGCCCGCTTTGTACTGCGCGCCGTAGGGGATCACCGCCTTCACCGCCTCGTACCAGGTGCAGAAGGTGCGCTCCTTGAGAAAGCGCACCAGCTCCATCAGCTCGCCGGTGAGACGGGAGGATTCCGGCGCAGCATCGTATATTTCCTTGAAACGGGGGTCGTCTTTCTCCTCGCGCAGCTCCAGCACCACACCCATGCGGGCGCGGCTGGCGCGCCCGAAGGGGACCAGCACCATGCTGCCGGGAAACACCCTGCCGCACAGCGCGGCGGGCAGACGGTAGGTGTAGAGACGGTCGAAGCTGAAATTTGCTCCGCTCACTGCCACCTGCGCCGTTTGGACCATGCCCGCCACCTCCTTATGTATCATACGACAGACAGGGCGGCGTTATTTCAGCCCTTCGCAGATCAGCTGGTAGATCTCCTCGGCGCACTGGTCCACCGTGTCGTTCACCACCACGCTGCTGTAATCCACGGCATACTCCATCTCCTCCACCGCGCGGGACAAGCGGCGGCGGATGGACGCCTCGTCCTCGGTGCCGCGGCTGCGCAGACGGCGCTCCAGCTCGTCGTAGCTGGGCGGGCGCACGAAGATGGTGTTGCAGTTGGGGTAGAGGCGGCGCATATTGGCGGCGCCGTCCACCTCGATCACCAGGATGACCGTGATGCCCCGCTCGATGCGGCGGTCCACCTCGGATTTCGGGGTGCCGTAGTAGTTGCCGCAGTATTCGGTGTATTCGAGGATCTCCCCGGCAGCGATCTTCTCCTCGAAGTTTTCGCGGGTCATGTAGTAGTAGTTCACGCCCTCCTGCTCGCCGGGACGTGGCGCGCGGCTGGTGGCCGACACAGACACCTCGATCTCGGGATGCAGCTGGATCAGGCGCTGGGCCACCGTGTCCTTGCCGGTGCCGCTGGGGCCGGAGATGACCACCAGATGGCGCTGCTTATTCATGTTCTTCCTCCTCCAGTTCCTCGTCTTGTGCGGTATCGGTCATGCGGTTGGCCACCGTTTCGGGCTGGATGGCCGACAGGATCACATGATCGGAGTCGGTGATGAGCACCGCGCGGGTGCGGCGGCCGTAGGTGGCGTCGATCAGGCGGCCGCTTTCCCGGGCGTCCTGCACGATGCGCTTGATGGGCGCCGATTCGGGGCTGACGATCGCCACCAGCCGCCCGGCGCTGACCAGATTGCCGAAGCCGATGTTGATGAGTTTCATGGGCGGTTCCTTTCCGGGGGCTCCCCGTTATTCGATGTTCTGGATCTGCTCGCGGATCTTTTCGATCTCGGCCTTCATGTCCACCACCAGGCGGGTGATCTCCAGATCCTGCGCCTTGGAGCCAATGGTGTTGGTCTCGCGGTTCAGTTCCTGGGTGAGGAAATCCAGCTTGCGGCCCACCGGCTCGGACAGTGCGAGGATATCGCGGTACTGCGCGATGTGGCTGTGTAGGCGCACCATCTCCTCGTCCACCGCCGTCTTGTCGGCAAAGATGGCCGCTTCGGTGAGGATGCGGCTGTCGTCCACCGCGCGGTCTGCCAGCAGCTCCTGCAGGCGGGCATAGAGCTTCTCGGTGTAGGCCGACACCCGGCCGGCGCTCAGCTGCTCGATGCGGCCCACCATCTCCTCGATGGTGCACAGGCGGGCAGACACGTCCTCCTGCAGACGGGCGCCCTCCACCCGGCGCATCTCGCAGAACTTCTCCAGCGCGGCGGCGCACACCGTCTGCACATCGCCCCACAGCTCATCCTCGTTGGTCTCGGCGCGGCGCACCGTCAGCACGTCCGCAAAGCGGGACAGGGTGGACACGGTGGTGTCGTCCTGCAAACCCAGCTGGGAACCGATCTGGGCCAGCGCGCTGCGGTAGCTCGCGGCCAGCGCGGCGTTCACCTCCACCACCGTGTCGGCGGCTTCCAGCGTTTGCAAAGTGAGGCTCAGCTCCACCTTGCCGCGGCTGATGGACGCGCCCAGCTGTTTTTTCAGCCGGTCGTCCATAAACGCGCAGCTGCGGGGCATGCGGGAAGAATATTCAAAATAGCGCGAATTTACGCTCTTGATCTCCACGGCGATGCTGCGGCCGTGCAGCACGGCCTCGGCACGGCCATAGCCGGTCATACTTGCGATCATCTGGGTGTCATCGTCCTTTCCTGGTTGGGGATTCACATAGCGCATATATAGGTATCATTTTACACGTTTTGCCAGAAGATTGCAAGCGTACTCCCCGCAGAGCACCGAGGCGAACGGGTTTGTGTTTGCCGCGGGCGGTTGACACGGGCGGCGGGCTCTGTGCGGCGGGGCAGCTTCGACCTCATCCGCCGCCTGCCGGCGGTTTGCTTCAAAAACATCCTTTTCACAAATAGAGGCGAACGGAAACCCGCTCGCCTCTGCTGTATCCCGCGCATTTCAGTCCAGATAGCCGCACAGCCCGCGCACGCTGACCTCGCCGCTGTTCAGCACCATCGGCGTGCCGTCCGGACGGCGCACCAGCAGCGAGAAATCCTCCTGAATGGCTTCGGCCGTCCCCTTCTGCATCCCCTGTGCCGTCTGCACGCACACCGCCCGGCCCACCGTGATGCTGTCGGCCCGGTAGGCCTGCCGGTATTCCTCCATGCGCGACGGCCAATCCTCCCGCATGCGGTCCAGACGGCGGATCAGCGCCGCCGCCAGCTCGGCGCGGGGGACGGTGCGGCCGATCTCCGCCGCCAGCGAGGTGGCCTGTCCGCGCACCTCGGCAGGGAGATCCTGCGGCATGGTGTTGACGTTCAAGCCGATCCCCACCACCACATACTGCACATGGCCGCTCTCGGCTTCCACCGAAAGCTCGGTGAGGATGCCCCCCACCTTTTGGGAGGAGAGGATCAGATCGTTCACCCATTTGATGCCCGGACGCACCCCGCACACCTCCTGCACCGCGTCGCACACCGACACGGCCGTCCAGGCGGTGAGCGCCGCGGTGGCGGCGGAGGCGTCGGACGGGCACAGCAGCATCGACAGATACAATCCCGTGTCGCGGGGGGAATAGAAGGTGCGGCCCCGGCGTCCCCGCCCGGCGGTCTGGCTGTTGGACAGCACCACCTGCCCGGCCGGCGCTCCCTCGATGGCCAGCTGGCGCAGACGGCTGTTGGTGGAATCCACCGTATCCAGACACAGCACCGTTTCCATCCGCCGGGCGGACAGAAAGGCCCGCAGTTCACCGGCCGACAGACAGTTGGGCGAATGGGCCAGGCAATAGCCGCGGTTGGTAGCCGAGGTGATCCGATATCCCTGTGCGCGCAGCGACTTCACCGCCGCATTCACCGCCGCCCGGCTGATGCCCAGCTGCTGGCTGATGGCCGCGCCGGACACATATCCGCCCTCCTTTTTTAATATGGCGAGCACTTCGTCTTTTGTCATCGGCCATCCCTCCTGGGTGCAGTATACCATATCCGTGCGGGGCTGTAAACGATTGTAAATCTGATTGATTTTTGCATTGACAATCCTGTGTGCGGCGTGGTATCCTCATTGTAAACTCAAAACGAAAGCAGGTTTACAATGAGAAAGACACGTGATTTGGTTTTAACGGCTTTGTTTGCAGCGCTGGTGGCGGTGGGCGCCTTTCTGCGGGTCCCGCTGCCGGCGATCCCCTTCACCTTGCAGTTCCTGTTCACTGCACTGGCCGGTATCCTGCTGGGCAGCCGGCGCGGCGCCATCAGCGTGGCCTGTTATGTGATCATCGGGCTGGTGGGTTTCCCGGTATTCACCGCAGGCGGCGGTCCCTCCTATATCTTCCATCCCACCTTCGGCTATCTGCCGGCCTTTATCGTCGGCGCATGGGTGATCGGGCGCATCGCGGAGCAGAGCCCTGCCCCTTCGGTGAAGCGGCTGCTGGCGGCTTCGCTGATCGGGCTGGCGCTGGTCCTGGTGATCGGCGCGGTCTACTACTGGATGATCTGCACCTTCTATCTGGGCACCCCGGTGGGCGCACGCGCGCTGACAGTGACCTGTTTTCTGGCGGTGCTGCCGGGAGACCTGGTGCAGTGCGTGCTGGCCGCTGTGCTGGGCAGCCGGTTGGCGCCGGTGCTGCGCAGAGGGGAGGCGGCCCGGGCATGAATGTGCAGGAGCTGAAGCAGAAGGTGCTGAACGGCGGCCTTTTGGACCGCAGCGAGGCACAGTGGCTGTGCACCGCGCCGCTGGACGAGCTGTGCGCGGAGGCCGATGAGATCCGGCGGCATTTCTGCGGCGATGCGTTCGACCTGTGCACCATCGTGAACGGCAAGTGCGGCCGGTGCAGCGAGGACTGCAAATACTGCGCCCAGTCGGCGCATTACCCCACCCATGTGGAGGAATACCCGCTGCTGTCCACCGAGGAGATCCTGCGGCAGGCCCGATACAACGCCGAGCGGGGTGTGCTGCGGTATTCGATCGTGACTTCCGGCAAGCGGCTGAGCGACGCCGAGGTGGATCGCGTCTGTGAGAGCATCCGGGCGGTGCGCCGGGAGGTGGGTATCGAGGTGTGCGTCTCCTTCGGGCTGCTGGAGGAGGAGCAGTTCCGCAAAATCAAACAGGCCGGAGCCAGCCGGGTGCACTGCAATCTGGAGTCCTCCCGCCGGTTTTTCCCCTCCGTCTGCACCACCCACACCACCGACCAGAAGATCGCCGCCCTGCAGACGGCGCGGCGTGCCGGACTGAGCGTGTGCAGCGGCGGCATCATGGGGCTGGGCGAGACGATGGACGACCGCATCGACATGGCGCTGGAGCTGCGGCAGCTGGGCGTGAAATCGGTGCCGGTGAATTTTCTGAATCCCATTCCCGGCACTCCCTACGCGCACAACCCGCCGCTTTCCGACGCAGAAAAGCGGCGCATCATCGCCATCTATCGCTTTTTGCTGCCCGACGCCTCCATCCGTCTGGCCGGCGGGCGCGGGCTGATGGCAGACAAGGGGCGCGCCTGTTTTGCGGGCGGCGCCAACGCGGCGATCTCGGGCGATATGCTGACCACCGCCGGCATCTCGATCCATACCGACAGGCTGCTGCTGGACGAGTTGGGATACCGTCCCCAGCTGTGGGACAAATAAAACCGGGGCGTACCTTCCGCACAGGAGGGCACGCCCCTTTCTGATTGCCAAAAGGCACTGCCGAAGCCTCTCAGACCGGCAGCGCGTTTGCGCCTCGTTCCCTACCTATTCCGTGTTCCCTCTTCCCTCCAAACATCCTGAGAAAAGGGCCGAAGAGGCAAGAGGGAATCGGGAAGAAGGAAAAAGGAAAAATCCCGAACGCACTCGCATTCGGGATTATTGGAGGTTCCGGGCGGATTTGAACCGCCGCATAAAGGTTTTGCAGACCTCTGCCTTACCACTTGGCTACGGAACCATATTGGTGGAAGTTAACGGGCTCGAACCGCTGACCCTCTGCTTGTAAGGCAGATGCT
>NHCFR00700__coassemble_1138_pt1 | contig 26871 bp, 25 predicted proteins | sample NHCFR00700__metabat2_high_PE_054 | metagenome-assembled genome bin NHCFR00700
TGCATACATAGTCGGGCAGCCCATCCAAAAAGCCGGTTTCCGCATAACGCGATGCATAGCAGCAGTTGCATATGTTTCGGCTTTTGCAAGACAGGCAGGTGTTGTTTACAGGAGGTAATTTCACCTCCAGAGGGAAACGTTCCCAGGCTGTGTGGAATCCTTGCCCGCGAGCGTCTGTGTGGAATACCCCCAACATTTGACAGCCCAAAAGCTGTCCGTCCCATGAGATCACATAGTCCCGCATCCCGGCATCGCAGCCAAATAAGGTCAGGCGCGGCTGGAATGCATCATCTTCGCTTACGTTCACATGCTCAAGCAAAAGGTTCCGCTCATCGTAACGGTCGCCCACATACTGCTTGATGAGATTGATCCCCCGCCGGAATGCCAGCCGCACGTTGTCTTCCGGGTCCAGCCGGCAGCTTTCCACGTCGGCACAGGCGCCTCGCACCGCTTTGGTGACCATGCGGGCCTGGGTCACCCGAAATTCTTTCCCGAACTCCCGCTGTACCAATTCGTCGATGGCGTCCGCATCGGCATAATTGTCCTTTATGATCGTGGTGCGGAATTCCAGCACCGACGGCAGCGTCTGCAATTGGTGAATCCCGGCAATGGTGCGCGCAAAGGCCGCTGCATCGCCGCACACCTTCCGGTAGGTCTCGGGCGACGCGCCGTAGATGGTCACGCCGATCTTGTGCGGCGGATATCTGCGGAGCGTTTCCATCACCTTCGGCGTCACCAGCGCGGCGTTGGTGTACAGGGTGATCAGAAACCCCTGCTGGTAAACGCCCTCCCAGATCTCGCAGAAATCCGGGCGCAGCAGCGGTTCACCGCCGGTGATCAGCAGGTTCACCGTCCCTGCCCGGGCCGCCTGGCGCGCCATCTCGATCCACTCGTCCGCCGTCATCTCTTCGGCCAGCAGGCGGGCGTTTTCGCTGTCGGCGTGGCGGAACAGGCACATCTTGCAGTGCAGGTTGCAGCGCACGGTGAGCTCGAATGTCCCGTTCACCGGGATGCGGCGCGGCATCTCGGCCAGGCGCTGTGCGCCGGGTGGAATGGCGGGTGTTTCGCTTGTCACGGCGCCACCACCATTTCATGCTGCACCAGCAGCTCCAGGAATTCCTGCACGTCTGCGCGGGCCTGTTCGGGCGCGATCCCGTAGGCGCTCTGCAGCGCAGCGGCCAATTCCGCGGCCGTTTTGGGCTGCGCCAGTGTCTCCCACAGGAGCGAGGCGCTGGGATTCAGCTCTATGTATCCGTTGAAATTGGCGATGTTTCCCCCCACCGAAATCAGCACATCCATGTCTGCCACTTTGCGGTGGATGTAGTGGGAGGAGGCCTGATAGACCGGCCCCGGCGGCGCTTCAGACGCCCCGCTGGGACAAAAAACGTCCTTGGAAGGGGGACAATTGTTTTTAAACGGATGAGACATACGATTCCCCCTTCTATAGAGTTGTGACGGAAACTGCCATCGATTTGATAGGCAATTTCACTGATACTATTATAAGCGAATTTCTGTCGATTGCAAGCGAATAAAAAATTATGTTGCCGCTGCATCTGCCGAACGGCAAAAAAACACAGCCCGGCACAGGATATGCTCGCCTGTGCCGGGCTGTGCGGCCCTGATTCAGTTTTTGATCACACGCCCGGAGCCGTCCTGCTGTTTGCCGGTTTCCCGCAGCTTGTCCTGCTGGGCGTAGTGGCTGTAATGGCTGTAGCGCCAGTAGCGGCCGTATCCGTAGCCATAGCCGTATCCGTAGTCGTAGCCGCGGCTGTGGCGCTTGCCTTTGGCGCTCTGGTCGCTGTTGAAGACGTAGCCCAGCATATGGATGCCGCTGACGTCCAGCGCCTGGATGCCGGCCCGGATGCGCTTCATCTTGGTGTAGTCGTACCGCACCACATACAGCGCCGCGTCCACATACCGCGCCATCAGCGAGGCGTCGGCCAGCAGCTGGGCCGGGGCGGTGTCCAGGATCACGATGTCCGCCTGCTCGCGCAGCTTGCCGATCAGTTCCTCCATCTGGGTGCGGCCCAGCAGCAGGGCGTCCGCCTTGCTGGGCTTGCCGCCGTACAGCACCCGCAGCACATTGCTGCTGTCCACGCTCACGTCGCACAGCGCCGTGTCCAGCTCGGTCTCGCCGCGCAGCACCTGCCCCAGGCCGGGGTGCTCGTCGGTGCTGCCCAGCACGTGCGCCAGCGACGGGTTGCGCGCGTCGCAGTCCACCAGGATCACCTTTTTGCCCTGCCGCGCCAGCGCGACGGCCAGGTTGGCCGCGATGGTGGTCTTGCCTTCGCCCGGCACCGAGCTGGTCACCATCAGGGTCTTATAGCCCTTTTCCTCCATCTCGCGGGCCACGCGCATGCGCAGCTTGCGGATGGATTCCAGATAGGTCTCGGGCACATGGCTGTTCAGAATGCACAGCGGAGCGCCGTTTTTCTTTTTGCGCTTTTTGCCGCGCACATAGGTGATGCTGGCCAGGCGGCTCAGGTTCACCTGCTTTTTCAGCTGGTCGGTCGACTGCACGGTGCGGTGGGACAGCACATACACGCACAGGATCACCAGCGCCAGCACAAGGCCCTGCACCGCGCCCCGCTTATAGGAGCCGCGGATGACGACCTCCTTCTGGGTGTCGGTGGGCACGCCGGTCTCGTCCAGGATCTCCAGAGTGGTCTGGCCGAACACGAACTCGCCCACCTGGGGATAGCACTCGATCATCGCGTGCAGCAGGTCGTAGGCCGCCTGCGGGTCGGACGAGGTGGCCGAAACGGTCAGCAGGTTGGTGCCCTCCTCGGCGGTCACGCTCACGCTGCCGGGCAGCGCGTCCAGCCCCATATAGTCGGCCACCACGTCGGCCAGCACGCCGCTGGTGAGCACATACGGAAAGACGGTGGCCATCTGCTCGGCCGATTTGGAGTCCATATATCCGCCGCCGCCGCTGACGGTGGTCACCGACATGGTGGCCGACGCCACATAGCTCGGCGTGTAGCTGCTGCTGGTGGCGAAATAGGAGCGCAGCGTGCAGGCCACCACCACGACCAGCAGCAGCACCCACAGCTTTTTCAGCCCATACAGAAAATCCGCCACGATGTGGAGCAGGTCGATCTTTTCCGGCTGGGAAGACGGGCGGCTGTCCTCCCGTTCATATCTCTCACTCATTGCTGTTCCCCTCTGTCGTTGGCGTACTGTGCGTACGCGCCGTATCCATACCCATACCCGTAGCCGTAGCGGCCGGCATAGCGGCCCACCGTCTGGGCGGTGAGGTTTTCAAACGACTGCACGCGGTTCAGCACAACGCCCACCACATGGCAGCCCACCTCGCGGAAATGGTCCAACACATCGTTGATGTCCTCGGCCAGCATGTAGTTCTGGCGCACCACCAGCAGCACCTCGTCGGCGTACCGGGCAAACAGCTCGGCGTCGCCCAGCGGCCCGGCCGGCGGCGTGTCGATCACCACATAGTCCACCAGGCGGCGGCAGGTTTTCAGCAGCTTTTCGATGTTGCCGCTCTGCAGCATGTCGGTGGACATCGAGTAGCAGTTGCGCCCGCCCATGAAGTAGAGGCCGCCGATGTCGGTTTTGGTGATGATCTCGTCGGAAAAGCGCCCGCTCTTGAGGTATTCGCCCAGCTCGTTCTTGTCCTGGGTCTCGATGCCCAGGATCAGGAACTGGGACGGGCGGCGCAGGTCGCCGTCGATCAGCAGCACCTTTTTGCCGCGCTGCACCAGGCTGATGGCGATGTTGGCCGCCACGGTGGACTTGCCCTCGTTCTCGGACACGCTGCTCACCACCAGCACCTTGCTGTGGTGTTTTTCCATCTGGTATTCCAGCTTGGACACAAACTTGCGGTAGCTCTCCACGAACCCGAAGCCGGCCAGCGGCTGGCTCACCAGCAGGGCCTTTTTCTGCTTCTGGAACAGCTCGCGCAGGTTCTTGGCCTTGGGCTCATACACCAGCGCGCCCAGGCTGCGGGTGTCGAGCTTCGCCTCCACGTCGTCCTCCTGCTTGACGGTGTCGCGGAAGAAGGACAGCAGGCCGAACAGCGCCGCCAGCGCCGCGGCCGCCGCCAGGAAGGCCAGCTTCATGGCGCGGGAGGTGTTCAGCGGGTTGGAGGGATACAGCGGGATCTCCGGCTCGTCCAGCGGCTCCAGCACGGCGTTGCCCAGCGAGAAATAGGACACCTGCGCGTAGTTGTCCATGACGGCGTGGATGGTGTCGAACGCTTCGCGCGGCGAGGAGGAGGACACCGACAGCTCCAGCAGGTTGGTGTTGGGGATGACGTTGCTGGTGATGGCAGCGTCGATGGAATCCACCTCCAGCTCCTCGCACAGGATCTTGTTGAGGGCCGAGCTTTGCAGGATCTTCTGGAAGGTGCCGGCCATCTCGCTGGCGCTGTTGAGGTCGGCGTAGGAGCTGGCGCCCACCCGGCTGGACACCGCGAAGGTGGCCGAGGTGGTGTAGGCGGGCTGCCAGCGCAGGCTCAGCACGGTAGCCGCCAGCATCGCCGCCGCCAGCGCGCCCAGCAGGATCACCCACCAGTTCACCAGAATATCGCGCACCAGCGTGAACGGCTCCAGCCGGCTGGTCTGCAGTATCTCGTTGAAGTTTTCGTCTTTGTTCATCGTTTTACTCCTCTACCACTACCACCAGTTTGGTCACGGCGGTAATATCGTCGTCCGATGTGTAGGAATATTCCACGGTATAGATGCCGGGGGTGGCGGCGTCCGCCGTGTTGTTCACGGTGATGTCGCTGCGCTCGATGCCCATCACACCGCCGGCAGAGGGGATGTCCTCATCCTCGTCCTCGTCCTCGTCGTCATCGGTCACGGTGCTCTCGGGGAACAGATAGGTCTGGCTGCCGCGCATCACGCCGCACAGGAACTGCATCGGGTCGATGCCCTGGCCCACCTTGGTGTAGGCGATGTACTGGGAGAGCATGGGGTAGTATTTGCCGCTCTCGTCGGGGTCGGTGGAGTCGATCACCGCCATCTCCAGCGGCACGGTGACGGTGTCGCCCGCGCTGTTGCTGACCTGCGCCGTGATGGGGTAGTTGCCCGCGTCGCCCACATAGGCGCCGCTGTTGACCGACACCCGCACCTTGTTGGAGATGTCGCCGTCCAGCACGTCCTCGGCGCGCAGCGAGGCGGAGGGGTCGAACTTTTCCAGCTGGTTGATGTCCACCCGCAGCGGCTCGTCCAGCCAGATGCGGGGCGGCTGGTAGTCGGTGTACTGCACGGTGCGGCTGTAGGTGGCAAAGTTGTTGGCGCTGTCGAACACCACATAGTCCACCGTCCGCCTGCCCTGCGCGGCAAACCGCGAGAGGGCGGACACCCGGATGGCGGCGGTGAGGTCGCCGTCCACGTTGTCCTGCGCGGTGATGCCTTCCAGCAGTTTGCTCTCGTCGTCCTCCACACTCAGCTGAAGGGTGTCCTGGCTGCACTGGATGGTGGGCGGGGTGGTGTCCTTGCCGCGGTCTGCAAACAGGGTGAGCCACCCGTAGGCAATGGCGGACAGCAGGAACACAGCCACCACAGCGATGCGTATCTTTCTCATTGTTGCTGCTCCTTTTTACTGTGCTGATTCATCGAAGGGAACGGCCCGGAACGTCACCGGGTCCTCGCCGCGGCACAGGCGTCGCGGGTTGGTGAAAAACAGATGCTCTATGTATGCGGGGGGATAGTCGGCCGCCAGCATGTCGAACACGTCGGCCATATACGGGGTGCGCATGACCGGCGTGTGGGCGTCGCTGGCGATGGCGGTGATGAGGTTGTGGTCCAGAAGGCGCCAGGCGGTGCGGGCGGCGTGGGAGCCGAACCGACCCACAAAGCTGCCCTTGTTCGCCTGCACGGCATAGCCCAGCGCCTGCCATTCAAAGACGATCTGCGGGTCGTCCTGCACGAACAGGTACCGCTCGGCGTGGGCCACCACCGGGCGCATCCCGGCCTCGGCCACCCGGGCCAGCACATGGCGGGCAAAATCGGGGTCCTCCACAAACTCGAACTCCACCAGAAGATTGCGGGTGCGGTTGAGGCCCAGCAGTTTCCCGTCGGCGATCAGCCGGGGCAGCGACTCGGTGGCGAACACCTCCATGCCCGGCAGCAGCGTCAGCGGGATGCCCTCCTGCCGGATGGCCTCCTGCGCCAGTGCAAAGGCCTGCCAGTATTCCTCGCCCAGATAGTTCTCGTAGACGCCGGGAATATTGCAGTGGGGGGTGGCCACGATCATCCGGGTGCCGCTGCGCGCGGCCAGGTCGGCCATGGCCAGCGTGTCGTAGACGGCGCCCGCCCCGTCGTCCAGGCCGGGCAGGATATGGCAGTGGATGTCCACCACAGGCGCGCCCCCCTTTCCCCTTTTATTCGCGCATTCTATTATACCATGAAGCGCAAGCGAAATGGTATAATTTTTCTATCTTTTTCGGCTGCCCCGCAAGGGGCGAGAAAAAGAGCATTCAAATAAGGCGGTATAATGGCCGCCCTGCGGCCATTATACCATAAATAATGCAAGCGGCACAACCGCCCCGATTTGTCAGAACGGTCGGTGTTTGTACACAAAGCCGTATGCGCGGCTGATCGCGGGGCGCAGCGGCAGCAGGCGCGGCCAGACGTGCTCGAAAAATTCCCACCAGAAATCGCCCGGCTGCATCCAGCGCCCCTTGCGGCAGACCCTGCCCACCAGCGCGAACACGTGGTCGGGCGAGAGGGGGCCTTCGATCTCGGTCTGCCCGTCGCCCACCAGATACAGGCCCTCGGGGCGCACCTTGTGGATGCGGTGCATCACGAACTGGCCGCTGTCGCGCTGGTAAAAGACCATATCCCCGGCCCGCAGCTCCCGGTGGGGGGCGGCGAAGGTGATGAGGTCGCGGTCGTGCGCCAGAAAGGGCGACATACTGCTGCCCACGATGCGCATCGAGACGGTCCGCCCCTCCCGCACCGCGTCGCGCAGCAGGCTCACATAGCCGCGGGTGTCGAGTGTTTGCTGTTCCATGCTTCCTCCTGTCAGAAGTCCATCGCCATCCGGCTCGACTCCTCCTCGCTCAGCGCGGTGACGCGGGTGTCCATCACGCGGTAGACGCGCTGGCAGAGGTTCAGCACGCTGGGGCGGTGGGTGGTGACGATGCAGGTCTTGTTGGGATGCCGCTGCACGATGTTGCGCAGCACGGTGCGCTCGGTGGTCACGTCCAGCGCGCTGGTGGCCTCGTCCAGCAGCAAGATGGGCGCGTCGCGCAGCACCGCGCGCGCGATGGCGATGCGCTGGGCCTGCCCTTCCGACAGCCCGCGCCCCCGCTCGCCCACCGGCGCGTCGATGCCGCCCGGCAGCTTCTGCACGAAATCCCACGCGCAGGCGATCTTGAGCGCCTCCACGATCTCCTCGTCGGCGGCGTCCTCCTTCACCACCCGCATGTTCTCCGCGATGGTGCCGGACAAGATCGTGTTGCCCTGCGGCACATAGGCGAACAGGTGGCGGGTCTCGGTGTTCATGGGCACCGCTTCGCCGTCCGCCTCCAGCAGCACCTCGCCCTCCTGCGGGCGGATCAGGCCGAGGATCAGGCGGATCATCGTGGTCTTGCCCTCGCCGGACGGCCCCACCAGCGCCACGATCTCGCCGGGGTTCGCCTCAAAGGCCGAATCGGTGATCACCCGGGCGCCGGCCTTGTAGGAGAAGGTGGTGCCCTTCATGCGCACCGTGAAGCCCTGCCCGGCGAACCGGTCCATCCGGCTGCTCTCGGGGATGTGCACCTCGCGCGGCAGCTGCACCAGCTCGCGGATGCGGTGGGCCGACACCGAGCTGTTCAGGAAGGACGGGATGATGCTCACCACGCTGCTGAACGCGCTGGACAGCTTGCTGCGCTGCTGCAGAAACAGGGTCATGGTGCCGTAGGTGATGCCGCCGGTCCACAGGCGGAACAGGCAGTAGCCAAAGGCCGCGAACTGCACCAGCGTGCCCACCACCGACATCAGGATGTTGGTCTTGATCGAGAACAGGTTGTATTTCAGGCTCACGTCGCGGAACTTGCCCTGCCACCAGCGCAGCTTTTTGCTGTAGTGGGGCGCCACGCCGAAGGACTTGATGGTGTCGAAGTTGTAGAAGGTGTCCACCTCGAAGCTCATCATGTCGCTGCTCATCTCGCGCATCTTCTTGTTGTATTCCCGCTGCTTTTTCAGCACAAAGCGGGACATCAGCAGCATGAAGGGCGCGGTGCCCAGCGCGAACAGCGCCATGATCCAGTCGTAGTAGAGGATGACGAAGAAGGTGGCCGCGAAGTTGTAGACGGCGATGAGGATGGAGGGCAGCCAGCTGATGGCGTTGCTGCTGACGGTGCCGATATCGCCGTTGAAGCGGTTGAGGATGTCGCCGCTGGGGTAGTCGTTGAGGGCCAGCCAGTCGGCGTCGACGATCTTGTCGAAGATGTCGGCCTGGATGTCGTTGTTGATGGCGATGTTCAGCTTGGCGGTGATGCGGCTGATGAGGCTGCCGAATACCAGGCTGAACACCGTACTGCCCACCATCACCGCGATCATGACCCACAGACGGCTGGAATCGTGGCCGGTGATGATGTCGATGATGTACTTGCTGGCCACGCTGCTCACAAGGCTCAGCGTGGTGCTGAAGATGCCCAGGAACAGATAGAAGGCGATGGCGCCCTTGTAGCGCGCGCTGTAGGAAAAGATCCATTTCCAGTCGTCCACGATCTCGCCGAAGGTGCCGTCCTTCCAGCGGCGGACGAGCGTCTCCAGCGAATCGAAGGAAATGCCCTTGTGCTGGTTGTTCTGTTCTTCCATGATGCTCTCCTTTTGCGGGGTCTTATTCGGCGGGATACAGCGCCTGTGCCAGGCAGTCCACCGCCTGCTGCGAGATGGTGCAGCCCAGCTCGAACACCGGCACCTGCCCTGCCAGCTGTTCGATCAGCCCGATGGTGCGCAGATGGGCGGCCTGGTTCCAGCGGTTGGCGGTGATCTGGGTGTAGAGCAGGGCAAAGGCCCGGGCCGGATGCAGCCGCTGCACCGTGTTTTCGGGCGCCTGCCGCAGCATCACGATGGCGTGGATGGGCAGCGCGCGCAGATGGCAGATCTTCGAGCTGCCGCACACCGGCCAGCCCTGCGCCGTCCACACGCCGCCCGGGCAGGCCAGCAGCGCGCGGTCGCCGTTCACGGTGTCGGCGCCGCGATACTGCTCCCACAAACCGGCCTGCGTGCTCTTGCCGGTGCCGGACGGCGCCGAAAACAGGATGGCCTTCCCGTTGTAGTGGACATACGCGCAGTGCAGCACCATGCCGCCGCGCTCGATCATCCGGCGTTCCAGCGCCAGCAGCGAGACGAACATGGTGTCGATGCGCAGGCTGTCCAGCTTTTCGGGCGTCACGGAGATGCGGGCGTGTGCGGCGTCGGTCTCCCGGTAGCAGGCGTAGAACTCGGTCTCCCCGCGGACATTCAGAAGCCGCCCTTCCCCGCCCGGCGTGGAAAAGACCGCGAGGTCGGGATGGCGCACGAGGATGGTTTCCGGCCGGGGCAGTTCATCGGCCACCTCGATGTCGTAGGTGAACTGCACGGGGCGGCCGTCGTCGGCGGCGAACTGCAAAAAGTTGGCGGGGGGCTGTATCTCGTCGGGGCAGCGCAGCCGGAACACGAACTCCCCGATGCAAAATGTCTTATCCATTTTCCAGATCCTCCTGCTGCAAAAGGCGCAGCGTCTCGGCGGCATAGCGGCACATATACCGCGGCACGGCATCATAGCGGCCCTCCTCCAGCAGCGCGCTGGCCGCGCAGGTGCGGCACAGATGCCGCAGACTGCACACCGAGCACTGAGGGCTTATGCGTATTGTATCACATTCCTGCACGATTTTCTCCCAGGCGGCGGAAAATCCCAGCGAAAACACCGGCACCGAGGGGCTGGAGAGGATCACGCAGGGGCGCATCTCGCCCTGCCAGTTGATGGTGAAGGAGCAGCTGCCGGCCATGCAGGTCATCCGGCCGGGTTCGGCCGGGCCTTCCGGGGTCTGCCGGGCGCGCTGGATGCTCTGCTGCACATACTGGGGCCACAGTTCCAGGCCCATCTCCTCCCGCAATGCCTCGACTCGTGCGGCGGCAGCCTGTTCGGGGTCCAGCCGGGACTGCATCGCAAAGGGCTGGGTGCGCTCCCGGGCGGCGGGCATCATATAGGTGTCCACCCGTACCGGGGCGTCCAGTTCTTTGCCAAGGGACAACAGAGGTAGCAAATCTTCGCGGTTGGACTTAGCCAGACTACCGCCAATTTTTACATCGATCTTCCGCTCGCGCAGCAGGCGGATGGCCCGGGTCACCTTTTCAAAGCCGCCCGGATAATGGCACAGGTTTGCATAGGTGGTTTCATTCACGCCGTAGAGGGTGATGTTGATGCGGCGGGGCTTGTGGGCGGCGAAGAAATCGGCCCATTCCTCGTCGATCAGGGTGCCGTTTGTGTTGATGGAGAGGATAAATCCCAGCTGTTTCAGGCCCAGATACAGCTCTTTGAAGCCGGGATACAAGAGCGGCTCGCCGCCGGTGAGAAGCAGGAACAGCACGCCGGCCTTCTGCATCTGGCGGCCGATCTCCAGCCATTCCTCCGCCGTGCGCAGACGGCCCTGCCGCTCCATCTCCTCGCGGCTCAGGCGCACATAGCACATGTCGCAGTTCATGTTGCACAGCGGCAGCAGCTCGATGCTGCCGTTGGCCGGGACATGTTTTTGGCAAGCGTTGGCCAGCAGCATCTGTTCGACGTTGGAGAATTCGCGGACATCGTGCATACGGGAAGCTCCTTTCAGAACGGAAAAAGGCAACAAAAAACCGGCACCCCAGCCGGGGTCTGCCCCGCAGAGGTGTCGGTGTGCAATTGCTGTAAATAAAGGCCTGTGAAAAATCAGGACTTAGCGGTCTCCCAGCTATCCATATCCAGGTTCTCGGTGCAGTGGGTGTTGTCGTTGTCGGGACCACGCCACACGATAACAGGGGTGGTCTCGGTGCCGCCAAACCAGCTGCTGGTCACATAATAGCCGTCCAGGAAATCGTCGGTGGTTTTGGCCTCGTGGGTAGTACCGCAGGCGTGGTAGCCGCTCAGATATGTATCGCCGCCCCACCAGTCAGTCTGCAGACCGGGCTTGCCGTTGGTCTCCAGATACACGTCACCGCTTTCACCGCCGCCGGCATCGCACTTGAACTTATAAACCTTGTTCAGGTCGCCGCAGGCTGCCACATACTCGTTGGCCACAAACTGTTGCACAACCGTCTGGGGCTGTACCCATACATTCTTCGTCATTGTGTTATTCCTCCTTTAATAATCCATACCGTACGTATTCCTGGATAAAACTGCAAACGCCCGAAACAATCTCCTCGCGGGGGCCTTCATACGCCCCCACCGCCGCGTCGATGGCTCCCTGCACTGTGGTGGGCGTCTGAAAGAGCTGCCACAAAAACCGGCAGGTCTCGTTCAGCGAAAGCACGGTGTTCTCGAACACACCCGCGTCGCTCAGCGGAACCAGCACGGCTTCGCCGCCGATCTCCCGCAGCAGAAAGTTGGGATTTGCCGCATATCGCTTTTCCATGGTTTGCTCCAACAGCATCCCCCTCCCCTCCAAGAGGCAACACCACTTGTCGTCTCTTCTTTATCTTAACACATTTTCTATCATTGTCAACGGGGTTTTCTGTAAAATTTTTTGCACAGTTGTCTATCAGATTGATGCACGGGGCAAATTGTACAGTCCCAGCCCGTCAGACGGCCGGATTTTCGGCGCTTTGCCCTCACAGAGACACGGCTGGTGTTTTCCGCTCCTGCGCCGGGCTGCTCTCGTGCAGCCCCAGCATATCCATCGTCTGCACCACGATCTGCCGCTTGTCGAACATGGCCTCCATCCGGCGGCGGGCCGCGCAGCCCATCTCGTCCAGCTCGGCCATCGTCTTGCCCATCATCAGCTCCATCTTGTTGTAGAGCATATCCGCGTTTTTGGGGGTGCACAGATAGCCGGTGCGGCCGTCCTCCACCGCCTCCCGGCAGCCGGGGATGTTGTTGGTGATCACCGGGCGGCCCATCGCCGAGGCCTCCAGCAGCACGTTGCTCATGCCCTCGTGCCAGGAGGGCAGCACCACCACGTCGGCCAGCTTGTAGAAGGGGCGCGGGTCGGTCTGGAAGCCGTGGTATACCACCGCGCCCTCCTCCTGCAGCTGCTTGACGGTGGAGGCATACTCCTCCTCAAAGAAGCCCACGATGTCCAGCACCGCCCGGCTGCCGTATTTGCTGCGCAGACGGCGCATGGCCTCGAACAGCTCATCCACGCCCTTTTCCCGCATGATGCGCCCGATGAACAGGAAATGCCGGGTATCGGCCTGCTCCTCCGAGCGGTTCCGGTGGGGCAGATATGTATACCGCTCCAGGTTCACACCGGCGCCGTTGAGAATACGGATGCGGCTGGTGCGCACCAGATGCCGCGCCGCGAACTCCTGCGCGTTGGTGGAGTTTTCAAAGAACACCACCTGCACCCGGCCGAAGGCAATCCGGTACAAAAGGCCCACGAACTGCGCCAGCACCTTTTTCTGGAAGGCGGTGCCCAGCCCCTGCACGTTGGCGCAGTAGGGGATGCGCCGCAGGCGGCACAAAAGCCCCGCGTAGATGTTCGGCTTGATGGAATAGGTGATGACCTTGTCCGGCTTTTCGCGCTTGAGCAGCTTATTATAAAAGGTAAGCAGCTTGAGGTCGGTGAAGGGATTGATGCTGCGGCGGTCCAGGTTGGTTTTCACACAGCGGCAGCCCATCGCCTCGAAATCGTCCTCGTGGCCCACAAAGGGCATGCTGAGCACCACCTCGTAGTCCTGCACCAGCTGCTCGATCAGTTCGCGGCGGAACTGGTAGAGCATATAGGAGTGGTTGGTGCAGATGAGGATCTTTTTCTTTTTTTCGGCGGCGGCCATCGCGCCGGTGCCGCCCTCCACCACGCCCTCGCTTTTCAGCACCACCCGCACGGTGCGCACAAGGCAGAACAGATCCAGCCGCAGGCCCACGTGCTGGGCATATATGCCGTCGTAGCGCGCTTTCTGCGGGATGGGCAGCTCGTCGCGGCCCAGCACCTGCGCCAGGCCCGTGATGCCCGGGCGCACGAAGTTCGCGCCGTAGCGGTCGCGCTCGGCCATCAGGTTCTCCTGGTTGTACAGCGCCGGGCGCGGGCCGATGAGGTTCATGTCCCCTTTCAGCACGTTGAACAGCTGAGGCAGTTCGTCCAGGCTGGTGCGCCGCAGGAAACGCCCGGCCCGGGTGATGCAGGCGTCCGAGTTCTGCAAAAGATGGGTGGGCATGTCGTGCGGGGTGTCGGTGTACATGGTGCGGAATTTGTAGATGGGGAAAAAGCGGTAGCTGCCGTCATCGGCCGACCGCGCCACCCGTTTCTGCACAAAGAACACCGGCCCCCGGCTGTCCAGCACGATCCACAGCGACAGGGCCAGGAACACCGGCGACAGCAGCACAAGCCCAAGCAGCGCACAGAGAAAGCTCGCCGCCCTCTGCACGCCCATATACAGCCGCTGTCCCCGCGTGAAGCCGGGATGGTATAGGGTATTGCGTTCCTCCACACGATAGTTATCCATGATTTTCCACGCCCCGCATGCGATATTCCGGCACGATCTGCTGGATCGCCTGCCGGATGTCTCTGGTTTCGTTGTATGCCATGTCGATCAGACGCTGAATCTGCCCGCACATGGCCTGTGCATTGATCTCGCCCATCCGCACCACGAAGATGCGGTCGTTCTCGGTGCGGACCAGGTTCTTCTCGTCGATCAGAAGCTCCTCATACAGCTTTTCGCCGGGCCGCAGGCCGGTGAATTCGATCTTGATATCCTGGTCGGGCACATGCCCGGACAGGCGGATCATCTTTTTTGCCATGTCCAGAATCTTCACCGGCTTGCCCATGTCCAGGATGAAGATCTCGCCGCCCCGGGCGTAGGCGCCGCACTGCAGCACCAGGTTCACCGCCTCGGGGATGGTCATGAAATAGCGGATGATGTCCGGGTGTGTGACGGTGACCGGGCCGCCCTCCTTGATCTGCTTGGAGAACAGCGGGATCACGCTGCCGTTGCTGCCCAGCACGTTGCCGAACCGCACCGCCGCGTATTCGGTGCTCGACAGCTGGTTGAACGCCTGCACGATCAGCTCGCACATCCGCTTGGATGCGCCCATCACGTTGGTGGGCCGCACCGCCTTGTCGGTGGAGATCAGCACCATCCGCTTGACCTTGTATTTGTCGGCCGCCGCCGCCACGTTGAAGGTGCCCAGCACGTTGTTCTTGATGGCCTCGTTGGGGCTGTCCTCCATCAGCGGCACATGTTTGTGCGCCGCCGCGTGGTAGACGATGTCCGGCCGGTAGGCTGCAAAGATGTCCTCCATGCGCTTTTTGTCGCGCACCGACGCGATGAGGGTGACGAGGTCGAGGTCGGGGTATTCCCGCTTCAATTCCATCTGGAGGTCGTAGGCGTTGTTCTCGTAGATGTCCACCAGAATCAGCTGCCGCGGATTGTGCAGCGCCACCTGCCGGCAGATCTCGCTGCCGATCGAACCGCCGCCGCCGGTGACCAGGATCACCTTGCCGCCGATGTATTCGGTGATCTTGTCCATCCGCAGCTGGATGGGGTCGCGCCCCAGCAGGTCCTCGATGCACACGTCGCGCAGCATCGACACGTCGATCTCCTTGTTCACCATCTGGTAGATGCCGGGCAGGATCTGCACCTTGCAGGCGGTCTCCTGGCAGATCTCCAGCAGGTCCCGCTGGCTCTCGGCCGACAGGGTGGGGATGGCGATGATGATCTCCTCGATGCCGTATTTTTTGGCGTATTCGGGGATGGCCTCCTTGGGGCCGAACACCGGGATGCCCTGCAGGTAGGTGCCCTGCTTCCGGGGATCGTTGTCGATGATGCAGGGGATCTTGCGGTTGAGGTGCTGGCTGTTCTTCATCTCGCGCACCAGCATGTAGCCGGCCGCGCCCGCGCCCACCACCATCGTGACGATGGGCTTGGAGTGGGCGAAGTTCTCGTGGTTGCGCAGCGCGATGCTGAGAAAGCGGTAGGAGAAGCGCGGCAGGATGATGCAGAAGGACAGCAGCAGCGTGTAGATGTAGATGTAGCTGCGGGGCATGGGGCAGTCGAGCAGCCACATGCCTATGTACTGCAGAGCCGAGGACGACAGAATGGCGATCACCGCATTGCGCAGCTCCACGATGCTGGCGAACCGCCACAGGCTGGTGTACAGCTTGCAGGCCGCGTTGATCGCCACCGTGCAGGCCACGTTGATCCACATGTAGGTGTGCAGCGACTGCCAGAAAACAGGCAGGATCTTCGTGAAGCTGAAATCGAACCGCAGCCACAAAGCCCCCACCATGCAACAAATGACCAGCGTGATGTCCAACAGCAGCAAAGCCGCACTCTTCAGCAGCGCTTCCTTGCTGTGGTAGAAGCGAGACGCCTGCCTGTGCATACAATAACCCCTTTTCCCGTTCCGAAAGATCGAATTCGGCACATGATTCCGATATTTCTACCATTATAACACAAAACCCGCCAAAACTGTATACAAAATCCGCCCGCGAAACAGTTTTGTAACCTTTCAAAAGATGGAAAAAGAGGAGATATATGGACAAAAAACAACTATGGTGTGTGGTTTCTCTGCGTTTGTGCAGGATGTGCAAAAATGAGTAAATTTTTTGTAAAATCATCCAAGGAAACACGGTGGGCGCGGCAGAAAAGCAGCCGTGCAGGCCGGCTGTTCGAGCGGGGCCGCACGGCTGCGCGCAGGGGGAAGGGAGGGGGCGGCGGTCAGTTCTGGTCGCGGCTGTGGGCCACCAGCGCCATCAAAAATCCAGCCAGCAGCGAGGCGGTGATGCCGCCCGCCGCGGCGGCCAGCGGGCCGGTGAGCACGCCGATCAGCCCGTGCAGCTCCACCGCGCGCACGGCGCCCTGCGCCAGCGTGTGCCCAAAGCCCAGCAGCGGCACCGACGCCCCCGCCCCGGCAAATTCCACCAGCGGCTGGTATACCCCCGCCGCCGACAGCACCACCCCCGCCACCACATAGCCCACCAGGATGCGGGCCGGGGTGAGCGCGGTGAGGTCGATCAGCAGCTGGCCGATCACGCACAGCCCGCCGCCGACCACGAATGCCCACAGATAGTTCATAGCTCCTCCTTTGGCCCTGCGGCCAGTTCCACAAGATGCGACACCGCCGGGATGCTCTCGCCCTGCTGGACGGTGGTGCTGCTCATCAGCGCGCCGGTGGCGGCCACCAGGATGCGCCGCATCTCGCCGGTGCGCAGCGCGGGCAGCAGGCGTCCCGCCAGCACCGACGCGCAGCACCCGCAGCCCGATCCCCCCGCCTGCACCGGCTGGCGGGCGCGGTCGAAGATCAGCAGGCCGCAGTCGTGGTGGTTGGTCATCCGCACCCCCTCCTTCTCCAGCAGGGTGTGCAGCAGCCGGCTGCCCACCAGGCCCAGGTCGCCGGTGTAGATGCCGTCGAAATCGTCGGGGGCGGCGCCGGTGTCGGCAAAAAAGCGCAGCAGGGTCTCCGCCGCCGCCGGCGCCATCGCCGCGCCCATGTTGGCCAGGTCCTTCACGCCTGCGTCCCGCACCCGCCCAAAGGCGGCCGCCCGCAGGAAAGGCCCCGGCCCGTCCGGCTGCACCACCACCGCGCCTGCGCCGGTCACCGTCCACTGGGCGGTGGGCGCGCGCTTGCCGCCGTAGTCCAGCGGGGTGCGGAACTGGCGTTCGGCCGCGCAGAAATGGCTGCTGGTCACCGCCAGCGCCCGCCGGGCCGCGCCGCCCGCCACCAGACATCCGGCCAGCGCCAGCGCCTGCACCATCGTGGAGCAGGCGCCGTACAGCCCGATGGAGGGCATGTCCAGCTCGCGCAGCGCATAGCCCGAGGCCGTGCACTGGTTCTGCAGGTCGCCGCACAGCACGGCGTCCAGCTCGGTCTGGTCCAGCCCGGCTTTTTTCAGCGCCAGCGAGGCGGCGCGCTGCTGCAGCAGGCTCTCGGCCTTCTCCCAGCATTTCTGCCCCAGGGCGTTGTCGTGCAGCACCTCGTCGAAGCAGCTGCCCAGCGGCCCCTCCCCTTCCCGCTTGCCCGCCACCGCCGCGAAAGCGGGCAGCGACGGCGGCCGGGAAAAGACGATGGCGTCCCCTTTTCGGATGCAGTTCATACCATCCCCCCCACATACGGCCGGATCAGATACCACACCAGCCCCCATGCCGACCCGGCCAGCGTGCCGTAGACGATCACCGGCCCGGCGATGACGAACATTTTCGCGCCCAACCCGGTCACCAGCCCTTCGCAGCGGAACTCGATGGCCGGGCTGACCACCGCGTTGGCAAACCCGGTGATCGGCACCAGCGTGCCGGCTCCCGCGCGGGAGGCCAGCTTCTGGTACCAGCCCAGCGCCGTGGTGACGGCCGACAGGAAGATCAGCCCCACCGACGCCAGCAGCGAGGCGTCGGACAGGGTGTATCCGGCGGCCAGGAACCACTGGCGCAGCCCTTCGCCCACCGCGCAGATGCAGCCGCCCACCGCAAAGGCCCACACGCAGTTGCGCCCCACCGCCGAGCGCGGCGAGGCTTTTTTCACCAGCGCGGCGTATTCGGCCTTGTTCAGTTGCATAGTATCCACTTCCTTTTTGTGAAAATGTTGAGATTTGCCCGCAAAACGGGTATAATGACAGAGACAGGGACGCGGCCGGAGACGGCCGTGCGAAAGGAGACGCGTTGACCGATGGAAATGAGCTTTGAACAGGCGGAAGCGATGCTCACCGCTGCGCAGAAGGAGCGCCTGGCCCGCCTGATGTGGGACGGCGCCGGTCTGCCGCAGGACCTCTCGCCGGAGGAGAAGGTATTCTGCTTCGGGCTGTATGTGTTCTGTGAGTACGAGCAGCGCGACGAGCTGAAAAAATACTTCACACCGTAAAAAAGGTCGGCAGGGCGGCGCTTTGCCGCCCCGCCCCTGCCCGGCTTTACAGCTCGGCTTCGATGGCGCCCACCGGGCAGCCGGCCGCCGCGTTGGCCACCGGAGTGGCCCAGCCGTCGTCGGCCGGCCCGGCCACCGCCACCCCGTTCTCCATATGGAACACCTCGGGGCAGGTCTCGGCGCACAGGGCGCAGCCGATGCATTTTTCGTTCACAACAACCTTCATCATCGTTTCCCTCCGTTTTCTGCGGCGCGTGCGTTTGCGCCGTCCGCAGGCAGTATGGGCCGGATGAGGGGCGGATAATCGCGTTTGCGCGGCAGTTTGACGGGGAAGGAAGTTTTTTTGGATGCAACGGCTGCTACACTGGATGAAAACCGAGCCGATGCTGCTGGCCGCGGGAGCGGCGGCGGCGTTCAGCTGCCTGTTTGTGCCGCCCTCGGCGGACTACCTGGGCTACCTCGACTGGCGGGTGCTGGCGCTCCTGTTCAGCCTGATGGTCACGGTGGCCGGCCTGCGGCAGGCAGGGCTGTTCGGGCGGCTGGCGCGCGGGCTGTGCACCCGGGTGAAAACCAGCCGCGGGCTGTGTTTTGTGCTGGTGATGCTGTGCTTTTTCAGCTCGATGCTGGTGACGAACGACGTTGCCCTGCTCACCTTCGTGCCCTTCTCGGTGCTGGTGCTGGTGCTCACCGGGCACAAGCAGCTGCTGGTGTGGGTGGTGGTGCTGCAGACGGTGGCGGCCAACCTGGGCAGCATGCTCACCCCGCTGGGCAACCCGCAGAACCTCTACTTATACACGTTCTACAACATGACGGCGCCGGAATTTCTGTCCGTCACCGCGCCGGCCACTTTGGTGTGCCTGGCGGTCACGGCGGGGCTGTGCCTGCTCACGCCCGCCCGGCCCGCCGCGGTGGAGCTGGACGGCGAGGCCGACCCGCTCAACCACCGCCTTTTGTGGCTGTGCTTGTCGATGTTCGCGGTGTGCCTGCTGTGCGTGCTGCGGCTGATCGACTGGCCGCTGATGCTGGTGCTGGTGGTGGTCATCACGCTGGCCGCCCGCCCCACCCTGCTGCGGCAGGCGGACTATGCCCTGCTGCTCACTTTTGTGTTCTTTTTCATCTTCGTGGGCAATCTGGGGCGCATCCCCGCCGCCGCTGCCTGGCTGCAGGGCCTTGTGCAGGGCAGGGAGCTTGTGTGCGGCGCGCTGGCCAGCCAGGTCATCAGCAACGTGCCGGCGGCGGTGCTGCTGTCCGGCTTCACCGACAAGGCCGCCCCGCTGCTGCTGGGCGTGAATCTGGGCGGCCTGGGCACGCCGGTGGCCAGCCTGGCCAGCCTGATCTCGCTGAAGATCTACGCCCGCACCCCCGGCGAGAGCACCGGCCGCTTTTTGAAGGTCTTTCTGCCGGTGAACTTCGGCCTGCTGGCGGTTCTGCTGGCCGGCGCAATGCTTGTGATGTAAGGAGAATGATATGAAAGCGACCGTAGTCATCCCCAACCTGAACGGCGCCGGCTGGCTGAAAGACAGCATCGAGTCGATCTGGGCCCAGACCTGCCGGGATTTCGAGCTGATCGTCGTGGACAACGGCTCCACCGACGAGAGCCTCGCCATCGCGCGCAGCTATGTGGGCCGCGAGCGGTATACCCTCATCGAGAACAGGGAGAACACCGGCTTTTCCCACGCGGTGAACCAGGGCATCCGGCTGGCGGACAGCGAGTATGTGGCGCTGTTCAACAACGACGCCTTTGCCGAGCCGGACTGGCTGGAAAACCTCATTGCCGCCGCCGACAAGGACAAGCGCATCTTTGCGGTGTCCAGCCTGATGATCCGCCATTTCGAGCGCACCCTGGCCGACGACGCGGGCGACTATGTCACCCTGCTGGGCTTTGCCTGCAAGCGGGGAGACGGCATGCGCGCCGAGCGGTATCAGAGGCCCTGCCGGGTGTTTTCGGCCTGCGGCGGCGCGGCGCTCTACCGCAAGAGCATTTTGGACGAGATCGGCCTGTTCGACGAGAATTTCTTTGCCTACTACGAGGACGTGGACCTCAGCTGGCGCGGCAACAACCACGGGTATAAGAACGTCTTCTGCCCCGCCGCCAAGTGCTACCACATCTGCGGCGCCACCACCGGCGCGGTGCGGTACAACCCGTTCAAGAGCATCCAGAGCGGCCGCAACAGCATCCTGCTGCCCTACAAGAACATGCCGCTGCTGATGCTGCTGCTGAACCTGCCGTTTCTGGCGGCGGGGTATCTGCTGAAGGCGGTGATGTTCCGCCTGCGGGGGTTCGGCCCGGCCTACGGGCAGGGCTTCAAGGAGGCGTTCAAGGCCATCCCGAAGCTGGATAAACCGCGTTTCCGCGTGAAAAATCTGCCGTATTATGTGCTGGTGCAGCTGTGGCTGGTGGGGGGGCTTTTCCAGTATATCGTCTACCGCGCCCAGCGCGCGCTGAAGATCACCTGACAAACAGAAAGGAGCGTTTTGTATGTCCGATCCGCTGCGATCCGTTGTGGAAAAGCGCATCCGGCGCACGATGAAGGCGCTGGAGGCCAACAAGATGACCGCCCTGTACGCCGCCACCGCCGACGAGGTGGCGCCGCTGGTGGAGAGCCTGCTGCGTCCCGGCGCGCTGGTGGCCACCGGCGGCAGCATGACGCTGGCAGAGACCGGCGTCATCGACCTGCTGCAGAGCGGGAAGTATGAGTACCTCGACCGCACCGCCGTCCCGCCCGAGGAGGTGCCCGCGCTCTACCGCCGCGCCTTCTCGGCCGACTTCTACCTCACCAGCTCCAACGCCGTCACCGAGCAGGGCGAGCTGTACAACGTGGACGGCAACGCCAACCGGGTGGCCGCCATGACCTACGGCCCCGACAAAGTGATCTGCGTGGTGGGCTGCAACAAGATCGTGCCCGACCTGGCCGCCGCCGAGCGCCGGGTGAAGGACATCGCCGCCCCGGCCAACGCCGCCCGCCTGTCCTGCCCCACCCCCTGCGCCCAGACCGGCAAGTGCGAGAACTGCCATTCCCCCGGCCGCATCTGCTGCACCACCGTCATCCACGCGCAGCAGCGCGTCCCGGGGCGCATCACCGTCATTCTGGTGGGCCAGCCGCTGGGATATTAAATCCATATTCTGCACAAAAACAGCCCGGCGCTTTTGGGTAAAGCGCCGGGCTTTCCTTGTATATTCCATTCACATCCCCCGCCACGCCTCGGCCAGCGCCTGCACGGCGTCGGGCAGGTCGGCGTCGGGCAGGGCGCCGTAGCCCAGCACCACGCCCGCCCGCTGGGGCGGCTGGGCCGCATATTCGGCAAGGCCGCTCAGCCGGATGCCCGCCGCCCGCGCGGCGGCGACCCGTTCGGCTTCCCGGTCCGGCACCTCCAGCAGCAGGTGCAGCCCGGTGTGCGCGCCGCGGATGGGCCACGCCGGGAACGCCCCGGCCAGCGCGGCGGTGAGAGCGGCCGCCCGCTTCTGGTACCGGCTGCGCAGCCGCGCCAGATGGCGGGCGAAGTGCCCTTCGGTCAGAAAGCGGCAGAGGGTCTGCTGCTCGAACCGGCTCACGGTGGACGCATAGCTGCCGTACCGCTCGCGGTAGGCCTCCAGCAGTTGGGGCGGCAGCACCATGTAGGCGATGCGGATGCTGGGCGCGAGGCTCTGGGAAAAGGTGCCCACATAGGCCACCCCCTGTCCCCCCGCCATCCCCTGCAAGCTGGGCAGCGGGCGGGTGGCAAAGCGGAATTCGGAATCGTAGTCGTCCTCGATCACCAGCCGTCCCGGCTGCCGGGCGGCCCAGCGCAGCAGCGCCGCCCGCCGCGCCGCCGGCATCACCGCGCCGGTGGGAAACTGGTGGCTGGGGGTGACATAGGCGACGTTCGCCTTTCCCGCCGCCAGCTGCTCCACCGACAACCCCTGCCGGTCCACCGGCACGCAGACGCACGGCACCCCCTCGTTTTCCAGAACACGCCGTGCGCGGCGGTAGCCGGGGTCCTCCACCGCCACCAGCGGCGACGGCCCCAGCAGATGGGCCAGCAGCCCCAGCAGATACTCGATGCCCGCGCCCACCACGATCTGCTCGGAGGTGCACCGCACCCCGCGGTACTGCTCCAGATGGGCCGCCAGCGCCGCCCGCAGCGCCTCGTCGCCCTGCCCGTGGCCGCGGCCCAGCAGCTCGGGGCGGGAATAGAGCAGCTCTTTCTGGATGCGCCCCCAGGTGCGGAAGGGGAACAGCGCCGGGTCGGCGCCGCTGGTGCCCAGATCGAACCGCCAGCGCGGCGCGGGAGGCGGCGCGGGCAGGGCGGGCAGCGCCGCCGGAGCGGGCAGGCCCGCGCAGTCCATCACATAAAAGCCCGACCGCGGCCGGCTCTCGAGGTAGCCCTCGGCGGCCAGCTGCTGGTAGGCGGCGTCCACCGTGCTGACGCTCACCCCCAGCTGGGCGGCCAGGCTGCGCTTGCCGGGCATCCGGGTGCCGGGGGAAAGGCGTCCGTCCCGCACGGCGGCGGAGACGCCCTCGTACAGCTGGCGGTAGAGCGGCAGCGGGCTGCGCGCAGAGAGGAGATCGGGCAGCGAGATCACGGTGCATCCTCCTTTTTGGGCAAACTGGACTGGTAAAAAAGTTCTGTTCTGGCTATTTTGCACAGGTCAGAAATGTGTATAATGGAACCATACCGCAAACCGGCCGCGCTGTCAAGCCGGTTTGACGCAAGGAGGGGTTATGAAATGAAACAGAACAGACAGGTCCAGCGGGTGGCGCTGGTGGGATTGCTGGCGGCGCTGGCGTATGTGATCTTCACGTTTTTGCAGATCAAGCTGCCGCTGCCCGGCGGCGGCGCGGTGTCCATCCACTTCGGCAACACCATCTGCGTGCTGGGCGCGCTGCTGTTCGGCGGCATCTGGGGCGGCCTCGGCGGCGCGATCGGCATGACCATCGGCGACCTGTTCGATCCCATCTACATCGTCTCGGCGCCCAAGACCTTTGTGCTCAAGCTGTTCATCGGCCTGGTGGCCGGCTGGGTGGGCCACGGCCTGCTGCACCTTTCCAAACATACGGGGCGTTCGGCGCTGGTGCGCGCCACGGTGGCGGCCGCGTCCGGCATGCTGTTCAACGCCGTGTTCGACCCGCTGGTGGGCTACTTCTACAAGCTGTACATCCTGGGCAAGCCGGCCGCCGAGGTGGCGCTGGCGTGGGACATCGGCGTGACCGCCTTCAACGCCGTCACCAACACGATCGTGGCCGTGCTGCTGTATATGGTGCTGCGCCCGGCGCTGGCGCGCAGCGGCCTGTTCCGCGACATGCTGAAAAACTGAGCAAACTTATACCAAAAAAGCCGAGGCAGCCGGGGCTGTTTCGGCTTTTTTTGGGCTTTTCGGGCGGCGCAAAACGTGGTAAAATATATAAGATTGACCAACTGCCGACACTGCGCCCGGACGGGCGTGCCCAACACAAGAACAGGAGTGAGCAAGTGAACCAGATCCAACGCAAGCGCGCCGCCATCGCCGGGATTGCCGCCGCTGCCGTGGCCGCCGTGGCGATCGCCGTGCTGGCCGGCTGCACGATGTGGACGAAGCCCGCCGATCCCGCCCAGCCGCTGGCCGCACAGACCAGCCCGCTGCCCGCCGCCAGCCAGAGCGAGCCGCTGGCCGACCAGGAGTACGACGCCGAGGCCGGCAAGCTGGAGCAGGAGCGCTATGGCAACACCATCCTGCAGGCCACCGACGACGCCGGGCAGGAATACGTGGACAGCACCCTCTTCATCGGCGATTCCAACACGGTGCGCATGATGGCCTACGGCCACACCACGCTGGAAAACACCATCGGCGTGATCTCGATGGGCGTGCAGCACATCGCCACCAAGCCCAGCGTCTATTTCACCGACCGCAGCGGCGCCATCACCATCCCCAAAGCGGTTTCGGTGATGCAGCCCGAGCGCATCATCATCACCTTCGGCACCAACAACACCATCGGCTGGACCACCCAGAAGCTGAAGGAGGAGTACACCGCCGCGCTGGCGGCCATCAACGAGGCCTATCCCAGCGCCGACATCATCATCAACGCGGTGCCGCCGGTGGATAAGCTGCGCCGGAACACCGGCATCACGATGCAGACCATTGACGCCTTCAACCAGGCGCTGGCCGAGCTGGCCAGCGAGCTGGGCTATCATTTCCTGAACTCCAGCGAGGCGCTGAAGGACCCCGAGACCGGCTTTGCCAAGACCGACTACACCATCTCGGACGGCGTGCACCTGAGCAAGAAGGGCATGCAGGCGCTGTTCGACTACATCCGCACCCACAGCTACATCACCCCCGACGACCGGCCCAAGCCGCTGAAGGAGGTGCCGGGCCGCAAGGAGACCCCGCCCGACATCATCACCGAGGACCCGCTGGCCGTGCGCGGCAGCGCCAACAGCATGGAGAAGGAGGCGTCCAGCAAGGCGCCCAAGGGCCTGCCCATCAAGTTCGTCGTGCGGGAGGACTGCCGCAGCATGGGCAGCCTGCAGGGGACGGTGAACCAGACGGTGCGCGCCGCCGCCGACTGCACCACCGTGCGCGCCGTCCCGGCGACCGGCTATGTGTTCGACAGATGGGCCTGCACCATCGGCCGCATCGCGGACATCTACAACCCCTCCCTCACCTTCACGGTGCCGGGCAACGCCGGCAAGGAGGGCGTGGTGGTCACCGCCAGCTTCAAAAAGGCCTCCTGCACCTGCGGCCAGAAGTGCGAGAACGGGCAGGTGAACCAGAACTGCGCCTTCTGCGCGGCCTGGCCGAACGAGTGCAAGGGGCAGCCGCGTCCCACCCCCACTCCGGTGCCGACGCCTGCGCCGACCCCCACCCCGGTACCTGCTACTCCCACGCCGGCGCCGCCCACTCCCACCCCGGAGCCGGAACCCACCGTTCCCCCCACTCCGGACATCACCCCTGCTCCCGAGGCCACTCCCGAAGTGACCCCCTGACGGCAACCATAAGGAGGAATCTGCCTTGCATCAAAAGAAAAAAGGCGCTCTGCGGCGCTTTTGGCCCTACATGGCCCGCTATAAGCACATCATCGCGCTGGACCTGTTCTGCGCGGCGCTCACCACCGTCTGCGAGCTGGTGCTGCCGCTGATCATGCGCTATATCACCAACCAGGGCATCAGCGACCTGGCCAGTCTGTCCGCCGCCACCGTGCTGCGGCTGGGCGGCCTGTATCTGGTGCTGCGCATCATCGACGGCGTGGCCAACTACTACATGGCCGGCGTGGGCCACATCATGGGCGCCCGCATCGAGACAGACATGCGCCGCGATGCCTTTGCCCACCTGCAGCGTCTGGGCCACACCTACTATTCCAACACCAAGGTGGGCCAGATCATGGGCCGCATCACCAACGACCTGTTCGACGTGACCGAGTTCTCCCACCACTGCCCGGAGGAATTCTTCATCGCGGGCATCAAGATCGTGGTGTCCTTCATCATCCTGTGCCAGAGCAGCGTGGCGCTGACCCTCATCCTGTTCGCCTGCGTGCCGCTGATGATCCTGTGCTGCGTTCCCTTCAACCTGCGCCTGCGGGCGGCGTTCCGCGGCCAGCGCCAGCAGATCGGCGAGCTGAACGCCCGCATCGAGGACAACCTCCTGGGCGAGCGGGTGGTGAAGGCCTTCGCCAACGAGGAAGTGGAGCGCGAGAAGTTCGAGAGCGACAACGGCCGTTTCCTGGGCATCAAGCGGGTGACCTACCGCTCGATGGCCGCGTTCCAGACCACCACCCGCATGTTCGACGGCCTGATGTACCTGGTGGTGCTGGTGGCGGGCGGCCTGTTTCTGGTGAACGGCGCGATCGAGCCGGGCGACCTGGTGGCCTACATGCTGTATGTCACCACCCTGATCGCCACCATCCGCCGCATCATCGAGTTTGCCGAGCAGTTCCAGCGCGGCGTGACCGGCATCGAGCGCTTCTATGAGATCATGGATGCCGACGTCGAGATCCTGGACGAGCCGGGCGCGAAGGAGCTGGGCCCTGTGAAGGGCGAGATCCGGTTCGAGGACGTGAGCTTCGAGTACCCCGACGACCACAACCGCGTGTTCAGCCACGTGGATCTCACCATCCGGCCGGGCGAAAAGCTGGCGCTGGTGGGGCCGTCGGGCGGCGGCAAGACCACCCTGTGCAACCTGATCCCCCGCTTCTACGACCCCACGGCCGGCCGCATCACCATCGACGGGCAGGACATCCACGGCCTCACCCTGAAAAGCCTGCGCAGCGCCATCGGCATGGTGCAGCAGGAGGTGTACCTGTTCAGCGGCACCGTGCTGGACAACATCCTGTACGGTCGCCCCGGCGCCACCCGCGAGGAGGCCGTCGAGGCCGCGAAGATGGCGGGCGCGCACGAGTTCATCACCCAGCTGAAGGACGGCTACGACACCTATGTGGGCGAGCGGGGCGTGAAGCTGTCGGGCGGACAGAAACAGCGCATCAGCATCGCGCGGGTGTTCCTGAAGAACCCGCCCATCCTGATCCTGGACGAAGCCACCAGCGCGCTGGACAACGAGAGCGAGGCTCTGGTGGGCCGCAGCCTGCAAAAGCTGGCGCAGGGCCGCACCACCCTCACCATCGCCCACCGTCTGACCACCATCCAGAACGCCGACCGCATCCTTGTGCTGGGCGAAAACGGCATCGAGGAGCAGGGGACCCACGAGGAGCTGCTGGCGAAGAAGGGTGCGTATTACCACCTGTGGAATACCGCAGCCGCCCTGGAAAAGGGCCAGCTGGACTGAACCCGGGCTGTATACAAACGCAGAGCGCCCCCGCACCGGTTTTTCGGTGCGGGGGCGCTTTGCTATTTGGAAAGTGTTCCGGGGGCGGATCGGTGCGTGCCGATGGCTCTCCCCTCATCCGTCGCCCTGCGGGCGACAGCTTCCCCCCGAGGGGAAGCCTTTTTGGGGAGACCCTCCGGTGCCGCACGCAAAAAACCGCCCCGAAACATTCG
>NHCFR00700__coassemble_1139_pt1 | contig 26696 bp, 25 predicted proteins | sample NHCFR00700__metabat2_high_PE_054 | metagenome-assembled genome bin NHCFR00700
CCTGCAAGGACAGCGGGTGGATTTCCAGGGAAGCGGACGGAGCCGGCGGGGTGTCGAAGATATAGCAGGTCGCCAGACCGCCGACCGTATCCCGGCCGATCACATTCAGATTTTGGATTGCCGCCTCCACATCTTTTTGCAGCCCGCTGATGCTGAACGCCTTGGTTTCAATCGACTGCAGCGTGTCGAAAAAGCGGATGCTCCCTTTGTCGAGGATGATCAGCTTTTGAATGGTCTTTGCGATCTCCTCAATGATGTGGGTGGACACAACGATGATGCGGGGATGCTTGCGGAAACTCTCTGTGAGCATATCGTAGAACTCCACTCGCATGATCGCGTCGAAGCCGAGGACCGGTTCGTCCAGAAGGACGACGCTTTTGTTGCTCGCCAGGCAGAGAATGGTGGACACCATCGTTTTCATGCCAAGCGACAGATGGTTGAACTTCTTTTTTGCGTCCAGCTCGAACCGCTCCATCATTTCCGAAGCGAACTCGTAATCATAATTCGGGTTCACTTCCGAGGCGATTTTCAGCAGCTTCCCCACCGGCAGATTGAAATGCCTTGCGAAGTTTTCGATATAGCTGACGCCCGTGTCCAGGGTGGACGTTGTGATCACCTTGCCGTCGACCTGTATCGTGCCGTTTGTGATGTTCTGATACCCGGCGATCGACTTGAGCAGCGTTGTTTTTCCGGCGCCGTTCCTGCCAAGCAGGCAATAGATCCCCGGCTCGTCGATCACAAGGTCGATGTGTTTCAGCACGGTTGCCTGCCCGTACTGCTTTGTCACTCGTTTGAGCTCTATCATGCAGCCATTCCTCCTGAAATCATAGTACAAGAGCGATTGCGTTTCGCACCGCTCTGTGCTAAAATGAAGTATAAACCTTTGTGTTACACAAAAGTCAAGGAGAGAGCGAAAAAAATGAAAAAATATTTTTCGGTGGGAGAAGCGGCCAAAATGGTCCACACAACCAGCGAAACACTGCGCCACTATGACCGCATTGGGCTGGTGAAGCCGAGCAAAAAGGATGAATTGACAAAGTACCGCTACTATACCGAGCAGGATATTGTGCGGCTCAATACGGTGCGCGCGCTGCAGCTGATGGACCTGCCGCTGCAGGAAATAAAAAGGGTCCTGGAATACGACGATCTTGAAAAAATCGTGGAGTTCTTTGCCCAGGCCGAGAAGAAGGCCGACGAAAAAATCGCCGCCCTGCAATACAGCAAATCCAAAATACAGCTGGCCAAAGCCGACTATGAGCGCAAATTGCAGAAGCGAAAAAGCCAGGCGGGGGCTTTCGTCAAAGATATGCCGGAACGGGTGATTCTGCTGTCCGACACCCTGCAAGCGCCCACGCTCGACAACCTGTGGAATTATCTGGGCCACTTCTATGAGAAGGCGACGCCTTCCCGGAAAGAACAGTTTTCTTTTGAGGATTTGGCCGGCATATACACCGAAGATGGAACATCCCGGCTTTTTGCCGTCTGCACCCGCTATGCAGAGATAGACGGGCTGCGGGTGCTGCCCAGGGGGAAGTATCTGTGCGCCGACTGCGCGGAGGGAAACCGGAAAAGCACCCTGGACGAACTGCTCGAGAAAGCAAAAGCCGAGTACCATGTCACTCCCCCCTTCACCGTGCAGATGGTGGTGATCTCGGGTGTTTTGCATTGGAACTATCAAATCCAGATCCCTCTGTGCGAAAAATCTTAAGGCGGCGCACGGTTTCTGCTTTGGCCGCCCTGCGCAAAAACGGGGACCTCCTGCCTGGGCAGGAAGTTCCCGTTTCAGACTGTCCAGCAAGTGATTTCCTCTGTGCGGCAGGACAGCTTCGACCTCATCCACCCCGCTCAGGCGGGGCACCTTCCCCTGGGGAAGGCTTTTGGGCAGCGCAAACCATCCCTTTCTCGACAAGCTAAAACGGGGACCTCCTGCCTGGGCGGGAGGTCCCTGTTTTGGTATCTATGTATCTGTTTCAGAGCAGCATCGCGCCCGTGCCAACCAGAATCAAAAGCAGCCCGACGACCGCTTTCCGGCTCAGCTTCTCTTTCAGCACAAAGTACGAAAATACGATCGTCACAACGATACTCAGTTTGTCGATCGGCACGACCACGCTGGCCGGCCCGTCCTGCAGGGCGCGATAGTAGCACAGCCAGGAAAGCCCGGTGGTAATCCCGGAAAGGAACAGGAACCCCCAGCTCTTTTTGCTGATGCCCCTGATCTCATGCTGCTTCCCGGACACAAACACCATCAGCCAGGCCATCGCCAGCACCACAACCGTCCGTATGGCCGTGCCCAGATTGGACTCTACGTTTTCCACGCCGATCTTCCCGAAGATGGAAGTCAGGCTTGCAAACACCGCAGAAAGCACGGCAAAGAGCAGCCAGCTTCCGCTCTGCACCTGCTTGCTGCCGGTCTCCTTTTTGGCGATCATGAGGAGCGTTCCCGTTCCAATCCCCAAAATGCCGATGAGTTTCGGGACCGAAATCGGCTCTCCCAAAAAGAGGAAGGCCAGCAGGATGGTCAGCACGGTGCTGGATTTGTCGATGGGCGCCACCTTATTGACATCCCCCAATTGCAGGGCGCGGAAATAACAGAGCCAGGAAGCGCCGGTGGACAGGCCGGACAAAATCAGGAAGCAGAGGGTCTTTCCCGAGATCTGCCCGATCTGCCCCTGCGAACCGACCAGAAAAACCATCAGCCACGAAAACACCAGCACCACGATCGTGCGCAGCGCTGTCGCCAGCGTGGAATTCACCTTTTCGATCCCGATTTTTGCCAGCACAGCGGTGACCCCTGCAAAAAACGCGGAACCAACCGCAAACAACAGCCAAAACATGGCCTATCTTCCTCCTCTTTTACGGCCTACAGGGTCATGCCACGCCCACTTTCATCGTGTCCACATCCCACTGCAGCGGCACGGCATCCCACTGCGCCAGCTTCTCGTGGTCGACGGGCACCCGCAGCATCGGCATATTGCAGTAGCTGTACAGGTTGCTGCGGCAGGCGACCCCGCTCCGGTCCAGCAGCCCAGGTGCACGACGCCCGGCTGCAGGTTCGCCGCCAGCAGGTTCCCGCCCTGCCAGAGCAGCTCCCACCGGCTGTTGCCGGTGGCCTGGTAGCCGCCCCAGCCGGGAGCATCGCTGCACCACACCGCCAGGCGCGGCTGTGCCGTGCAGTCCGCTGCAAAAAACCAGTTCTGCATACCGTCGGCTGCCGTCACGTTGAGGCGGGCCAGCAGCATGCCGTCCTGCGCCTGCAGCTGGGCTTCGTTCACCGCTTCGCCGTTCCAGGGCTGCAGCGGCACCGCGTCGCTCACCGCACCGCCCGGCACGCTCACCAGCCGCACGCTGTACCAGCCGTTTTCGATGGTCAGCAGCGCGGCCCGGCTGTCGGTGAGGCGGCACATGCCCAGGATATGATCCCCGGCGCGGGTGCAGTCCAGCGAAAACAGACGCGCGGCGGTCTCGGTTTCGGATTCCTGTTCACCGGCGAGGAAAAACACGCCGCTGTGCAGGGTATAGTCCGCCGGGGGAAGCTCTTCCGGGGCGGCCTGGTCCCCGTCCGATACGCCCCCGCCGGCGATGCTGCTCCAGCGGCCGTCCTGGGTTTGGTTGGTAAAAACCGTCTGGCTGGGCTCCCAGCGCAGGTCCATCAAACCGGCGTCCGGCAGGGTGAAAAGCATCCCGTCGGAAAGCCGCACTCCCTGCGCATAGATCTCCGGCAGATACACCTGAGGGTAGGTCGCCCGTTTGTAGGGCTGGCCCTCCAAGTCCCCCTCCTCCACCGTCAGGACCGCGTCGGCGGGAACAGGGATCTCCAGCACCGCGCCCTCTCCAAACCAAACACTGCCGACCGGGAGGAGAAAATCGTCCGATTCCAGAAACCGGCAGCCGTTCCTTTCCCATTGCGGCACCAGCGCGGCCAGCCGGTACTCCCCTTTTTGCAGGGTCTCCAGCCGGTTCTGGTTCTCTCCGTTCGCGCTGTTGTCGACCCCCACCGGCAGCTGAGAGGGAAGGCGGTACCCTGTATACCGAAATTCCCGCTGTTCCGGCGAAAAGCTGTTTTCCACCCGGGGCTGCCCGTTTTCAAAGGTCACCGTCTGTTTCCACACGCCGCCGCCCGCTCCGTGGAAGCTGCCGTCCACATTGTTGAACAGCTCGCCTTCGATGCGCACGCCGTCCAGCAGGGCAGCGTCCCCCTGCAGCGTTTCCAGCTGCACCGGAATGCTGGTTTTGTCTTTCTGCAGCCAGCACAGCAGCCCCACCGACACGCAGACACACACCGCCGGCACCGCAGCCAGCAGCCACACCGATCGTTTCATCCTTCCTCCCCTCCTCTCTCCTGCAGGAACTGCGCCGCGCGCCCGGCGGGATGGCCGTACAGCTTGTGCATCCAGCCGGACAGGGAATCGTCCAGCGCGTCCAGTGCGTCGGCGTCGGCATCGGCCAGGAGCTCCCCTTCCCGCAGCACCACCGCGCGGTTCAGGATGGGCCGCACCTCGTCCACCAGATGGGTGGACAGCAGCAGGTGTTCGTCCTCCTCCAAAAGGCCGGCCAGCAGCTTGTAGAAATCCTGCCGGTTGAAGATATCGCTGCCGGCAAAGGGTTCGTCCATCAGGATATACTGCGCCCCTTTGCACAGGGCCAGCGCCATCTCCAGCTGGTTTTTCATGCCGGTGGACAGCCCGCCCGCCGCCCGCCGGACAGGAAGCGAGAAATAGTCCATCAGCATCCGGAACCGCTTTTCCCGGAAGCGCGGGAAGAGCTGCGCGTACAGTTTGGCGTGGCCTTCCGCCGACAGATCGCCGAAAAAGGTGTGTTCGCTGGAGGCGTAGGCCAGGCGGTCTTTCTGCCGCCAGGTGACCGGGACGCCGTCCAGCAGCACCTCGCCCTGGCTGGGGCGTATAAGGCCCGCCGCCAGCTTCATCAGGGTGGTTTTGCCGGCGCCGTTTTCGCCCAGCAGCGCGACGATCTGCCCTGGGCACAGCTGCAGGTTCACCCGGTGCAGCGCCGGTTTTTTCCACCATCCGTTGTATACTCTGGTGACGCCGTTCAGTGTGAGCATCCTTTGTCCCTCCTTTTATCCAATGCCCAGGCGCGCGGCCTCGGGCGTGAGCTGGTAGATGATCCTGCAGAGCACCGCCGTGCATCCCTCGCCCGCCAACAGCAGCAGCACGGCGCCTGCAAAGGGCAGCCAGGTGCCCGCCCAGATCTGCCGCGGCGGAACGCCCCAGCCCCGCATGCACAGCAGCCCGCCGCCCGGACGGCGGCGCAGCGCGAGGTCGGACAGAGGCACCGTCAGCGGCAGCAGAACACAGAGCAGCAGGAGGACCCACGCGCCGCTGTGCAGCCAGAGCCGGACCGGCGGACCCAGCGGCTCGGAGTATCCCGCCACCACCTGGATGCCGCTGCGTATCTCGTGGCGGGTGATGGCCTGCAGCCGCTCGGCCGTTTCGAGAGCGAACAGCACCGTCTGGGCGAACACCGACGCCGCGATCCCCCACCCGTATTTTTGGAAGATCGGGTGGTGCAGCTGGCGCTGTGCCAGAAACCGGGACGCGGGCGGGAGGCGATCGGTCAGGCGGAGGGCGGTTTCGGACAGCCTGTTCATGCTTCCTCCACCTCCCGGCACCGTTTCAGCGCATCCAGCAGCAGGACCGCCGCCAGCACGGCGGCCGTGATCCCGGTGAAGAAATAGCGGTTGTCCAGAACGAGGGGGAGGTTCCAGGCGACGGGCACCGCCGCCACCGCCCACACCAGCGACAGACTGTCGCCGCCGCGGGTGCCGCGATAGAGGAAGGTGGTCTGCGCTCCGGCTGCACAGCAGGCCATCAGCACCAGCAGCAGCACCGTGCCCAGCAGGGCCGAAAGATCCTGCACCGGATACAGACGCCACAGCCAGCCCTGCAGGAACGCGAGGAACTGCCCGGCCGGCGCCACGAGGTCGGACGGGACGATGCGGCAATAGAGCGCCCAGCCTGCCGCCGTGACGCCCAGCTGCACCGTCCACAGCAGCAAAACCCACAGGAACGCCGCCGTGAAGCGGCCCGCGATCTGGGCCGGCGGGGCCACCGGCAGCATGTGCAGCCCCTGCTGGTGCTGCGCGCTTCCCCGCTGCTGGGTCAGGCCGGACAGCGCCAGCAGTGCGAGCATTGCCCCTGCCGCCAGCCAGAACATCCATTCCCAGCGCAGCACAGCGATACAGGCTATGTAAGTAGGCATCCCGCGCCGTATCTCGCCTGCTATATTGGTATAGGTGAAACCGGCTGTCTGCCAGCCGTGCAGCAGCCACCACAGGCTGACAAGCTGCCCGGCACACAGCAGCGCCAGCACTCCCGCCAGCCCTTTTCCCGCGTGGGTGAACTGGAACGCCGCAAAGACGGCCCAGCGTTCTGTCTGTTTCATTCCGTTTCCTCCTTCCAGTGCTGCGCGATCTGTGCAGCTGCTTCGTCGGCCGAAAGCCCCAGCTGTTTTGCCTGCGACACATATCCCTGTGCCGCCGCCGCCAGCAGCCGCGCCCGGATATCGGCCGCCATCCCGGGGGTGAAGGTGAGCACGCTTTTGCTGCCCGCAAAGGAGCGGAGCAGCCCTTCCTCCTCCAGCTGGCGGTATGCCTTCTGGACCGTGTTTGGATTCACACCCAGCTGGGCGCTGAGCAGGCGGCGGCTGGGCAGTTCGTCGCCCGGCTGCACGCTCCCCGCCACCACGCACAGCTGCACGTGGCGGATGAGCTGCTGGTAGATGGGGGTGTCGTCCTGCAGCCGCAGGCCGGTGAAATCCAGCATCTGCTTTCCTCCCTTCAACTGTATTATCCGTATCATACACTTTCCATCTGTATTATAGCACTAATACAGTCGCCTGACAATCTGTATATCACTTGTTAATTTAATATTGACAATAGTGTGTGTCATACAGTATAATGCAGATGGGAGGTGATCCTCTTGGGAGAAGAAAAGGATCTGCTGTCCAGCCTTGTGCTGGAGCTGCGGCGCGGTACGCTGGTGCTGAGCGTGCTGTGCCAGCTGGGAGAGGAAAAATACGGCTACGCGCTGGTGCAGAGCATGGAGGAAAAGGGCGTTTCCATCGACCCCAACACCCTGTATCCGCTGCTGCGTCGGCTGGAAAAGCAGGGATTGCTGGAAAGCAGCTGGGAGACCGGCGGCTCCAAGCCCCGCAAATACTACCGCCGCACCCGGCAGGGCGACGAAATTTTGCAGGAACTCAAGCGCCAGTGGCGGCAGATGGCCGCCGGCATCGACACATTGCTGAAGGAGGATGAGGTATGAACCAGAAGGAACAGGAGCTGATGGAGCGCTACATCTACCAGGTGGTGCGCCGTCTGCCCCGCGACCAGCAGGACGAGGTGGCCATGGAGCTGCGGGAGCTGATCGGGGATATGTACGAGGAGCGCGGCGGCATGGAGGATGTGCTGCGCGAACTGGGAGACCCCGCCGAATTTGCCGGGAAATATCGCAGCAGCGCACAGTATCTGATCGGCCCCGCCTACTACGACACCTACCTGTGGTTTTTGAAGGTGGTGCTGCTCTGCACGGCTGTCCCGGTGGTGATCGCGGCGGTGGTGAACGGCGTGCTGGAGGCGGACGGCGCCTTCCCCGCCGCGGCCGCGACCTTTGCCATCCGCGGCATCACGGAAGGCCTGCTCTCCCTGTTCAGCTGCTGCATCAGCGTGGTGGGCGGCGTGACCATCCTGTTTGCCATCCTGGAGCGCAAGCAGGTCAAGATCGAGCAGAAGGCGCGCAGACAGTGGCAGGTGCAGGATCTGGGTGACAACTTCTCCGCGCCCCACTGGACCCCGCGGATGCTCTCCCCGCTGCCGCACCCCAAGGCGCGCATCAGCCGCGGCGACAGCGTGGTGGGGATCGTGTTCATCGCCGTTTTCTGTGCACTGCTGATCTTTGCGCCGCACTTTTTCAGCGTGATCCTGCACGGCGATTCGGTGCAGATGGTCCCCGTTTTCAACCTGGAAGAGTGGGACCGGATCCTCCCCCTGTTCATCCTGACGATGGCGGTGGGGCTGGCCGACGAGGTCTTTCGTCTGGTGAACGGCCGCTACTGCACCCGGGTGATGGTGTGCAACATCGCGTGTTCGGCGGTGCAGCTGGCGCTGAGCGCCGTGGTGCTGAAGGTGCTGCCGCTTTGGAACCCCCGGTTTGTCCAGCAGCTGCAGCAGGCGCAATCCCTGAGCGGCGCGCATACCGCCGAGTTCCTCTCCCTCTGGGACCCCGCGTGGGCCTCCAACATCCTGCTGGCCATCTTCGTGCTGGCCACTCTGCTGGAGGTGGCCACCACCGTGTACAAAACACTGCGCTACGGCGCAGAACGCTGACAATAAAAAACAGGGCCTCTGGCTGTTCCTGCCCGCTGCCTGTGCGGGGGAACGGCCAGAGGCCCTGGCTTTGTGCGGCACGTGCGCTTATTCTTCGCCCGGCTCCCAGATGGTTTCGGAGGGGCGGCGGGCAAGCAGGCCGATCAGCAGCAGCGCCGCCACGGCGGCCAGACAGCATTTGACAAGGGTTTTCATTGCGGTTTCTCCTTTCTCATTCACATCCGGCGTCGCCCCAGTAGCGGACGGCGGGCGGGGTGGGTTCCGGGCGCAGGCTGCCCACCATCAGCAGGCCCGCCAGCACAAACAGCATCCATTTCATCGCGTTTCCTTTCTGTGGTTCACGCGCGGACCAGCTTGAAATAGGTGCGCGCGGTGAGGTGGTAGACAAGGCCGTAGAGAGCGGCAAAGGCGGCGAGTGTGCCCACCGTGCACAGCGCGAACAGGCCGATGTTGGTCATCATGAAGCCGCGCAGGATGCGGCAGAGCGCCGGGAAGGCAAAGGCCATGTGCAGCGCCGCCATGCCCAGCGGCAGAAAAAACACCATCAGTACCTGCTTCTGGATGGTGCGGCGGACCTCTTTCTGGCTCATGCCCACCTTTTGCAGGATGACGAAGCGGTCGCGGTCGTCGTAGCCCTCGCTGACCTGCTTATAGTATATGATGAGCACCGTGGTGAGCAGAAAGAGCCCCACAAAGAAAATCGCGATGAACAGCACGCTGCCGAACATGATGTTGAAGTTCAGCGTCACCGACGTGCGGGTATCGTAGCCGGCTCTGCGGATGCCGTTTTCCACCTGCTGCTCGCTCATGTTCAAAAACTCGTTGTAGTTCCAGGCGTCGTTCAGGTCCTCATCCAGCGCCTGCAGGCTGGCTTCGCCGCCCGAAAAATCACAGCCGTACAGATAGGTGGTCACACGGGGTTCGCCGTCTGTTGTGGGCAGCGACTGCATCTGCATCAGGTCCTCATACGACGGCAGCACGATCAGCACCGGATAGCTGCCGCCCTCCGGCAGCATGCCGTATGTCGACGGGAGCATCTCTGTTTCGTATGCGCGTCCGCCCAGGTCGAGGGAGGTGATCGTCTGGCCGTCTCGCCGCCAGATAAGCGCCCGGCCCGGCTGCAGCTCCCGCTCGCTGTCGGTGGCGGCGTTGAAGCCGTCCAGCGTGGTGACCATGCACAGCAGGGTGTTCCAGCCGGTGGCCTCGCCGGCGGTGGAGAGGCTGTCTCCCTGCTGGATCAACTCGATATCGCCCTCGTACAACCAATATTCATTGGTGGGCTGTGCGTTGTATTCGCCCGCCTTGTCTTTCACCCAGTCCCGCAGCAGGGCGGTGTTCCGGTCGATGTTGGCGGTGAAATAGGCGCTCACGTTCATCGCGCGCGGAGCGGTGGCGTTGATGAACTCCTGCCCGCCCAGATACAGCGACAGCGTGCCCGAGAGGGTGACCACCACCATCGTGGACAGGATGCAGATGCTGGCCAGGCCGGCGGCGTTCTGCTTCATGCGGTAGATCATGCCGGACACCGCGATGAAGTTCTCGGGCCGGTAGTAGAAGCGGCGGCGCTTTTTGAGGAATTTCAGCAGCGCGATACTGCCCGACATGAACAGGCAGTAGGTGCCGATCACCACCAGCAGCACCGCCGGGAAGAACAGCAGCATGGCCATCGCGGTGTCCTTCACCCGCAGCGCGATGGCATAGCCGCCGATCAGGGTGACAAGGCCCAGCAGGGTGACCATCCAGCGGGCACGGGGTTCCTTTTCACCCTGGCTGGCGCTGTGCAGCAGCTGGATGGGGCTGAGCTTCCAGATGCCCACGAGATCATAGAGCAACACCAGCCCCCAGACCACCGCGAACAGCCGGAGCGTTTGCAGGATCGGCCCGAGGCCCACCGTGAATTCCAGCGCCACGCCCTCCCCCAGCAGCTTCATGAGGATGAGGAAGCCGAGCTGCCCGCACAGGATGCCCACCGCAACGCCGGCCAGCAGGGTGAATGCCGCGCAGAGCACGACCTCCCAGCCGATCAGCAGGCCGATATGGCGCTTTTCCATGCCCAGAATGCTGAACAGGCCGAATTCCCGCTTGCGGCGCTTCATGACGAAGCTGTTGATATAAAACATCACCACAGCGATCATATACTGGCAGACCGACGCGCACATCTTCACAAATTCCGACGAGACCTGCGCGCCCTGGCTGTCGGTGGCGGCGGCGATGTCCCCCACCGCGCACAGGGTGTAGTAGAGCATCACCATCAGGCTGCCCGCCAGCAGATACGGCAGGTAGATGGTTTTATTTTTGACCAGATTGCTGACGGCCAGACGCGGATAAAAGAACTTACGCATCGTCCCGGCCCCCTGTCGTGAGTACGGTGAGGGTATCGGAGATCTTCTGATACATCTGCTCGTTGGTGGCGTTTCCGCGGTAGAGCTGGTGGAACACCTGCCCGTCCTTGATGAACAGCACGCGCCCGGCGTGGCTGGCGGCGCGGGTGGAATGGGTGACCATGACGATGGTCTGCCCCGCGCGGTTGATGGCCTCGAACACATCCAGCAGGCCGTCGGTGGCCTTGGAGTCCAGCGCGCCGGTGGGCTCGTCGGCCAGCACCAGCCGCGGACGGGTGATCAGCGCGCGCGCCACCGCCGCCCGCTGCTTCTGGCCGCCCGACACCTCATACGGGAACTTGTTCAGCAGCGTCTCGATGCCCAGCTGCTTTGCAATCGGTGCAAGGCGCTTTTCCATCTCGTCCGGGTCGTGGCGCGCCAGCACCAGCGGCAAAAAGATGTTGTCGCGCAGCGTGAAGGTGTCGAGCAGGTTGAAGTCCTGGAAAACAAAGCCCAGGTTTTCCCGCCGGTAGGCCGACAGGCGGCCGTCCGGGATGGCGGCCATGTCGCTGCCCTCCAGCAGCACCCGGCCGGAGGTGGGCTTGTCCAGTGCGGCCAGGATGTTCAGCAGGGTGGTTTTGCCGCTGCCGCTCTCGCCCATCACCGCCACGTATTCCCCCTCCTCCACCGAGAAGTTCACGTCCTGCAATGCCTGTACCTGCACCGCGCCGAAGCGGGTGGTGTATATTTTTTTCAGATGTTCTACCTGCAACAGTGCCATGTCGGCATCCCTCTCTTTCCTTGTTCCGGGCCTCTGCGGCCCCTTCGGATGCTTCTATTATAAAACGCGGGGAAATTGCGTGCCATCGAAACGGCTTACAATTTCCCCGCGGCAGCTTACAGTTTTGTAAGGATGGCGAAAGGTTCAGTCCCGCACGTCCAGGTCCCGGCGTTCCAGGTCCAGCCGCACCTGCGTGCCCTCGCCGGGCGTGGAGGAGATGGTCATCCCGTGCCCCAGCATCTCCATTGCCTGCTTGCACAGGGCCAGCCCGATGCCGGTGGAATTGCGCCCGGCCCGCCCGTTCTGGCCGGTATAGCCCCACTCGCAGACGCGCGGCAGATCCTCGGGGCGGATGCCGATGCCGCTGTCCTCCACCCATATGCAGAGCGGGGACGCCTCGCTGCGGATGGTGACGCTGCCGCCCGCCGGGGTGTATTTGACGGCGTTGGTGAGCAGCTGTTCCAGCACAAAGGCCAGCCATTTTTCGTCGGTGAGCACCCGCAGGCCGGCCGGCTGCCAGTGCAGCTGCAGCTTTTTGTGGATGAAGAGCGCGCTGGTGCGCTTGAGCGCATCCCGGACGATGTCGTCCAGCAGGCAGGCGCGCAGGACGAGGTCGCTGCCCTGCTCCAGCCGCTGGTACTGCAATGCCATGTCCACATACTGGCTCATCTTCACCAGCTCCTGGCGCATCTGTTCCCGGCTGGGGCTGGGCTCCTGCAGCAGCAGGTCCATCGCCGCCAGCGGCGTCTTGACCTGGTGGCTCCACAGCGTATAGTAGCGGCGGGAACGGGAGGCGCTCTGCTCGGCTTCCTGCTCGGCTTTCCGGCAGCGCTGCTCCAGGCGCCCGACCAGCTGCTGGTACTGGCCTTCCTTCTCCTCCCGCGCGGGGGGAAGGCCGTCCAGCTGGACGATGGCCTGCCGGTTGAGACGCCGCAGCGCCTCGCATTCCGACCGCCACCGCACAAAGCCCACCGCTGCCGCCCCCGCAAAGAGCGCCGCCATCACCAGCATCGTGTAGACGGCCGGACCCCACGGCAGGCCGTACAGGGCATAGATGCCCGCCATCACCGCCAGCAATATGGCAAACAGCGCCACACACCGCGCGCCGCGGCGAAGATACTGCAAAAGATCGTTTCCCAGAGCTTTCATCGCGCGTCCTCCAGCTGGTAGCCCATCCCCTTGCGCGTGGTGATGCAGTCCCCCGCTCCCAGCGACTGGAGGGTCTTGCGCAGACGGGCGACGTTGACGCTGAGGGTGTTGTCGTCGATGAAGCTCTCGCTCTGCCACAAGCGTTGGATGATCTCCTCCCGCGAGACGGTCCGGCCCTTGCGCTCCATCAAAATGCGCAGGATGCCGTATTCGTTTTTGGAGAGGTTCTGCCGCACGCCGTTCACCAGCACCGCCGCTTCGGACAGGTCCAGCACCAGATTGCCCGCCCGCAGCGTCTGCGGTTCGGCGCCGAAGGAATAGGCGCGGCGCAGCAGCGCCTGGATCTTGGCCACCAGCACCTCGATGCGGAAGGGCTTGGCCACAAAGTCGTCTGCGCCCATGTTGATGGCCATGACGAGGTTCATGTCGTCCCCCGCCGAGGACAGGAACAGGATGGGCAACCGGCTCTGCTGGCGGATCTGGGCGCACCAGTGGTACCCGTTGAAAAAGGGCAGCGAGACGTCCATCAGCACAAGGTCCGGGTGCAGCTGCTCGAACTCTTCCAGCACGCGGTCGAACCGCTGCACCGGACACACCTCGTATCCCCATCCCTCCAGCTGGCGGGTCAGCGACTGGCAGATCACCTCGTCGTCCTCCACCAGAAACACTTTGTATCGTTCCATCTATGTTCCTCCTTTTGTATTGCACACTGTTTTTGTAACGAGTTGTCCCCGTCCCTCTCTTCACGCAAAAAAGGCCGCGGTATCCCCACGGCCCTGTGCCTGCAAACAGCGTATCCAATTGTGCGCGGCGGGAACCTTCTCCCCCTCCGCGGCAAAGGACCAGCCTCCGAGGTCTTTTGCCTATTGTATCACAAACTTTCCATGCTGACCAGCTTCCACGCGCCGTCCAGCTGGGCGGCGTAGAGACGGTAGTGCACCGGGATGGTCACCTCGCGGTAGCCGATATCCACCAGGTATTCCAGCTTCAGCTCCACCCAGCAGCAGGTGTCGCTCACGCTGCCGGTGGCCAGCAGCTCCTCGTTGGCAAAGGTGGCGCTGTTGTGGTCGGTGTACCAATAGGTATCGAAGGTGCGCACCGTCTCGCGCAGCGGGGTGTCGGGGTGGAGATAGACGTCCACCTCGCCGAAGGCCGCGTCCCGCGACACATAGCGCACATAGGCGTGCGCCGCGTTCCAGGCAAAGTCTGTCAGCTCCTGCTGCTGCGCGGCGGGAACCGGCGCAGTGATCTCCACCGCGCCGTCCTTGCCGGCCTGTACGGCGCAGGCGGTGCCGTCCTCCAGGACGGCGGCGACCTCCGGCGCGGCCAGCAGGCCGTCCAGCTTGTATTCCAGCACCTGCGGCGCGTCGGCCAGGTCCTCGTAGCCGGTGGCCGTGCGGGAGCCGGTGCTCTGGTCGGCCGGGAGCGGCTGGCCGTTCACTGTCACCGCCGCATGGGAGGGCGCCAGAATGGTGCAGCTTTGGGTCTCGGGCACCGGCGGGCGCACTGTCCATCCGCCCGTCTCCTTCTCGATAAGCTCCAGTGTGACCGAGGCGTCGGGCGCGATCACCTTCACGGTGCAGGCGCCGTCCTTCTGCTGCTTGGCAAAGCGGAGCTGCTCGCGGTCGGCCGGAATGCCTTCCAGGCTGGCGGACACGGCGTCGCGGTAGGCGCCGGGCTTTTCGTAGGGGGACAGCGCAAAGCCGGACTGTTCCAGCAGCTGCTGCTCGTCGGCGCTCTGCACCGTCTTGAGGAACTGCATCACGGCCGCCTCGGGCGTGGTGCTCTCGTACCTTGCCAGCGCCGCCCACAGCTGCACCAGCAGCACTGCCACGAGCACGGCCAGCGCGGCCGTCCAGAAGAACAGAAACCGGGAAAACCTGCCCTTGCGGCGGGATTTTTTCGGCTGGGTTGCCATATTGCTCTCTCCTTTACTGTACGATCCACACGGTGGGAAGATAGCGCGGGCCGTACAGCGACGCGCAGACGTTGATGGTCTCGCCCTGATACATCATCTGGGTGGAGGAACCGCCGTCGAGGTTGGCGGCGTTGATGGCGCCGTAGTCCTGCATGACCTTGATGCAGTCCTGGAAATTGGCGCCCAGGCTGTGGGGCTGGCGGCCGTCTATGACCAGCAGCAGCACCGCGCCGTCCTCCCGCTGGCCGATCACGGTGCGGGGGTTCAGTCCGCCGCCGCTGCCGGTGACGTCCACCGGCTCCCCGTTGATGATGAAGGCCGGGCCAAAGCTGACCGCGTCGCGCATGCCGCGCTCCATCACCTCGGCGCCGGTCATCTGGCCCACGATGAGGTGGTTGCCCTGGTCGAAGCCGATCACCTGATAGCTGCCGCCGGCTGTGCCCTGCAGCATCACGCCGTCCTTCACCACCAGGCCCAGCGGCATGCCGCCGTTGCCCATGCCGTTTTCATCGGCAAAGCCGCCGGCGTTCACGCCGCCCACAGCTCCTGCCTCCTCGATGAAGGTCTCCAGCTTTTTGCCCCTGGTATCGGGCGAGAACTGGTCCAGGCAGGCGACCTGCACGCGGGAAGGGTCGTAGACGATCATCATCTTTCCCTTATAGGTGGGACCGGACACGTCCTCGATCTCGATGGTGTCCAGCGGTTTGTCGGCGGAGGGCTTGAATTCCTCCTGCGGCACCTCGGTGGTCTCATCGGTCTGCACCACCGCGTTGCGCTGGACGATTTTCTCCACCTCCTCGTCGCTGAGGAAGAGGTGCGGCACAAATTTGAGCGCGCTGGTCTCCAGCATGGTGTTCACGAACAGGTCGCGCGCGGTGGGGCTGGGGCCTTTGCAGAAGATGAACGAGCCTCCCACCGCCAGGCCCAGCACGGCCGCCAGCAACACGACGAAGCAGACGCCCACGCGGGCGACGGCGCGCACGGCACGGCGCTTTCTGTGTGCGGCGCGGCGCGGCGGCCTGGCCGGTTTCGGGGCGGATACACGGGCAGACTCGGCGGCCACCCGCTGGGGAGCGCGATATATGTACTTCCCGCTTTTTCGGGAAGCGGCCGGACGCCGGCGCGGCGGCGTATCAACGGTTTTGGGGGACATTTCTCTTCCTCCTTTTCTTTCGATTGCGGCGAATGCGGCGGCGGTGCTGCGCCCAGAGGGATACAGCCAGCGCCAGAACGCCGCCCGCCGCACACACCAGCCACAGGCTCGGCCAGCCGGGACCGGCCGCGGCGGGAGCGGGGGACGGGGCGGGAGCAGGCGTTGGAGATGGGGTGGGGGCGGGAGTGGGCGAAGGGGTGGGGGTGGGCGTCGGCTGCAGGCTGGGGATCTCCACGTTTTCAAAGAAGTCTCCCCCCTGCACGTCCGGCCCCACCGTGGTGCGGGCAAGGCCGAATTTGCGGCAGTCGTACCAGCCGCCGGCCCCCATCACGTGGAAAACGCCCTGCTGGCTGGCGTGACAGGCAAAGCCCTCCTGCGCCATCTCGAAGGCCGTCTTTCCGCCGAACGCGGACAGCGGCATATTCTCCCAGTCCATGATGATCTGGTTTTCGGGGTACAGGTGCAGATAGATCTTGGGGGTGTCCCACACGCCGTATCGGTCGGCGCTGGCGGGGTACTGCGCGGGGTCGGCCGCCGCATCCGCTGCCAGCAGCAGACTTTCGGCGTTCAGGCAGTGCACGCCGTGGCCATATTCGCCGTTCAGGTCGTGCCCCACCACCACCGCCGGCCGGAACCGGCGCAGCTGTTCCACCTGCCAGGCCCGCAGCTCCTCTTCGTTGTACAGCGCGCGCGCCTGGTCGATGTTGTCGGCATAATAGTCGGGGAAATCGCTGATGACGGGATACCGCGTGACGCCCACCGTCCACAGGCCGTCCAGCAGCTCGTGCGGGCGCACCGGCTGGTCCCAGTGGCTGATGAGGTAGGCCACCTGCACCTCCAATCCCCGCTCGCCCGCATAGTAGGGCATCGCGCCGCCGAACCACAGATGCTCGTCGTCGGCGTGGGTGGGCATCAGCAGCAGATCGGCCTGGCCCTCCGGCGGCTGCCACTGCTGCACCCAGCCGGGCGGGGCGGTGTCGAAGCCGTAGATCTCGCACAGCACCGCTCCCTCCGGCAGCGTGATGCTGCACTCGGTGACCGGGGTGTCGAGCGGCAGATACTCGTGCAGAAAACCGCTGCTCTGCTTTTGGCAGCTGCCGTCCGGCAGGCAGAGCACCCAGTCGGCCGGGCGGTCGAATTCCAGATACAGCCCCTGCAGGGGGGCGTCGGCGGTGATGGTGAGGGTCTGCCCCGCCTCCAGCGTCTGTTTGGTGGCGCGGGATGCGTCGCAGAGCGAAGGCTGTGCCGCGCCGGACTGGTCGGTGACCGTCAGCGCGGCTCTCGTCTCCTCCGCCCGCACCGGCAGCGCCAGCGCTGCCGCGGCCAGCACTCCGGCGACCGGCGCGCAGATCCATCTCATCTTCATCCCTCCGTATATCGGTTGTTGTTCTTTGATTGTACCACGTTTTCTCGACAAAAACAGTTTCAAAAGAATAACGCTTTGCATACACAGATTCTTTCAATCCGCGCCGCTTTTTTTTGCGCGCGCGATATGCTATAATAGGGGATACAACATTGCCTGTTTATGCACAAAGGAGCCGTTCATGACCTATCAGCTTGCCCGGCTGTCCGGCGACAGCCTTGCCGTTCCGCAACTGGTGCTGAACCAGCTGCAGCGCGGGGATGAAAACCTGATCCGCACCGCTTTATACATCCTGTCCACCTGCAGCACCGACCCGGCCGACATCGCCCACGCGCTGCGCCTGAAAAGCACGGCTGCGGCCCAGCGCGCGCTGGATTTCTGGTATGGCGCGGGACTGCTGGAGCGCGCGCCCGAAGCCGCCGAGCCGGTGAAGGTGCGCCCGCCCCGCCTGACCACCGCCGAGGTGGCCGCCGCCAGCTGCACCGATCCCCAGATCGCGGCGCTGCTGCACGAATGCCAGAACCTGTTCGGCGGCGTGGTGACCCAGACAGACACCAACATCCTGGTGAGCCTCTACCGCAGCGACGGCATCCCGGTGGACACCATCCTGCTCGCCGCCGCCCACGCGGCCTCCGAGGGGCATCGCAGCGGCCGGTATGTGGAGCGGATGGTGCTGCGCTGGCGGGAGGCCGGCATCGTGACCGGCGCCGACGCCGAGCGGTATCTGCAGCAGCTGGAGATCCGCCGCCAGCGCGAACAGCAGGTGGCCGAGCTGCTGGGACGCGCCAACAGCACCTTCCCGGCCGCCGAACGGCGGATCATCGCCGGGTGGTTCGAGGAGTTCGGCTACGACACCGCCATGATCGCGGAGGCGGTTCTCTACGCCGGCGAACAGAACAGTGTGCGGTATGTGAACGGTATCCTGAAAAGCTGGTACGGCAAAGGCTGGCGGACGGTGCGGGATGTGCAGGCGGCTGCGGCGGTGTCCGGCAGCAATGTGCAGCACGCGGCGCCTGCCGCCCCGGTCTCGGCTGTCGGCAGCGAGCGCATCGCGCGCAGAAAACCGCTGAAATTTATGGTGGAGGAGGAATAAGCCATGCAGACCCGTCAGCAGCTGTATGCACAGGCACTGCGCCAGGTGCAGAGCCGCCGCCAGAAGGCGGTGACGCTGGCCACCCGGACGATGGAGCGGGCCAGAGAGGAGATCCCCGGCCTGGACGCCCTGCTGCGCCGGCAGGCCCTTGCCGAAGCGGCGGCCGGGCGCGCCCGTCTGGTGGGCGGCCCCGACGAGGCCAAAGCCGCGCAGGACGCCGCCGCCCAGGTGCGCGCCCAGCTGGAACAGGCGCTTTCCCAGGCCGGTATCCGCCCCGGCGATCTGCAGCCCGCCTACACCTGCCCGCTCTGCAAAGACAAGGGCGAATACGAGGGCAAGACCTGCCGGTGCGTCCATCTGGAGGCGCGCGCGCTGCGCCGCCGGGAACTGAGCCGCATCTCGGCGCTGGAGCTGAGCCGGTTCGACACCTTCGAGCTGGACCGCTACCCCGACCGCTTTGTGCCGGAATACAACTGCAACCCGCGCGAGAACATGGCCGAGATCCTGAACTACTGCAAGGACTACGCCCGGCGGTTTTCCACCCGCAACCCCAGCCTTTTGATGACCGGGACCGCCGGGCTGGGCAAGACCCATCTGGCGCTTGCGATCGCAGGCGAGGTGCTGGAACGGGGCGCCGACGTGATCTACCTGACCGCCCGCACCTTTTTCGACCAGATGGAGCGGGAAAAATACGCCCCCGAAAGCGACCTTTCCCGCGTCGTGCAGGAGGCGGAGCTGCTGGTGCTGGACGATCTGGGCACCGAGTTCGTCACGAATTACACCGTCAGCGCGCTGTATGAGCTGGTGAACACCCGCATGCTGCGCCGCCTGCCCACCATCTACACCACCAATATCCAGAAGGAGGACGTGCTGCGCGCACGGTATACCGAAAAGACCGCCAGCCGCCTGCTGGGCAGCTGCGAGGTGCTGGACTTCTACGGCACCGACCAGCGCCGGCGGGAAAAATGAATCTGCCAAACGCCCTGTTTTGTGCACTCCGCACAAAAACAGGGCGTTTTTTCTGTGGCACGACGGCCGTTTCCCGGTGCTGTCCGGCCTTGACAAGGTGGTTTATTCACGATAAACTAATCTCAGGGTCACAGACACAAACACAAAGGAGGCCGATCGTATGGCAGAACGAAAACTGGGCGCGGTGGAGAGCCGCTTTGCCGATCTGATCTGGGAAAACGAGCCCATCCCCTCGGGCGAACTGGTGAAGCTGTGCCAGCGGGAACTGTGCTGGAAAAAGCCCACCACCTACAACGTGCTGCGCAAATTGTGTGAACGCGGCATTTTTCAGAATGTGAAGGGAATCGTGACATCGGTCATCTCCCGCTCCGACTTTTACGCCCGGCAGGGGGAGGAGCTGGTGGACGAGGCGTTCGGCGGCTCGCTGCCCGCCTTTATCGCCGCCTTTTCCCGGCGGCGGTCGCTGTCGGACAGGGAGATCGACGAGATCCGCCGCATGATCGACACCTACAAGGAGGAGTGACGAGATGGCTTCCCTGTTTCTGACCGCGGTGAACCTCGCGGCGATGGCCGGCTGGATGGTGCTGGCGGTGGTGCTCCTGCGCGCCGTGCTGCGCCGTCTGCCCAAGTCTGCGCGGTGCGGGCTGTGGGCGCTGGTGGCGCTGCGGCTGGTGTTCCCCTTTTCCATCCAGAGTGTTTTCAGCCTGCTGCCCAGCCCGCAGGTGCTGCCCGACCTGGTCCTGTCGGGGCCTTCGTTCAGGGTGGAATCCGGCATCCCCGCCGTGGACGGGCGGGTGAACGAATATCTGGCCGACCGCTATTATGAGGGCGTGACCGTCCCCGCCAACACCGGCGCGATCTGGATGGAGCGTCTGGCCTGGATCTGGCTGGCCGGGGTCGCGGTGCTGCTGGGATACGTTTTGGTGAGCAGCCTGCGGCTGCGCTGGAAGCTGCGCACCGCCGCCGTGCTGGAAGAACCGGTGTGGGTCAGCGACGAGATCGGCACGCCGTTCCTGTTCGGCCTGCTGCGCCCGCGCATCTATCTGCCTTCCCATCTCGGCGGTGCGGAGCGGGACTGTGTGCTGGCGCATGAATTCGCACATCTGCGCCACAAAGACCACTGGTGGAAGATGCTGGGCTTTGTGCTGCTGGCGGTGTACTGGTTTCAGCCGCTCTTGTGGCTGGCGTACCTCCTGTTCTGCCGGGATCTGGAGCTCGCCTGCGACGAGCGCACCGCCCGGGAGATGAGCCTGGAGGAAAAGCGCTGCTACGCCCATGCGCTGCTGGCATGCAGCACCGGCCGGCGCCTGCCGATGGCCCCGCTGGCGTTCGGCGAACGCGATGTGAAAACCCGCGTGAAGGCGGTGCTGCGCAGCAAAAAGCCCGCTCTGTGGGTGAGCGCGGCGGCGGTGCTCGTGTGCAGCGCGGTGGCGCTGGGGTTTTTGACGGTGCCCCAGGCGGCGATCGTCTACGACCATCCCAACGCCGAAACGCTGTATTCCTGCCGCACGCAATACACCGGCAACACCGCGGCGATCGAGGGGATCCTGGCCGAACTGCAGTTCCCCGAAGGCTTTGTACTTCAGGAATTTTCCTTCCAGGACAGGCAGGAGCCGTTCTATATCGACCTGGAATTCAAAACTCCTGCGCAGCCGACCATCTACTATTTCGCCCGGGAACACGAGACGGTACAGCAGCTGAACAAGAGCGCCTGCACCCTGTTTGCGCTGGTGCACAATCTGCGGCAGGTGCGCTTTGTGCTGAACGACGGCGGCGAAGAACCGCTCCTGCTCTCCTTTTCCCGGGAAAACGCGGAGACGGTCGTGGGCGTTGACCTGTGGAGCGAGAGCGGCACGGCCGATCGGCTGGACGCCCTGCTGGGCCGCATCGACCGCCGGGTGGAAACGGCCGCCGGGCAGGAGGCGGAATTCCTCGCCGAGATGGACGCCCTGGTGGAGGAGATCGCCTCCTCCCCCGCCTATTCCTCCGCGCCGGGCGACTACATCAAGGAGCACCAGGAAGCCTACGACCGCATGGTGTCGTATGGCGAAAGCGCCCTGCTGTACTGCTTTGAGAGATTCCTGGGCGGCGGGCAGGACGGGCTGGAAGGACATCTTCTGTCGATCGCCTGCCGCGAGATCCTGGAAATCGAGGACGATGCCCTGTACGCCACCGGGCAGGACTGGTTCGACCACTACCGAAACCTCGCAATGAACGGCGAGCCGGGACGCGGCTACTACATGCTCCGCGCGATCACCGACCGCCAGCTTTCGCTGTGACAAACAAAAAAGGCTCTGCCGCCGGTGTGTGCCGGGCGGCAGAGCTTTTCGGTTTTGCAGATCAGGACGCTGACAGCGCGAACAGCTCGCTCTGGCGCTCGCTGCTGCCGAACAGGTTGTTGTACTGCACCATCTGGTACTGCCGGATCAGCCGGGTATAGCCGTTGGTTTCCAGATGGCTGTACGCGTTGCCGGCGGCATCGGTGTAGCCCACAAAGGTGAGGGCGGGCAGCTGCGTTTGCAGCTGGTGCAGATACCGGGTGTAGGGCGCGGCCGGAAGCCCGGCGTACTGCAGCAGGTACTGCGACAGGAAATTCAGGCTGGTGTCGTTCAGTTCGTCCTGCGGCAGCGGATAGTTCGCCCAGATGACGAACGGCACCCGGAATTTGCCCATATACTGCTCCATCGTCATCCCGTCCTGGGTGACGCCGTAGGCCATGTCCAGGAACTCCTGCTCCACCGACGGCTGATGGTCGCCGAACATCAGGAGGATGGTGGGCTCGGTCTGGGCCGAGAAGTAGTCCACCAGCAGCCGGAAGGCCTCGTCCGATTTGTTGGCCAGCGTGAGGTACTGCTCGGCCATCGGGTATTTGCCCGGCTGGTCGGTGAGCTGGACGGTGGCGGGATAGTCGGGCACCGTGTAGGCGCCGTGGTTCTGGATGGTGACGTTGAACAAAAACAGGCGCTCATTCGGCGCTTTGTGCTCGAACTCCCAGATGATCTGTCGGAAGGAGGTGTCGTCGCTGATATAGCCGTGCTCCTCGGTGACCGGGACGTCGAGGTCCTCCGCGCACTTGAACTCGTCGAAGCCGAGCCGCGGATAGGCCTGGTTGCGCTGCCAGGAGGTGCGCTCGCCCGGATGCACCGCCAGCGTGCGGTAGCCCTGCTCCGCGAGCAGCGAGGCGAGCGAATCGGACGGGCCCAGAATGTACTGCTGGTACGGGATGCTGCCCGACGGCAGAAAGGCCATCGAGTTGCCGGTGAGGAACTCGAACTCGCTGGCGCTGGTGCCCGCGCCGAACACCGAGGTGTAGGCGTGGCCGAAGATGGCGTTGTCCAGCCCGCGGATGTAGTCGGTGACGCTCTCCGACAGGGAGAGGTTGCCCCACTCCTCAAAATCGGCCCAGGATTCGTTCATGATCGCGATCACGTTGGGGCGCTCGGGCGGATCGCCGGCCACCGGAAGCTCCGGCTGGGACTCCAGCAGCTCCTGTACGGCTTCGGCGGAATATCCCTCCGGCTTCTCCACCTGCATGAAGGCGGTGTTGCAGATGAAGGAGGCCAGCGCGCCGGTCTCACGGTAGGCTTTGGCGGGGTTCCAGACGTCGGTTTTGACGTCCAGCCGGCTGAGCATGCCCGGCCGGGCTGCCAGCACGCACAGCGCCCCCACACACGCCGCCGCGGCGCGAGGCAGCCAGGGAACGGCGGGACGGCGGCTGAACAGGCGGCGGCGCAGCAGCACCATCTCGGCCGCCAGGATCAGCACCACGACCAGCATCTGCCAGGTGGGCACAAAGCTGTAGCTGCCCGCCACCGCGGCGGCGGTGCCCAGCGCCGAGAAGTCCCAGGGCAGCACCGGCGTGCCGCGGAATGCCGAAACAAAGTGATTCGCCGCCGCCCAGATGCCGGCGATCAGCTGGATGAGCACAAAGCTGAGCGCTACACGGCCGGTGAGCGCGCACAGCAGATAGTAGATGGCGCCGTAGCAGATGCTGTTGGCAAGCACCAGCGACAGCCCATACTGCCACGGCCATCCGCCCAGGATGAACTGGGACAGATAAAACGCAAGCACCGGCCCGGCCAGCAGCATCGCCAGGGTGGAACGCCGCACACGGGGCAGACGCGCCAGAAATTGCTGTTTCATTGTTTTTCCCCTTTTTCGATTCATATTCCGAATTTTGTATTATAATACAAAGCGATCTTTTTGTCAAAAGCATGTAAATTGTGTGAAAAATTGTTGGTCTTTCCAATTGAAACGGGTATGGGAATATGGTATGATTTGGATATCATAACAGGGCGGCAAGCCGCCCGGAAAGGTGGAAACACAATGCAACGATCCAACCGTTTGATTGCCGGGCTGCTGGCTGCCGGTGTGGTCCTGATGGCCGTGCCCGTATCGGCCGCCGATCTGCCGGAGGGTCTGACCGATCTGGAGGGCAAGCTGGTGGTCATCCACACCAACGATACCCACGGCCGCGACCTGGAAGGCGTGTACACCACCGCTGCCGTTGCGCAGCTGAAGCAGGACCTCACCGCCGCCGGCGCGGACGTCCTGCTGCTTTCGGCCGGCGACGCCTCGCAGGGCACCCCGCTGGTGAACCTGAGCCTGGGCGGCACCGCCATCGACTTCATGAATCTGGCCGGCTACGACGCCATGGCCACCGGCAACCACGAATTCGACTGGGGCCTGGAGAACCTGCAGAAGCTGGCGCAGGACGCCGAATTCCCCATCCTGGCCGCCAACCTCACCTACACCGAGAGCGGCGAGCTGGTGTTCGGCGACTCCATCGTGTTCACCACCGACAGCGGCCTGAAGGTGGGCGTGTTCGGACTGGCCACCCCCGAGACCGCCACCAAGGCGCACCCCGACAAGGTGAAGGGCGTTTCCTTTGCGGCCGGGCAGGAGCTGTATGACGTGGCCCAGCAGCAGGTGGACAAGCTCAACGCCGAGGGCTGCGACTATATCATTGCCCTGAGCCATCTGGGCGACAGCGCCGAGAGCGCGCCCAACCGCTCGGTGGACCTGCTGGACCATGTGACCGGCATCGACCTGATGGTGGACGGCCACAGCCACACCACCCTGCCGGAGGGTGACACCAGCCACGGCGACACGCTGCGGGTGTCCACCGGCGAATACCTGAACAACATCGGCGTGGTGGTGTACGACGCCGCCTCCGACACCGAAACGGCGCGCCTGCTGAGCTCCACGACCGAGGGCGACCAGACCGTGCTGGACTACACCGGCAGCGATCCCGACGTGCTGGCCGCCATCGAGGCGGTGAACGCCGAGGTGGAGCAGGAGCTGGGCAAGGTGTTCGCCAAGACCGAAGTGCTGCTGAACGGCGAGCGCGATCCCGGCGTGCGCACCGAGGAGACCAACCTGGGCAACTTCGCCGCCGACGCCATCCTGTGGAGCGCGCGCCAGGCACTGGGCGAGGACAAGGTGGATCTGGCGCTGACCAATGGCGGCGGCATCCGCGCCTCCATCCCGGTGGGCGATATCAGCATGAAAACGATGAAAACGGTGTTCCCCTTCGGCAACGAGGTGGCCACCGTGACGGTGACCGGCGCCGAGCTGCTGGAGGCTCTGGAAGCCGCCACCTTCTGCACCCCCACCGCAGTGGGCGCTTTCCCGCAGGTGGCCGGCGTGCAGTTCACCATCGACACCACCGTTCCCTATGAGAACGGCGAGCTGTACCCGAACAGCACCTACTATGCGCCCGCCAAGCCCGGCAGCCGCATCAAGGACGTGACTGTGAACGGCGAGCCGCTGGACCTAAACGCCGAATATGTGGTGGCCACCAACGACTTCACCGCCGCCGGCGGCGATACATACGGCGCGTTCCTGGACAAGCCCGTTTACAAGACCGGCGTGGCGCTGGAGGATGCGCTGGTGCAGTACACCTCCACCGTGCTGAACGGCGTGATCTCGGAGAAGGACTACGGCAAGCCGGCCGGCCGGATCACGGTGAACACCGCCCCTGTTCCCACCGCGACACCGGCTCCCACTGCCTCTCCCACCGCGGCGCCCACGGCAGCTCCGACCGCTGTCCCCACTGCCGCACCTACGGCTGCGCCCACCGCACAGCCCGCCCCCTCCGATCCGCAGATCACCCTGCCCGCCACCGGCGACGTACAGCAGCCGGTTGTGGTGTGTGCGGCGCTGCTGCTGTTCGGCGTTGGCGCGGTCGTGATCCGCAAGCGCATCCACGACTGATTTTCCCCGCATTCCAATGACAGAGAAAGGGGAGGCGGCCTTTTTCGGAGGCTGTCTCCCCTCTTTGTTTCTGCTTTTGTACAGACAAACCATGCAGCGCCCCCTCCAAAACCCATACGGGAATTGGAAGGGGCGCTTTGTGTATCACGTATGCACTTGGGGCGGCAAAGATCACCGGGCTTGTTCCGCGGACAGGTTCCTTTTGTGCCACAGCGAGAACAAAAGCAGGCTGCACACACAGATCCCCGCGCCGAAGAAAAACGCCGCCGGCAGGCTCCAATCCGACAGCGCGCCGAAGATCAGATTGGTTGCAATGGCGATGCAGTTGACGATCATGGCATGGATACTGAGCGCTGTGGCGCGGTTTTCGGTTTGAATCTGCCGGTTTTGCAGCTGCGCCCGAAACGGCTGAAACAGTGTGTTGGAGATGCGCAGGGTCAATATGCCGACAACCGCCGGGAATGCCGTCTGCGTTGCTCCCAGCACCAGACAGGCTGCCGCTGCAAGCCCACAGAAAAGCAGGCAGAAAACGCGCGTCCCCATCCGCTTTGTGAGGGGGGCGGAGCAAAACCCCAGCATCCCCAGCACTGTGGCCGCGATATACAGCACACCGATCGCCGTGCTGGAAAGACCGCAGCGCTCGTATTGCAGCTGGTTGAGAAAGACCGTGATGGTCTGGTGCGCTTCGGTGAGGAAGGCGACCGCAGCCAGAAACAAAAGCATTGTCCGGTTGCCAAGCGTCCTGTGCAGGGTGGCGCGGAAAGGCTCCGCGGGAGCGGCAGCAGAGGCGGCTTGTTTGACCTCTGTGAGCCCCAGCGAGAGCAGGGCGGCCAGACCATAGCTGACCACCGTCAGAAAACCTGCCAGAGAATAGTTGTCCCGCACAAACACCGAGAACACCGCCGCGGCCAGCAGCAGCCCGGCCATGCTCATGCTGTTGTAGATGCCGAACACCTTCTGGCTGTTTTTCCCCTGGCAGGACAGGTACAGAATACTGGTGTCCACACCCGAAAAGCCCGCTTCCACCACACTGAGCAGAATGCGTTCGGCCAGAAAACCGCCGAACCCGGTGGCTTTCCAGAAGACGATCTTGGAAACAAAATACAGCCCGCTGCAGAAGATGATGGTTTTGCGGTATCCGATTTTGTCCGCCGCAATCCCCCAGGGAATTTCCAGCAGGATCGCCAGACCCAGCGAAATGCCCTCGATCAGCGTGATCTGAAACACCGTTACCCCCTGCGCCTGCCGGTACAGGGTGGCAATCGGCCCGTAAAACACCATTCCCTGCAGCAGAGCAATGGCATACATCACATATAAATTAGACTTCATATAAAAAGTCCTTCCTGAATTGTACACATGGCAAACAGACGCCCTTTGGATGGCGCTGTG
>NHCFR00700__coassemble_1150_pt1 | contig 25989 bp, 24 predicted proteins | sample NHCFR00700__metabat2_high_PE_054 | metagenome-assembled genome bin NHCFR00700
AAAGTATCAAATGCGCAGGCCGCATCCGGCGGCTGCGAACAACATATGAAACAGGAGGCAACCACTATGAAAAAACCGATTCTGGTCGTTCTGGCAGCAGGTATGGGCAGCCGTTACGGCGGCCTGAAGCAGATCGATCCCGTTGGCCCCAACGGCGAGGTCATCATCGACTACTCCATCTTCGACGCCCGCCGCGCCGGCTTCGAGACCGTTGTGTTCATCATCAAGCACGAGATCGAGGACGCCTTCAAGGCCGCCATCGGCGACCGTCTGTCCAAGGTGATGGAGGTGCGCTATGCCTTCCAGCAGCTGGACGACCTGCCCGAAGGCTTCACCGTGCCCGAAGGCCGCGAGAAGCCCTGGGGCACCAGCCATGCCATCCTGGCGGCCCGCGACGTGATCGACGCCCCCTTCGCCGTGATCAACGCCGACGACTACTACGGCCCCGAGGCCTTCCAGGTCATCTACGACTACCTGTCCACCCACAGCGACGACGACAAGTACCGCTACGCCATGGTGGGCTATCTGCTGAAGAACACCGTCACCGAGAACGGCCATGTGGCCCGCGGCGTCTGCGTGGAGAACCCCGACCACACCCTGGCCGACGTGACCGAGCGCACCAAGATCGCCACCTACGAGGGCGGCATCCACTTCACCGAGGACGACGGCGCCACCTGGACCGACCTGCCCGAGGACACCCTGGTCTCCATGAACCTGTGGGGCTTCGGCGCCAGCGTGGTCCCCGAGATCCAGAACCGCTTCGCCGCCTTCCTGGAGGCTTCCCTGCCCACCAATCCGCTGAAGTGCGAGTACTTCCTGCCGCTGGTCGTCAGCCAGCTGATCGCCGAGGGCAAGGCCACCGTGCAGGTGCTGCGCAGCCACGACAAGTGGTACGGCGTGACCTATAAAGAGGACAAGCCCACCGTTGTGGCCGCCATCCGCGAGAAGATCGCCAGCGGCCTGTATCCCGAAAACCTGTGGGGGGAGGCGTGAATCATGGCTCTGAAACCGGCTGAGGAAATGCTGAACGAGGCCCTGGCCGCCTGGAACTGGGGCGGCACCGTCGTGGGCGCCGTGCGCTACGGCGCCGGCCACATCAACGACACCTTCTGCGTCTACACCCAGACCGCCGAGGGCGACTGCGTGCGCTTCATCCTGCAGCGCATCAACACCAACACCTTCACCGACCCCGCCGGCCTGATGGAGAACATCTGCGGCGTGACCGGGTTCCTGCGCAAGAAGATCGAGGAAAAGGGCGGCGACGTTGCCCGTGAGACCATGAACGTGGTCCCCACCGCCGACGGCAAGCCTTACTACGCCGATACCAACGGCGGCGCCTGGCGCGTGTACACCTTCGTGGAGGGCACCGTCTGCCTGCAGAAGGTGGAGAGCCCCGACGACTTCTATGCCAGCGCTTATGCGTTCGGCCAGTTCCAGCAGCTGCTGGCCGACTATCCCGCCAGCACCCTGCACGAGACCATCGCCCGCTTCCACGACACCGCCAACCGCTACGCCAACTTCGAGAAGGCGCTGGAAGCCGACGTGTGCGGCCGCGCCAAGGACGTGCAGGCCGAGATCGAGTTCGTGAAGGCGCACAAGGCCGACTGCAGCTACATGGTGGACCTGCTGGCCGCCGGCAAGCTGCCGCTGCGCGTGACCCACAACGACACCAAGCTGAACAACATCCTGATGGACAAGGCCACCCGCCAGGGCATCTGCGTGATCGACCTGGATACCGTTATGCCCGGCCTGGCCGCCAACGACTACGGCGACTCCATCCGCTTCGGCGCCAACGACTGCGCCGAGGACGAGAAGGACCTGACCAAGGTGAACTTCAGCCTGCCCCTGTTCGAGACCTACACCAAGGGCTTCCTGGCCGCCTGCGGCAGCGCCCTGACCGACCTGGAGAAGGAGACCCTGCCCTGGGGCGCCAAGCTGATGACCCTGGAGTGCGGCATCCGTTTCCTGACCGACTATCTGGAGGGCGACCACTATTTCAAGGTCCACCGCGAGGGCCACAATCTGGATCGCTGCCGCACCCAGTTCAAGCTGGTGCGCGACATGGAGGCCGCCTGGGACGAGATGGCCGCCATCGTGAAAAAGTACAGCTGATCCCGCTTTCTGCACAAGCGACGGAACACGTTTTGCAGACCTTCCCCTCTGCCCGCCCGGCAGGGGGGATTTTTTTGCGCCAAAACCGGGCATTTGTGGACGGCCATACGCATGTTTTGTCTGGAAATCGCGCCGGGGACGTGGTATAATGGGGGCAGATGTAATCCTTTCCCCAAGATAATCCAAAGGAGATAACCGTATGAGCGAGTATGTTCTGTTTACCGATTCCAATACCGACCTGCCCGCCGACCTGGTGCAGCAGCTGGATCTCTCGGTGATCCCGATGCTGTTCGAGATGGACCCGAAGGAGTTCTATGCGGCGCTGCGCGGCGGCAAGGTGTGCACCACCAGCCAGGTGTCGCCCAGCCGCTTCGACGAGATCTTCTCCCCGGTGCTGGAAAGCGGCAGGGACATCCTGTACCTGTGCTTTTCGTCGGGCTTGTCCGGCACCTACAACACCAGCTGTCTGGCGGTGGAGGAGCTGCGCGAAAAGTTCCCCGACCGCAAGATCCGCACGGTGGACACGCTGGCCGCCAGCATGGGACAGGGTCTGCTGGTATATCTGGCCGCCAAGAAGCGCCAGGAGGGCATGGGCCTCGACGAGCTGGGCGACTGGGTGGAGGAGAACCGCCTGAAGCTGTGCCACTGGTTCACGGTGGACGACCTGATGTTCCTCAAGCGCGGCGGCCGTGTGAGCGGTGCGGCGGCGGTGATGGGCACCATGCTGGGCATCAAGCCGGTGCTGCATGTGGACGACGAGGGTCACCTCATCCCGATGGAGAAGGTGCGCGGACGCCGCGCCAGTCTGGACGCGCTGGTGAAGCACATGCAGGCCACCGCCATCCGGCCCGCCGAGCAGACGGTGTTCATCAGCCACGGCGACTGCCAGGCCGACTGCGACTATGTGGCCCAGCAGCTGCGCGAGAAGCTGGGCGTGAAGGAGATCGTCACCAGCTACATCGGCCCGGTGATCGGCGCGCATTCCGGCCCCGGCACGGTGGCGCTGTTCTTCGTGGGCGAGAAGCGCTGATAGGTGAAGAAGAAAAACAACGCGGCCCCCTCTCCCGTTTTCCCGGGAAAGGGGGCCGCGTTTTGTGCGGGGATGGATTTGGGGAGGGCGCGCCGCTTGCGCCGGATTCGCCCTCCACCGCCCCGTACCGGGGCACCTCCCCCCGCCGGGGGAAGGCGTCCGGTACCGTTGGCTTCCCCCTTGGGGGGAAGCTGCCGCCTGCGGTTCACAGCGGGGTTTCGTATCCGTACTCACACAGGGTGAGGGTGTCGTCAATGACTTCCTGATACACACCGCCGGCACGCAAAAATCCGTTCTTCTCGTACAGGCGGATGGCGGGACGATTCTCCTGCACCACAAACAGCCGCAGCTGCTGTGCACCCTGTGCCTGTGCGGTCTGCCGCGCCAGCGTCAGCATCCGGCTGCCTATGCCCTGCCCGGCATAGACCGGTGATACGGCAAGCCGGTCGAGATACAGCGCGCTTCCTTGTCCGATCCATTGCACGGCGGCAGCGCCATCAGCATCCCTGCACAGTGCAAAGGCCGCTGCCGGAGAAGATCCGTCCAACAATATATACAGCGCGCCGTTCCGGATATCACCCTCCAGCGCGCAGACGGGATATACATCGTCCCAGATGTCCAGTCCGTCCGCCCGCATCCGGTCCACCACCGCGCGGTACATCTCCCTCAGCGCGGGCAGGTCGGACGATTCGGCGGCGCGGAACATAAGCAAACTCATTCCAGCTCCCCCGCAAAGGCCATCACGGCCGCCAGCGCCGCCACCGGCGCCGTCTCGCAGCGCAAAATGCGCGGCCCCAGCCCGATGGTCGCTGCGCCCGCTTCGGCGGCACGGGCGGCCTCCTCTTCCGAGAAGCCCCCCTCCGCGCCGGTGATGATGGCGATGTTCTGCCCTTTTTCCACCAGACGGAAGAGCGGTTCTCCCCCGCCCTCGTAGCACAGCAGCGCGCGGTCGTACCCCGCAAGCTCGTCCAGCATCTGGGCAAAGGTGCGCGGCAGCTCCACCGTGGGCAGAATGCCGCGCCCGCTCTGCTTGGCCGCCTCGGCCGCGATGCGGTTGTAGCGGACGTTCTTCTCCGGCTCCTTCTTGGGCTGCACCACGCAGTAGCGGCTGAAGAACGGCACGATCCGCACCGCGCCCAGCTCCACGCCCTTCTGGATGATCCACTCCAGCTTGTCCTGCTTGGGATAGCCCACATATAAGGTCACCCGGGTGGACGGCTCGGCGGCCGATGCGCGGCGCTCCAGGATCTCCAGCTCCACCCGGTCGGGGCTGGCCAGCGTCACCCGGGCGTCGGAGTCGGTGCCCGCGCCGTCGCACAGGATCACCTCGTCGCCCGGCTTCGCCCGCATCACCTTCGCCAGATGCTTCGCCTCGTCCCCTTCCAGCAGGGCGGTGTCCCCCGCCAGCGAGGGGCAGAAATACCGGTGCGGCATATCAGCCCTCCTTTGCGGTGCAGACCAGCGCCACCCATCCGCGCAGCTCGTGCACCTCGTCCACCGACAGCCCCGCCTTCTCGATCGCCTCGATCACCTCGTCGCGGCGGGTGTCGATGATGCCGCTGGCGATAAAGACGCCGCCGTCCGCCAGCAGCGACGGAACGTGCGGGCAGAGGCTGATGATGGCGGCCGCCACGATGTTGGCCGTGATGATGTTGTATGTGCCGCTGGCCTTGTCGGACAGATCGCCCACCAGCACCTGCAGCCTGTCCGCTACGCCGTTCAGCTGTGCGTTCTCCCCGGCGGTGCGCACGCACATCGGGTCGATGTCCACCCCTTCGGCGCTCTCTGCGCCCAGCAGCAGCGCCGCGATGGCCAGGATGCCGCTGCCGGTGCCGATGTCCAGCATCCGCTCGCCGCCCTGCACCAGGCGGTCCAGCTGGGCCAGGCACAGGCTGGTGGTCTCGTGGGTGCCGGTGCCGAACGCCATGCCCGGGTCCAGGCGGATCACCTTGCGGCTGCCGGTGTACTCCTCCCAGCTGGGGCAGACCGCCAGCCGGCTGCCGATCTCCATCGCGTGGTAGTATTTTTTCCAGGCCGTCTCCCACTCCTCCTGCTCCACGCCCGAAAGCTCCAGCGTGTAGGGGGCCTCGGCGGCGGTGAGGCGGCTGTTCAGCAGGTCGGTCACCTCGGCGGGGTTCTCGTCCGGCGACAGGTACATGTGCACCGTCACATGCTCGCGGTCCTTGTCCAGCAGGTCCTGCTCGATCAGGTCCACATGCGCGATGGCCTGCACCTGCTCCTCCAGGTCGGCGTAGTCCTCGATATAGATGCCGCCGCCCGAGATGCCGGTGGCGATGGCTTCGGCCGTGTCGGCCCATTGGCGGGGCACGGTGATCTTCAGGTCGGTCCATTCCATAACAGCTTCGCTCCGTTTCCGTTGAGTTTTGTGTGTTCAGTATACCACGCCCGCCTGCCCGCTGCAAAGCCCGCCCGGCCAAAAAGAAGGAAATCCCGGCTCGTCCATAATTTGTTAAAGAATTGTCAATCTGCACAAAAAGCAACAAAAAGCCTTGTCACCTTTGGCAGTTTGCGTATTGTTAAATGATTAACAGTTGTGCTACAATAGGGGCAGTGAACAATCCACAGCGGCCAACCGGCCGCCGACGACGCCTTTTTTTCATTACTGACAGGAGGATGAACAATGGCAGAGAAGAAAAATGTGAAGGTCGAGACGGTGGAGACCGCCGTGCCTGAGACCAACGCCATGATCGACGAACTGGTTGCCAAGGCACAGAAAGCCCTGGAGCAGTTCCTGGCTCTGGATCAGGAGCAGATCGACCATATTGTACATGAGATGGCCCTGGCCGGCCTGGACAAGCACCAGGAGCTGGCCCGCATGGCGGTTGAGGAGACCGGCCGCGGTGTGTACGAGGACAAGGTGATCAAGAACATGTTCGCCACCGAGTACATCTGGCACGACATCAAGAAAGAAAAGACCGTCGGCGTTCTGGACGAGAACGAGATGGAGGGCTATGTGGAAGTGGCCGAGCCCGTGGGCGTGATCTGCGGCGTGACCCCCACCACCAACCCCACCTCCACCACCATGTTCAAGAGCCTGATCGCCGTAAAGACCCGCAACCCCATCGTCTTTGCGTTCCATCCCTCTGCGCAGAAGTGCTCTGTGGAGGCGGCCCGCGTGGTGTATGAAGCTGCCGTGAAGGCCGGCGCGCCCGAGAACTGCATCCAGTGGATCGAGCATCCCTCCATCGACGCCACCCAGCGCCTGATGGCCCATCCCGGCGTTGCCACCATCCTGGCCACCGGCGGCCCCGGCATGGTGAAGTCCGCCTACAGCTGCGGCAAGCCCGCCCTGGGCGTTGGCCCCGGCAACGTGCCCTGCTACATCGACAAGACGGCCGACCTGCACCGCGCCTGCACCGACCTGATGATGTCCAAGACCTTCGACAACGGCATGATCTGCGCTTCCGAGCAGGCCGTCATCGTGGACAAGGAGATCGCGGCGGATTTCGAGAGCTACATGAAGGCCAACGGCTGCTACTTCCTGAACGAGGCCGAGACCGAGGCTCTGACCAAATACATGTTCCCCGACCCCAACAAGGGCGTGTTTGCGCCGCTGGTTGGCAAGAGCGCCAACTGGATCGCCGAGCAGGCCGGCCTGAAGGTGCCTGAAAAGACCAAGATCCTGATCGCGCCGCTGCCCGAACCCAGCGAGCAGTATCCCCTGAGCAAGGAGAAGCTGAGCCCGGTTCTGGCCTACTTCACCTGCGACAGCCAGGAGCAGGGCTTTGCCTACGCCAACAAGATGCTGGAGCTGGGCGGCCTGGGCCACTCCGCTGTGATCCACACCGGCAGCATGGAGACCGCCGACGCCTACGGCGTGGCCATGCGCGTGGGCCGTATCATCGTGAACAGCCCCTCTTCGCAGGGCGCCATCGGCGACATCTACAACACCAACACCCCCTCTCTGACCCTGGGCTGCGGCTCCTACGGCAAGAACTCTGTTTCTCAGAACGTGACCACCGTCAACCTGATCAACAAAAAGCGCATTGCCAAACGGAGAGTGAATATGCAGTGGTTTAAGGTTCCCCCCAAGATCTACTTCGAGGAAGACTCCATCCAGTATCTGGAGAAGATGGAGGACATCTCCCGCGCCTTCATCGTCACCGACCCCGTGATGGTGCAGCTGGGCAACGTGGACAAGGTGCTCTACTACCTGCGCAAGCGCGAGCAGTACTGCCACAGCGAGATCTACTCCGACGTGGAGAGCGATCCCTCCGTTGAGTGCATCATGCGCGGCGTGGAGGCCATGCGCGCCTTCAAGCCCGACGTGATCATCGCCATCGGCGGCGGTTCCGCCATCGACGCGGCCAAGGGCATGTGGCTGTTCTACGAGCATCCCGAGACCAGCTTCGACGGCCTGCGCCAGCGCTTCCTGGATATCCGCAAGCGCGCCTTCAAGTTCCCGAAACTGGGCACCAAGACCAAGATGGTCGCCATCCCCACCACCTCCGGCACCGGTTCCGAGGTGACCAGCTTCTCGGTTATCACCGACAAGAAGAACGGCAACATCAAGTATCCTCTGGCCGACTACAGCCTGACCCCCGATGTGGCCATCATCGACCCGCAGTTCACCTGGTCCATGCCCAAGAGCATCGTGGCCGACACCGGTCTGGACGTGCTGACCCACGCCATCGAGGCCTATGTGTCCGTCATGGCCAGCGACTACACCGACGGCCTGGCCCTGCATGCCATCTACCTGGTGTTCGAGTATCTGGAGCGCAGCTATAAGGGCGAGCGCCTGGCCCGCGAGAAGATGCACAACGCTTCCTGCATCGCCGGCATGGCCTTCACCAACGCCTTCCTGGGTCTGAACCACTCGATGGCTCACAAGCTGGGCGGCGAGTTCCACATCCCCCACGGCCGTGCCAACGCCATCCTGCTGCCCTACGTTGTGAAGTACAACGCCCAGAAGCCCAGCAAGTTCGCCTCCTTCCCCAAATACAAGGAGTACATCGCGGACAAGCGCTATGCCAAGATCGCCCGTTACCTGGGCCTGCCCGCCTCCACCACCGAGGAAGGCGTGAACAGCCTGATCAAGGCCATCCAGGACCTGATGAAGGCCGTGGACCGTCCCGCCAGCATCAAGGAGTGCGGCATCGACGAGGCCGAGTTCATGAGCAAAGTGGAGAACCTGAGCTACAAGGCCTTCGAGGACCAGTGCACCACCGCCAACCCCGTGTATCCCCTGGTGTCCGAGATCAAGGATCTGTACATCAAGGCCTACAACGGCAGCGAGGTATAATCCAAACTATCCCCGAAATATTCGTTTTCCTGTTCGCAGCGCGGGCGCGGCCATCGGCCGCGCCCGCGCTGTTTGCCTTCGCGGTTGACAGCCGCCGCCAAAAAGCCCTATAATGAACCAAAGCGGTTTGCGGCCGCAAAAGAGGGGCGCCGCGCCGAGAGAAAGAGGGAGTTGGGAAGTATGAATCGAGTAACGATCCCGCAGGGGTATGTGTCCAGGCTCAGCCTGTACCAGACACAGAAAGCCATCGACGTGCTCAAGCACGCCTTCCAGGACGAGTTCCGCCACCAGATGAACCTGGTGCGCGCCACCGCCCCGCTGTTCGTGGAGGCGGGCAGCGGCCTGAACGACGACCTGAACGGCGTCGAGCGGCCGGTGCAGTTCGACATCCCGGCCGCCGGGTGCGAGGCGCAGGTGGTGCACAGCCTGGCCAAATGGAAGCGCATGGCGCTGTATCAGTATGATTTCCGCCCGGGCAAGGGCATCTACACCGACATGAACGCCATCCGCCGCGACGAGGAGCTGGACAACCTCCACTCGGTGTATGTGGACCAGTGGGACTGGGAGAAGGTCATCACCCCCGAAACCCGCACCGAGGCCACCCTGCGCGCCGCCGTCAAGACGATCGTGCAGTGCATCCTGCGCACGCTGGAGAAGGTGAAGCTGCATTTCCCGGCGGTGGACGTGGAGCTGTGCGAACAGGTCACCTTCGTCACCACCCGCGAGCTGGAAGCGCGCTGGCCGGAGCTGACCGCCAAGCAGCGCGAGCAGGAGATCACAAAGCAGCATAAAACGGTGTTCCTGATGCAGATCGGCGGCCCGCTGGCAAACGGCAAGCCGCACGACGGCCGCGCGCCCGACTACGACGACTGGGCCCTGAACGGCGACCTGCTGTTCTGGCACGAGACGCTGGGCTGTGCGCTGGAGATCTCCTCGATGGGCATCCGTGTGGACGCGGCGTCGATGGACGCCCAGCTGCGCGCGTCGGGCTGCGACGACCGGCGGAAATACCCGTTCCACCAGATGGTGCTGGACGGCACCCTGCCGCTGACGATGGGCGGCGGCATCGGGCAGAGCCGGCTGTGCATGCTGCTGCTGGGCAAGGCGCACATCGGCGAGGTGCAGGCGTCCATCTGGGACGAAAAGACCCGCCGCGTCTGCAAGGCGGCGGGCGTGGCGCTGCTGTGATCGCCTTCCCCTTCTGCCGACCCAAAGGCTCTGCCTTTGGAATCCGCGATTTTTTGAAAAAAATCGAGTAAAACTTTTATACTTATTTTGAAAGGAACATGGAAAAATGAAATCCACTCCCGTCAAGGGCACGGCCGACTACCTGCCTTCCCAGACCCTCCTGCGCGACTACATGCAGGGGGTGATTCTGGACACCTACCGCGCCGCCGGGTTCGAGCGCATCCTCACCCCCGCCATCGAGCACATGGAGAACCTGGAAAAGAGCGACGGCGGCGACAATCTGAACCTGATGTTCAAGATCCTCAAGCGCGGCGAAAAGCTGGAAAAGGCGCTGGCTGCCGGCGACGAGAGCCAGTTGGCTGATCTGGGTCTGCGCTACGATCTCACCCTGCCGCTGAGCCGTTTCTACGCAGCCAACCGTGCCAGGCTGGGCAATCCCTTCAAGTGCATCCAGATCGACAAATCCTACCGCGCCGAGCGCCCGCAGAAGGGCCGCATGCGCGAATTTGTGCAGTGCGACATTGATATTCTGGGCAGCGAGTCGCCGCTGTGCGAGCTGGAGCTGATCGCCACCACCGCCGCCGCGCTGCAGAAGCTGGACATCGGCCGGTTCACCATCAAGCTGAACGACCGCCGCCTGCTGAAGGCGTGTCTGGCCGCCTGCGGCGTGGCCGACGAGCAGATGGACACCGTCTGCGTGAGCCTGGACAAGTGGGACAAGATCGGCGGCGAGGGCGTGATGGCCGAGCTGGCCGGCAAGGGCATCGCGGAGGACGCCTGCGCCGCGCTGCAGAAGCTGCTGGACGGCGAGCGCACGCTGGACGCAGTGGCCGCGGTGTGCGGCGAGAACGAGGTGGTGCAGCGCACCCGCAAGCTGCTGGCGGATGTGCAGGTGCTGGCGGCGGGCGGCTACGACGTGGAGTTCGACCTGCTGCTGGTGCGCGGGCAGGGCTACTACACCGGCACCGTGTTCGAGATCCAGAGCAACAAGTTCCGCGGCAGCATCGGCGGCGGCGGCCGCTACGACGGTCTGGTGGGCAAGTTCACCGGCGAGAACGTGCCGGCGGTGGGCTTCTCGATCGGCTTCGAGCGCATCTTTGCCATCCTGCAGGAGCAGGGCTGCGAGATCCCCGGCCGTGCGCGCCGCATCGCGGTGCTGTGCAACGAGGACGAGACGGTGCCCGCGATGCAGAAGGCGGCCGCCCTGCGCACCGGCGGCGACAGCGTGGGCGTCTACATCCGGCCCAAGAAGCTGGGCAAGCTGCTGAACCGCCTGGAGGAGCAGGGCTTCGACGGCTACCTGGTCTACGGCGAGGGCGACCAGCCCCGCCTGTTTGCCGAGCGGCAGAACTGAGAAAATGAGCGTTTCCCGTCGGGATATTCCCGGCGGGTTTTCTGTTTGCGGCAGCCCCCTGTGGAGTTTTCCACAAGGGGCTGCTTTCTTGTGGAAAACAGAGCGCTGCCCCCATCGAACGCCTTCCCCTGGCAAGGGGAAGGTGGCGCGAAGCGCCGGATGAGGTCGAAACTGCGCCGCCTGCACAGCGCCGAGGGGAAACAGATGCCGCCCGGAAGCTCGCCCCTCATCCGTCCCCCTGCGGGCGACAGCTTCCCCCCAGGGGGAAGCCTTTGGGAGGAACCCGCCGGTGCCGCCCCCTAATGAACGCCTTCCCCTGGCAAGGGGAAGGTGGCGCAAAGCGCCGGATGAGGTCAAGTCTGTCCCTGTTTCTGCATTCCGCCCCAAAAAGTGCCGCCGGTCCGCTTGACATAACAAAAATTGGTATGTTATACTGTCAACATAACAAAAAATGTTATGTCAGGGGGCCTTTTTATGGAACGGAAGTGTATCCGTCTTGTCACCGAAAAGCAACTGCGGGCGTATATGCAGCCCACCCGCCAGCGCATCCTCGCCCTGCTGCGCAGCAGCGAGGAGGGCATGACCGCCAAGCAGCTGGCCGACCGGCTGGGCATTGCGCCGTCCAGCGCGGGGCACCATCTGAACGTGCTGCGGGAGATCGGGCTGGTGGAGGAGGCGGGCATCAAACGGGTGCACGGCTTCACCGCCCGCTATTTCCGCGACGCCGATGTGGACGTGACCTTTGCCGAGCTGCCGCAGGCCGCCTCCGACGCCCGCCGTCAGGCCATCCGCCGTCTGGTGCTGGAGGACCTCGAGCGCTTCCTGCCCCAGCTGGATCGGGAACCAAAACCCGAAGACGCCGATATGATGGACGGCATTCTCTGGCTGACGCCGGACGAAGCCGCCGCCCTGTGGCGGCAGCTCCGGGCATTCGTCTCGGCCCATGCCGCCCGCCGCCCCGGCACGCAGGCGTACAATTTTGTGGTGTTCGGCGGCCCCGACGGGGAGGAGAAGAAATGAGCGCGCGGCGGTATCTGGCGGCTTTCGGGCTGGCCGGGCTGGGCAAGGGGCTGCTGCTGCCGGTGCTGAGCCTGCTGCTGCTCTCCCGCGGGCTGGACGCCGGCACGCTGGCGCTGGCCACCGGCGCCTTTGCGCTGACGGTGGTGCTGCTGGAGCTGCCCAGCGGCATGGCCTCCGACCGCTGGGGACGCCGCCGGGTCTATCTCGTCGCCCACACCATCGGGGCGGCGGGGGATCTGGTGCTGGCCTTCACCGGGCAGGCGTTTGGAGGGATGATGCTGCTGGGCGCGGCCACCGCCTTTGAGAGCGGCAGCCTGTCCTCGCTGTTCTTCCAGCGCTGGATCGACGCGCGCGGAAAGGAGACGCTGCCCCGCGCCGCCTCCTGGATGAACCTGCTGGAAACGGGCGGCCTTGCGGTGGGCGCGCTGGCGGGCGGTGCGGTGGGTGCGGCCGCGCCCGCCTTTCTCCTGCCCTATGCGCCGCTGCTGCTGGCGCGGTTTGTGCTGCGCCTGGGGGCGCTGGCCGCGGCGGCGGGCATCCCGGCCGATCCTCCCCACCCCCACGCCGCGCGCAGAAGGCCGGACGGCTGGCGGCGGATGGCCTCCAACCGGCCGCTGATCCTGCTGCTGGCCGGCGGCGTGGTGCTGGGGGCGGCGCTGGGGAATCTGGAGACCTACTGGCAGCCGCACCTGGAGCAGCTGGCCGGCGGCTACACCCCGCTGCTGGGCGTGATGAGCTGCATCAGCATGTTCGGCGCGGCGGCGGGCATGGCGGTCATCGGGCGGTTCGCGGCGCGCCTGCGGCTGGAGCGGGTGTATGCGGTGTCGTATCTGGCGGTGGCCGGCTGGCTGGCCGCGCTGGGCCATATGACGGCCCTGTGGGGCTATGTGGGCGGATTTGGGGCGCTGTATCTGTGTATGGGCGGCGGCGACCTCGCCCGCACCTCGATGCTCCAGGCCGCCATCCCGCCCGCCCAGCGGGCCACCGTGATGAGCGTGGACAGCCTGCTCTGCCGGCTGGGCGCGCTGCTGGGCAGCGGCGTGGCGGCGGTGGCGCTGAGGCATGTCGGCGTGCCCGCGCTGTGGACCGGTCTGGGCCTTATGCTGGCGGCGGGCATCGGGGTGCAGCTGCTGTGCGGCGTGACCCGCACCGCCGGGCTGTCCGTGAAAAAATAAGCCTTCCCCTGGCAAGGGGAAGGTGGCGCAGAGCGCCGGATGAGGTCGAAGCGTTCCGGCTGCACAAGCCCGTCGGCGTATCGAGTGGAACCGTGTTTTCCGGGGGCCTGCGGATACCGCCGCTTCCCGCCAACCATGCGAAAACCGGCCGGGACCATGCGTCCCGGCCGGTTTTCCCGCGTCCGCCCTCCTTCACCCCGCGCCGAACAGCGCCGCCAGCGCCTGGGCCACCAGCTGGCCGGAGTACTTCGCCTCCTCCAGACAGTTGCCGTGGCCGCCCATCTCGATCAGCAGGCTGCCGGTGGTGAGGTCCTGGTTGTAGTAGCGGTAGTCGAACAGCACCGGCCGCGCAAGGCCGGGGAACATCGTCTCGATCTTGTCCTGCCAGGCGGCCGCAAAGCGCAGGTTCTGCTTGAAGTTGGGCAGGTTGCCGCCGTTGTCGGCGCCGCAGATGATCATCACCTGTGCCGCCTTCAGGCCGCCGATCTCGGCCACCGGCTTGACCCGGGTGCCGTCCTCGTACTCGATGGCGTCGCGGTGGACGTCCAGCACCACCTTGATGGAGGGGTATTCCTCCAGCCAGTGCCGCACGGTGGCGTTGCTGCGCTCGTAGGCGCCGGTGTAGCTGGGGTAGTCGTGCAGGGTGGTGTCCTGCACCGTGTGGATGCCCGCGTCGTTCAGCACCCCGGCGATCACCGCCCCCACCGCCGTCATGTTCAACGCGTTGTCGGTGCTGCGGGCGTTGAAGGCGGGGTCGTACCACAGATCGTCGTGCAGCTGGTAGGTCTCGGTGGCGTGGGTGTGCATGATCAGCACCTGCGGCTCGCTGCTGTTCAGCTCGATCGCAAAGGGCAGCGGCTGCCCCACCTCCGCCGCCACCTCCGCCGCGGGCAGGTCGGTGAGGTTTTTGATGGTGCCCGCTCCGCAGGGGATGTACAGGTCTCCCTCCCCCTTGCCGTAGTGCGCCTCCGCGATGGGCATCGAGCCTTCGGGCGGGGCGGCGGGCGTCTCCTGCGGGGTGCTGTCGGGCGCGCTGGAGGCCGCCGGCGTGGGGGTGGGCAGGAGCTCGTCCTCGGTGGGCAGCTCGGTCCAGAAGCCGCTGCCCAGCTCGTCCTCGTCCACCGTCTGGGCGTATTGGGCGCCGTCCGCCATCTGGCGCATCGCCCCCGCCGCCGCGGCCGGCGCCGACAGCAGGCTGCCCAGCATGGCCGCCGCCTGCCCGGCCCCCACCGGCGAGGAGCTTGCCGCCTGCACCGACGCCGCCGCCACCACCGCCGCGGCCGCCGCCGTGGCCAGCCGACGCAATGCCCTTGCCATACCCGCACCGCCCCCTTTTTGTTTGCTGCTGCAAGTGTATGCGGCGGCTCCGGCGCGGTATGCGTGGGCTTTTTTGCCACAATTTGACGCTCCCGCCGCCTACCGGGCGGCACAATTGCCGGAAATACAGAAAGTTTCTGGTTTTTTGAGAAAAAACGCTTGCACACAGCCCGAAAAAGTGGTATGATTAATTGCACTGTTATGGGTATCAAGGAGGTGGTATTATGCCTAACATTAAATCGCAGAAGGACCGTGTGGTTCAGGCCAAGAAAGAGAACCTGCACAACAAAGCGATTAAGTCCAACCTGAAAACAGTAGTAAAGAAGGCCGATGCCGCCATTGCCGCCGGCGCCGCCGATAAAGAAGCTGCTGTGGTTGCCGCTGTTTCCGCCATTGACAAGGCTGCCAGCAAGGGTGTGCTGCACAAGAACACCGCTGCCCGCAAGATCAGCCGCATGGCGAAACGTGCCAACAAGGCCAACGCTTGATTGATTTGTGAACCGCAAAAAGACGCTTCCGTGTTTGGAAGCGTCTTTTTCTTTGTGTTCACGGGATGTATTCCATCGCAAAGTTCTCCAGCACCTGCCCGCGCAGCGGCACCTGCTGCGCCGCCGTCACCCGCCAGCCGCGCATTTCAAAAAAGGGCCGCGCCGTGCGCGAGGCGTGCACCGTCAGCCGCCGGATGCCGCGCCCGGCCGCCCAGCCCTCCAGCCGGGCGCAGATGGCCGACGCCATCCCCTGCCCGCCCGCCTCGGGGCAGACGAACAGGTGGTCGAGGTAGCCGGTGTCGTCGATGTTGCCGTATGCCACAGGGCGGCCGTCCTGTTCGGCCACCACCGTATACAGGCGCGAGAACCACTCCTCCCGCCCGGCCACAGCGGGGGCGGAGGCGGCCCAGGCGTCGATCTGGGCGGGGGTGTAGTCGCGGCAGGCCGTGCCCCGCACCGCCGCCTCGAACACTTCGGCCAGCGCGGCCGCATCGCCGCGCCGGTATCTGCGCAGACTGTACATGATTTTCCCTCCTCATTCAATGCCGGCGGCCAGCAGCCGCCGCAGCAGGAACAGCCCCGCCGCCGCCAGCGCCAGATAGGCCGCCAGCAGGCTGGACCACACGCCGTCCAGCCCAAAGGCCGGCGGCAGCAAAAACAGCGCCAGCGGCTGGGCGGCCAGCGGTTCCCCAAAGGCCAGCAGGCTGGCCAGCTTCGCCTGCCCGGTGGCGCAGAAGTAGCTGCTGCAGATGCGGGCGATGCCGTAAAACGGCAGGCACAGGCACACCCACAGCATCGCGCGGGCGGCCTCGGCGGCGGTGTCGGGGCCGGCCCCGAACAGGATGCCCGCCTGTGTGCGCGCCAGCCAGGCGCCGCCCGCCAGCACCAGCGCGCAGCCCAGCGACAGCGCAAAGCAGGCGCGGCGCAGGAAGCGCAGCCCCGCCCGGTCGCCCGCGCCGTGGCAGTAGCTGATGAGCGGCTGTGCGCCCTCGCCCACGCCGGTGAGCAGCGGGTACAGGCTGCCGAACACATAGCTCAGCACCGCATACACCGCCACCGCCTCGGTGCCGCCGCAGCGCAGCGCCTGCAGGTTGGTGAGCAGGATGACCACGCTGGCCGACACCGACAGCGCGAAGGGCGACGCGCCCAGCGCCAAAATGCGCCCGCACAGCCGCGCGCGGGGCACGAACTGGGCGCGGCGGCAGGGGACGTCCCTGTCGCGCAGCAGCAGCCACAGCCCCACCGGGATGCCCGCCGCCTGGGCGGTGATGGTGGCGATGGCGGCGCCCGCCATGCCGCCCTGCAGCACCCACACGAACAGCCAGTCGAGGAAGATGTTCAGCAGAAGGCCCTCCACCATCACGCCCATCGCGGCCAGCGGACGGCCCATCCCGCGCAGCAGCGGCATCAGCCCGGCCGAGATCACCTGCACGCTGCCCAGCGTCACGATGACCCGCAGATATTCCTCCGCCAGCGGATAGAGGCTGTCTTTTGCGCCGATCAGCGGGAGGATGGCGCGGTAGGACAAAAGCAGGAAGCCGGTGAGCAGGCAGCAGGCCGCCGCCAGCACCGCCAGCGCCGTGCCGCGGGCGCGCCCGGCCGCCTCCCGGTCGCCCCGGCCGCGCGCCGCCGCCGCCAGCACCGCGCCGCCGGTGCCGATGCCCAGGCCGGTGCTCATCAGCACCGCCACCACCGGCCAGGCCACGTTGATGGCCGCCAGGCCCTCGTCCCCCATCGCGCCGCCGATGAAGAAGCCGTCCACGATGATGAAAAAGCCGTTCAGAAGCTGGCTGAGCATGCTGGGCAGCACGGCCCGGAAAAACGCGCGGGTGTTCATGCATATACTCCTTTATGTAAAAAATGGGCAGAGCAAAGGCGCGCCGCGAGGGCTGCCCGCAGCGCGCCTTTGCCGAAGATCAAAGCTCGGTGTCGTTGCTGTAAACCTGCACATAGTGCTCGGGCTGGGGCCGGAGCAGCGCCGCCACGGCCGCGGCAGCGGACAGGATGATGAGCAGTTTCCAGAACCATTTCATGGCATGTGCCTCCCTTGCCTGTTTGCGGCCGATGCGGCCGGCGGGGCTTTGCGCCCTTTTGTTCAGTATAGCACAATTTGCGGGGATGGTACACTGCCGGGGGCGGTTTTTTGGAAAAAATTAAAAAAAGCGGCGAAATTGCGAACAGCAGTTGCGTGCGCGGCCAACAAAATGGTACAATAGTTTGTATGCGGAGCGGGCGGCAAAAACCGGCGTCCCGGCTCCTGATCCAAATTGAACGGAGGAACGTGATTCATGTTGAAAAAGTTGTCACGTGCCGCGCTGGGCGCGGCGGTGCCCCACGAAAAGGGCACGGCACACATGGCCACGGTGCAGATCCCGCTGCCGGATAAGATCGTGCTGTGCATGCAGCAGCACATCGGCGCCCCCGCCGTTCCGGTGGTGAAAAAGGGCGACCATGTGGACGTGGGAACCCTGGTGGGCAAGGCCGGCGGCTTTGTGAGCGCAGATATCCACAGCGGCGTTTCCGGCACCGTCACCGGCATCGAGACGGTGCGCTATGTGACCGGCAGGAACGTGCAGGCGGTTGTGATCCAGCCCGACGGCCAGCAGACCCTGGACGCGTCTGTGAAGCCGCCGGTGGTGGAGGACTACGCCGGCTTTATCAAGGCGGTGCAGAACTGCGGTCTGGTGGGCCTGGGCGGAGCGGGCTTCCCCACTGCGGTGAAGCTGTCGCCGAAGGATGTGTCGGCCATCGACACGCTGGTGATCAACGGCGCCGAGTGCGAGCCGTACCTCACCGCCGACAACCGCGAATTCCTCGAGTGCGCCGACACGGTGGCCGAGGGCATCCGCGCCGTGATGAAATACCTCGAGATCCCCCGCTGCCTGATCGGCATCGAGCGCAACAAGCCCGAGGCGATGGACCGGATGTTCACCGTGTTCCAGAGCGAGCCGAACGTGACGGTGGTGCCCCTGCCCAGCCGCTACCCGCAGGGCGCCGAGAAGGTGCTGATCGAAAAGACCACCGGCCGTGAGGTTCCCCGCGGCGGCCTGCCCAGCGACGTGGGCGTGATCGTGATGAACGTCACCACCGTGTCCACGCTGGGCAAATACCTGCGCACCGGCATGCCGCTGGTGACCAAGCGCCTCACCGTGGAGGGCGACGCCGTGGCCAAGCCCGCCAACGTGGAGGCGATCATCGGCACCCCGCTGCGCCACATCCTGGACTTCTGCGGCACCAAGGCCGAGCCGGCCAAGGTCGTCACCGGCGGCCCGATGATGGGCACCGCCCAGCTGAGCCTGGATTTCCCGGTTCTGAAGCAGAACAACGGCCTTCTGGTGCTCAGCGAGAAGGCCGCGCACCTGCCTGCCGTGCAGCCCTGCATCCGCTGCGGCCGCTGCATCTCCGCCTGCCCGATGGGCCTGAGCCCGGTGGAGATCGCCGGCGCCTACACCCGCGGCGACGTGGAGGCGCTGGACGCCATGATGGTGGATCTGTGCATGGCCTGCGGCACCTGCAGCTTCGTCTGCCCGGCCAAACGCCCCGTCGCCCAGACGATGGCGCTGGCCAAAGACACCCTGAAACGTAAAGGAGGCAAAAAGTAATGGAGAAGAACCTGATCGTCACCGCCTCCCCCCATATCGTGGACCGCTCCTCCACCCGCCGGCTGATGCGGAACGTCATCATCGCGCTGCTGCCCTGCGTGGTGGCCAGCGCCTGGATCTTCGGCCTGCGCGCGCTGCTGGTGGAAGCCGTGGCCGTGTTTGCCTGTGTGGCGTTTGAGTATCTGTACTGCTATCTGATGAAAAAGCCCATCCCGGTGGGCGACCTGTCGGCCGTTGTCACCGGCCTGATTTTGGCGATGAACGTGCCGGTCACCCTGCCGCTGTGGATGGTGGTGCTGGGCAGCTTTGTTGCCATCGTCATCACCAAGCAGCTGTTCGGCGGCCTGGGCTTCAACCTGGCCAACCCCGCCCTGATGGGCCGTCTGGTGCTGTTCGGCAGCTTCACCGGCGCCATGACCAACTGGACCTTCCCCCGCACCATCTCCGGCACCGACGCCCTGGCCGGCGCCACCCCGCTGGTGGCCGGCCAGACCGACCCCCTGCCGGTGCTGGACCTGTTTTTGGGCGTGCACGGCGGCGTGCTGGGCGAGACCTGCGCGCTGGCCATCCTGCTGGGCTTTATCTGGCTGGTTGCCACCCGCACCATCTCCCCCGCCATCCCGCTGGCCTATGTGGGCACGGTGGCGGTGCTGGCGCTGGTGTTCGTTGGGCCCAGCCATGTGATGCTGCACGTGCTGGGCGGCGGCCTGCTGTTCGGCGCTGTGTTCATGGCCACCGACTACGTCACCAGCCCCTTCACCCTCAAGGGCAAGATCGTCTTCGGCATCGGCCTGGGCATCATCACCTGGGCCATCCGCTACTGGGGCAACATGGCGGAGGGCGTGTCCTACGCCATCCTGCTGATGAACCTGCTGGTCCCCTATATCAATGATCTGACCCGCCAGAAACCGCTGGGAGGTGCCAAAAAGAAATGACAAGCAAGCAGTGGAATGAATACGCCAAGCCCATAGTGGTTCTGGTGGTGATCTGCATCGTGACCTCGCTGCTGCTGGCGCTGACGAATCAGCTCACCGCGCCGGTGATCAAAGAGAACGAGCGCAAGGTGGCCCAGGCCGCCTACTATGAAGTGATGCCCGCCGCCACCAGCTTCGTGCCGGTGGAGGGCATCGACAACGCCGACGTGCTGGACGTCCAGAAGGACGAGGGCGGCGCCGGCATCGTGATGAAGGTGCAGGGCCAGGGCTTCGGCGGCAAGGTGCCCTGCGTGGTGGCCTTCGACATGGAGGGCACCATCATCGGCGTGAAGTTCCTGGAGAACAGCGAGACCAAGGGCTACGGCAGCCGCCTGTATGAGGATTCGAGCTTTGCCGCCCAGTTCGCCGGCATGCGGGCCGAGAGCTTTGCCATCGGCGACATCGACGCCCTGGCCGGGGCCACCGTCTCCAGCAAGGCCGCCGTACAGGCGCTGAACACCGCCATCGACGCCTACAATCAGCTGAAGGAGGGCATGTAAGATGAATAAGAAACTGTCCATCCTCACCAACGGCATCCTGAAGGAAAACCCGGTGCTGCGGCTGGTGCTGGGCACCTGTCCCACCCTGGCGGTGACCACCGCGGCCTTCAACGGCCTGGGCATGGGCCTGGCCGCCACCTTCGTGCTGGTGTGCTCCAACATCGCCATCAGCTCCCTGCGCAAGGTGATCCCCGACAAGGTGCGCCTGCCGGCCTATATCACCGTGATCGCCGCCTTCGTGACCATCGTGCAGATGCTGGTGCAGGCCTTCGCGCAGGATCTGTACAGCGCGCTGGGCGTGTATCTGCCCCTGATCGTGGTAAACTGCATCATCCTGGGCCGCGCCGAGATGTTCGCCTCCAAGAACAACGTGCTCGACTCCGCGCTGGACGGCCTGGGCATGGGCCTGGGCTTCACCGCCACCCTGCTGGTGATGGCCTCCATCCGTGAGATCCTGGGCGCTGGCACCTTCTTCGGCATGCGTCTGCTGCCCGAGGAAAACTGCATCACCATGATGGGCACCCCTCCGGGCGGCTTCTTCACCTTCGGCGTGCTGATGGCGCTGGTGGTGTTCATCGAGACCAAGATGGGCCAGCGCAAAAAGCGGGCCATCGGCTGTGAGGGCTGCCCCTCGGCCGCGAACTGCCAGTCGAAAGGAGCGTGTAACTGATGGCCGCCAAACTCGCCATGATCTTCTTCAGCATGATCCTTGTGGATAACTACGTGCTGGCGAAATTCCTGGGCATCTGCCCCTTCCTGGGCGTATCCAAAAAGCTCAATTCGGCCTTCGGCATGAGCTGCGCCGTGATCTTCGTCATGACGCTGGCCACCGCCGTCACCTGGCCCATCCAGACCTATCTGCTGAAACCCATCGATCCCGCCACCGGCAAGCTGCGCTGGGATCTGGGCTATCTGCAGACCATCGTGTTCATCCTGATCATCGCCGTGCTGGTGCAGCTGGTGGAGATCATCATGAAGAAATACATGCCGCCGCTGCACAAGGCGCTGGGCGTGTACCTGCCGCTCATCACCACCAACTGCGCGGTGCTGGGCGTGACCATCCTGAACATCGACAACGGCTACAGCTTCATCGAGAGCATCGTCTGCGCGGCGGGCGCGGGCGTGGGCTTTCTGCTGGCCATGGTGCTGTTCTCCGGCGTGCGCAAGCGCCTGGAGGACGCCAAGCCCCCCAAATGCTTCGAGGGCCTGCCCATCACCCTGGTGGCGGCGTCCTTCACCAGCATTTCCTTCATGGGCTTCGGCGGCATCATCGAAAACATCTTTTCTTGAGGAGGTAGCAGGATGACAATCGCAATTGCTGTGGTGCTGGTCACGGTGGTGGGCCTGATCGGCGCGGGCATTCTGGTGCTGGCCGCCAAGTTCATGCAGGTGGAGGAAGATCCCCGCATCGGACAGGTGCAGGCCTGCCTGCCGGGCGCGAACTGCGGCGCCTGCGGCTATGCCGGCTGTGCCGACTATGCCAAGGCCATCGTGGAGGGCGCGCCGGTGAACAAGTGTGTGCCGGGCGGCGCTGCCGCCGCGCAGGGCGCCGCCGCCGTGATGGGGGTGGACGCCGGCGAGACCGCCGTGGTGAACGCGGTGGTTGGCTGTAAGGGCGCGAACGAGATCTGCAAGCGCCAGTACGAGTACGAGGGCGTTTCCAGCTGCCGCGCCGCGGCGGCCATGTACGGCGGGCCGTTCGCCTGCCCCTACGGCTGCATCGGCTTCGGCGACTGTGAGAAGGCCTGCCCGTTCGGCGCCATCCATGTGGAGAACGGCCTGGCCCGTGTGGACCCGGCCAAGTGCACCGGCTGCGGCATGTGCAAGGAGGCCTGCCCCCAGAAGATCATCTGGATGCATTCCTCCCAGGATAAGCCGGTGGTGATGTGCGCCAACCACGAGAAGGGCGCCATCACCAACAAGGAGTGCAGCATCGGCTGCATCGCCTGCATGAAGTGCGAGAAGAACTGTCCCGAAGGCGCCATCAAGGTGAATAACTTTGTGGCCCGCATCGACTACGACAAGTGCACCGGATGCGGCAAGTGTGTGGAGGTTTGCCCCCGCCACGTCATCGCCATGCCGGCGGATTTCTGAACCAATACGCAGCGCCGCCCCCGATGAAACGGGGGCGGCGCTGTGTTTTTGTGGGAGGCTTCCCCCCTGGGGGGAAAGCTTCCGGCTCGCACAAACCCCGACAAGAGCGCTGCATCGGCAGCTTTGCGCAAGGGGGCGGCTTCGACCTCATCCGCCCCCATACGGGGGCACCTTCCCCTGCCAGGGGAAGGCAGTTAGGCGGGGGCAGCCCGCCTCCCCGCCCCCAAACAAACCAGCGCCGCCCGCGTTTCCCAAACCGGGAAGCGGGCGGCGCTGGTTTTTGTATGCGGGTTTATTCGCTGCGTCCGAACTCGCTCAGGCGCAGGCCGTCGTTGTGCTGCAAGGCCCAGTTGATCGACCAGGGCGACGAGAACAAAATCAGCTTGTGGCCCTTCAGGTCCTCGATTCGCTTGGTGTCGCTGGTCAGGTCCAGATCCTTCGGGTCCAGGTCCTCGTTCTCGATCCAGCGGATGTGCTCGTAGGGCAGCGTCTGCATGCGGATGTCGACGTTGTACTCGTTCTTCAGCCGGTACTCCAGCACCTCGAACTGCAAAACGCCCACAACGCCCACAATCACTTCCTCCATGCCGCCGTTCAGCTCGCGGAAGATCTGGATGGCGCCCTCCTGGGCGATCTGCTCCATGCCTTTCACGAACTGCTTGCGCTTCATGGTGTCCACCTGGGTCACGCGGGCAAAGTGCTCGGGCGCGAAGGTGGGGATGCCCTCGAAGGCAAACTTCTCCTTGCCGGTACACAGGGTGTCGCCGATCGAGAAGATGCCCGGGTCGAACAGGCCCACGATGTCGCCGGCATAGGCCTCGTCCACGGTGGCGCGGTCCTGCGCCATCATCTGGGTGGACTGCGCCAGCTTGATCTTCTTGCCGCCCTGCACATGGAACACCTCCATGCCGCGGGTGAACTTGCCGCTGGTGATGCGCAGGAAGGCGATGCGGTCGCGGTGGGCCTTGTTCATGTTGGCCTGGATCTTGAAGATGAAGCCGGAGAAATCCGGGCGCATCGGGTCGATGGGGCCGATGTCGGAATTGCGGGGCAGCGGCGGGGTGGACAGGCGCAGGAAATCGGCCAGGAACGGCTCCACGCCGAAGTTGGTCAGCGCCGAGCCGAAGAACACCGGGCTGAGCGTTCCGCTCTGCACCGCCTCCAGGTCGAACTCGTAGCTGGCGCCGTCCAGCAGCTCGATGTCCTCGGCCAGCTGCTCGTGCAGGGGGGCGGTGATCAGCTCGTCCAGACCCGGGTCGCCCAGCTCGGCCTGGATCTCGGCCACCATGCGGGTGCCGTTGGCCTTGCCGTCCTCGTTCTGGAAGGCCAGGATCTTGCGGCTGTTGCGGTCGAACACGCCCTTGAACTCCTTGCCGCAGCCGATCGGCCAGTTCATCGGATAGGTCTGGATGCCCAGCACGTTCTCGATCTCCTCCATCAGGTCGAACGGGTTCCGGGCCTCGCGGTCCATCTTGTTGATGAAGGTGAAGATGGGGATGCGGCGCAGGGTGCACACCTTGAACAGCTTGATGGTCTGGGCCTCCACGCCCTTGGCCGCGTCGATCACCATGACCGCCGAGTCGGCCGCCATCAGGGTGCGGTAGGTGTCCTCCGAGAAGTCCTGATGGCCGGGGGTGTCGAGGATGTTGATGCATTTGCCGCCGTAGTTGAACTGCAGCACCGACGAGGTGACCGAGATGCCGCGCTGCTTCTCGATCTCCATCCAGTCGCTGACGGCATGGCGGGCGTTCTGCTTGCCCTTCACGCTGCCGGCCTGCTGGATGGCGCCGCCGTAGAGCAGCAGTTTTTCGGTGAGGGTGGTTTTGCCGGCGTCCGGGTGGCTGATGATGGCAAAGGTGCGCCGGTCCCGGATGGCCTGTTCCAGTTCGGTCATTGTATACCTCCCAAATGTGGTGAAAAGGTGGATATCGCCGCATTTGCGGCGTTTTCAGCGCATACTTTTCTATTTTACCGGGTTTCGCCGCGCATTGCAAGAGAAAGCGCAAAAAAATACCCGGCCGGGCGGGCCGGGCATGCCGGAAAGAAGGCCGGCGGCTCTGCGCGAGGGGGGCGGCTTCGACCTCAGCCGCCCTGTATCTTATTTCTTTTTGTCCATCACGCGGGGCAGCACAAAGAAATACAGCCCGCCGCCGATCAGGAAGATCAGCAGCACGCTCAGCACGCCCCAGGGAGCGGCGCGCCGGGCCACCTCGGCCAGCACCTCGGCGGAGTCGTTTTCGGCGATCCCCTCCATCGCGCGGATGCGCGCGGCGGCCAGGCCGCTGGTGAAGGCCACCAGCGACGGGCCCATGATGGCCGAGAATTTGCCGAAGATGTCGTAGAAGCCGAAGAACTCGCCGGTGCGCTTTTTGTCGGGGATCAGCTTGCCGAACATGCTGCGGCTGAGCGCCTGGATACCGCCCTGGCTGGTGGCCACCAGGATGGCCAGCACCCAGAACTGCCACACGCTGCGCACAAAGAAGCCGAACACCGTGATGCCCATATAGATCACGATGCCCACGCCGATCATGAACCGGGCGCCCAGCTTTTCGGACAGGCGGATATACAGCAGGCCGAACGGCAGCCCCAAAATCTGCACCAGCAGCAGGGCCAGCAGCATCTCGGTGCTGCCCAGGCCCAGCGTGTCGCCGTAGCTGGTGGACATGTGGATGATGGTGTTCACGCCGTCGATGTAGAAGAAGTAGGCCAGCAGGAAAACGAACATCGCCTTGTGGCGGAATATCTCGCGCACGGTGCCGCCCAGGCCGCGCAGCGCCCTGCCCACCGCGCCCTTTTCATAGGGCACATAGCTTTTCTGGTGCACGTTTTTCAGCAGCGGCAGGCTGAACACCATCCACCACACCGCCGTCAGGCCAAACACCACCGACAGGCACACCAGCATATCCACGCCGAGGGCCGCCATCACCAAAAACACCACCAGCGGGATGGTGGAGCCGCCGATATAGCCCATCGCGTAGCCCATCGTGGACACCCGGTCCATGCGGTCCTCGGTGGTGATGTCGGTGAGGAAGCTGTCGTAATAGAGGTTCGCGCCGGAAAATCCGATCTGGCTGGCGATGTAGAGCAAAAGCACCGTCATGCCCACCTTTTCGGCCATCGCCTGGGTCTCAAAGGGGAGCATCGGGGTGACCGCCAGCGCCGCACAGGCCAGCACGCCCACCACCAGAAAGACGGTGAACAGACGCTTGCGCGCGCCCTTGAAATCGCCCATCACGCCCGCCACCGGCGCCATCAGCGCGATGATGAGCATGGCGATGCTGGTGGCATAGCCCCAGGTGTTCATGCCGCTGGCCGGATTTGCGGTGAAATCCGCCACCGTGTTGTAGAAGATGGGCAGGATCGTCACGATCACCACGCTGTGCGCCGAGTTTGCCCAGTCGTACAGCATCCAGCTTTTTTCCTCTTTGGTATAGCCCTTCAGCAGGCCCATAGCCGTCACTCCTCATTGAAATTGTATACACAGATATATTTAGTGTACCACCCCGCGCCGCGGATTACAAGAAAAGCGCCCTGGTTTTACCACGTGCCCGCACGAATTTTACCTTTTCTTTACAGCCGCGGAACCATCTGGATTTGTGGCAATTGCAACGTACATCCCGGCGGCAACCTGCTATACTGAAGGCACGATCTTTTACCGGGAGGTTTTTTTATGATCCGACGCATCATCCAGATCGACGAAGAAGCATGCAACGGCTGCGGCGCCTGCGCGCGCGCCTGCCACGAGGGGGCCATCGGCATGGTGGACGGCAAAGCGCGCCTTCTGCGGGACGACTACTGCGACGGCCTGGGCGACTGTCTGCCCGCCTGCCCCACCGGGGCCATCACCTTTGTGGAGCGGGAAGCCGCCGCCT
>NHCFR00700__coassemble_1152_pt1 | contig 25758 bp, 19 predicted proteins | sample NHCFR00700__metabat2_high_PE_054 | metagenome-assembled genome bin NHCFR00700
GGGGAAGCTGTCGCCGCAGGCGAGGGATGAGGGGAACGCTTTTGGACAGCACAAGCCATCCCCTTTTCGACAAGCTGAACGCCCATTCTTCTCCCTTGGGAGAGGGACGGGCGTTTTCGCTTGCCCGGAATCGCGCCGGCGGCAGCGCTCTGTTCCGGGATGTTTAACAGCAAAAACAGAAGGGGTCCGCCCCTCCCCTTGGGGGAAGGACGGACCTCCTTGTTGCCTATCGCCGCTGCAGTTTACTGGCGGCGCTTTTTCAGCAGCAGTGCACCGGCACAGCTGACAGCCATCATAACGGCGAGTGCGGCGGGAAGCGCCGTGTCGCCGGTGGCGGGCAGGTTGGTGCTGCCGGAATCCTCACCGGGCGCCTGGGTGGGCGCGGCAGTGGGAGTGGCCGAAGTGTCGGGGCTGGGCACAGGCACCTCGGTGGGTTCAGCGGTCGGAACCGGGGTCGCGGTGGGTTCAGCGGTCGGAACCGGGGTCGCAGTGGGCTCAGCGGTCGGGACCGGGGTGGCGGTGGGCTCCGCGGTCGGGACCGGAGTCGCAGTGGGTTCCGCGGTCGGAACCGGGGTTGCGGTCGGTTCCGGCTCGTCGTTCACGCGGGCAATGGCCAGCAGGTTCATCACCGGGGCCTGGTCGCCGCCGCCCAGCACAGCGCTGATGGTGACGGTGGCGTCCTCGTCCAGCACCAGACGGCCGGTCTGGATGCTGTCCAGATTGCCGGAGCTGATGGTGAACGGCTCGTTGATGGTGACGCTCTGAGCCTGGCCTTCGCTGTCGGTCCAGGTGGCAACAACCTTCATAATACGGGTCATGCTCCACCACTCGTGGTATCCGGTGGTGATGTCATAGGTACCGGCGGTCAGCGGCAGGGTGTAGCTGACGGGCAGAGAGGAAGCGCCGCTGCCCTTGGCGTACAGGCCGGTGCTCAGCTTGTTGTTCGGGTCGGTGTCGCCCTTGACCACAACGTCATCGGCATTGTAGCCCCAATCGCCGGCAGACAGAGCCTGATCGGACACGGTGTTCTTCAGGCCGGTCAGCTTGGCGACCGCGTCGTAGACGGGAGAGGAGGCGGCGCCGCTGTCGATGAACCACTCCAGGCCCTCGGGCACAACTTCCACGCTGGTCTTCACGGTCAGGCGGGTGCCGTCGATGGCGCCGCTGACGGTGACAACGTCATAGGCGGTTGCGAAATCGGCCTTGTCCATGCTCCAGGTCACGGAGACTTCTTTCTCCTCGCCGCCATAGGTGCGGACGGTGATGGTCTCGGGCAGGACAGGCAGGGTGTTCTGCCAGGTGGCAGTGTGCTCGATCTCGCTCACGACGGCGGCGATGTCGTCATCGGCGGGAGCATAGCGCTCGGAAACCTCGTTGGCGTCCAGCGCGCGGTTGAAGATCTCGATGTTGTCGAAGCTGCCCTGGAAGTAGCTGTCCGCGCTGTAGAAAGAGCGGCCCAGCCAGGCCTGTACATTGGTGCCGAAGTCCAGCACCTGCACGGTCTTGTCCACGGTGCCGATCAGGGCGCCGTTCTCATACAGGGACATGCTGTCGGGGGTGACCACCAGGGTCATGGTGGCCCAGCGGTCAACGTAGTTGTCGGAGGTGACGCTGATCTTTTCCTCGCCGTTCCAGCCGGAGTCGGTCATGGCGACATAGGCGCTGTTGCCGCGGATGCGCTCGAACAGATACTGCTGATCGTTCTTACCCACAGCAAAGGTGAAGAAGTTGCCGCTGGACTGCTTGGCCAGCACGTCGAAGGAAACGGTGAAGGTGTCGCGGCCGTCAAAGTTCACGGCTTCGCGGTCGATGGAAGCCCAGGTGCCGGTGGTGCCGTCCAGAGCCAGCACACCGCTCTCGGTGGTGGCGTTGCCGTACAGGGTCAGGCCCTGGTAGCCGGTGGAGGCATTGGCGGTGAAGATGGGTTCCTCGCTGGGCTCCTCGTCGTTGGGAGCGATCAGGTTGGCGGCAGCGGCGGCCAGCGCAACGCGCGCCAGGTCGATCTGCTCCTGGGTGGCGGTCTCGTCGGCCAGCACGGCGGCGGCCTCGTCACGGGCAGCGGCGAATGCGCTCCAGCTGTCCTCGGTGTAGCTGCCCTGTTCCAGGTCTTTGTACTGGTCGTACACTTCCTGCAGGGTGGCCTTGTCGGTGGTGCCGCCGAGGATGTCGGCATAGGCGTAGATGGCGTCCAGCTGCAGCGTGCCGGACTTCACCACCACTTTCACCTCGTGGGTGGTATTGGCCAGACCGGTGGCGGTGTAGGTCTCGTAGCGGCGGCCGGTGGCCACGGTGGCGGCGGTCTCATACAGCTCGCCGTCCACATACACCTCCAGCTCGGCGCCGGCGCTGTTCGGGCCAACCAGCGCAAAGCCGGTGCCCTGCACGGTGAAGCTGAAGGCGGCGTCCGCGGCGGTGTTCTTGGAGATGGTGCGGTACCAGTTGTCGGCGCTGCCGGAGCCGGGGTTGTCGATGCTCCAGCTGCCTTCGTAGGTCACGCCGTCGTCCTGGCCGTCGATCATGGAGGTGGCGTAGGGGATGTAGCCGTTCAGGGTCTTGACTTCGAGGTTGTCGAAGCAGGTCTCGGTCCAGCCGCTGGCCAGCTTGACGCGGCCGGCGAGCATGGGAGCTTCGTCCACATACTGGGCGACCAGCTCGCCGTCGATGTAGGCCAGGATGGCGGCGCCGCGGCCTTCCATCTTCAGGGAGTAGCTGTCGGAGGCGGGGACATTGCCCTGGGCCACCACGGTGCTGTACCGCTTCAGGGTCCAGGTGCCGTCGGGCGTTACGGTGAGGGCGTAGCCGTCATCGTTGGTGCCCATACCGCCCTGGCTGCGGATCACGAGGGTGGCATAGCCGGTGACCTTGGTGACGTCCACGCTGGCGGAGTAGTTCATCCAGCGGAAGTCGCCCACCATCGTCATCGGGTCGCCGCCGTTCCACTGGCTGACGCCGCGGGTGAGGATCTGGGACAGCTGCCCGTTCTCCACCACCCACGCGCCGTGGCTGTCCAGCATATAGCGGGGCTCGTTGCCGCGGGAGGTGAGGTAGTCGGTCTTGGTGCTCTCGCCGGTGACGGCATTGTAGACGTCCACATCCGGCTCTTCGGTGTACTCGAAATTGTCGGCGTACAGGTACTCGTCGTCGGTCACGCCGTTCTCACGGCCGGTGCCGTCGGTGTCCAGCACGTCGCGGTCCTCGTTGTGGATGCCTTCCTCAGGCACGCGCTGGGGCTCCACATCCACCAGGGTGGTGGCGGTGACCACGCTGTAGGCCGGGACGGACACATACCACACGCCGTCGGCGCCCTGTACGGTGCCCTTGTCCTGCATGTAGCTGTCGGTCTCGGTAGCCCACACGCGCAGCTGGGCGTCATCGGCGACGTTCAGGCCGTCGGCGGTGATGCGGAAGGTCTTGGCGTTCTGGGTGTTGTTGACCACCACCACCGAGAAATCGGTCTTGTCGGGGGCGGCCAGGGTGAGGTAGCTGGCATTGCCGTTGATGCCGGCGGTCATGTGCTCGTTGTCGCTGCCGCCGAAGGAACCGTAGCTGGCGGCGGGGATGGCGCGCCAGATCTCGTTCTGGGTGGGATCGTTGTCCTCCCAGCCGGCCTTGGCGAAGGCGGTGAAGTGGGCGGTCATGTAGAGGGCGGGATCGTAGTGGATGTAGCCGCTCCAGGGATCACGGGCGCTGATGAGCTCCTTGTGGCCATACTGGATGCCCTCGTAGAAGCTGCCGATGGCAGGCTGGAAGATGTAGTGGGTGCGGCGGGAGGCGGTGAAGGAGTTGATGTAGCCGTCCACCAGCGCCAGCGGGCTCTGGTAGCCGCCGATGCTCTCGTAGCCGTACTCGGTGGTCTTGTTCTCCTGCAGCTCGCTGTAGCCGAAGGTGGCGCAGCCCTCGCTGTACCACACCTCCTTGTCGTCCACGTCGGCCATGGCCACATAGTCATCGGTGGCGTTGGTGCGGTAGTGGAAGCCGATGATGTCCACGGCGTCGTACAGCTCTTCGTCGGCGCGCATGGAGGGCACGATCTGCAGGCCCTTGTTCTCATCGGAGGCGATGATGCGGATGTTGTTGTAGGCGTCGCGGGCTTCCTGGTCCATGTAGTCGGGGAACTCGGTCTCACCGGCCACGCGGTCCTCGAACCATTTGATGAACGCCTCGTCGGGGTTGCCGGTCTCGTTGGTGTCCGGGTTCACGAAATCCACCACATAGCCGTACTTCTCGTAGGCGTCGAAGATGGTCTCGCGGTACCAGGTGTACATGGCTTCATAGCCCTGGTTGTCGACGTTGTTGTTCCACTTGTCCTGCACCCAGCTGGGCATGCCCCAGCGCAGGATGCTGACCTTGACGTCGGGATTGATCTTCTTGGCGTCGGCCGCCATCGCAAAGCCGGGAGAACGGGAGGCGTCGGCCTCTTCGTCCTCGCTGCGCATGGTGCAGGCCTCGGCGCCGGTGGAGTTGTTGCCGTCGTTGCCCATCTCCATCTTGATATGGGTGAACAGCGGGTACTCGCCGCCGAACAGGTACTCCATCATCTCCCAGTACTGCTCGGGGTTCTCGCTCTTATAGTCCAGCAGCAGGTTGCTGGTGCTGTTGCCGTTCAGCATGCCCCAGCCCTTGTAGGTGAGGCCGTTGATGTTCTCGGCGGCGGCGTCCACGTCGGAGCCGTTGATGGCCACGTCCACCGGCTGCACACGGCTCAGCTCGCTGTTCAGCTTCTGGGCCATCGCGTCGATCTCGTCCTGACGCTCCACGCCGGGGTTCTCGGCCAGCAGCGCTTCGGCCTCGGCCACAGCCTGCTCCAGGGCGGCGGTGTCGATGTCGGGAACGCCGGCGACCAGCAGAGCCTTCGCCTGGGCCAGAGCGGTCTCCAGCTCGGCGGTGTTGGCCGGCAGGCTCTCCTTGGCGGCCTTGCGGGCTGCGGTCTCGGCGATGGCGGTGGCCTCGTCGATGGCCGCATCGGTGACAACGATGTTGTCATACAGGCCTTCCTGGAGGTAGTTGGTGTCGAAGGAGCGGGCGATATAGCCCACGATGCCTTCCAGCTCGCTCATCTTGAAGCCCACATCGGCCACTTCGGCAGCCTTCTGGCCGTTCAGATACACGGTCACGCTGCCGTTGCCGCCTTCGGCCTCGTTGTACACCAGAGCCAGCGCGTTCCAGCCGGTCTTGTCCAGACCCTGCAGGTCCACCAGGTTGGTGCTGACGCCGCCTTCGTTGCCGCCCCAGCCGAACTTGCCGGACCAGGTGGTGGCGTGCAGGCTGTTGGCGCTGGTGCCCAGCGTGAAGCTGACGCGCTGGTCCACACGGTTGGGGTCACCGCTGGGCTCGTACATCTTGATGTCGGCCAGCAGGGTGAAGGAGCTGCGTCCGAACAGGTCCTGGGCGTTGTTGATGGTGGCGTGGTAGTTGTTGGAGTTGTTCCACTGCACATTCACTTCCATCATGTTTCCGCAGCCGGTGACCTGGTTCAGGATGGTGCCGGTGGCGTAGGTGAGGCCGTCGTTGTCCTCCAGCGGGCCCACCACGTTGCCGGGCAGGTCAACGTCCGGAATTTCGGTGGGCGCGGGGGTCGCGGTGGGGTCGGGCGTTTCGGCCTTCTCTTCCTCGCTCACGCCCACCCAGCTGACCATGGGGGCCTGTCCGTTCAGGGCAGTCATGGTGTAGGTGACGGTCTGGGCCGTTTCCACCGTGAAGGTGAACTCGTTCTCCACCTCGGTGCTGCCCACGTTCTGCATGGAACCGGCCTGTTCGGTCTTGCCGTCATGGGTGACGGTGAAGTCCATGCCGCGGGTATTGTTGGGCTTGGACGCAAACCAGGGGTCCCAGTGGCCGGACACGATGGTGTATTCGCCCGGCTCCAGATACAGCTGGTAGGACAGGGTGTCGCCCGCTTTGTTGTCGCCGTACAGGAAGGTCTGGCCCTTGTCGGTCACATCCACGCTGTCCAGCGCCTTATTGTTGGGGGCGTCGGTGTAGCCCCAGGTGTTGGAATCGGTCTTTTTCTGGTCGGCCGCCTGGTTGACGAGGCTGTCGCCCACCAGCGCCTTCACAGCGGAGTAGGGCTCGGTGGCGGCGGTGTCTTCCTGGCTGGAATAGCTGTCGATGAAGTACACCAGATCTTCGGGCACCACCTCAACGGTATACTCGTTGCCCTGGGTGTCCTGCACCGTGACGGTGCTGTAGGGATCCGCGAAGGTGTCGGCAGTGACGCCTTCCGCCCAGGTCACGCCGTCCACCGCAGGCACCTGGCCCACATAGGTGGCGATGTGTCCGCCGGCGGCAAGTGTGACCGGCGACTGTGCATACACGGCCAGCGGAACGGCGGTTGTAAAGACCATTGCCGACGCCAGCACAGTGGATGCAATGCGCTTGGTTGATTGACGCAATTTCTGTTCCTCCTCTTGTAAAATTTGTTTTCCACAGAGAGCGGCCACCCTCTGCAGCAAACTTCCAGTTATCACTTTACCACAGAATTTTCTTCAAAAAAATGCAATTTTTACCTAAAAGCTGTACTATTTCAAGCTGTTGCGTATTTGTGCGTCCGCCGGCGGCAGTGCCTGTTCCGCAGCGGAGCGGCAGCGCAGCCCTTGTTAATAAAACAACGTTAAATCGCTGTTTTACGCATTTTAGCCTTGCGGCGCGGCGGCGGCGTGGGCGGGCGGGGGCAATTTCTTTTTGCAGGTTCACCAAAAACAACGGCTGTATTTGTGGATTGTGCACACTGTTCGGGCCGTGCCGGACCGCCCGGGGTATCCGTTCACAGCCGTCCGATTTCCTCCTGTCCCCGCGGCCTGTCCACAAAAAAACACCCCCGCGCGCGCAGGGCGCAGGAGGTGTGGAGAATCCGGATGCTATTGCGGGAGGCGGACGGTGAAGCAGGTGGCCTCCGGGGTGCTGGCGGCCGTGATGGCGCCGCCGTGCCGCTGGACGATCTCGCGCGCGATGGCAAGGCCCAGCCCCGCTCCCCCGCCCCGGCTCTGGCGGGCGGAATCCAGGCGGTAGAATTTTTCAAAGATGAGGTCCAGTTTTTCGCGCGGGATCTCGTCGCCGCGGTTGGTGCAGACCACCTCCACCGTGCCGTCCGCCAGACGGCTGGCGCACAGTCCGATGGCGGTGCCGGCGTAGCTGTGGTAGACCGCGTTGCGCAGGATGTTGTCAAAGACACGCGCCAGCTTGTCTGCATCGCCGGTGACGCAGAGGTCCTGGTCGATGTGGCCGCTGATCGTCAGCTGCTTGTCCTCCAGGATGGGATAGAACTCCTCCTCCAGCTGGATCAGCAGCAGGCTGAGGTTCACGCTGGTTTTCTGGTAGGCCACTTCGGACAGGTTGAAGCGGGTGATCTCGAAAAACTCGTTGATGAGATCTTCCAGACGCCGGGCCTTGTCGGCGGCAATGTGGATGAATTTCTGCCGCTGCGGCGCCGGAATATCCGGCTGGTCGTCCAGCAGTTCCAGGTATCCCTGCACCGAGGTGAGCGGCGTTTTCAAATCGTGCGCCAGATAGACGATCAGGTCGTTTTTGCGCTGCTCGGCCGAGCGGGCGGCCTCCATCGCCTGTTTCTGGTTCTGCAGCGCCTGGCGCAGCTGCCATTCGGCTTCGCCCAGGCCCTCCGGCAGGGTGATCTCCTCCGGAGACTGCCCCTGTGCCAGCTTCCGCACGCCGTCCAGCAGGCCGCCCACCATCCGGGTCAAGCGCCCGATGTTGTGCCATATCACGTAGAACGGCAGCAGCACCACGAACGCGAGGAACAGCAGCCGGGTGCCGTAGTCGAACAGCACCAGGGTGGCCGGGTAGCCGATATTCGTTATGAGCCAGGAGTAGATCGCCCAGTAGACATCGTTCAGAATGGTGCGTGCCACCAGCCCATACCAGAGGCCGAATGCCAGCAGCCAGCCGGCCAGGATCTCGCCCACAATGCTGCCGAAGCACTGCCATTGCAGCCGGGAAACGCGGATCTTTGCAGATTGCTTGTTACTCAATTTTATAACCTACCCCCCATACGGTCTTGATGAATTTGGGTTTGCGGGTGTTCTCGCCCAGCTTGGCGCGCAGGCGGCGGATGTGCACCATCACCGTGTTGTTGCTTTCCAGATACTCCTCGCCCCAGACCTTGCCGAACAGCTCCTCGGCCGAAAAGACCCGCCCCCGGTTGGAGGTCAGCAGCCACAGGATGTCGAATTCCGTCGGCGTGAGCGGCACCGGCTGGTCGTAGAGGAAGCACTCGTGCTTTTCGTGGTCGATGCGCAGGCCCCGGATATCCAGCTGTTCCAACGGCTGCGGCTGCCCCTGGTTGTAGCGGGTATACCGCCGCAGCTGGGCCTTCACACGCGCCACCAGTTCCAGCGGGTTGAAGGGCTTGGTGAGGTAGTCGTCCGCGCCGATGGCCAGGCCGTTGATCTTGTCGGTGTCCTCGGTGCGGGCGGTGAGCATCATCACGGGATAGTTGTGGGCCTGGCGGATGCGCGCGCAGAGCGAAAAGCCGTCCTGCCCGGGCAGCATCACGTCGAGGATGGCGAGGTCGAATTCCTGCTGGTCGATGGCTTTGGCCGCCTCGCCGCCGTCGTAGAGAGTGGTGACGGTGTGGCCCTCGTTTTCCAGATACAGCCGCACCAGCTGGGCGATCTCCTGCTCGTCGTCCACCAGTAAGATATGCGCCATGATTTTCCTCCTTTTGCAAAGGGCCGCGGTTCCCTTTGCTGCTTTGAGTATACAACAAAAGCGCAAAGAGTTCCTTGCGCTTTTGCTGTGGTTTTTCTTACGATTTTATGACGTGTGTCCCTTAGAAAAAGCTGACCTGGCTGGTGGCCGGCATATCGCCCAGCGCGCCCGCCGCCGCCAGCGCCTCCATCACCGCGCTGGACACGCCGGTGGCGCTTTGCAGCTCTTCCATCGAGATGTATTCCTGGCCGTGGATGGTGGCGTTTTCCAGCGCGACCGCCGCCGCCTCGCCCACGCCCTTGAGCGCGGTGAAGGGAAGGCGGACTTTGCCGTCCTCCAGCTGGTATTTTTTGGCCATGCTCTTGCCCAGCTGAATGGGCAAAAACTCATAGCCGCGCGCCAGCATCTCGTTCACCAGCTGCAGCGAGACCTGGATGTCCTCGTCCTTGGCCTTTTTCTCGATCTTCAGCCGCTCGTTCACCTGCTTGAGGTGCTGCATGGCCACCGCGCGGCCGCCCACCGCGGCCTCGTAGTCGATGTCGTCGCCGCGGACCGTGAAGTAGGTGGCGTAGAAGGCCTGCGGGTGGTAGACCTTGAACCACATCAGGCGGATGGCCGCGATCAGGTAGGCCACCGCGTGGGCTTTGGGGAACATATACTTGATCTTGCGGCAGCTGTCCAGATACCAGTCGGGTACGCCGCACGCCTTCATCTTCTCCTCGGCGCCCTCCGGGAAGCCGGCCTTGGCCACCTTGCCCTTGCGGGTGAGCTCCATGATGTTGAAGGCCAGCTTCGGCTCCAGGCCCTTGTGCAGCAGGTAGGTCATGATGCTGTCGCGGCAGCCGATCACGTCCGAAATGGTGCAGACGCCGTTCAGGATCAGGTCCTGCGCGTTGCCGTTCCACACGTCGGTGCCGTGGGACAGGCCCGAGATCTGGGTGAGGTCCGAGAAGCTCTGCGGCTGGGCCTCGATCAGCATCTGGCGCACGAACGGCGTGCCCAGCTCCGGGATGCCGAAGGTGCCGGTCTGGCTGTCGATGTCCTCCGGCTTGACCCCCAGCGCCTCGGTGGACACCAGCAAACTGATGACCTTCTTGTCGTTCATCGGCACCTTGTCCATCGAAATGCCGGTGAACTCCTCCAGATAGCGGTACATGGTGGGCACATCGTGGCCCAGCTCGTCCAGCTTGAGCAGGGTGTCGTGGAGGTATTTGAACTCAAAGTGGGTGGTGTAGACGCCCTTGTCCTTGTCGTCGGCCGGGTGCTGGATGGGGCAGAAATCGTAGATCTCGTGCACCGACGGCACCACCACCATGCCGCCGGGATGTTGGCCGGTGGTGCGCTTGACGCCGGTGCAGCCCATCACCAGGCGGCTCTCCTCGGCGCGGTTGGTGATGCGGCCACGCTCGTCGAGGTATTTTTTCACATAGCCGTAGGCGGTCTTGTCCTGCAGGCCCGACACGGTGCCCGCCTTGAACACGAACTCCTTGCCGAACAGCTCCTCGGTGTAGCGGTGGACGTTGCTCTGGTATTCGCCCGAGAAGTTCAGGTCGATATCCGGCTCCTTGTCGCCGTCGAAGCCCAGGAAGGTCTCGAAGGGGATGTCGTGGCCGTCCACCAGCAGCTTTTCGCCGCACACCGGGCAGTTGCGGTCGGGCAAATCGAAGCCGTCGCCCACCGAACCGTCGGTGTAGAACTCGCTCCACTTGCACTTGGGGCAGAGGTAGTGGGGCGGCAGGCTGTTCACCTCCGAGATGCCCGAGAAGTGCGCCACCGCCGACGAGCCCACCGAGCCGCGGCTGCCCACCTGGTAGCCGTGCTGGTTGGAGTAGGCCACCAGCTTGACCGCGATGACGTACAGCACCGCGAAGCCGTGGCCGCAGATGGAGTCCAGCTCGCGTTGGAGCCGCTTTTCCACCAGCTCGGGCAGCGGGTCTCCGTATTGCTCCTTCGCCCTTTTCCAGGTGGCCTCGCGCAGCTGCTCGTCGGCGCCCTCGATGGAGGGCGGGAAGGTCCCTTTGGGGATGGCGCGCACCTTGCCGTCGATCATGTCCGCGATGCGGTTGGGGTTGGTGATGACGATCTCACGCGCTTTTTCCGGCGGCAGGTAGCTGAACTGTGCCAGCATGTCGTCGGTGGTGCGGAAGTAGAGCGGCGCCTGGTTGTCGGCGTCCTTGAAGCCGTTGCCCGCCTGCAGAACGGCGCGGTAGGCGGCGTCGTGCGGTTCGAGGAAATGCACGTCGCCGGTGGCCACCACCGGTTTGTGCAGCGCTTCGCCCAGGCGCACGATGGTCTTGTTGAACTCCTGGATCTTCTCGATGCTGTCCACCTGGCCCTCGCGCAGCATGTACTCGTTGTTGCCCAGCGGCTGGATCTCGAGGAAATCGTAGAAGGAGGCGATGCGGCACAGCTCGCCCCAGGGAGCGCCGCTCACCACCGCGCGGTAGAGCTCGCCCGCCTCACAGGCCGAGCCGACCAGCAGGCCGCGGCGGTATTTCAGCAGCAGGCTGCGCGGCACGCGCGGCTTTTTGAAGAAATACTGCACATGCGAGGCGCTGATGATGCGGTAGAGGTTTTTCAGGCCCTCCTGGTTGCGCACCAGAAGGATCATATGGTGGTATTTTTTGCTCAGCTCCCGCCCGCCGCCCAGGCCGGTGTTGATCTGGTCGGCGCTGCGGACCTCCTTGTCGGACAGATCCTGCACCATCTGGCAGAAGATGCGCCCCAGGGCGGCGGCGTCGTCCACCGCGCGGTGGTGGTTGAACGCCTCCAGCTCCAAATGGCGGTTGATGGTATCCAGCTTATAGTTGCGCAGGCCCGGGTAGAGCGACTGGGCCAGCGGCAGGGTGTCGATGTAGGGGTTGTCGCAGACGATGCCCGCCCGCCTGGCCGCGGCGTGCAGCATCCGCATATCGAAGCCGTGGGCGTTGTGTGCCACCAGCGTGCGCCCGGCGCAGAAGGCCAGAAACTCCTTCATCGCCTCGTCGGGGGTGGGGGCGTCCTGCACCATCTCGTTGGTGATGCCGGTGAGCTCGGTGATCTTGGCGCTGATCGGCTTGCCGGGATTGACAAAGGTGTTGTACCGGTCGGTGATCTGCCCGTTCTCCACCACCACCGCGCCGATCTCGGTGAGGCGGTCGTCGGTGGGGGAAAGGCCGGTGGTCTCGGTGTCGAACACCACAAAGCTGCCGGAGAGCGGCTCGGCCGTCTCGCCGTAGACCACCGGCACCATATCGTCCACAAAATAGGCCTCCACGCCGTAGATCAGCTTGAAGTCGGGGTTGGATTTGCGGATGGCGTCGGCGGCGAGGGTGGCTTCCGGGAAGCCCTGCACCACGCCGTGGTCGGTGATGGCGACGGCGCGGTGCCCCATCCGGGCGGCGGTGCGCACCGCTTCGCCGGGGTCGCAGAAGCCGTCCATGCTGGACAGCTTGGTGTGCAGGTGCAGCTCCACCCGCTTTTCGGGGGCGTTGTCCTGCCGCTTCTGCCGCTCGACGATCAGCACGTTGTACGGGATGAACACCTCGTCCTTCTCGTATTTGTCGAACACGCACTCGCCGAACACCACCACCGTGTCGCCCTTGGACAGCTGCTCCCACTTGTCGCAGTCGCCCGACTCGTATTCCCGCACCTTGAGGTTGATGCTGCCGGTGTAGTCGGTGATGGAGATGAGGAAGGAGCGGCGGTAGTTGCCCTTGACCTCGGTGGCAAAGACGTCGCCCCAGACCACCGTTTTGCCGGTCTCCAGCGTGAGATCGTGCAGCGGGGTGGGCTGGCCGGGCTTGAAGTTCTTGCCGTGGAACAGCTTGACCGGCTTGTCGGTGAGGTCGAGGCCGGGGATCTTGATCTGCTCCGGCTTGGGGCCCTTCACCGCATAGGCCTTCACCGGCACCCGCTCCTCCAGGCGCTTTTCCAGCTCCTCCATCGACACCACCTTGTCACAGGCAAGCTCCACCTTCCAGCGCGCGCCGGTGTAGCGCTCGATGCGCTGGGCCAGGCGCTTGGGGAAGTCGATGCCCTGCAAAACCGCCAGGCCGTTCTTCACCTGCAAGCAGACCCAGCCCTCCCGCAGCTTCATGGGGCAGTGGTCCAGAAAGCCGTTCACCGGCAGCCCCTCCAGGCGCAGCTCGGCGATGATGTCGCGCACGGCGTCCTCGGTGATGGCCTCGGGCGAAAAATAGCTGGCCGCCCACAGCTTTTCCCGGTTGGGGAAAAAGGGCTTGAGCGCCGCGCACAGACGCTGGCGCTGTGCCAGCGGGACCGGCGAGACACTGCGCAGCACGAAGGTGAGGCGGCCGCAGGTGCGGTCGTCCTCGGCGCGTTCCAGCACCACCCCGCGGAAATGGGCGGTGAACTCGGCGTCGCCGCCCAGATGCGAAAACAGTTCGGTGATCAAATATCCCACAGCACTCTCCCTTTCCCCGTTTCCGACGGCAACGGCGCAATCCTGCGCTGTTTGGCCGGAGATCCAGCCCTACAGCGCGCGATTGCGCCGAGCCACCGTGTGTTTCGTCTTACAGTTTGTACACCTCGTCCACCAGCTGGCCGACGATGTCGCCGCGCAGCATCCGCACCTTTTCGCCGCGGATGAACAGCAGCGCCTCGTCCTTGCCGCCCGCAATGCCGATATCCGCCTCGCGCGCTTCGCCGGGACCGTTGACGATGCAGCCCATGACTGCCACCTTCACCGGCTTTTTGTAGCCCTGCAGGCGTTTTTCCACCTCGTCGGCAATGGCGGCCACCGCGATGTTGGTGCGCCCGCAGGTGGGGCAGCTGATGATCTCGGGGCCGCCCACCGCGTGGCCGGCCGCGCGCAGGATGTCGAAACCGGCCTGCACCTCCTTCACCGGCTCGTCGGTGAGGGAGACGCGCAGGGTGTCGCCGATGCCCTCCAGCAGCAGGCCGCCGATGCCCATGCCCGACTTGATGAGGCCCATGCGGTAGGTGCCCGCCTCGGTGACGCCCACATGCAGCGGGTAGTCGCATTGGTCGCTGAGCAGGCGGTAGGCCTGCATCATGGTGGGGACATTGCTGGATTTGATCGAGATCACGATGTCGCTGAAATCGTGCTTTTCCAGCAGGCGCACGTGGTACATCGCGCTCTCCACCAGCGCTTCGGGCACCGGGGCGCCGTATTTGGCCAGCACCTCTTTTTCCAAACTGCCCGCGTTCACGCCGATGCGGATGGGGATGTTTTTGGCCCGGCAGGCCTGCACCACCTGACGCACCCGGCTGTCGTCGCCGATGTTGCCGGGGTTGATGCGCACCTTGTCGATGCCCGCCGCCACGCATTCCAGCGCGATGCGGTAGTCGAAATGGATGTCGGCCACCAGCGGGATGTCCACCGCCTGCTTGATGGCCGGGATCAGCCGCACATCCTCCAGCGTGGGCACGCTGAAGCGCAGGATCTGGCAGCCGGCCTCGGCCACCTGCACCGCCTGGCGCACATTCCCCTCCACATCGCGTGCGGGGACGTTCAGCATGGTCTGCACGGCCACCGGATGGTTTCCGCCCAGCACCACGTTGCCCACCTTCACTTCCCGTTTTTGCCGGCGCATGGTTTTTGCCCTCCTTTTATGCAGACAGGCCCACCAGCCTGCCGATATCGTTGTATGTGACGAACAGCATCAGCAGCATCAGCGCCGCGAAGCCCACGAGGTTGATCATGCCCTCGTATTTGGCCGGCAGCGGTTTGCCGCGCAGCTTTTCCACCAGCAGCAGCACCAGCTTGCCGCCGTCCAGCGCGGGCAGCGGGAGCAGGTTGAAGATGCCGAGGTTGATGGTGATGAGCGCCATGATGTTGAGCACCTGGGTGACGCCGTAGGACACCGCGTCGTTGATGACCTGCACGATGCCCACCGGGCCGGACAGCTCGGTCATGGCCACCCGCCCGGTGACCAGGTCCACCAGCGACATCACCACAAGGCGCGCATACGAGACGGTCCAGTTGGCGGCCTCCTGCAGCACGGTGCCCACCGTTTTTTCCACAGGCAGCACCAGAAAGTCGATCGTCATGCCCTCGCCGTCCTCCAGCGGGGTGGCGAAGGTGACGTCCTGCAGCTCCACCTCTTCGCCGTCGCGCAGGACGGTGAAGTCGGCGGTGGCGTTTCGGCTGCGCGCCATCTCATACACCACGTCGTTCGCGATGAAGCAGCGGCGCCCGTTGATGGCCAGGATGGTGTCGCCCACCTCCAGGCCGGTCTGCGGGGCGTTTTCACCGCGGAACTCCGCGATGGTCTTGCTGGTGATGACCTGCTGGCTGCACACCAGGATCACCAGCAGCACAAAGCCCAGGATCAGGTTCATCACCGCGCCTGCCGCGATCACGATGGCGCGGCGGCCCACCGACACCTGCTGGAAGGATTTCCCGCGCGGGGCGTCGTCGGGCAGCGGCGGGAGGGATTCGTCGTCCTCTTCTTCGCCGTCCTCCCCTTCCATCGCCACGAAACCGCCGATGGGCAGCAGCCGCAGCGAGTACCGCGTGCTGCCCTTGAGAAAGCTCAGCAGCCGCGGGCCCATGCCCAGCGCAAATTCGTTGACCTGAATGCCCACCAGCTTGGCGGTGGTGAAATGCCCCAGCTCGTGCAGAAAGATCACAACTCCAAACACCACAAGCGACGCGATGACCGTATACACTATCGTCATGAAAGAACCTGCCTTTGCCTTGAAATTTTGCGGCCGGCTGCCGCGTTACCGTTTACAGGTGCGCACGGACATAGGCGCGCGCCATGCGGTCGCACTCGTAGACGTCGGCCAGCGTGTAGCTGCCGCCGAAGGCGTCGCTCTCCACAACGCCCTCCACCAGACGGCCGATGTCCAAAAAGCCGATCCGATCCTGCAGGAACAGCGCCACCGCCTCCTCGTTGGCTCCGTTGGCCGCACAGGGGGCCAGCCCGCCCTTGCCGATCGCCTTTTTGCAGGCGGCCAGGCAGCGGAAGGTGTCCTCGTCGGCCACGTCGAAGGTGAGCTGCCGCAGGGTGGTGAAGTCCAGCTCGGGCACCGGGCTGGGATACCGCTCCGGCCAGGTGAGCGCGTACTGGATGGGGATGCGCATGTCCGGCACGCCCAGCTGGGCCAGGATGGAGTTGTCGGCAAACTGCACCATCGAATGGATGATGCTCTGCCGCTGCACCACCACCTGCACCTTCTCGGGCGGGAGGTCGAACAGCCACACCGCTTCGATCAGCTCGAGGCCCTTGTTCATCAGGCTGGCCGAGTCGATGGTGATCTTGGCGCCCATGTCCCAGTTGGGATGGCGCAGCGCGTCCTCCCTGGTCATGCCGGCCAGCTCTTCCTTCGTCTTGCCGAAGAAGGGGCCGCCCGACGCGGTGAGAAGGATCTTGTTCAGAGTCTTGGCAGAATGCGCGTCCTGCAGGCACTGGAAGATCGCCGAGTGCTCGCTGTCCACCGGCAGCAGGTGCACGCCGTGCCTGCGCTGGGCGCTGGTGACCAGATGCCCGCCGGTGACCAGGCTCTCCTTGTTGGCCAGCGCCACGTCGTGGCCGCTCTCCAGCGCTGCCAGGGTGGCGCCCAGGCCCGCGATGCCCACGATGGAATTCAGCACGATGCCGGCGTCGGGGTGCTGCGCCAGGCGCACAAGCCCCTCCTGCCCGCGCCACAGGACCGGCGGCCGGGAAAGGCCGGCCAGGGCGCTCTCCATCCGGTCGGCGGCGGCGGGGTCGATCACCACCACCACCCGGGGATGGAACTCGGCCACCTGCCGCAGCAGCAGCTCCACGCTGCGGTTCGCGGCCAGGCCGTAGACGGTATATCCCTGCATCCGCACGACGTCCAGGCTCTGGGTGCCGATGGAACCGGTGCTGCCCAGAATGGTGACTGTTTTGGCCATGCTGTGCCTCCTTGTGTTATTTGAGATAGAACGCCATCGTCACGCCGATGGTGAGGAAGGGCGCGATGAACATCACGCTGTCGAACCGGTCCATCACGCCGCCGTGGCCGGGGAAGATGGTGCCGTAGTCCTTGATGCCGCACTGGCGCTTGACCGCCGAGGCGAACAGGTCGCCCAGAATGCCCAGCACCGACGACACCGCCGCCAAGATGCAGATGAGCAGATAGTGGTAGGCGGTGAAATCCTCCACCGCCAGATGGCCGGCAATGACGTCGTAGATGGCGGTGATGATAAGGCCCAGCAGCACGCTGCCCAAAATGCCGCCCACAGCGCCCTCCACCGTCTTGTTCGGGCTGACCACCGGCGCCAGCTTGTGGCGGCCGAAGAAGCGGCCCGCAAAGTAGGCCGCGGAGTCTCCGCCCCAGGCAAAGCCCAGGATCAGAAAGATGAAATACAGCGCATCATCGCCATATTTCTCCAGCGGCAGGCTGTGCTTGAGATAGACGAAGGAATAAAAGCAGAACATCACCATGCCGCCGAACAGCGCCATGGCGCCCAGCTTACCGATGTCGATGGTCTGGCTGTGGAGGATGACACAGCAGGCCAGGTACAGCACGAACATAAAGCTCAGCGGCAGAAGCAGCGCGCTGGCCCAGGCCATGCCGGAGTACATGATGAGAAAGGTGAAGGGAACAAAACCGGCAAACACCATCTTGCCGGCCTTCCCCAGGTTCACCGCCTTGTAGATCTCGTGCAGGGCGATGAGGGCGACGATCGCGACGAGCGCCTCAAAAACCGGCGTCTGGAACAGGGCCATCACGGCAAACAGGACCAGGATGCCGACAACCGACGTTTTAATGCGCGTTTTCAAGAAATAAAACCTCCTGTGTGTTTATACGCCGCCAAACCGGCGGCTGCGCCGGTTGAACTCTGCAATGGCGGCATCCAGGTCTGCCCGCGTGAAATCGGGCCACAGTTTATCCAGCTCGATCAGCTCGGAGTAGGCCGCCTGCCACAGCATAAAGTTGGACAGCCGCTTTTCGCCGCTGGGACGCAGGATAAAGTCGGGGTCTTTCTGCCCGGCGGTGTACATGGCGCCGGACATCCTCTCCACGTCGATCTCCTCCGGCCGCAGCTCGCCGGCCTGCACTTTGGCGGCCAGCGTGCGGGCGGCGTGGGCGATCTCGTCCCGGCCGCCGTAGTTCATGCAGATGTTCAGCGTCATGCCGGTGCGGTCAGCGCTGCCCTCCTCCAGCTCCTGCATGCGGGCCTGGTATTCGGCGGGCAGGCGGCTGCGGTCACCCAGAAATTTCAGGCGGATATTATCCTTTTTGTAATCAAACGCCTTTATAAGATATTCCCCGAACAGGCGCATGATTCCGCTGACCTCGTCGGCGGGGCGGATCCAGTTCTCGGTGGAGAAGGCATAGAAAAACACGCTCTCCACCCCGATGTCGCTGCAATAGCGGCCAATGTCCATGAACACCTCAGCGCCCTTTTTGTGGCCCATCGTGCGCGGCAGGCCCCGCTTTTTGGCCCAGCGGCCGTTGCCGTCCATGATGATGCCGATGCTGAGGCCGCTTCCGGGAAGGGTTTCGTTCTGCATATGCTGTGCTCCTTTCGTGGGCAGACAGCCCCTGTACAAAGATGGCCGCGCGCCCAAAAAAGCGCGCGGCACCGAAAGACCCTCTGGCCCGGATCAGATTTCCATGATTTCCTTGTTCTTGGAATCACACAGCTTGTCGATCTCCTTGCCGAACTTGTCGGTGAGCTTCTGGATCTCGTTCTCCAGTTCCTTCTGGTCGTCCTCGGTGATCTCGCTGGCTTTCTTCATCGCCTTGAACTTGTCGATGGCGTCGCGGCGGATGTTGCGGGTGGCGATCTTGCTCTCCTCGCCCAGTTTGGCCACGTCCTTGGTCAGCTGGCGGCGGCGCTCCTCGGTGGGGGCCGGGAACACCAGGCGCATCACACGGCCGTCGTTGGTGGGGTTGATGCCCAGGTCGCTCTCCAGGATCGCCTTTTCGATGGCGCGCATCACGCTGCTGTCCCAGGGGGTGATGGTGAGGATGCGGGCTTCGGCCACCGCCACCGCCGCCACCTGGTTGATGGGGGTGGGGCTGCCGTAGTAGTCCACCGTGATCTTATCCAGCACGGAGGGGTTGGCGCGGCCGGCGCGGATGCTGCCCAGCTCTTTGGTGAGGTGGTGGATGACACCGTTCATTTTTTCCTCATAGGGTTTGGTATAGCTGCTCATAACAAGTCGGCTCCTTTTATAAAATCTGATTTTTCCCGGTGCGGGATTCTGGTGCAAAAGGGGTCGTGCTCAGTCCTCGGTGACCAGTGTGCCCACCTGCTCGCCTGCCACGGCACGGGCAATATTTTCCGGGTGCAGGATGTCGAACACCAGGATGGGCAGATGGTTGTCGCGGCACAGGGTGGCGGCGGTGGAGTCCATCACGGCCAGCTGGTCGTTGAGCACCTTCGTGAAGGTGAGGGTGTCGTATTTGACGGCGTCGGGGAACTTTTTGGGGTCCTTGTCGTACACGCCGTCCACCATCGTGGCCTTGAACACGATGTCGGCGTTGATCTCGGCCGCACGCAGCGCCGAGGCGGAATCGGTGGAGAAGAAGGGGTTGCCGGTGCCGCAGGCCATGATGACCACGCGGCCCTTCTCCAGATGGCGGATGGCGCGGTTGCGGATGTAGGGCTCGGCCACCTGCTGCATGGTGAGCGCGGTCTGCACGCGGACCTCCAGGCCCAGCTGCTCCAGCGCGTCGGCCACGGCCAGCGCGTTCATCACGGTGGCCAGCATGCCGATCTGGTCGGCGCGGGTGCGCTCCATGTCGCCGCTGGAACGGCCGCGCCAGAAGTTGCCGCCGCCCACCACGATGCCGATCTCGGCGCCCATGTCGTGGGCCGCCTTGATGCCTTTGCAGATCTCGTGGATGGTGGGGGTATCCAGGCCAAAGCCCCTGTCGCCCGAGAGGGCCTCGCCGCTGAGCTTGAGAAGGATGCGTTTATATTTCGTCTGCACGATGAACACCGCCTGATCTTTAGTATAGTACCGCCGCGCAAAACGGCCCGGAATGCGCCGGCGCCGCCGCACAGCCGCCGGCGGTCCTGTCCTCGCAGCTGTGCAATCGTTCTTTCTTATTGTACAATACTTCGTTTGCAAAGTAAAGACAAAACCGCACAAAAATGGCGGCGCCGCGCACAGAGTGCACAGCGCCGCCATCCGGCAGATATAGGAAGCTTTTGTCAGGAGAGAGCTGCGGGGGAAGCGTCCGGGAGGGGGATGACGGAAAATTCAGCCTGCACGCGCTTGGCGCGGTACTGGTTCTGGAGGGCAGGGTCGGTCCCGCGCAGTTCCTGCACGCCCTCCAGCGAAGGCTCCGGCAGGCGGAGCACAAACCGCGCTCCCTGCCGCGGCATATTTTCCACCGTGAGCGTTCCGCCCAGGCCGGCGGCCAGCTGCCGGCAGATGTAGAGGCCCAGCTTCGCCCCGCCGTCCCAGCCGCGCATCTCGGGCGCGAACGGGTCGGCCAGGCGCTCGGGAGGAAGCCCCGGGCCCTCGTCCTCCACCACCAGCACCGCCCCGCCGTCCGCCGGCTTGAGGATGACGGTGATCGCCCCCTGGCGACAGAAGCAGATGGCGTTGCTGAGAAGGTTCAGCAGGATGCGGTCGAAAAAATAGGGGTCTGTCTGCAGCACGATCGGCTGGCGCGGCAGGCGCACGCGCAGCGTCTGGCCGGGCGCAAGGCGGGCGCGCGCCTCCTCGCACAGCTGGCTGCACACATCCGACACACACAGCGCATCCCATCGCGGCTGCAGCGTGCCGCTGGAACAGCGGGATACATCCATCAGGTTCATGGAGATCCGCTCCATCTTCTGCACGCTGCGGGCGATGAACTGCAGCGGCTGCCCTGCCTGTTTCCGGGCAGGCTCGGAGAGCTGAGAGACAGATTGCCGTTCCAGCAGATCGTGCGCAGCCAGAATCACAGCGCACAGTTCACGCAGGTCATGCGCCGCCGCGGCCGTCGCCATCAGGTACTTTTGCAGTTGCGGGTCTTTGCTGTGTTCCATCATATTCTCCCCGTTTCAACAATGTGGGGCACTTTGAATCGGCATATTCGGCCAGCGCCACGATGAAGCGGCGGTTTGGCAGACGCTTGTCCGGCGGCGCGCCGCAGAATGCGCACAGTTCGCGATAGGCCGGACTGTTCTGCGCCCAGATCGTGCGAATAAGACGGTACATTGCAGACTCGGCCGCCTTATCCTCGGGATTCGGCTTGCCGTCGGCAGTGACGCGGGTGCTCATGGCTTTGATGGTGATGCCCGGGCGGCCAAGCAGCAGGCAATTGCGCACACCGGCAAGAAGGTGGCGGTATCCCTCGCACTCGACACGGTCGGTCATCCGGCGCAGCATTCCCGCCGCACACTGCACCGCGACGTCCAGCCGCTGCTGCTGTTCGGCGGTGAGGCGGCGGGTGTCTGTATCCCGGCGCAGAAGCATACGCACGTTGGCCAGCAGATCCTCCATGCTGTATGGCTTAATCATAAAATATTTTGCACCCAAATGCAAGGCTTCCCGCTGGATTGTTTCGTCCATACAGGCGCTGGTGACCAGCACCGGCGGCATCGGCTCGGGGCGCGTCCCCATCCACCGCAGCAGCGACAGGCCGTCCGGCGGCGGAATGTTCAGATCCAGCAGCAGAATATCCACCTGCTCCGTTTCCAGCGCGCGGCGTGCAGCCACACCGTCATGCACCGGCTTCAGCACCTCGAGATCCTGCTGGGTACACAGCACCTGATATTCCAGCGCTGCCAGATCGAGGTTGTCTTCCACCAGAAGAACGCGCGCTGTCTTCATTCCGCACCCCTCCGTTGTTTGCGTGTGTTCGCGCCGTCAGATCGCTGCCAGCAGATCGTGCAGGATGTCCTGCCAGTTCTCCATCGGCACTGCGTTTTCGTACAAATAGTATACCAGGTCGCGGCATTGCCCGCTGGACAGGTGCTGCACCTGTGCCTGCTCCTGCCGGCTGCCCGCCGCCGTGCGGCGGCACAGCTGGAATTCGCCCTTTCCGTCGTGCCAGTACAGCTTGTATTGCAGCACCGAAGCCTGCTGTATTCGCCCCAATTGGGAAAAGGCCCGTTCCAAAACGATCTCATAACATTCCATTTTCATGCTTCCTCCGCCGGCGTATGGTTCCCTCCCTGGCTGCTTGTCCGCACTGTCCTCAGCCGCCACACACCTTGAAATTTCTTTCATATTATATGCAATTTGCGCCGGGTGCGCAATATACGAAATTCAACGTTTTTCTGATTTCTTCCGTTTTTTTGTGCATATTGCGCATTTTTAATAAAAAACATATACTACTTTATCAAATTTGTCTGATCATGCCGCAAAAAAATCGGCTCCGCCTGCCTGCGAAGCCGATCGATTTTCCGGTTCAGCCGGAGCTTTTTTGTTTTTCCAAATACCGGTAGAGCAGGATGCCCGCCATGCTGATGAGGCCGGTGAAGAGAAACACCCCCGCCGCAAACCAGTAGTTCTCGCTGCCCAGCGCACTGCCGCCCACCGTGCTGGTGAGCACCGAGGGAAGCCGCGCCACCAGCGCGATGAACATCCAGCGGGAAAAGCGCATCGGGGTGAGCCCGATGGCCCAGGTCATCAGGTCCTTGGGGGTTCCGGGAATGAAGAAAAGGATGAACGCCAGCAGCTCCAGCTTTTCCGGCTGGCTGAAAAACGGCAGGCGTTCGATCTGGCAGCGGGAAAAGAACACCTCCACCGCCCGCATCCCCACCAGGCGCACGAACCAGAATACGAGGGTGCTGCCGATGGCGGTGCCGAGCACACACAGGATGGTGCCCTCCACCGCGCCGAACGCATACCCGGCTGCGATCTCCAGCGGTTCGCCGGGAATCATCGCGACGATGATCTGCACCACCACCATCCCCACAAAGGCGAGCTGCCCCCCGATGCCCTTTCCGTCCACCCAGGCGCGGAACTTCTCCGGCTCATCGAACAGGCGCAGCAGCGGCGGCCCGATCAGCCACAGCGCCGCCAGCAGCGCGGCGCCCGCACAGACGACCCCCGCCAGCGTGCGGTATTGACGCCTGCGCGTTTTTTTATCCTGTGAAAACAGATTCCAACAGCGTTTCATACCGGTTTCCTTTCCTGTGTTGTGTGTCCTTTGTATGTAATACGAGTTGAAAAGCCAAAAGGTTTCAGGGAACGAGGAATATTTCGTCCGGCGGATGCCTATGCTGAATCGTAGCCCCCCGGGGCGGAAAGGAGCGAGGCGCATGCAGACCGCTCGCATGCAGCGCTTTATCGTGCGCGCTGTGTACTATCTGATCTGGGCCGGTCTGGCCATCGTGTGTCTGCAATGGCTCCTGCCGGCGCTGGCGCCCTTTGTGGCCGGGTTTGCGCTGGCGTTCTGCCTGCGGCCGGCGGTGAAATGGATGCAGAGGCGCTGCGGAGCCAGCCGGCGGGCGCTCTCGATCACCGTGATGGCGCTGTTCTACGCCGTGCTGGGGGTGGCGCTGGTCCTGGCGGCGCTGCGCTGTGCACTGTGGGCCCAGCAGGCGCTGGCGGCTCTGCCCGCCTTCTACCGCACCGCCATCCAGCCCACTTTGCAGGCGGCCCAGCAGGCGCTGCACCGGCTGGTGCAGCAGCTGTCCCCCTCCCTTGCGCCGATGATCCAGCAGGCGGGGCAGGGGCTGTCCAGCGCGGCCGGGCAGTGGGTGGCGTCCTTTTCCGGGCAGGCGGTGAGCAATCTGGCGCGGGTGCTGCCCGGCTTTTTGCTGCGGGCCACTTTATGCGTGGTTTCGTCCTTTTTCTTCGCCGCCGACTACGACCGCATCGCCGCCTTCTGCGTGCGCAGGCTGCCGGGGCGCTGGCAGGCGGCCGTGAAAAAGCTGCACCGCATCAGCGGCCAGACCCTGGCGCGGCTGGCGCGCGCGTACCTCTTGCTGATGGCCATCACCTTTGCGGAGGTGTGGGCGGGGCTTTGGCTGCTGCGGGTTCCGGGCGCGGCGGGATGGGCGGCTCTCACCGCGCTGGTGGACCTGCTGCCGATCCTGGGCAGCGGGTCGGTGCTGGTGCCGTGGGCGGTGATCCAGCTGCTGGCCGGGCGCTGGACGATGGGGCTGGGGCTGCTGCTGCTGTTCGGGGTGCTGTCCACCGTGCGGCAGATCCTGGAGCCGCGGCTGGTGGGCATCCAGCTGGGGCTGCATCCGCTGGCCGCGCTCATCAGCATGTTCGCCGGGCTGGAGCTGTTCGGGTTCTGGGGGCTGGTGCTGTGCCCGCTCGCCCTCACCGCCGCCGTGCAGCTGTCCCGGGCGGAGACGCTGGCCGACCCGCAAAAGGAGAAAACCCGCCGCATCCCCTGACGGACGCGACGGGCTTTTTGACGGCAAGCAGCACTCAGCCCATCTGCGCCAGTGCTTCGCGCAGCGCGTGGGCGATCTGATCGGGACAGGAGGTGGGGCGGCTTCCGCAGCGAATGCCTTCCAGACGGGCGATGGCATCCTCGGCGTTCATGCCCTTGAGCAGCGACATGATGCCTTTCAGGTTTCCATTGCAGCCGCCCAGCACAGACACCTCGGCGATGGTGGCGTCGTCGTTGAGCGTAACGGTGGTGGAGATGGAGCACACTCCACGGTTCTTATGCTGATATGTCATGCCTTTTCCTCTTTTCTTCTGCGTACGGATAACGGGCGTCTGTTTGAAGATTTAGTCCTGCTGATTATAGCATATTGCAATTGCATTTTCAATCAGACGCGGGGCATCCCGCCATTGTTCGGCATTTTTCACAGAAGCTGTTCTCACAGGCCCTTTCGTTTTTGCGCCAGGCGAAGAATGCGTTCGATCTGGCTGTCGCCGGTGCGGCAGGTTCCCAGCGGGTGCGGGTGGTTGGCGTGGATGCCGTGGAAATCGGTGCCGCCGGTGACGATCAGGTCATATTCCTTTGCCAGCGTGTGCAGCGCCTGCTGGTCCTCGGGCTTGTTGCGGGGATGGTCGATCTCCACCCCGTCGATGCGCCCGGCGGCGGCCAGCTCCTGCGCCAGCTCCATGCTGCGGTAGACGCTGGGGTGCGCCAGCACCACCACCGCCCTCGCCTGCTTCGCCACATCCAGCACGGTGTCCACCGTTTCGTAGGCCGGGTCGTGCAGGACCTTGCCGCCCTTGGAGCCGAACAATTCCTTGTAAAGCTGGTTGTACACGCCGTCGGTGTATCCGAATTCATAGAGCACGCGGATCAGGTGGGTCTTGTAGAGCACGCCGCTGACGCTGGCGGTCTGCACGGCCAGGTCGCCGTCGAACTGGGCATACATCTCCTGCAATGCGGCCAGGCTCTGGCGGCACACCGCATTGCGGCGGCCCGCCATCAGGGCGCAGAAGTCCTGCAGGGCCGGACCGTCGTCGGGACAGAAGCACAGCAGATGCACACGGCGTCCGCGCGCGGGGTCGTAGGCGGTGAGCTCGGTGGCGGGGATGAGGTTCACGCCCTGCTGCACCGGCTGACGCAGCGCGAAGCGCACCGACAAGATGGAATCGTGGTCCGACACTGCCAGCCAGCGCAGGCCCGCCCGCGCTGCCAGCCAGGGCAGACGGGCCGCGGGCAGCGCGCCGTCGGAAAATGTGGAATGGGAATGCAGATCGCCTGGCATAAGCTCCTCCTTTTTGGGTGTACGGCCCTGTTTCGGCAAAAACGGCCGCTTTGCTGTGATATACTGCCAATAAATTTGAGAAATATACAGGGGGCGGAATACAATGGAAACGCAACAAACGGTGCGGCTGCTGAAGGCCCAGCTGCTGGCCACCCGCATCTGCGCGGCGATTCTGGCCGTTCTGACAGGGGCGCTGATTTTGTGGGCCAGGCAGATGTTCACGATGGTGCAGCGGCTGGACAGCGCGCTGGGGCAGACCGACCTGGCCGCGGTGAGCCGCAACCTGGAACAGCTGGATCTGGCCGGGATGAACGAGGCGCTGGGGCGGCTGAGCCAGCTGGACATCGACAAGCTGAACAGCGCGCTGGACAGCCTGGGCGAAGCCGCCGGGCAGATGAACGAGGCCGGAGACGCCATCAGCCGCTTTGCCAACGGGCTGGCCGAGCTGTTCGGCGGAGCGCAATAAAGCCGGAGGGATATCCCCTTTCCGGCAAGCTGCAAAAGGACGATGGATCTGCGCGATGGGGTCGATTCGACCTCATCCGCCGCCTGTCGGCGGCATCTTCCCC
>NHCFR00700__coassemble_1156_pt1 | contig 25665 bp, 27 predicted proteins | sample NHCFR00700__metabat2_high_PE_054 | metagenome-assembled genome bin NHCFR00700
AATGACCCCCTACGCCTTGCGAGAGCTTGTCAAAGGCATCTATATCGAAGCTCCTGACAAGAGCAGCGGGAAGCGCAGACAGGGCATCCGCATCTCCTATGACCTTGTGGGCTTTATCCCCGTGGACGAACTGATGAAACAGGAAACGGCATGACCGAAGCCATGCCGTTCCTGCAAAAATACGATATTACTTTCTTACGACCCCCGGCCATTGGCAGGGGGCTGTTTCTTGTCCGGCGCATCACCGCCGCTGCGACAATCCCAGGATATAATCGCTGGAAACGCCGTAAAATTTTGCCAGCCGGATCAGATGCCGGATGGGCAGCTCGCTGGCGCCGCGCTCGTAGCGGGCATACATGGTCTGCGAGGTGCCCAGCATCTGGGCGATCTGCGTCTGGGTCTTGTCGGCGTCTTCGCGCAGGTCGCGGATGCGTTTTTGATAGGTCTCCATACTGCTTTGTCCCCCTCGATGCTATGTAAAAGAGGGTAGCATAGTAAATATATTTACTATTGATTTTAGTAAATATATTTGCTAAAATGGAGAGGAACGGGAAGTATCATGCGATAGAATCATGGCCGGTTTTCGGTCCTGCAAACCGTGCACACCGGCAGGTGCAGCGGCATCTTCCCGGTGTGCTGATTCCTCTCGGCACAAAACCTCTTTTGCTGTTTGCGGCAAAGGAGGTTTTTTGTGGTATAATCACCATAGAGAGGAAGGGGGGATGTGCGATGCAGCTGCCGCAGGAGGTGCGGGAGATCCTGCTGCGCCTGGAGCAGGCCGGGCACCGCGGCTGGGCGGTGGGCGGCTGTGTGCGGGACCTTCTGCGCGGGCAGACGCCCCACGACTGGGACCTGTGCACCGACGCGCTGCCGGAGCAGACCATCGCGGCCTTCCGCGGCGAACCGGTCGCCGCGCCGGGCCTTGCCCACGGGACTGTCACGCTGGTGCGGCAGGGGGTGCCGTATGAGATCACCACCCTGCGCGCCGAGACGGGCTATGCCGACGGCCGCCATCCCGACCGGGTGGAATTCGTCGCTCAGCTGGAAAAGGACCTCGCCCGCCGCGACTTCACCGTCAATGCGATGGCGATGGACCGCACCGGGCGGGTGACCGACTGCTTTGGCGGCAGGGAGGACCTCGCGGCCGGCCTGCTGCGCTGTGTGGGCGACCCCGACCGCCGCTTTGCCGAGGACGGCCTGCGCATCCTGCGCGCGCTGCGGTTCGCGGCGGTGCTGGGCTTCTCGGTCCATCCCGCCACCGCCGCCGCGCTGCACCGTCAAAAAGGGATGCTGGCGCATGTGTCGGCCGAGCGCGTCACCGCCGAGCTGCTCGCCCTGCTGGGCGGCGGGAAGGCGGGCGCGGTCTGCGCCGGGTATCCCGACATCCTCGCCCTGCTCGTGCCGGGGCGGTGGGACCGCCGCCTGTGCGATGCGCTGGATTCGCTCCCGCCCGATGCGCTGACGCGGCTGTGCTTTCTGCGTGCGGTGCTGGGCGAACGGGCGGCGGCCGGTCTGCGGCTGTCCCGGGCACAGGCCCGGACGCTGGAACAGGTCGCGTCGCACTGGCAGGCGCCCCTGCATACCCGCGCCGACCTGCTGCGCCTGGCCGGGCGGCTGGGATGGGAGAACGCCGCCCGCCTGCTGGACTGCCGCAGGGCGGCGGGGGAGGAGATCGACCGGGCCGGTTTTGCAGCTCTGGCCGGGGAAAATCCCTGCTGCACGGCGTCCCAGCTGTCCATCGACGGCCGCACGCTGGCCCGGATGGGGGCGAAGGGGGCGCAGATCGGGCAGCTGCTGCACAAACTGCTGGACGAGGTGATCGACGGCCAAACGCCCAACACTTCGCCCGCCCTCGCTGCCCGCGCCGCCGCGCTGCTTGCAAAGCCACTTCCCTAACCGCAGCCTTTGCGGTATAATAAGAAAATGAACGGCCGCAGCGATGCGGGCTGTGATATCGTGATGATACTATACTTTTTGTATAAAAACGGGAGAAACTATGCACTATCTGGACAACGCGGCCACCACCCGGGTGGCCGATGAGGTGGCGGACGAGATCCGCCGTGTGATGGGCGAGCATTTTGCCAATCCCAGCTCGCTGTACGGGCCGGGGCTGGACAGCGAGCTGCTGCTGCGCCGCAGCCGTGCGGCGGTGGCGCAGGCGCTGGGCTGCAGCCCGGCCGAGGTGATCTTCACCGGCTGCGGCAGCGAGAGCAACAACATCGCCGTTCTGGGCGCGGTCCGCGCCCGCCGGGAATGGGCCGACCACATCGTCTGCACCGGCTACGAGCACCCCTCGGTGCACAGCGTCGTGCAGCAGCTGGAGCAGGACGGCTGGCGGGTGACCTGGGTGATGCCGGACGAGACCGGCCGCGTCAGCATGGACGAGATGGCCGCGGCGGTGGGGCCGAAAACCGCGCTGGTGACCGCGATGGAAGTGAACAACGAGATCGGTGCGGTGCTGGATGTGGCGGCGCTGGCCGAACGGGTGAAGGAGAAAAGCTCCCGCACCGCCGTGCATGTGGACGGCGTGCAGGCATGGCTGCGCAGGCCGGTGAAGCTGGCCGCCACCGCCATCGACAGCTATTCCGTCTCCGGCCACAAGATCCACGCCCCCAAGGGCGTCGCCGCGCTGTATCTGCGCCGCGGGCACACCATCCAGCCCCCCTTCCTGGGCGGCGGGCAGGAGCGCGGCATCCGCCCCGGCACCGAGAACCTGCCCTATATCGCGGGGCTGGCGCTGGCGGCCCAGCGGATGCAGAAAACGCTGCCCGCCCGTGCGAAACATCTGCGCGCGCTGAACGCCATGCTGCGCGCCGAGCTGGAAGGGATGGACGGCGTTGTGCTGAACAGCCCGCCCGACGCACTGGCCGAGGTGCTGAATTTCAGCGTCCCCGGCATCCGCAGCGAGACGATGCTGCATTTCCTCGAGCAGCGGCAGGTGTATGTGTCCAGCGGGTCGGCCTGCAGCAAGGGCGCGGCCAGCCACACGCTGGCGGCGATGGGTCTGCCCGCCGCCCGTGTGGACAGCGCCCTGCGGGTCAGCTTCTGCGGCGACAGCACCGAAGAGGACGTGCGCGCCCTGCTGGACGGCCTGCGCGCGGGGCTGGCGCGTCTGGCGCGCACCCGCTGATTTTTTTACCAACAGGAAAGGAACGACCGATGAAAGAGATCATTATGGCATTCCAGGGCGAGATGGCCCTGAAGGGGCTCAACCGCGCCACCTTTGAATCCACCCTCATGAAGATCACCCGCCGCCGCCTGGAGCACCTGGGCGACTTCAAGGTATACCGCGCCCAGAGCACCATGTATGTGGAGCCGAAGGACGAATTTGCCGATATGGACCTCGCCTTTGAGAAGGTGAGCCGCATTTTCGGCATCGCGGCCCTCTGCCGCGCGGCGGTGTGCGAGAAGGACTTCGAGGCCATCTGCGCCGCTACGCTGGACTATCTGGGCGACCGGCTGCGCCGGGCCCGCACTTTTAAGGTGGAAGCGCGCCGCGCCGACAAGAGCTTCCCGATGAAAAGCCCCGAGCTGGCCCGCGAACTGGGCGCCCGTGTGCTGAGCGCCTTCCACCATCTGCGGGTGGACGTGCACAAGCCCGATGTGACCGTCTTTGTGGAGGTGCGCGACTTCGGCGCCTACGTCCACGCGGGCAAGACGCCCGGCCCCGGCGGCCTGCCGGTGTCCACCAGCGGGCGCGCGGTGTGCATGCTGTCGGGCGGCATCGACAGCCCGGTGGCCGCCTGGATGATGGCGAAGCGCGGCCTGAGCCTGCACCACATCCACTTCGCCAGCCCGCCCTACACCAGCGAGCGCGCCCGCCTGAAGGTGCAGAGCCTGGGCCAGCTGCTCACCGACTACACCGGCAACACCAACCTGTATGTGGTGCCCTACACAAAGCCGCAGGAATATATCCGCGACAACGCCCCCGACGTGCTGTTCACGGTGCTGATGCGCCGCAGCATGATGCGCATTGCCCGCGTCATCGCCGGGCGCATCGGGTGCGACGCCATCGTCACCGGCGAGAGCCTGGCCCAGGTTGCCAGCCAGACCCTCAAGGCGCTCATCTGCACCGACTCGGCGCAGGACCTGCCGGTGCTGCGTCCGGCCATCGGCCTGGATAAGACCGAGATCACCGAGATCGCCCGCCGCATCGGCACCTTTGAGACCAGCATCATGCCCTACGAGGACTGCTGCACCATCTTCACCCCGCCCCATCCCAAGACCCGCCCCACGCTGGAGGAGATCGAGGCCGCCGAGGCGGCGATGCCCGGTCTGGCCGAGCTGGAACGGGAGGCGGCCGAACAGGCCGACGTGGTGCGCCTGAAGGTGGGCGACATCCCCCCGCTGGCAGCCGAATACTGAGAGAAGAAGGCGAACAGAATGAATGCAGAGATCATCGCAGTGGGAACCGAGCTGCTGCTCGGCGACATCCTGAACACAAACGCCCAGTATCTGGCGCGCCAGCTGGCAGCGCTGGGCTTCACGGTCCATTTCCAGTGCGTGGTGGGGGATAACCCCCAGCGCCTGGCCCAGGTGGCGCACACCGCCCGCGAGCGCAGCGAGGTGGTGCTGTACAGCGGCGGCCTCGGCCCCACCGCCGACGATCTGACCAAGGAGACGGTGGCTGCCGAATACGGCGACCCGCTGCGCTTCGACGAGGCCGAATACAAAAAGATCGAGCGCTTTTTCCGCGACTGCCACCGCCCCATGTCGGAAAACAACCGCAAGCAGGCGATGGTGCCGGCCAACGGCCGCACGCTGGCCAACGAAAACGGCACCGCGCCGGGCGCGATGTTCGTGCAAAACGGCCGGTATGCCTTCCTGATGCCGGGGCCGCCCAAAGAGCTGATCCCCATGTTTGAGAAGGAGGTCCGCCCCCTTCTGCAGACCATGCAGCAGTGCGTGCTCCACAGCCGGATGCTGCGGGTGTACGGCATCGGGGAGAGCCAGCTGGAGGGCATGGTGGCCGAACTGCTGGAGGGGGAGAACCCCACCGCCGCCCTGTACGCCAAGACCGCCGAGGTGGTGGTGCGCATCACCGCGCGCGCGGCCGACGAGCCGGCGGCGCAGGCGATGTGCGGCAAACTGGCCGACAGATTCTATGCCATCCTGGGCGACCATATCTATGCCGAGGGCGAGCAGGGGATGGAATACACGGTGGTGCGCGCCTTTGCCGACGCCGGCATGACCCTCGCCACCGCCGAGAGCTGCACCGGGGGCCTGGTCAGCGAGCGGATCACCTCGGTGCCGGGCAGCAGCGAGATGTTTGAATGCGGCGTGTGCAGCTATTCCAACAACATCAAGCAGCTGCTGCTGGAGGTGGACAGCGGCACCCTTCGCCAGAAGGGCGCGGTGTCGCCCGAGGTGGCCTTGCAGATGGCCGACGGCGTGCGCCGCCGGGCGGGCGCGACGGTGGGCGTGGGCATCACCGGCATCGCGGGGCCGGGCGGCGGCACCGAGGAAAAACCGGTGGGCCTTGTCTACATCGCGGCCGCGATGGGGGATACCGTGTGGGTGCACAGGATGCTGATGGCACACCGCACCCGCGACGTGGTGCGCCTGGCGGCCAGCCAGAAGGCGCTGGATATGGCGCGGCGGCTGGCGCTGGGGCTGCCGATGCACGGCTGCACGGCCCACCGCCTGCGCGGATAAGAAGAAGGAGGAAACGGTATGCAGCCCAAAATTCTCATCCCGGTGGTGCCCACCACCGGCGAAGTGCTGCCCGGCTACCGGGTGGGCCAGGACTATGTGAACGCAGTGGCGGCGGCGGGCGGCATGCCGCTGCTGGCGCCCATCACCCCCTCGTTCGACCGCGGCGCCGCCGAGGACTGGATGGCTCTGGCGGACGGTTTGCTGCTGGCGGGCGGCGAGGACGTCGACCCCGCGCTGTACGGCCAGGAGCCGCACCCCAAAACCAGCGCCATCTGCCGCGGGCGGGACGACGCCGAGCTGATCCTGCTGCACCTGGCGATGGAGCAGAAAAAACCGGTGTTCGGCATCTGCCGGGGCATGCAGGTGATGGCGGTGGGCTGCGGGGGGAGCCTGTGGCAGGACATCCCCTCCCAGTGCCCCGAGGCGGGTTGCCATGCCCAAAACCCCGCCGCCGGACGCGCCCAGCGCATCCACACCGTCTACCCCGTGTGGGACAGCCGGCTCCACAAGCTGCTGGGCGAAAAGTACCGCACCAACAGCTTCCACCACCAGGCGGTGAAGGAGGCGGGCAGCCTGCTCACCACCGCCTTCACCAAAGACGGCATCGTCGAGGCGGTGGAGAGCGAGGACGGCCGGATGCTGGGGGTGCAGTGGCATCCCGAAAATCTGGTCATGTCCAGCCGCCGCGCGCTGCGATTGTTTGAACATTTTGTGAATCTTTGTTCCCAGCCTGTGAAAAAGCCGGAAGATATTTGCAAAGATGGTCGTTTTTTGGTATGATGATGGTTGTGCCGGGCCAAAACGGCCCAATCTTACCATAAGAATCCGCCCTCGGCGGCAGGAAAAGAAGGAGCATATACAATGAATCCATCCAAACCCAAGCGCAGAGTCGGCCTGTGGATCGCGGTGGCGGTCGCGGCCCTGCTGGTGGCCGTGGTGGCCATTGCTCTCAAGGTATACTTTGAATACGACAGCCTGCTGGAGACCGGCAGCGCCGGCAATCTGCCCACCAGCTACCAGCCGATCGGCGGCGCCGAGAGCGACCCGCTGGCCGATGTGGAGGAAAAGGATGTCTACAATCTGCTGCTGGCCGTGATCGACAACGGCGTCACGGAGGAAGAGCGCAGCTACGGCGAGGGTTTGGGCAACACCGACCTGCTGATGTATATCCGCCTGGATCACAAGAACAACAAGCTGTCGATCCTGCAGATCCCGCGCGACACCTATGTGGGCCCCGAGCTGGCAGAGCAGTACACCGCAAAGATCAACGGCGCTTTTCTGCACGGCCCGGAAGAGGAAAACCGTATTGCAAACACGGCCAATGTGGTGTACCAGCTGTTCGGCCTGAAGGCCGACAACTATGTGGTGATGGATCTGAATGCCTTCCGCACGATGGTGGACACGATGGGCGGCATCTGGATGCACATCCCGCGCGATCTGGTGGATAAAAAGGGCAACGTGGTCTTTCAAGAGGGCGACGTGAAGGTGGACGGCCAGAGCGCCGAGCTGATTTTGCGCAACCGAAACACCGCCCGCAGCGACTACGACCGCCTGGAGCTGCAGCAGAGCTTCTACGCCGCGGTGTTCAAGACCTTTATGAACGACTACCCCATCGGCGACGCGATGAAGGTGGCCAAGATGGTGGCCCACTATGTGAACACCGACCTGTCACTGATGGATCTGGCGGGCCTGTATCTGTCGCTGAAAGACCTCACCGCCGCCGACGTCTATATGGTGCGCTGCGCGGGCGGGCCGATCACGGTGGACGGGAATGGCAGCCTGTACGGCATCGAAAAAGAGTACACCGCCAACATCCTCAACGAGCATTTCCGCCCCGAGGGCGTGACGGTGTCGGCCGATCAGCTGGGTCTGCCGGACGTGGAGTTCCCGCTGGGCGTGAACTACGACGAGGGCAGGACGCTGGACGGCGTGCAGACCGCCGAGGCGCTGGGCTGAAGCCAACCGAACAAGCCGCAGGGCGGCCTTTTCCCCGGGAAAAGGCCGCCCTCTGAGTCTGTCGAAAGGTTCGACAGACTCCTGAGGGACACCAAACGCACCACCCGCGCTTTGCGCGGGGGATGCTTATTGGTTTCCCCCAGTACCCTTTTCCGGCGAAAAAACACCTGATTTTGCGCACTACGCACACAAAATCAGGTGTTTTTTCTGTCAAGGTGTCAGAATTCCCGGTACACGCCCGGGAATTCTGACAGAGTTTTTTATTCCGCCCTGTTCTGTCTGCGCAAGGGGGACAGCTCCTTGCACATTCAGCGCCGGAACGGTATAATAAAGTACAAAGAATGCAGTGGAACAACGCGGCGCGATGCGCCGCGGCGGAGGATAGGATCATGAAAGAACGGATACTGCGGATCTACCGTGGATTTCCCAAAACGGCGGCTGCCCTGTGCGCGGTCTGCCTGGCGGTGTATGCGGCGCTGGCCGTATGGGCCGGCGGCAGCGTGGGCGGGCTGGTGATCTTCTGGCTGGCGGTCGCGCTGTACATTGTGCTGCCGGGCATGCAGCTGGCCCGGCTTTCGGGGCTGGACCGGGCAATGCCCGGCTTCCGCGCCCCGCTGGTCATCCTGCTGGGCAGCGGGTTTCTGGCCTGCGCCTACTGTGTGTCGGTGCGGCTGGACGCGCTGTGGCTGGTGCGCGGCGTGCCGCTGGTGCTGAGCATCCTGGCGGTGTGCGCCTGGCGCAGCGGAGGCGGACGGTTCGTCTCCCCGCGCCGGGTGTGGCAGGCGCCCCACCGCCGCCTGCTGGCGCTGCTGTTCTCCTTTCTGGTGGCGGCGAACGCCTTTGCGGCGGTGATCAAATACGCGCTGCCTTCCCACGCCGGCGATGTGCTGATCGACCAGGACCTGCTGTATCTGGTGGGCAACGCCAAGAGCTTCCAGATCGCCTTCCCTCCGCAGGAGATCCGGTTTTATAACGTCCGTTTGGCCTACCATTATCTCACCGAGCTGCTGTGCGCGGCGCTGTCCACTGTCAGCGGGCAGGACTGCTACCAGGTGCTGGCCTTCTATCTGCAGCCGGCCATGCTGGCGGCGCTGATCGTCTGCCTCTACCGGTTCAGCCAGGTGTTCTACGGGCGGGTGCTGCGCAAGAACCTGCTGTTCGTGTTCGGCCTGTTCTGCTTCGGGTGCGCCGGCCTGTGGACCATCCTGCCGAACGGCCTGTCGGTTTTCGGCAACACCAACATCACCCATCTGCTCACCAACATCACCAGCCAGACCACCGCCACCGTCTTTCTGTGCATCTTCGCCGGGATGTGGCTGCTGGCCGCTCGGCAGAACTTCAAGGTGGGCTGGATACAGCTGGCGGCCACCCTTTGCGCCTTTGTGATGCTCACCGTGGCAAAAGGCCCGGTGGGCGGCCTCCTGCTGGCCGGGTGCGCGGCCTCGCTGGTGTTCCTGCTCCCCCGCCGCAAAGCGGGGCTGAAGGCGCTGGCGCTGTTTGCCGGCATGGCCGCCGCCTTCGGCGTGTTGTATATGGCGCTGTTCAGCGCGGGCGCGAACGGCGGCATGATGCTCAGTTTCACCGATTCGGTCTCCCGCACGCCGCTGGCGGCGGTGCTCAGCTGGCTGGACGGCATCCGGTACGGCCTGTCGGCCAAGGTGGCCCCGGTGCTGTGGGTGGTGCAGACCGCTCTGATGGCTCCGGCGCTGTTTATCCTGTGGCTGGCCGGTCTGGCGGCCGACGCGCGCCGCTTCTGGAAGCTGGACGCCGGGCGGCTGCTGGCCAACGCCTGCGCCCTGGGCGGGCTGCTCGCCTTCTTCATCTTCCGCCACCCGCATTTCAGCCAGGTGTATTTCTTCCTGCTGGCGCTGTTCTTCCTCACGCTGCTGGCGGTGGACGGGGTGGACCGTCTGCACCGCGGCTGGCTGAAAAAGCTGGCGCTGTTTGGCGCGGCGGTCGGCGCGGTGACCGCGATGTTCTACTATGTGCATGTGTTCGGCAGCGGCGCGCGGTATTTTTTGCGTGACGTGGGCGTGCTGGAGAAATATCCCTACGACACCGTGATGAACACCGACGACGAGGCCGCCGCCCTCTGGCTGCGGGACAACACCGACCCCTCCATCCGCTTTGCCACCAACCGCATCCACAGCGACAACCTGCACGGCGACGGCATCTCCAACTTCTACACCGCCCTCTCGGGGCGGCAGGCGATCCTGGAGGGATACACCTATGTGGCCGACACCGCGCCCTGGATGTGGGTGGACGAGCGCAAGGCCGACAACGCCGCGATCTTCGATCCCGCTTCCTCCCCCGAAACGGTGCTGGAGCTGTGCGAAAAGCACGGGGTGGACTATCTCGTGTACAGCAGCCAGATGAAGGAAGGCAGCGAAGAGGGGCTGCAATTTCTGCCCTGCGTCTTCACCAGCGACACGGTGCGCATCTACCAGCTGCCCGAAGGAAAGGACGATGCCGTATGATCCATTTCAACCAGCCCCCCTTTGCGCCGAAGGCGTTTGCATATATGCAGCGGGCGGTGGAGGCCCACAAGATCTGCGGCGACGGCGAATACACCCGCCTGTGCAGCCGCTGGCTGGAGGCCGACACCGGCGCGGCGCGCGCGCTGCTCACCACCAGCTGCACCCACGCGCTGGAGATGGCGGCGCTGCTGTGCGACATCCATCCCGGCGACGAGGTGATCCTGCCCAGCTTCACCTTCTGCTCCACCGCCGACGCCTTCGTGATGCGCGGTGCGACCTGCGTGTTTGTGGACATCCGCCCCGACACGATGAACCTGGACGAGACGCTGGTGGAACAGGCCGTCACCCCCCGCACCCGCGCCATCGCGCCGGTGCACTACGCGGGCGTGGGCTGCGAGATGGACGCCATCCTGGACATCGCCCGCCGCCACAACCTGTATGTGGTGGAGGACGCCGCCCAGGCGGTGGGCAGCCGGTATAAGGGCAGGCCGCTGGGCACGCTGGGCGATTTCGGCACCGTCTCCTTCCACGAGACCAAGAATTTCTCGATGGGCGAGGGCGGCGCGCTGCTGCTGCGGGACGAAAGCTGGATCGAACCGGCCGAGATCCTGCGGGAAAAGGGCACCAACCGCTCCAAGTTTTTCCGCGGCCAGATCGACAAATACACCTGGGTGGACAAGGGCTCCAGCTACCTGCCCAGCGACCTGAACGCCGCCTATCTGTGGGCCCAGCTGGAGGAGGCCCCCGCCCTCGCCGCCGCCCGGATGGACAGCTGGAACTACTATCACGCCCAGCTGTCCGAGCTGGCCGCGCGGGAGAGGATCGCCCTGCCTGCCATCCCGGCCCACTGCACCCACAACGCCCATATGTTCTACATCAAAACGCGGGATCTCGCCGAGCGCACCGCGCTGATCGCCTTTTTGAAGCAGCGCGGGATCCAGGCGGTGTTCCACTATGTGCCGCTGCACTCGTCGCCGGCCGGGCGCAAATTCGGCCGGTTTTCCGGCGAGGACCGCTTCACCACCGCCGAGAGCGACCGCCTGGTGCGCCTGCCGCTGTACAACGGCCTTGCGCGCGCCGACGCCGATGCCGTGGTGCAGGGCGTGTACGACTTCTACGCAGGAAGGTGATTCCTGGCCGATTTCACAGCAAACAGAGGTGAATGTTTCATGCCGCAGAAAAATGTGGTGGTCATCGGGGCCAACGAATACCAGCTGCCGCTGGTGCTGAAAGCGCGCAGCCGCGGGTACAGGACCCATGTGTTCGCCTGGGAGGAGGGCGCGGTGGCGCGCCCCTACGCCGATGAGTTCTATCCCATCAGCATCACCGAGACCGGGCAGATCCTGGCCAAATGCCGCGGGATCGCACCGGATGCCGTGGTGACCGCGGGCAGCGACCTGGCCGTGAAAACGGTGAACGAGGTGGCGGCGGCGCTGGGCCTGCCGGGCAATCCGCCCGACACCACCCTGTGCTGCACCAACAAATACGCGATGCGCCGCGCGCTGGCCCGGGCCGGCCTGCCGGTGCCCGGCTTTGCGCTGGCCGACGGGGACAAGGCGCCCCAGGGCCTGCGCTTCCCGCTGATCGTCAAGCCCACCGACCGCTCGGGCAGCCGCGGGGTCTGCCGGGTGGACGACCCGGCCCAGCTGCCGGGCGCCGTGCGGGCGGCGGTGGCGGCCAGCTTTGAAAAAAAGGCGATCGTGGAGGAATATTTTGAGGGGATGGAGTTCAGCTGCGAGGGCATCAGCCAGGACGGCAGCCACCATTTCCTCGCCTTCACCCGCAAATTCACCACCGGCGCGCCCCACTTCATCGAGACCGGGCACCTGCAGCCGTCCGGCCTGTCGGAGCAGGCGCAGCGCGCGGTGAAGGCGGTGCTGGCGCGGGCGCTGGATGTGCTGGGCATCCGCAGCGGGGCCAGCCATTCGGAATTCCGCCTCTCGCCCGACGGGCGCCTGTGCATCATGGAGATCGGCGCGCGGATGGGCGGCGATTTCATCGGCACCCATCTGGTGCCCCTGTCCACCGGGCACGACTACACCGGCTATCTGCTGGACACCGCGCTGGGCCTGCCGCTGGAGCTGAAGCCCGGCCAGACGGGCGGCGCGGCGGTGCGGTTCGTGTTCAACCAGCAGGAGCTGGATCTGCTCAAAACACTGCGCCGCAAGCATCCCGAAGCGCTCCGGGCCGCGCAGGTGAACTCGGTGCCCCAGCAGAGCGATGTGCAGGACAGCGCCGGACGGTACGGCTATTTTGTGGCGGCGGCCCCCACCGCCCGGCAGGCGGCCGCCCTCTGCGGCCTTGCGGGGGAAGAACTGGATCTTGTGGTGAAGGAAGGAAACGCATGAATCGATCTGTACAGCCGGATGTCAGCTTTGTCATCCCGTGCTATCGCTCGCAGGAAACGATCGGGGAGGTGGTGGAGGAGATCCGCACCACCATGTCCGCCCGGCCTGCGGTATCCTATGAGGTGGTGCTGGTGAACGACGGCTCCCCCGACGACGTCTACCGCGTCATCCGCGCGCTGGCCCAGGCCGACCCCCGTGTGCAGGGCATCTGCCTGGCCAAAAACTTCGGCCAGCAGGCTGCCATCATGGCGGGGCTGCGCGCCAGCCGGGGCAGGACGGTGGTCTGCCTGGACGATGACGGCCAGACCCCTGCCTGCGAGGTGTTCAGCCTGCTGGACGCGCTCACCGACGAGGTGGACGTGGTATACGCCTCCTATCTGTGGAACCACAAGCAGCACTCGGCCTTCCGCAACTTCGGCAGCTGGATGAACGAGACGATGCTGCGCTTTTTCCTGCACAAGCCCAAGGGGCTGGAGATCACCAGCTTTTTCGCGATGCGCCGGCGGGTGGTGGAGGAGATCTGCCGCTACACCGGCCCGTATGCCTACACCGAAGGGCTGATCCTGCGGGCCTTTTCCCGCATCGTCAATGTGCCGGTGACCCACCGCAGCCGCGAAAAGGGGGAGTCCGGCTACAACTTTTCCAAGCTGCTGGGCCTGTGGCTGAACGGGTTCACCGCCTTCAGCATCATCCCGCTGCGCATCTCGTCCATCACCGGCGTGGTGTGCGCGGCGGGGGGATTCCTCTATATGCTGGTCACCATCGTGCAGCACTTTCTGTACAGCGACGTGCCGATGGGATACAGCTCGCTGATGGCGATGCTGCTGTTCTTGTGCGGCATCATCCTGGTGATGCTGGGCATGGCGGGCGAATACATCGGCCGCATGTACATCTGCATGAACAATTCGCCGCAGTATGTGGTGCGCGAGACGACGGAGGAGACCGATGGATAAGGCAAAAAAGCTGGGGCTGATCGCCGTTTTGCAGGCGGCGGTGCTGCTGTACACCCTCAGCAGCGTCACCGCCAAGCTGGCGGCCGGGCGCCCGTTCGGCTCGCCTGCCTTTTTCGCGCTGTACGGCGCCGAGCTGTTGCTGCTGGCGGTGTACGCGGTGGTGTGGCAGCAGATCCTCAAGCGCGCGCCGGTCTCGATGGCCTATGCCAACCGCGCGGTGGGCATTGTGTGGAGCATGATCGCCGCCGCGCTGGTGTTCCACGAGACGGTGACGGTGAAAAATCTGGTGGGGGTTGCGGTGGTGCTGTGCGGCACCCTGCTGGTGAACAGCGATGAATGAATACCTGTGGCTGCTGGCCGCGTCGGTGGCGCTGGCGTCGGTCAGCCAGATCATCCTCAAAGCGGGGGCAAACCGCCCGCACAGGAACTGGTTTTTTGAATATTGCAATCCCTTTGTCCTCACCGGCTACGGGCTGCTTTTGTGCAGCACGCTGCTGACGGTGGCCGCCTTTTCGGGCGCGGATTTCAAAAACGCCCCGGTCATCGAGGCGCTGGGCTATGTGTTCGTGCTGGTGCTCAGCCGGGTGTTCCTGGGCGAGCGCATCACCCGCCGCAAGCTGGCCGGCAACGCCCTGATTCTGGCCGGTATCCTGATCTTTTATCTGTAAAAACAAAAAGAAGCCCTCTGTTTTCCACAAACATCCGCATGGATGTGGAAAAACAGAGGGCTTGTCTCGTTATGGATGGCGCAGGATCAGCTCCAGCGCGCCTTCATCAGGGTGGGGTAGGCGTCGTCGCAGATCTGGTAGGCGCGGACCATGGCCTCCTCGCAGATCTCCGCCACATCGTTGTCGCGGAAGATGAGGTCCATCTCCATCTGCACGGTGTTGTCGTCGTCCTGTGCGCAGAACTTGACAAAGCGGTAGTCCTGGTTCAGCTTGTTGATGGTCTCCAGGATCTTGGGGCGCTGTTCGTCGGTGAACTTGAGGATGTCGAACACACGCAGGCCGGCGCCGTGGCAGTCTGTGTCGAAGAAGAAGCGGATGGTGACGCCGGACATATTCTCACCGCCGATGCCGACGGACAGACCGTCGCGGCCGGAACTGGTGGGACCGAGGTCGCGGTAACTGAAGTTCTTTGCATCCAGCAGCTCGGTGAAGGCGCGGGTGGAAGACAACATAACAAAACCCCCTTTTGATGTGTGTGAAGCCAAGCCGCCCCGTTTGGGGTGGGCTTTCATTATAGCATCGGCAGAAAAGCTGCGTCAAGGTGGCTTTTGTACAAATACCACACAAAAAAACCGGTATTTTGCCGAAAAAGGGGGCGTGTGCACAAAATGCGTCACACGATGGGGTTGTCTTTGCCGGCCTCGGCGGGCAGCGGGATCTCGGGCATCAGCTCGTTGCAGACGATGTCCAGCATCTCGGTCAGCCGGGCGATCTCCTCGGGGGAGAAGCGCTGCTGGATGCGGTCGATCACCGTATCCAGATAGGCGTAACTCACATTATAATACTCGTAGTATTTCGGCGTGGGGCACAGATGGTACTCCCGGCGGTCGCTTTCGGAGCGCACCTTCTCCAGATACCCCTTCTGGATCAGGCTGTTCACTTTGTAGGCCGCGTTGGGGGGTGAGATCTGGATGAAGCTGGCGAACTCGTTGATGGTGGGCTTGTTCAGCGCCTGGATGATCTCCATGCAGAAGGTCTCCACGGTGGTCAGCGTGGCCTCGCGGCTCTGGAACCGGGAAAATACCTGGCGGTAAAAGTGCATCTTGAACTTGGTGTAGATTTGTGCGAAACTCGCTTTCAGCATGATGGGGATGCTCCTTTGCGGTGCGGGATGGGTGGACCGATAGGACCAGTATACCACACCCGCGGTGAAAAATCAGCCCACGGCAAAGGTGAATTCGCCCATTGCCGCCACTTTTCCGTCCACGGTGGCCACGCCCTTGCCGATGCCCACGCTGCCGCGCAGCTTGATCAGCTCGCACTCCAGCACCAGCACGTCGCCGGGACGCACCTGCTGCTTGAAGCGGGCGTTCCTGATGCCGCCGAAAAACACCGTCTTGCCCTTGAATTCGTCCATCGTCAGCAGCGCCACCGCGCCCACCTGGGCCAGCGCCTCGATGATCAGCACCCCCGGCATCACGTGATACTGGGGAAAATGGCCGCAGAACTGCGCCTCGTTCACCGACACGCACTTGATGCCCTTGGCCGATTTGCCCGGCTCGCAGTCGGTGATGCGGTCCACCATCTGGAACGGCCAGCGGTGGGGAAGGATCTCCTGGATCTGATTGGAATCGAGCTGCATCGTTGTCACTCCTCCCATTTGGTGATGACCAGGCTGGCGTTGTGCCCGCCGAAGCCCAGGCTGTTGGATACGGCGGCCTTCAGCGCCACCGCGCGGCCGTGGTTGGGCACGATGTCCAGATCGCAGGCGGGGTCGGGCTGCTGATAGCCGATGGTGGGGGGCGCAAAGCCGTCGCGGACAGCCAGCGCCGTGAAGATGGCCTCCACCGCGCCCGAAGCGCCCAGCAGATGGCCGGTCATGGATTTGGTGCTGCTGATGCACAGCGCGCGGGCATGGTCGCCGAAGGCAGTCTTGACGGCGGCGGTCTCGCAGGAGTCGTTCATCGGGGTGGAGGTGCCGTGGGCGTTGATGTAGCCGATGTCCTCGGGGGCCAGTCCCGCGTCCTCCACCGCCAGCTTCATGCAGCGGGCGGCGCCTTCGCCGCCGGGGGCCGGCGCGGTGATGTGGTGGGCGTCGCAGTTGGAGGCGTAGCCGGCCAGCTCGGCGTAGATGTGGGCGCCGCGCGCCTTGGCGTGCTCGTACTCCTCCAGGATGAGGATGCCCGCGCCCTCGCCCATCACAAAGCCGCTGCGCTCGGCGTCGAAGGGGATGGAGGCGCGCAGGGGGTCGGTGCCGGTGTGCAGGGCCTTCAGCGAGGTGAAGCCGCCCACGCCCAGCGGGGTGATGGAGGCCTCGGTGCCGCCGCACAGCATCACGTCGGCGTAGCCGTCGCGGATCTGGCGGAAGCTGTCGCCGATGGCGTTGGAGCCGCTGGCACAGGCGGTGACCACACAGCTGCACATCCCCTTGAAGCCGTACTGGATGGCGATGTGGCCGGCGGGCATGTTGGAGATGACCATGGGGATGAAGTAGGGGGACACGCGGTCGAAGCCCTTCTGCTCGCCCTTGGTGTGCTCCAACTCGATGGTGTTCAGCCCGCCGATGCCGCTGGACACGATCACGCCGCAGCGGGTGGCGTCCTCGTTTTCCATCACAAGGCCGCTGTCCTGCATGGCCTCGCGGGCGGCCACCATGGCCAGCTGGGTCACGCGGTCCATCTTGCGGGCCTCGCGCTTGTCGATGAACTGTTCCACGTCCAGATCCTTCACCTCGCCGGCCAGCTTGGCCTTCTGGGCGGAGGTGTCGTAGTGGGTGATGGGGGCGATGCCGCATGTGCCGGCCTTCGCGGCGGCCCAGCTGGCGGGGGCGGTGTTGCCGATGGGGGTCACGGCGCCGATGCCGGTGATCACAACCTTGCGTTTCATATCGTTCTCCTTTTCTGATTGTACCATAAAACAGCCGAAAATAGCGGGACGATCACATCGCCATGCCGCCGTCCACGCACAGCACCTGGCCGGTGATGTAGCCGGCGTTCTCGCCGGAGAGGAAGGCCACCGCATGGGCCACGTCGGCCGCTTCGCCGAACCGCGCCTGCGGGATCTGGGAGAGGATGCCCTCCCGCACCGCCTCGGGCAGCGCGCGGGTCATGTCGGTGTCGATGAAGCCGGGGGCCACCGCGTTGGCGGTCACGCCGCGGCTGGCCAGCTCTTTGGCCAGCGACTTCACCAGGCCGATCACGCCGGCCTTGCTGGCGGCGTAGTTGGCCTGCCCGGCGTTGCCGCGCACGCCCACCACGCTGGAGATGCAGACGATGCGCCCATACCGCTGCTTCATCATGAGGCGGGCGGCCTTTTTGGCGCAGAGGAACGCGCCCTTGAGATTGGTGGACAGCACCGCGTCGAAGTCCTCCTCGCTCATGCGCAGGATAAGCCCGTCGCGGGTGATGCCGGCGTTGTTCACCAGCACATCCACCCGGCCGAAAGCGGCGGTGGCGGCGGCGAACAGGGCCTCGGCGCCCGCTTCACAGGAGACGTCCGCCTGCACCGTGATGGCCTCCACGCTCTTTTCGCGGCAGAGGGCGGCGGTCTCCTCGGCAGCGGCTGCGCTGCCGGCGTAGTTCACAACCACGTTCATGCCCTGTGCGGCCAGCGCCAGGCAGACCGCCCGGCCGATGCCGCGGCTGCCGCCGGTGACGATGGCGGCGCGTGTGATCTCACTCATGCGTTTTCTCCTTTCAGGGCGGCCGCGGTGGCCTGCAGGCTGGGCACATCCTCCACGTTCAGCACACGGATGGATTTGGCGGTCTTTTTCACAAAGGCGGACAGCGCCTTGCCGGGCCCCACCTCGACGACGGTGTCGAAGCCGTGTTCCTCCAGCCAGCGGATGCTGTCCTCAAAATACACGCTGGACTGCACCTGCCGCACCAGCAGCGCGGGGATGCTCTCCTCCTCCGCTTTGGCGCGGCCCAGGCAGTTGAACACCACCGGCAGCTTCATCTCGCCGAAGGCCTCGCCTGCAAAGCGGTCTTTCAGGGCCTCGCCCGCCGGGGCCATCAGGCTGGTGTGGAACGGGCCGCTGACCTTCAGCGGCACACAGCGGCGGGCGCCCGCCTCCTTGGCAAGCTGGCAGGCGGCATTCACGGCGGCCTCGTCGCCGGCGATCACCAGCTGGCCGGGACAGTTGTAGTTTGCGATCTCGCACACGCCCTGTTCCGATGCCTGTTCACAGCATGCGGCCAGCGCTTCGCGCGCAAGGCCCAGCACCGCGGCCATGCCGCAGGCGCGCCCCTGCACCGCGCTCGCCATCGCCGCGCCGCGGAAGGCGGCCAGCCGGATGGCCTGCTCGGGGGTGAACACGCCGGCACAGGCCAGCGCCGAATACTCGCCCAGGCTCAGGCCGGCGGCGGCTTCGGGGAGGATGCCCTCGGCGGCCAGCGCGGCGGTCACGCCGCAGGCAAAGGCCACCATGCAGGGCTGGGTGTAGCGGGTGTCGGAGAGGGTCTCGTCGGGGCCGTCGAAGCAGAGGGCTTTGTGGTCGAAGTCCAGCTGCACGCTGTCGAACACGGCGCGGAAGGCCGCGCTGTGCGCATACAGGTCTTTGCCCATGCCGGCGTGCTGGCTGCCCTGCCCGGCGTATAAAAATGCAAGTTTCATGGTTTGCTCCTTCTGGCTGTCTGCCATTCTGTGGTCAGCTGCTGCATCAGTGTTTTTACGGTGGTGATGCCCTGGATGCGGCCCACGTTCGCGCCGCAGAAGAACAGCCCTTCCTCCCAGTTGCCCTTCACCGCTTCGATGAGGGCGCGGGTGATGCAGTAGGGGGTGGCGGCGGGGTCGCAGGGGACAAGGCAGTTCGCGCAGCGCGCGGGCGGGATGCGCCCCTCGGTCTCCAGCCGCCGGATCAGCGGGCTGTACAGCGCGCGCCCCGGCATGCCCACCGGGCTTTTCACGATGCGCACGTCCTCGGCTTTGGCCTCCACCATCCGCTGCTTGTAGGCGGGGGCGGCGTCGCACTCCTCGGTGGCGATGAAGCGGGTGGCGATCTGCGCGCCCGCCGCGCCGGCGGCCTGCATCCGGGCGATGTCCGCCCCGTCAAACACGCCGCCCGCCGCAAAGACGGGGATTTCCTGTCCGTACTGGGCGCGCCACGGCTCCAGCGCGGCGCACACCTCGCCCACCAGCTCCTCCAGCGGGCGGGGATGCTCGGCCTCCTCCCGGGAAAATCCCAGGTGCCCGCCGGCCAGCGGGCCTTCCACCACCACAAAGTCGGGCATGCGGGAAAACCGGCGGTGCCACAGCTTGCAGATGGTGTTCGCGGCCTTCCCGCCCGACACGATGGGCGCGAGCGCCACCCGGTCGGCGCCGGGGATGCCGGGCAGCTCCAGCGGCAGCCCCGCGCCCGAGATCACCGCGTCCACACCGGCGGCGATGGCGGCGGCCACCGTCTCGGCGTAGCGGGTGGTGGCCACCATCGCGTTGATGGCCACCATTCCCATCCCGCCGGCGATCTCCTTGGCCTTGCGGATCTGGGCGGTGAGGGCGCGCAGGTTGGCCGCGCCCGGGTCCTGCCAGAAATCCGGCTCGGCATAGCCGGGGTTGGCGGTGGAGATCACGCCCATGCCGCCGCATCCGGCCACATGCCCGGCCAGGTTGCCCAGCGAAACGCCCACCCCCATGCCGCCCTGGATCACCGGGACCGGGAGGCGGGACAAATCGAACCGGCTCATACGCCTTCCTCGTTCAGGCGGGCAAGGCAGTCCTTGGCGCCGTTCATCATGTCCTCAAAGATCGCGCGCAGCGGGCGGATCTCGTGCACCATGCCGGCCACCTGGCCGGCCATCAGGCTGCCGGTGTCGACGTCGCCGTCGAACACGGCGCGGCGCAGCGAGCCCAGGGTGTATTTTTCCAGCTCCATCTTGTCGGCGCCCGCCTTCTCCTGCTTCAGATACTGGCGCGCCATGCGGTTTTTCAGGATGCGCACCGGAACGCCGGCGATGCGGCCGGTGACGGTGGTGTCGCTGTCGGCCGCTTTCAGGATGGCGGCTTTGTAGTTTTCGTGGATGGGGCACTCCTCGCTGGCCAGCAGGCAGGTGCCCAGCTGTGCGCCCACCGCGCCCAGCGCAAAGGCAGCCATCAGGCCGCGTCCGTCCGCGATGCCGCCGGCGGCGATCACCGGCACGTCCACCGCGTCGGCCACCTGCGGGACCAGCGCCATCGTGGTCATCTCGCCCACATGGCCGCCGCTCTCGGTGCCCTCTGCGATCACGGCGTCCACGCCCGCGGCCACCAGCCGCTTGGCCAGCACCACGGCGGGGACCACCGGGATCACCTTGATGCCCGCGGCCTTCCAGGCCGGGACGTATTTGCCGGGATTGCCCGCGCCGGTGGTGACCACCGGGATCTGCTCGTCGATCACGATCCGGGCCATCTCGTCGGCGTCGGGGTTCATCAGCATGATGTTCACGCCGAAGGGCTTGTCGGTGAGCGATTTGCAGATGCGGATCTCCTCGCGCAGCTGGTCGGCCTTCATGCCGCCCGCGCCGATCAGACCCAGCGCGCCGGCGTTCGACACGGCGGCGGCAAATTTACCGGTGGCGATGTTGGCCATACCGCCCTGGATCAGGGGGAATTCGGTGCCAAGCAGTTGATTCAGTCGCATAGATGCTCTCCTTTCTCTCTCCAGCACACAAGCACGCCGCCCCAGGTGAAGCCGCCGCCGAAACCGGCGCAGACCAGGCGCATGCCCGGGCGCAGAAGACCCTCGGTGTGCATGTCGGCCAGGGCCAGCGGGATGCTGGCGGCCGAGGTGTTGCCGTAACGGGCAAGATTCATATAAAATTTGGCGGGGTCCGCCTTCATGGATTTCACCACATGGTCGAGGATGCGGCGGTTGGCCTGGTGGCAGACAAAATAGTCGATGTCCTCCATCGCAAGGCCGCTTTTGTCCAGCACGCCGCCGATGCAGCGGGGCAGGATGTCCACCGCAAAGCGGAACACCGCGCGGCCGTCCATCCCCAGATACTGCTTTTCGCTGCCGAACGCCGGGCAGACCAGCGCCTCGCTGTTTCCCCGCGCGCCGTGCACGCAGGTAAAGGGGGCGCCGCTCTTTGCCACCACCACCGCGCCGGCGCCGTCGCCGAACAGCACGCAGGTGGAGCGGTCGGAAAAATCGGTGATATGGCTCAGCGCCTCGGCGCCGATCACCAGCGCATAGGGCTTCTCGTCGGTCACAAGGCCGCGCACCGTTTCCAGCGCGAACACAAAGCCGCTGCAGGCGGCGTTGAGGTCGAAGCAGAGGATGCTTTCCTCCAGCCCCAGTTCCCGCTGCACCAGGCAGGCGGTGGAGGGGGTGGCGTAGGCGGGGGACATGGTGGCCACCACACAGGCGGCCAGGCGGGCGGGGTCGATGCCCGCCTCGTCCAGTGCGCGGCGGGCGGCGCGGGCGGCCAGCTGCCACACCGTCTCCTCCCCGGCGCAGAAATACCGCTGGCGGATCCCGGTGCGGGTGGAGATCCACTCGTCGCTGGTGTCCACGATGGCGGCCATGTCGTCGTTGGTCATCCGCCGGGCGGGCAGCGCCGCCGCGGCAGACAGGATGCTGATACCGTTCATGCGTCCTCCTTCTGCGCGCCCATCGCGCGGAATTTCTGATACCGCTGGGCGGCCAGCGCGGCCGGGCGCATCTTGCGCAGCGCATGCAGCCGGGATTGCAGCTCTTTGTCCAGCGCCTCGAACACGGCGGCGGGCGCGGTGTGCGCCCCGCCGGGCGGTTCAGGCAGGATGCCGTCGATCAGGCCCAGCTCCAAAAGGTCCCGGGCGGTGAGCTTCATCACCTCGCAGGCCTCGGCCGCGCGGGAGGAATCCTTCCACAGGATGCTGGCAAAGCCTTCCGGGCTCAGCACCGCATAAATGGCGTTTTCCAGCATCAGCACCGTGTTGGCCACGCCCAGCGCCAGCGCGCCGCCGCTGCTTCCCTCGCCGGTCACCACGGCGATCACCGGCACGGTGAGGCCGCTCATATAGGCCAGGTTTTCCGCGATGGCGGCGGCCTGCCCGCGCTCCTCGGCCTCCTTGCCGGGGTAGGCGCCGGGGGTGTCGATGAAGGTGATGATGGGACGGCCGAACTTCTCGGCCTGCTTCATCAGGCGCAGCGCCTTGCGGTATCCCTCCGGGCCCGGCATGCCAAAGTTGCAGGCCAGGTTTTCGGCGAGGGATTTCCCCTTGCGGTGGCCGATCACGGTCACCGGGATGCCGTGAAAGAGGGCCACGCCGCCCAGGATGCTGCCGTCCTCGCGGCAGAGGCGGTCGCCCTTCTGTTCAAAGAAATCGGTGAACAGGGCGTCGATGTAGTCGGTGATGCCGGGGCGGGCGGGATGGCGGGCCAGGTAGACCCGGTCGGCCGCCGAGCGGGGCACATACGCCTCGCGCAGCTCGGCCAGATCCCGGCGCATCTGGCTCTCCTGCAGACGCCCCACCTCGGTGGAGACGTCCAGCTCTTCGATCTGTTTTTCCAGCGCGGCGATGCGCTGTTCCAGTTCCTTCATCATGCGCGCTTTCCTCCTTTGGCGTGCAGCCGCAGCAGGCGGGCCAGCACGGCCTTCATCTCCCCGCGCGGCACCACCTGGTCCACAAAGCCGTGGGATTCCAGATACTCGGCGCGCTGGAAGCCTTCGGGCAGCTTCTCGCCGATGGTCTGCTCGATCACGCGCGGCCCGGCAAAGGCGACCAGCGCGCCCGGCTCGGCCAGCGTGATGTCGCCCAGCATCGCAAAGCTGGCGCTGACGCCGCCGGTGGTGGGGTGGGTGAGCACCGCGATGTAGAGGCCGCCGTCCTCGGAAAAGCGGGCCAGCGCGGCGCTGGTCTTGGCCATCTGCATCAGCGACACGGCGCCCTCCTGCATCCGGGCCCCGCCGCTGGCACAGAAGATGATCAGCGGCAGCTTGTGGCGGTGTGCATACTCCACCGTGCGGGTGATGGTCTCGCCCACGGCGGCGCCCATGCTGCCCATCAGAAAGCGGCTGTCCATCACCGCCACCACGGCGCTCTGGCCGTCAATCTTGCCGGCAGCGGCCAGCACCGCGTCCGAAAGGCCGGTCTTGCGGCGCAGCCCCGCCAGCTTCTCGGCATAACCGGAAAATTTCAGCGGGTCGATCATAAAGCCGCTTTTGCACAGCAGCGGACGGGCGGTGTTCTCATCCAGCAGCGCCGCCAGGCGCACCGGGGCCGAGATGGGGTGATGATGCCCGCACAGCGGGCACACTCCCAGGTTCGCCTTCAGCTGGGAGCGGGAGAGCGCCTCGCCGCATCCGGCGCAGGCCACAAAGGGGGAGGGCTCGTCGGCGGGGGCGGGCGCAGGCGCGGCGGTCTTTCCGCGCAGCTGGCTCAGACCCAGCAGCCGGGCACGGCGCTGACCGAACGGGTTCTGCATCATGCCTCATCCTCCTTTGTCTCGTTCCAGCGCAGCAGCTCGTCCATGTGCTGCTCCAGGAAGGCGGTGTTGTAGCTGCCCTTCATATAGTCGGGGTGGTACAGGATCATGTGGGCCAGGTCGGCGCCGGTGTGGATGCCGTCGATCACCAGCTCCTCCAGCGCGCGGCGCATCCGGCGGATGGCCTCCAGACGGGTGGGCGCGTGGACGATCACCTTGGCGATCATCGAGTCGTAATAGGGGCTGGTGGTGTAGCCGGTGTAGAGGGCGGTGTCCACCCGCACGCCGCAGCCGCCGGGCAGATGCAGAAACTGCACCGTGCCGGGGCAGGGCATGAAATTGCGGGCGGGGTCCTCGGCGTTGATGCGGCACTCGATGGCGTGGCCGCGCAGTTGGACGTCGTCCTGGGTGAAGCCCAGCGGCAGACCGGCCGCGATGCGGATCTGCTCGCGGATGAGGTCGATGCCGGTCACCATCTCGGTGACGGGGTGCTCCACCTGGATGCGGGTGTTCATCTCGATGAAATAGAACTCCCCTTCGGGCGACAGCACGAATTCCACCGTGCCGGCGCTGGTGTACCCGGCGGCCCTGGCGGCGGCCACCGCGGCGGCGCCCATCTGCTCGCGCAGGGCGGGCGACAGCGCCTTGCAGGGGCTTTCCTCCATCAGCTTCTGGTTTTTGCGCTGGATGGAGCAGTCGCGCTCGCCCAGATGCACCACGTTGCCGAAGTTGTCGGCCAGGATCTGGAACTCGACGTGCCGCGGCTGCAGCACCAGCTTTTCCAGATACATCTCGCCGCTGCCGAAGCAGGCCACCGACTCGGCGCGGGCGGCGGCAAAGCTGCTCTCCAGCTCGTCGGGGGAGAAAACGCGGCGCATGCCGCGCCCGCCGCCGCCGGCCGCTGCCTTGATGAGCACCGGATAGCCGATCTTCTCGGCGATGCGGGCGGCGTCCTCGGCGGTCTCCACCGCGCCGTCGCTGCCCGGCACCACCGGCACCCGGTTCCGGATCATCAGGGTGCGGGCGGCGGACTTGTTGCCCATCGCGTCGATCACATCGCCCGACGGGCCGATGAACACGATGCCGCACTCGGCGCACAGACGGGCGAACTCGCTGTTCTCGCTCAAAAAGCCGAAGCCCGGATGGATGGCGTCACAGCCGGTTTTCAGCGCGGCGGCCAGGATGGCGCGCATGTTCAGATAGCTGTCGGCGGCTTTGGGCGGCCCGATGCAGACGGCCTGGGTGGCCAGCTGCACGTGCAGGGCGTCCTTGTCGGCGGTGGAGTACACCGCCACCGTTTCGATCTCCATCTCGCGGCAGCAGCGCAGGATGCGCAGCGCGATCTCGCCGCGGTTGGCGATCAGGATACGTTTGAACAAAGCAATTCCCCTCCCTTACAGGCGGCGCACACGGAACAGCGGGCTGTCGAAGGCGGCCAGCTCGCCGTCTTTGGCCAGCACCTCCTCGATCACACAGTCGAAGGGGGCGGGCACCTCGCTGATCATCTTCATGGCTTCCAGCAGGCAGACGGTGTCGCCCTGCTTCACCTGGCTGCCCGCCTGCACAAAGGGGGCTTCGCCGGGCGCGCTGGCGGCGTAGAAGGTGCCCACCAGCGGCGCGTTGATGGTCTCGCCCGCACGTTCGGCCGGGGCGGAAGCGGCTTCGGGCACGGCCGGCGCGGCAGCGGGGGCGGCGGGCATCACCGGGGCCGGAGCGACGGGGGCCACCGGTGCAGCCGGGACAGCCGGCGCACAGGCAGCGGCCTTTTTCAGCTGGATGTCCATCTCGCCGCAGCGAAGTTTCAGGCTGACGGCCTCGCTTTCGTCAAACGCCGCAAGCAGGGCGCGGATCTGTTCCAATTCCATACGGGTTTCTCCTTGTCATCAAAGGCCGTGCGGCCCGGTATAAAATTCGCCCTGCCACGGGCGGCAGGGCGGGGGAAGGGAGCTTACTCAGCGTGAGCCTCCAGGTAGGTCACGATGTCGCCCACGGTCTTCATATTGGCCAGCTCTTCGTCGGGGATGGCAACGTTCAGCGCATCCTCCAGAGCCATGTTCAGCTCCACGGCGTCCAGGGAGTCGGCGCCCAGATCGTCGGCCAGGCTGGCGGTCATGGTCACGTCGTCGATGGAGCAGCTCAGGGTATCCACAATGATGTCGCGCACTTTCTCAAACATGGTGATTTCTCCTTTTCCAATGGCCGCCCCAGGGCGGCAGACTTTGT
>NHCFR00700__coassemble_1185_pt1 | contig 24379 bp, 19 predicted proteins | sample NHCFR00700__metabat2_high_PE_054 | metagenome-assembled genome bin NHCFR00700
CCGGAGATACTCTCATAGACTTCTTTTCGGACACGGGTTCGATTCCCGTCATCTCCACCAGATTGGACATTGCGCGAACCCCTGCTTTGCCGCGGGGATGCGGATGCGATGTCAGAACAAAGCCCGAGGGGCAAGGTACAAAATACCTTGCCCCTCGGGCTTGTTTGTTGAAACCATGCTTTGGCGGAAGGGTTGCGGGCAGAGCAAGCCTTCCCCTGGCAGGGGAAGGTGCCCCGCAAAGCGGGGCGGATGAGGTGGAAGCCTTCCTCCCTCGCCGAGCCTTCCCAAAAAATGCTTTGACAGAAGGTTTGTGAGTACCGCAAGCCTTCCCCTCATCAGTCGCCCTGCAGGCGACAGCTTCCCCCCAGGGGGAAGCCTTTGCAGGAAAGCATCGGTGCTGTCCCAGACGGAACGGATGCGGTCGAATCTTCCCCCTTGCAAAGCCTTCCGGCTGCATCAACAGCCCGGCCCGCGGGGCAGCGCTGTTTGTGGCATCTGCACAATTGGCAAACACAATGTTGTGCAGAATACACACACCCGGCGGGAAACATGCAATTTTTACGCTGCACCCTGCAAAATGCAAGGGAAAAAGTACATGGACAATGTAAAAAAGAACCAATTATAATGGAAACCAGCTGGTGCGGCAGAACGTGCGGTTTGTGCGCCTGCCTGCCAATCGAAACACCGATGCCGCCGTTGCACAGAAAGCGGACACAGCAAAGCGGGCGTCGGGGAAAAGGAGCAAAAGACGGAATGAAACACATGAAAAAGCAGGGCAAACGCATTCTGGCAGCGGCGCTTTGCGCGGGCGTGTTTGCGGGCACGATGCCGGTATCGGTGCTGGCCGACGCCGTGGTGGGTACAACTGCCGCAGGCTGGCTGGCGGCCTCCCCGCAGGCGGTGCAGCCGCTCGCCGCACAGGCCGACGCACTGGAGGAGACCGGCGGCCTCACCTACGCCGCCAATGCCGTTGTGTCCACCATCGATCCGTTCGGCACCGTGTACGAGATGCGCCAGGGCTGGAACAACACCGGCAGCTACCACGCCTCCATCAACAGCGCGCAGCAGCTGTTCGGCAAAACGGCCTTCACCATCCTGCTGGACGTCAAGACCGAGGACACCTCCTCCGGCGACGCGCTCACCCGCAGTGCCGCGCTCAGCATCGGCAACAGCGCGAACGCGCTGCGCATCTCCACCTATGCGGGAGATCTGCGCTGGGGCGCCTATCCCAGCGGCGTCAGCGCCCATTCCGCCTCCCTGGCCGGGTTTGAACAGGGCCAGTGGAACGCCATCGCGCTGGTCTACGAAGAGAAGGACGGCGGCAACGGGTCGGCGGCGGTGTATGTCAACGGCCAGCTCTCCGCGCAGGTGGAGGACGTCGGCTTCCGGCTCAGCGCCATGTCCGACATTCAGGCCATGCTGGGGCGCTCGCTGAACACCAGCTATCTCAACAACGGCCAGTACGACAATCTTGTGTATTCCGACGCCGCGATGACCGAAGCCGAGGCGAAGGAGGCCACCGCCTCCCGCAAGCAGGCCAAGGCCGACGCCGACTTCACCATCCTGGAAAACACTATACAGCGCGTGGAGGCACAGCTGGAAGCCGACCTTGCCGCCGGTGTGAACTATGCCGAGACCCCGCTGGAGATCGGCCAGGTCACCGGTTCCGGCGCCACGATCCCCAAAGACAGCCTGCAGGACCTGAACGAGGCGCTGGAATCCGCCAGGGCGCTGTTGGAGGACGAGGATGCCACCAGCCAGCAGGCGCAGCAAGCTGCCGAGGAGCTGCAGAGCATCTATGACGGCCTGCGCGTTCTGCCCGATCCCTACACCAGCATCCCCGGCACCGACGGCGATGTCATCTACGCCGATACCGGCCTGCCGATGCAGGCGCACGGCGGCAGCGCGATGGCCCTGCAGGAGGGGACCGGCGACGGCTGTGTGAACTATGACCTCGACGGCGACGGCGCGATCACCCCGGGCAAGACGGTCTATCTGTGGTACGGCGAGGACAAGACCAACAACACCCGCCCGGTGGACGGCGTGCGCTGCTATGTCTCCACCGACCTGTACAACTGGACCGACCGCGGCACCGTCCTGTACCTTCAGAACACCATCCTGCCCATCGAGGAGTCGGACGAAAAGGCCGTCACCTCGTCGGTGGGGGCGGACGGCGAAGGCACCACCCAGGACTACAGCGCCATGCAGCTGTCCCAGACCAGCTACGAGACGCTGAAAGCATGGGGCAGACTGGAGACCGCTCCCGAAGGGGTGGCACAGGAGGACTTCGACGAGGTCAAACGCTTCCTGCGCGCCTATGTGACCGAGTTCGACAAGGCCCCTGTCAGCGCCGACGACACCACCTGGACGGCCAAGAGCTACGACGAGACTCCGATCGAAACTTCCAGCCTGCTCTACCCCGACAGCCAGACCCGCGGCACCCAGGTCACTTCGCCGCTGCAGATGGCCTTTGAGGGGCTCTACGGCGACTACTGCATCACCGAGCGCCCCAAGATGATCTACAACGAGAGCACCGGCAAGTTTGTGATCGTGTTCCACGCCGACGGGCCGCTGTACAACAACCAGGTGCTGAATGAGTGGGTGGCCGGCGGCTGTGAAGGCGACATGAGCGCCAGCCGCTACAGCCGCGCGATGGTGGGCTTTGCCGAGAGCGACAGCCCGTTCGGCCCCTTCAAGCTGGTCAACATGACCCGCATGAACTACGACACCGCCTACCACGCCGACCGCCTGGGCGAATCCCGCGACATGACCGTCTTTGTGGACAAGGGCGTGGACAGCAACAGCGACGGCGCGGACGACGCCTATGTGATCTATTCCAGCGAGATGAACGCCCGCCTGTATATCTCGCTGCTGGATGAGAACTACACCGACACCGCCACCGAGAACAGCGACGGGCAGGGCGTCACCTGGGCCGGCCGCATCGTGAGCGAGACCAGCCGCGAAGCGCCCGCTGTCTTTAAGTACGACGGCTGGTACTACATGATCACCTCCGGCACCGACGGCTGGAACAGCACCGCCCACACCTACTACCGCAGCCAGGACCTGCTGTCCGGCTGGGAGGCGATGGGCAATCCCGCCAAGAACGACACCGGCAAATGCTTCAACACGCAGGTGACCTATGTACTGCCCATCGACGCCGAGGCCGGCAAGTTCATCTATATGGGCGACCGCTGGAACGGGAACAACCTCACCGACAGCCGCACCGTCTGGCTGCCGCTGCAGGTGAATCCCGACAATCACACCATCGCCGTCCTGGGCGAGAGCGACTGGACGCTGGACCGTCTGGATGCGCTTGCTCCCACCAAGGTCCTCACCGACCTTCCGGAAACGGTATATACCGACGGCAGCAACCTGCCCGACACGCTGGAAGTGATCTGGAACGGCAGGCAGATGAGCACGGCGGTGGAATGGACCATCGACAATCTCGGCAGCACCACCGTCGAGGCCACCCTGCTGGACTGCCGGAACGCGGTGGCGGAGATCTCTGCCTTTGTGGTCCCCACCAACGTGGTCTACTTTGCCAACATGGCGGCCGAACCCATGAGCGCCGACTATGAAAAGATCATGGCCGAAAACGCCGACACCGTTCGGAACACGGTGAACGACGGCGCCTACGACGCCGCAGCCGGATTTGGCTATGTCGGTGCAGCCGGTTCGCTGCGCGGAAACACCGCCGACATCTACCAGAGCCTGCGCTATGCGGCCAACAAAACCGACAGCATCACCTACCGCTTCGACCTGGAGCCGGGCGAATATGAGGTGTCCATCGGCATGTTCGACCCCTCCGGCTGGGCCAACTGGAACACCCAGCGCGCGGCCGATATTCTGCTGAACGGCAGCGCCGTGACCACCGGTTATTCCTACTATCAGAACTGCAACGACACCCCGGACACGCTGCACTACACCGATGTGCAGGTGGGGGAGGACGGTGTCCTCACCGTGGAAGTGGCGCCCAATGCCTCCACCGACAGCGCCGTGCAGGTGAGCTTTATTGTGGTGAGCAAGGTGGAGCAGGAGGTGCAGCCCACTGCGACGCCGATCCCGACCGCTGAACCCACGCCAGAACCCACCGCGGAGCCGACTGCCGAGCCGACAGCAGAGCCGACTGCGGAGCCCACCGCAGAACCGACTGCGGAACCCACGGCCGAGCCGACCGCGGAACCGACAGCAGAGCCGACGGCCGAACCCACAGCCGAACCCACAGCCGAACCCACGGCGGAGCCCACCGCGGAGCCCACGGCGGTGCCGACTGCGGAACCCACCGCTGAACCCACGGCAGAACCCACGGCAGAACCCACTGCGGAACCGACTGCCGAACCCACAGCAGAACCCACGGTGGAGCCGACCACAGAACCCACTGCCACACCCGAAAGCGGGACCGACACCACCACAGAGCTTCCCGCCACCGGCGATACGGCGCTGCCCGCCGCACTCGCCGTTATGATGGCTGCCAGCTGTGCCGGTGCACTGCTGCTGAAAAAGCGCCGTCAGTAAAAGACAGCTCTGCCAGTTTGCCGATATTGTAAAAAGAGCCCGTCCTGTTTTCCTTCCGGAAAGCGGGGCGGGCTCAGCTTGTCGAAAAAGGGATGGTTTGCGCTGCGCAAAAGCGTTCCCCTCATCCGTCGCCTGCGGCGACAGCTTCCCCCCAGGGGGAAGCCTTCGGCAAAAACCGGCGGTGCGGCCGTTCGATCCAAAGCCTTCCCCTGGCAGGGGAAGGTGCCCCGCCCGAGCGGGGCGGATGAGGTCGAAGCTGCCCCACTGCACAAAGGAATTGCCGGATGGACAGCCTGAAAAATGCCCGTCCTTCTCTCACAGGAGAAGAACGGGCGTTTTTTGCGGTTGAACGTTATTTGCTGGTGTTCTGGATGTACTCGCGGGGAGAAATGCCGGTCTCCTTTTTGAACACGCGGCTGAAATAGAAGGCGCTCTCGTATCCCAGCGCCTCAGCCACCTCGTAGATCTTCATATCGTGCTCGGCCAGCATCACCTTGGCGGCGGCGATCTTTTCCGAGGTGATGGTATCCACAAAGCCGCGCGCGGCGTATTTGGCGAACAGCTGGCTCAGGTAGTTGGGGCTGAAGTTGAAGGCCGCGGCCACCTCGTTCAGGGTCAGGCGCTTGCGGATGTTCTGGCGGATATACGCCTCCACGTTCTCCACCACCTGCTTTTTGTAGCTCTTGCGCTGGCTTTTCAGGTTCTGGCACAAACCGTCCCGCAGCTGCCGCATCCACTCGCAGCACTGGTGGGTGCTGACGTATTTGTACAGCGAGCGGTATCCGTCGGGATGGTCGGCGAAGATATTGCTCAGCAGCGTTTCCCCCTCCGGCAGAAGGCTCAGCGACATATACAGCAGGTTGGTCGCGGCGTCCAGCGCCTGGATGTGGCGGGACGGATGACCTTCCAGGCTGTCGATGATGTCGCTGATCGTCTGCTCCAGCACGGTGCCGTCCAATTCTTCAAAGGCTTTTGTCAGGCGCAGGCGGTAGGCGGAAAAGTCGAACAGGGCGTTCTGGTCGGCCAGGTCCTGCTGTGCGTTCAGCACCGGCTGGGCTTCGGTCGCCGCCGCCAGCACACAGCGCGCGCTGTACACCGACTGGGCGATCAGGAAGGGGTCCTCCACCGGCGTGCCGATGCCGCACAGCAGCCGCACGCTGAAATAGCGCGAGGCAGTGTCGGAAGCTGTCTGCAAAAGGTGGTTCTGGAATTCCAGGTCATACGCCTGTTCGGCGGTCATCCAGAAAACGATGTTAAAATGCCGTGTGTCCAGGATGGTCACCTGGCAGGTGCACAGCTTTTTCAGAATGTCCTGCACCATCGACACCGTACTGGAGCACAGGGTCAGCTGCTGCTGGGCCGAGATGTCCTTCACGTTGGTGATGCTGCAGCTGGCCGCCAGATACCGCTCGGCGTCGAACTGCAGCCCCAGGTCCTCGTGCTGGCGGCAGAACTGCTCGCGGTTCTCAAACATGTTGTTGCACAGACGGGTGAAGAACTTGTCGCGGAACAGCTGCAAACTGGCGGCCGGCGCGCCGGAAGAGGCCTTGTTCTGGATCTTGGCCACCATCTCCATCGCCTTGCGCACCGTCATTTCCAGGCTCTGGGGCGTCAGCTCCAGCTTCACGATATACTCGATGGCGCCGTGGTGCATCGCCTCCCGCACATAGCTGAACTCCTCAAAGCTGGTCAGCATGATAAACAGCGGCAGATCGCCAAACTCCGCGCGGCAGTGCTGCGCCAGCTCCAGCCCGGTCATCACGGGCATCTTGATGTCGGTGATGACGATCTCGGGGCGGTACTGGCGGATCAGCTCCAGCGCCTGCTGTCCGTTCTGGGCGGTGCCGCAGATCTCCAGGCCCAGCCGGTTCCACGGCAGCATGGATTTCATGCCGGCCAATACCAGAGGCTCATCGTCCGCGATCAACAGTTTTATCATTCAGGGTTCTCCTTCCTGCATCGCTGCATACCGACGGGGGATACGCAGCTCAACACGCGTATATTTGCCAAGTTCACTGCGAATGGTCAGGCCGTACTGCGGCCCGAAGGCATACTGGATCCGGCGGTGCACATTCAAAACGCCGATCTGGCGGTATTTTTGCTGGGGGGTGTCCGGCTGCTTTTCCCGGAACACATTCTCGATGGCCTCGGCGCTCATGCCCACGCCGTCGTCCTGCATGGCGATGATGAGGTCGCCGTTTTCGGCCTGGTCGATGTCCAGCCACACGCTGCCGGCGCCGCCCTTCGGCTCGATGCCGTGGAAGATGGCGTTTTCGGCCAGCGGCTGCAGCGAAAAGCTGGGGATCAGGCATTCGCACAGGCTCTCGTCCGAGATGCTGGCAATCTCGATGGTGATGGCGCCGCCGTAGCGGTATTGCTGGATGGTGCAATAGTCGTTCAGCAGCGCCAGCTCCTCCCGCAGGGTGATGAGCGGGCGGCTCCCCTTCGACACGCTTTTCAGCAGATGCGCAAAGGCAGTGGTCATTTCGGCGATGCCGGTGGCGCCCTGCAGGGTGGCCATCCAGCGGATGGAGTTCAGCGTGTTGTAGATGAAGTGGGGGTTCACCTGGTTTTGCAGCATCTGATATTCCAGGTGCTGGCGTTCCTTTTCGTCGGCCAGGCGTTTTTCCAGCAGGCTGGCGATGTCCCGCGACATGTGGTTCACGCCGCGCCCGATGTCGCCCAGCTCGTCCTCCCATTCGATGGACGGGTCGGTGGAGAAATTGCCGTCCGCCACCTGTGCGATCCGCCGCCGCAGCCGGATCACCCGGCGCATGAAGAAGCGGTTCAGGTAAAGGTAGAGACAGATGCCCAGCACAATTACGCCCGGCACCAGGATCGAGATCATCGACGGCAGCAGCGAACTGCCGGCAAACAGCAGGTGATTGGGCAGCATGTGAGTCAGCCGCAGGCCGGTGGTGCCGATGGGGCAGGAGACCATCGTGTAGCGGTCGCCGCTTTGCAGGGTCACGTCCTGAATCAGGGTGTTGGCGGCGCGGGCGGTGGTGCTGTCGGTGTGATGCACGGTGTAGTCCAGCGCGGCGGGTTCCAGTGCATCGCTGCCAATCATCCAGCACCCCACCGGAGACTGCAGATACATGCTGCCGCCCAGCGTGGACGGATAGCTGCTCAGCCGCTTGGTGATGAGGGAAGAGGAGGCGGTGAGGTAGATGGTGCCCACCTGCTCGTTGGTGCGGAAGCGGTACACCGGCCGCACGATCAGCAGGTTGTCGGTGGTCTGGGGCCGCGCCAGCGGATCGGCCACGATCTCCTGCCACACGCTCTCTCCGGTGATGCCGGTGCCGGGCAGCTCTGTATAATTGTATACATTCACCGGCGTGGAGTTGGCCGAGGAGCTTGCCACCTGCAGAAATACGTCCTCCTGGTTGGTCACCAGCAGGCGCTGCAAATAGATATAGGAAGAGCTGCTGTTGCACAGATCGGTCATGATGTCGTGGCAGTCCAGCAGTTCGCGCTTGGAGGCGTTGCCTTCCAGACAGTTCATGATGCGGGTGTTGAGCGCCAGCTGGTTGCTGATGCTGTTCAGCTCCACAAGATCCTGCTGCACAAGGTTTGCCACCAGCTGCATATTGAATTCAGACGCGCGCAGCACGCTCGAGCGCGCGTACCCGCGAAAGAAATAGAAGCTCAAACACACAAATGCGATGGTCAGCGTGAGCGTGAAGAAAACGGTCACCAAACTGATGCGGAACTGGATGCTACGAACGGGTTTTTTCATCTTGCAGGCCCTCTCCAGCGCCTGACTACAGCAGACGTTTTTCTTATATTTTACAAGAAAAGGACTTTATTTTGCAATAAATCGGGGCGAATTTCTATAAAAAAGCACTTCGCAGAGATAAAAAGTGCAGGTATTCCAAAAAAAGTATATGTTTTTCCGCCGGTTTGTACGCGCAGAAAGAAAAAGTGCAACAAACGCCAGAATATTTGCATTCAAACAATTGTGCAAAACATGTACAATAAAACACGATGAAAGGGAACGGCCCCGAGGGCGGGTCCGGACCCAAAATACAAGGGAGGAAAAAATACCATGAAAAAGATCGCAAGCGGTTTGATGGCCTGCACCCTGGCCGCCACGATGCTGGTTGGCTGCGGTTCCAGCTCCAGCTCCACCCCCGCTTCCACCGCCGGCTCTGCTTCCAACGGCAGCACCGAGGAGGAAATCAACCTGAAATGGGCTCTGTGGGACATCGACGCCACCGCCTACTATCAGCCCCTGATCGACGCCTACACCGCCGAGCATCCCAATGTGAACATCGAGATGGTCGACCTGGGCAGCACCGACTACCAGACCGTGCTGGCCACCCAGCTGTCCGGCGGCGCCGATGATCTGGACATCATCACCGTGAAGGACATCCCCGGCTACTCCAACCTGGTAAACCTGGGTATGCTGGAGCCCCTGAATGACTGGAACACCACCGATACCAGCCTGTACGGCGGCCTGGTGGAGCAGATCACCGTGGACGATACCTACTACGCTCTGCCCTTCCGTCAGGACTTCTGGGTTGTGTTCTACAACAAAGACCTGTTCGACAAGGCCGGCGTTGACTACCCCACCAACGACATGACCCTCGAGGAGTACGACGCTCTGGCCCGTCAGGTGACCAGCGGTGAAGGCGCCGACAAGGTGTACGGCTGCCACTATCACACCTGGCGCAGCGCCGTGCAGCTGTTCGGTATCCTGGATGGCGAGCACACCATCGTGGACGGCAACTACGACTTCCTGAAGCCCTACTATGAGCTGATCCTGGCCGAGCAGAATGATGGCATCTGCCAGGACTACGCCACCCTGAAGACCTCCAACATCCACTACTCCGGCGTGTTCTACAACAACCAGGTTGCCATGGAGAACATGGGCAGCTGGTTCATCGCCACCCAGATCGAGATGGTGAAGAGCGGCGAGAGCCAGGCCACCAACTGGGGCATCGTGAAGTATCCGCATCCGGAAGGCGTTGAGGCCGGCACCACCCTGGGCACCATCACCAGCCTGGGCATCAACTCCAAGTCCTCCAACAAAGAGGCTGCTGCCGACTTCGTGAACTTCGTCTGCGGCGAAGAGGGCGCCAAGGTCATGGCCAGCACCGGCAGCTTCCCCGCTATCATGAACGACGAGGTTGTCAACACCATCGCTTCCATGGACGGCTTCCCCCAGGACGAGAACTCCAAAGAGGCTCTGTACACTGTGAAGACCTACCTCGAGATGCCCATGCATGAGAAGAGCGCCGACATCGAGACCGTGCTGAACCAGGCTCATGACAACATCATGACCGAGAACTGCACCATCGACGAGGGCATCCAGGCTATGAACGAAGGCGTCCAGGCTCTGCTTGGCTGATCCTTCCGTGATCGACTCTGACCCATAAGAGCGGGGCGGGCGGGCGCGCCCGCCCCGCTTTCTTTTCGGGTCCATCGCACATCCTGAAAGGAGGACTATCAATGGCGGCAAAACAAGCAGCGGCCACCGCGCCGCGGCGAAAAGGCATGAGCAAGGAGCTGCGCGAAAACCTCATTGCCTATAGTTTCATCGCCCCCAACTTCATCGGCTTCTGCGTATTCACACTGGTTCCGGTCGTCGCGGCATTCGTGCTGGCTTTCATGGAATGGGACGGCGTCAATGCCGCAAAGTTCGTGGGCCTGGCCAACTTCACCCGCATGTTTGGCGACCCCAACTTCAAGGCTGCCTTCTGGCACACCATTGTCTACGTGATCGGCACCGTGCCGGCCACCATCATCTGCGCCCTGGCGCTGGCCATTCTTCTGAACCAGAAGATCAAAGGCCGCAACTTCTTCCGCACTGTTTCCTTCTTCCCCTACGTTGCCAGTCTGGTGGCGGTTGCCGCCGTGTGGAACATGCTGTTCAACCCCAGCATGGGTCCTGTGAACCAGCTGCTGAGCAGCTGGGGCGTGGAGAACCTGCCCAAGTGGGCGGCCGGCAAGGACACCGCTATGCTGACCGTTATCCTGTTCAGCGTGTGGAAGAACATGGGCTACTATATGGTCATCTTCCTGGCCGGCCTGCAGGGCACCAACCCCGAGCTGTACGAGGCCGCCAGCCTGGACGGCGCCAACAAGTGGCAGCAGTTCTGGAATGTCACCCTGCCGCAGCTGGCCCCCACCACCTTCTTTGTCACCATCATGGTTGTGATCCAGTCCTTCAAGGTGTATAATGAAGTGTACATGATCACCCAGGGAGGTCCCGGCACCAGCACGCTGGTGCTTGTGTACCAGATCTACAACGAGGCCTTTGTCGGCACGCCGGAATACGGCTATGCCAGCGCGCTGTCGATGGTTCTGTTCCTGCTGGTTCTGGCGGTCACCATCATCCAGTTCAAAGCGGGCGAAGACAAGGACAAGCCGAAAAAGAAGCATGTGAAATAAGGAGGAAAACGCGCTATGGTAACAACAAAGAAATCCTCCATCGTTGGCAAGGTGATCATCTATGCGCTGCTGATCCTGCTGGCATTCACCATGCTGGTTCCCTTTGTGTGGATGCTGTCAGCTTCTCTGAAGCTGAACAAGGACGTATTCGCCTTTCCGATGAAGTGGATCCCCGAAACCTTCCATTGGGAAAACTACAAAACCATCTGGACCAAGATCCCGATGGCCACCTTCGTTCTGAACACCTTCAAGCTGACCATCATCGTCACCTTCCTGCAGGTGCTCACCTCCAGCTTTGCGGCGTACGCCTTCTCCAAGCTGCGCTTCAAGGGCCGCAACATCCTGTTCCTGGGCTACATCGGCACCATCGCGGTGCCCTGGCAGGCCTACATGGTTCCCCAGTTCATGATGATGCGTGAGTTCCATCTGAACAACACCCATCTGGCCATCATCTGCCTGCAGGCGTTCAGCGCCTTCGGCGTGTTCCTGATGAAGCAGTTCTACGAGGGCATCCCCGACGAGCTGTGTGAAGCCGCCCGCATCGACGGCCTCAGCGAGTACGGCATCTACCGCCGCATCATGCTGCCGCTCAGCCTGCCGGCCATCTCCACGCTGGTCATCTTCACCTTCGTGACCACCTGGAACGACTTCCTCGGACCCCTGATCTACCTGAACTCCACCGATCTGAAAACCATCCAGCTGGGCCTGCGTATGTTTATTACCCAGTACTCCAGCGACTACAACCTGATCATGGCAGCCAGCGTTGTCTCGCTGATCCCGGTGCTGATTGTATTCCTTGCGTTGCAGAAATACTTCGTGCAGGGCGTTGCCTCTTCCGGTTTGAAGGGCTGATCCTCCCTTGCAGGGTGCGGGCGTATTTGCCCGTGCCCTGCATTTTCTGCATTCCGGCCGGAATTTCCGGCTCCATATTATAAAATAAGGAGAGATTTCCGATGAAAACCTTCCCCAATCCCACCATCACCGCGGCCGAAGCAGGCGCGGCGCTGGACACGGCGGTGAAGATCGTGCGGCAGAACCTGCCGCTGTTCACCAGCAACTGCCAGAACCACTCCAGCGTGAACGACATCTATCCCCCCTGCGAGAACGACCAGTGGACCTGCGGCTTCTGGCCGGGCGAGGTGTGGCTGGCCTGGGAGCGCACCGGCGAGGACTGCTTCAAGAACACCGCGCTCACGCTGGTGGACAGCTTCGACCACCGCATCCGCAACCACATCGAGGTGGACCACCACGACATGGGCTTCCTGTACAGCCCGTCCTGCGTGGCCGCCTGGAAGCTGGTGGGCAGCGAAAAGGGGCGCGACGCCGCCATCCTGGCCGCCGACCAGCTTATCAGCCGCTTCCACGAGAAGGGCGAGTTCATCCAGGCGTGGGGCACCCTGGGCGCGAAGGACAACTATCGCTATATCATCGACTGCCTGCTGAACGTGCCGCTGCTCTACTGGGCCACCGAGGTCACCGGCGACGAGAAATACGCCAATATCGCGCACCGCCATGTGGCCACCTGCCTGAAAAACTCCATCCGTCCCGACGGCTCCACCTACCACACCTTCTTCATGGACCCGGTCACCGGCGGTCCCAGCCACGGCGCCACCTGCCAGGGCTATAAGGACGACTCCTGCTGGGCGCGCGGCCAGGCGTGGGGCGTCTACGGCACAGCCATCAGCTACCGCTACACCAAAAAGCCCGAGTACCTCGACGCCTTCCGCCGGGTGCTGGCCTACTACCTCGAGCGCCTGCCCGAAGACCTGATCCCCTACTGGGATATGACCTTCACCAGCGGCACCGAGGAGCCCCGCGATTCCTCCTCCGCCTCCATCGTGGCCTGCGGCCTGCTGGAAGCGGCCAAGTATGTGGGCGAGGAAGAGGCCGCTGCCTGGCGCAAGCTGGCGGCCCAGATGCTGAAGAGCCTGGCCGACCACTACGCCGTGCAGGAAGGCCCCGATGGCATCGGCATCGTGCGCCACGGCACCTACAGCAAAAAGAGCCCCTACAACACCTGCACCCCCGAGGGTGTGGACGAATGCGTGTCCTGGGGCGACTATTTCTACATGGAAGCCCTCACCCGCTTTGTCAAGGACTGGGAGCTGTACTGGTAAAAGGAGAGACCGGCTATGCTGAAATCGAAACAGGATTATATCGACTGGATGTACCGCCTGCTGGACCCCATCCGCCCGCTCTACACCCCCGGCTGCGCCCTGCTGGAAGTGGGCGACACCGGCACCACCTACGACCGCCGCACCATCGGCATGGAGGGATTTTCCCGCCCGCTGTGGGCGCTGGTGCCCTATTGGGCGGGCGGCGGCCGGGACGATGAATTCGCCCGTGTCTACCGCGAAGGCCTGGCCCACGGGTCCGACCCCGCCCATCCCGAATACTGGGGCGGCTTCCACGACTACGACCAGCGCTTTGTGGAGATGGCGGCGATCGCCTGCGGCATGATCTTCACGCCCCAGGTGCTGTGGGAGCCGCTGGCGCAGAAGGACAAGGAAAACCTGGCCAACTGGCTGTATGCCATCAACGAGTATTTCATCCCCGACTGCAACTGGCAGTTCTTCATGATCCTGGTGAACGTCGCGCTGAAAAAGCACGGCATGAAGTACGACGCCGAGAACATGGCCGCCGGTCTTGCGAAGGTGGAGTCCTACTATCTGGGCGACGGCTGGTACCAGGACGGCGCCTCCTGCCAGAAGGACTACTACATCTCCTTCGCCATGCACTACTACGGTCTGCTCTACTCGATCGCCATGAAGGACGAAGATCCCGACCGCTGCGCCCGCTTTGTGGAGCGCGCCGAGGTGTTCGCCCACGACTTCCTCTACTGGTTCGACAAGAGCGGCGCGGCGCTGCCCTACGGCCGCAGCCTGACCTACCGCTTTGGCCAGGGCGCGTTCTGGGCCGCCTATATGGTGGCGGGCTGCACCGGCATCCCGGCCGATGTGGTGAAAGGCGTGCTGAGCCGTCATCTGGAGTGGTGGGGCGCGCAGAAGATGACCGACCGCGACGGCGTGCTCACCATCGGCTATGCCTATCCCAACCTCACGATGGCCGAGCGGTACAACGCGCCCGGCTCCCCCTACTGGGGCATGAAGAGCCTGCTGATCCTCGAGCTGCCGGACGACCATCCCTTCTGGCAGCTGGAGCCGGCCGACCTGCCCGAAATGCCCGCCGCCCGCCCCATCCTGCGCGCGGACATGCTGGTGCGCCGCTATGCCGACGACACGGTGGCCTATCCCGCGGGCGTCTGCGAGCATCTGGGCCACGGACATGTGGCCGAAAAATACGCCAAGTTTGCCTATTCCACCAAGTTCGGCTTCTCCTGCGCCCACAGCCAGCTGGCCATCAACGAGAACGCGCCGGACAGCATGCTGGCCTTTGTGCCGGCGGGCAGCAGCTATGTGTATGTGCGCCGCTGGAGCGAGGAATACAAGGTGGAAAACGACCGCGTGGTCAGCCGCTGGAACCCGCTGCCGGGCGTCTGGGTGACCACCACCGTCATCCCCACCGCCGAAGGCCATCTCCGCCGCCACGAGATCGACAGCGAAGTGGACTGCGAGGCCTGGGAGTGCGGTTTCGCGGTGCCCAAGTTCGGCGAAGGCTGCATCCAGGAAGCTGGCCAGGGCTTTGCCCGCGTGCGCTGTGCGAAGGGCGGCTGCGAGGTGCGCGGCGAAGGCGAAGGCTGCATGGTGGGAGCCAACCCCAACACCAACGTGCTGTGCGAATCCACCGAGATCCCGGCCATCCGCTACCAGGTGAAGAAGGGCCACACCGTGCTGGAGAGCGAAGTGCGGTATATCTGAGCGGAAAACAAAGCATAGAAACAGAAAAAGGCGCCCCGCGTGTTCACAGCGCGGGGCGCCTCAGCTTGTAACGGGATGGTTTGCGCAGCGCAAAAGATTTCCCCCCAAGAGGAAGCCTTTGGCAAAAACCGGCGGTGCAGCCGTTCGGGTGGGGCGGATGAGGTCGAAGCTGCCCCGCTGCACAAAGACGATCGCCTGCTGAACAGCCGGAGACGCCCCGCATGTTCACAGCGCAGGCCGCCTTTTTGACAGGCAGAACAGACCAAAACACCCGGACGCCCCGCCATCCCCGCGGAGCGTCCGGGCTTTTTTGTTGTATCACACTTCCAACGGCAGATAGCTGCTGCCCTCCACCCGGTACAGACCTTCCTGTTCCTCCTCGCGGGGCAGGGAAGCGGCGTCCTCACACCACAGCCGCACACAGGTGCCGCAGCTGGAGGACAGTGCGCGCGGCACCGGCATCATGCGGTGGCGGATGCCGTCGGCCTTCAGCGCCCGCGCAAACTGGCTGGCGCCAAAATGGGTGTGGAAGGTAGCGATGTATTCCTGCATTCCCATCGCCTCACTTGGCGGCGATTTCCAGCCGATACTCGCCGTTTTCCTCGGTCACCGTCAGCGCCAGACCGCGGTTCTGGCAAAAGCGGGTGATATTCTGCATGGCCACCTTGTTGTCCACCAGAATCGCGAACTGTTTGTGCTGGCGGTGGGCCTGCTGGGTCAGCACAACGGGTTCGGGACAGGCCAGTCCGCGGGCGTCGATCACGGGAAGATTCATTTTGCAGCACCTCGTTTCTGAAGATTGGTAACGGTAATGACGGCCACAACGGCAAAGCCGATGCCCACCGCGATCTTGCCGGCCGGAGTGGGGCCGTCGGCGGAGGAGGCCAGGCCGAAGTTGTGGCAGACGGCCGCGCCCACGATCATGCCCAGCACCGTGATGCCGGAATCGGTGTTGCCCTCGCCGGTGAGGATCAGCTGCCGCAGCGGGCAGCCGCCCAGCAGCACGCTGCCCCAGCCCACCAGAGCCATGCCCAAAAAGTTCCACACACCGTCGGTGTGGGCCACCGGCTGCCCCGCAAAGCCGAACAGCAGCCTGCCGGCCGCGGCGTTGCCCACCAGCGTCACTGCCAGAATGGCGGCAAAACCGGCCAGCAGGTAGAAGTCGCGGAACAGCACCGCGTCACGGATGCCGCCCACCATGCACAGGCGGGTGCGCTGTGCCAGCACGCCCACCAGAAGCCCGGCAGCCAGCGCGGCCAGCACCGGGGCCGCCATCGAGCCCGGGCCGCTCTCGCTGAAGGCGAACAGGCCCGGCTGCACCAGCCACAAAACGAACAGCAGCGCCAGTCCCACCGGCAGCACACTGCCCTCGGCCTTGCCCAGCGAATAGGCGCGCTTCAGAGAAAAACCGCGGTTCAGCGCAAATACGCCGCACAGGATGCCGGCCGCAAAGCCCACAAGGCCCACCACCGCGTTCAGGTCGCCGCCGCCGATGCGCAGCACCATGCGCAGCGGACAGCCCAGGAACATCAGCGCGCCCACCATCACGGCCGCGCCCAGCGCAAAGCGGGTGGCCGGGGCGCTGCCCCCGCGCGGCTTGAATTCTTTTGCCGCCACCGCCGCGATCATCGCGCCGATGACAAGCCCAACGATCTCCGGCCGCAGATACTGCACCACCGCCGCGCTGTGCAGCTTGGCGGCGCCTGCGATGTCGCGCAAAAAACAGGCGATGCAGAACCCCATATTGCCGGGATTGCCCAGCAGGGTCAGCACCACCGCGGCCGCGCCCACGGCGCAGCCGGTGAGAACGATGCCCAGATACTTTTTCAAACCAATTCCTCCTCGTTGATGTTTATGCCGTGCGGCATACCGCCGCGATCGCCTCCAGTGCGCGGCCGATCTCGGCCGCCGTGTTGAAGATCCCGAACGAAAAGCGCACGGTCCCTTCCGGAAAGGTTCCCATCGTGCGGTGTGCCAGCGGGGCGCAGTGCAGCCCGCAGCGGGTCTGGATGCCGTGTTGTTCCTCCAGCTGCCAGGCGGCTTCCGCCTGGTCCAGCCGTTCAAACACCACCGATACCACGCCGGTCTGCCCCACGCCGGGCGCGCACACCGCATGCACGCCCGGGATCTGCGCCAGCCCGTCCAGAAACGCCCGGCGCAGCGCATCCTCCTGCTGTGCGATGGCGGCGGGGGCGTTCGCTTCCAGAAAGCCCAGCGCGGCGTGCAGCCCCCACAGGCCGGGAATGTTGCGGGTGCCGGCCTCGAACTTGTCGGGCATGAGATCGGGGGTCTCCATGCGGTCGCTGGCGCTGCCGGTGCCCCCCTCGATCAGCGGGGGAAGGCGCCGTGCCAGCTCCCGCCGCAGCAGCACGCCGCCGGTCCCGGCCGGGCCAAGCAGCCCTTTGTGCCCCGCAAAACAGAGCGCGTCCGCGCAAAGCTGCTCCATATCCACCGGCAGATGCCCGGCAGTCTGGGCGCAGTCCACCGCGAACGGCACCCCCCGCTCCCGGCACAGACGCCCCATCTCCTCCAGCGGCAGCCGGTTGCCGAACACGTTGGAGGCGTGGGTCATCACCACCAGCTTGGTGTTCGGCCGGAACAGCGCCTCGGAATGCGCAAAATGTCCGCTTTCGTCCAGCTGTGCCGCCGTCCACTCCGCGCCGGTGCGCAGCAGAGGGCGCATGACGGCGTTGTGTTCAAAGCCGGACACGATGCAGTGGTCGCCCGGCCCCAGCAGCCCGCGGATGAGAAGGTTCAGGCTCTCGGTGACGCCGCTGGTCAGCACCACATGCGACGGATCGCCAAAGCCCAGCAGCCTGCCCAGCCGGATGCGCAGGTCGAGCACGATGTCCTCCGCCTCGGCCGCCGTCTGGTAGCTGCCGCGGCCCAGATTGCAGCCGTTGTGCAGCAGATAGTCGGCCATCGCTTCGGCCACGCCGGGCGCTTTGGGAAAGCTGCCGGCCGCGTTGTCCAGATACAGCCGCGTCATGGCTTCACCACCACCGCCCAGTCGCCGCGCGGCACCGCCTGCCCGATGGCGGCGGCGCAGGGGATGCTGCCATTCAGCGCGCGCAGCAGGGCCTCGGCGTCCTGCGGGGCCGCCGCGATCAGCAGCCCGCCCGACGTCTGCGGGTCGTACAGCAGATCCTGGGCGGCCAGCTCCAGCGCCGGGTCGGCCCATACGCGGCTTTCGGCAAAGGCGCGGTTGCGGTACATCCCTTCGGGCAGCAGCCCGTCCCGCGCCAGTTCCAGCGCGCCGGGCAGCATCGGGATGCGGCTGTTGTACAGCTCGATGGTCACGCCGCTGCCCTCGGCCATCTCGCAGCCGTGTCCCAGCAGGGCAAACCCGGTCACGTCGGTGCAGCCGTGCACCTCGAACCGCATCATGATGTCCCGCGCGGCTTTGTTCAGGGTGCGCATCCACTCCACCGCCTGCCGGTAGGCGTCGGGGTCGGCCAGGCCGGCGCGGGCCGCGGTGGTGGTCACGCCGATGCCCAGAGGCTTCGTGAGGAGCAGCACGTCGCCCGGCTGTGCCGAGCAGTTGCGCAGAAAGCGGTCGGGGTGGGCAAAGCCGGACACCGACAGCCCGTATTTCGGCTCCTCCGACTGGATGGTGTGCCCGCCGGTGATGATCGCGCCCGCCTCATACGCCTTCTCATAGCCGCCGCGCAGCAGCTCCCGCACCGCCTCGTCGTCCATTTTGGGGGACACGCACAGCACGTTCATCGCCAGCTTTGCCTCGGCGCCCATCGCGAAAATGTCGCTCAGCGCGTTGGCCGCCGCGATCTGGCCGAAGGTGTAGGGGTCGTCCACGATGGGCGGGAAAAAGTCCACCGTCTGCACCAGCACGAGGTCGTCGCTGATGCGGTAGACCGAGGCGTCGTCGCTGGTGTCGTAGCCCACCAGCAGCCGCTCGTCCCGCCGCACCGGCAGCCCGCCCAGCAGGGCGGACAGGGTCCCGGCCCCCACCTTCGCGCCGCACCCGGCGCATTTGGCCAGCTTGGTCATCTTGATCGAGGTTTCCATCGGTCATTCCTCCAGTCCTTCCACCAGAATCCGAACGGTTCCGCCGCACACCATGCCCAGCTGCTGGGCGTTTTTGGGGGTCATAGCGTATTGCAGGATGCGCTGCTGGCCGAGCGCCACGCTGCGCGCCTGCTGGATGGTGAGCTGCTCGGCCTCGCCGCCGCCCACCGTGCCGCTGATGGTGCCGTCCCGGTTCACCGTCATCACCGCTCCGGCGCCGCGCGGGCTGCTGCCCTTCTGGGACAGGATGGTGGCCACCGCTGCCGCTTTTCCCGACAGGATGCTGTCCAGCACGTCGTCCCCCACAAAAGCGCCGCCGCGCTGGCGGCTTTTCACCTCGATGATCTGTGCGCAGATCGACACCGCGATCTCGGCGGGCGTCACCGCTCCGATCGCCAGCCCAATGGGGCTGTATACCCCGGCGAGTTTCTCGTCGGAAAATCCCGCCTTGCGCATCAAGTCCATCACATGTGCCACCTTCGAGCGGCTGCCGATCATGCCCAGATAGGCCCGCTCTTTTTTCAGCGCGGCCTCCAGGCACAGGCTGTCGCAGGCGTGGCCGCGGGTGGCGATGACGAAATAGCAGTTCTCGCCGCCCTCCACCCGCTGCATCGCCTCGTCGAACGGCAGGCACAGCACCTGGGCAAAGGGGAAGCGCGCCTGGTTTGCAAATTCCTCGCGGTCGTCGATCACCGTCACCGCAAAGTCCAGCAGATTGCCCAGGATGGCGGTCTGGCAGGCCACATGCCCGCCGCCGCAGATCACCATGCGGGGTTTTGTGCACAGCGGCTGCAGGCAGTATTCCGCCCCGTCCACCCGGTAGACGCCGCATTTCTGCTTGTCCGGGCAGGCGTCCAGCAGGGGGGCGTACCGCGCGCTTTGAGCCGCCTGCTCCTCGGTCATCACCACGCCGCCGGCAAGGTCGCGGAACAGGGCGGTCTGCCGTCCCTGCCGCAGCAGAGCGGCGCATGTTTTCCATGTATTCATAATTTTCCTCCGTATCTGCGTAGAATCGCTTCCAGCACGCCGCCGCCGATGGCGCGCGCCTTGTCCGAGATGGTGGTGCAGCTGGCCGCTTCGCCGCGGGGGTCCACATCGCCGCACTTGAAGCCGGGCGTCACCTCCACCCCCTCGGCCAGTATCCCGCGCACCATCCCGGCGATGGGGGCGGTCAGGGCGATGCCGTCCACCTCGGCCACCGTCTGCCCGGCCTGCACCAGATCCCCGATGGCCGCCAGCGGACGGAACACGCCCGCCGCCGGTGCGCGCAGGATGCGCTCCGAGGTGTATCCGCCGATGTTGCCGGGGATGCCGGAATTGGGCGCGGCGGGCCCCGCTTCGATCACCCGGCCCAGGTCGTGCCCGCGCTGGGTCTCGATCACATAGTGACAGTCCTGCCCGGCGCAGAAGCCCGGCCCCACGCCGATCACCAGCGGCGCGTCGTCGATGCGGGTGCCCAGATTGCGCTTTGCCAGAATGGCGTCCACCAGCACATCCGGCCGCAGCTGCAAAGCCAGCTTGCAGGAGGGGTCGGGCAGCACGGCCACCCGCCGCCGCCCGATGGCCTCCTGCACCTGGTTCGGGGTGGCGCAGGCAACCGCCGTCACGCCCTCCACCGTCGTTTCGATCTTCTCCAGCGCCGTGGAAAAAGCCACGGTGCGGCGGATGGCGGTGGGGCGCGGCAGGTCGGTCATCACGATGTCAAAATGCGCCTGCCACAGCCGCCAGGCGATGCCGGTGGCAAGGTCTCCGGCTCCGCGTATCAGAACGAGCATACATCTTTCTCTCCTCTCCAGAGCGTCCACTGCTCTCTTTGCAGCGACGCGGTCACGATCTCAATTTCCGGCCGCAGCGCCCGGCACAGACGCGCCGTTTCGGCGGCCTCTGCGGGGCACAGCTCGGCCTGGTTCAGCAGCAGCGCAAAGCGGCGGCCGCCCACCTGCTTGCGCAATCCTCCTTCGCCGCAGGCGATCTGCGCCAGCAGGGCGGGGGACAGGATCTCCGCAGGCGAAACGCCCAGCCGCCGGGCGGCCAGTTCCGCCCGGAAGCACACCGCACACAGCGGTTTCCCCAGCGCCGACAGCCCCAGCACGCCCACCACCGTCCCGGCAGACGCGGGGATCACCGGCTCGTGGGCGGCCGGAACCTTGCAGGGCATCCGGCGGCTGCCGTCCGCCTCGGCCAGCACATAGGAAAAGTGCTGCGCCAGCGTCTCGATGCCGGCCTCGTCCAGGCCGGTCAGCTTGCCCTTTGCGTCCAGCTCCCGCCCCGCCGCGCAGATGCCGCGCCGTGCGGCTTCGGCCAGTTCCGCCCCGCTCGGGCTGTATAGCGGAGCGCCGCACAGGTCGGCGGGCGGGGGGGAAGATGTGGGTGGTGGTGGTGATGGCCACCGTGTGCCCGGCGCTTCGCAGCTCGCGGGCAAGCTGCAGCAGGGCGCTCGTCTTGCCGCCCGCCCCCACCAGCGCGGTGACGCCCGGGCGGATGCCCAGCGCTTCGGTCAGGGTCATGGCGCACCTCCCAGCACGGCGCACACCCGGTGGGTCCGCCCGGCGCTGTCGGCCATCTGCAGGATCTCCATCGGAGTGTCGTAGGCGGCCGAGAGGTTTTCCGCAGTCAGCACCTCGGCCGAACCGCCGCAGGCCACCGTCCGCCCCCGGCGCAGCAGCAGCACCTGGTCCTGCGGGCGGAAGGGGTAGTCGGGCGCGTGGGTGGACAGCAGTACGCCGTACCCGTCGGCCGCAAGGCTCTGGATCACGTCGTAGATCAGCTGGGATTTGGCAAAATCGAGGTCGGAGGTGGGCTCGTCCATCACCATGAACTGCGCCTGCTGGCACAGTGCCCGGGCAATCAGCACCAGCTTCCGCTCGCCGCCCGACAGCTCGGTGTAGTCCCGCTGGGCCAGATAGCCGATGTCCAGCCGCCGCAGCGCCCGCATCGCCAGCTCCTCGTCGGTTTTGCCGGGGCAGCGCAGCGCATGCAGGTGGCAGGTGCGCCCCATCAGCACCACATCCAGCACCCGGTACCGAAAGGCGGGCGCGTGCGCCTGCGGGATGTAGGAGAGATACTGCGCCATCCGCGCGGGGGACAGCCCGGCCAGCGGTTTGCCGTCCAGGCAGACGGCGCCGCTCTGGGGCGGCAGAAAGCCCAGAAGGGTGCGGAACAGGGTGGATTTGCCGCCGCCGTTGGGGCCCAGCACACACAGGACCTGCCCGCTCTCCAGCGCAAACGACACCTCCCGCAGGGCGGGTTTTTTCATGTATCCGGCCGTCAGATGGTCCGCCGTCAGCTTCATGAGCGCTCCACCCCCTGCCGTGTGATGAGGTAGAGGAAGAAGGGCGCGCCCGCCACCGCGGTCATCACGCCCAGCGGGATCTCCATCGTCATCGCACTGCGGGCGATGTCGTCCATGACCAGCAGGTAGCATCCGCCCGCCATACAGGCCACCGGCAGCAGACGCCGGTACTGCGGCCCCACCATCCAGCGCGCGATGTGGGGGATCATCAGCCCCACAAAGCCGATCATGCCGCCCATACACACCGAGGCGGCGCTCAGCAAAGTGGCTCCCACGATCGCCGCCGCGCGGGTGCGCCGGGGATCGATGCCCAGGCTCATGGCCTCCTCGTCGCCCAGCGTCAGCACGTTCAGCCGATAGCGCATCGCAAACAGGATGAGGAAGCCCGCCGCCATCGGCGCCGCCGAAAACAAAAGGGCGTCCATGTCCACCTTGGTCAGGCTGCCCATCAGCCAGAAGGTGATGGCCGGCAGTGCGTCGTTGGGGTCGGCCAGGTATTTCAGCAGGGTGGTCATGGCGGTGGCCAGCGTCTGGATCATGGTGCCGGCCAGGATCATGCTCACCGTCTGGCCGAACCGCACCCGCCGCGCCGCCAGATAACACAGCGCCGCCGCCGCAAGGCCGAACACGAAGGCCATCGTCTGGGTAATATAATAAGGAAACTCCAGCGTGATCGACAGCGCCGCGCCCAGCCCCGCGCCGGCGGACACGCCCAGGATCTCGGGCGACACCAGCGGGTTTTTGAACATTCCCTGGTAGGCGCTGCCGGCGGTGGCCAGCGCCGCGCCGATGGCATAGGCGGCCAGGATGCGCGGCAGGCGCACCCGCACCAGCACGTCCAGCTCGGTGGAGGCTCCTCCCAGCAGCACGCTCGGCAGCCGGGAAAGCGGTATCTTGTAATATCCCACCGCAAACGACCCCAGCACGGCCGCGATGCTCAGCACCGCCAGCAGCGCCACCGTCCGGCTCATCCGCCCGGACGCCTGGGATTTGTCGATGCAGGTGGATGCGTTTCGTTTCCAGAACAAAAAAGCGCCGCCCCTTCCGTACAGGTTGAACACGGCCCGCTTGACAGTCCGCCGGCCGTGTGCTATTGTTGTTCTTGTAAAAGTATAACGCTTTTGCTAAAAATGTGCAAGCCCTGCGGGGTTGATTTTTGACAAAAATGCACAGAAAAGGAGGAAATATCATGAAACGCATTGCCATGCTGGGGGCGGCGCTGGCGGTTCTGTTGGCCGCCTGTGCACCCGCTTCGTCGAGTGCGCCGTCCGCCGCCCCCTCTTCCGCCCCCTCTTCGCAGGAGCAGGCCCAGCCCTTCACCGACATGGCCGGCCGGGAGATCCAGCTGCCGGAGGGGGCGGATGCGGTGGATTCCGTCTACTGCACCGACCCGGTGGGCTCCCTCACCGTCTACACCCTGGCGCCGGACAAGCTGCTGGGCTGGAACTATTCCTTCAACGACCAGGAAGCGCCCTACATCCTGCCCGAGTACGTCGATCTGCCGGTGTACGGTATGGGCGACTCGGTGAACCTGGAAGCCATCATCGCGGACGCGCCCGACCTGTGCATCCAGATGGGCTCTCTGAACGAGGCGTCGATCGAAAAGGCGGACAAGCTGCAGGAGCAGCTGGGCATTCCGGTGGTGATGGTCAGCAGCGCGCTGGAGGACTCGCCCGAGGCGTATGAATTCCTGGGCAAGCTGCTGGCCGAGGAGGAGCAGGCCGCCAAGCTGGCCGACTACGCCCGCGCCGCGCTCGACCGCGCCGCGGCCCATCCCGAAAACGGGCCCACCGTATACTACGGCAACGGCGTGGGTTCGCTGGAGACCGCGCCGGTGGGGTCTGTGTCGGCCGAGGTGTTCGAGCTGCTGGGCGCCGACAACGTGGTCAAGCTGGAGATCGAGAGCGGTTCCCGCGTGCAGGTGTCGGCCGAGCAGATCCTGGGCTGGAACCCCGCATACATCTTTGTGAACGGCGAGCCCAAGCAGGACCTCACCGCCTCCCAGGCGGCGCAGGAACTGATGGACGATCCGCTGTACGCCAATGTGGAGGCGGTGCAGAAAGGGCAGGTGTACGGCGTGCCCAAGGCCCCGTTTGCCTGGCTGGACCGTCCGATGGGCCCGAACCGTCTGATCGGCCTGGACTGGGTGGGCAGCATCCTGTATCCCGACCAGTACAGCGACGGGCTGGAAAGCTATGTGAAGGAGTTCTACAGCCTGTTCTATCACATGGAGCTGACCGACGAGCAGCTCACCCAGCTGATGGACGGCTGACAAAACCGCTGGTGCTTGCCCCCGTCCGAACGCCTTCTCCCCGGCAGGGGAAGGCGTTCG